>Ga0172374_1002588_pt1 | contig 11376 bp, 10 predicted proteins | sample LakKiv3m_FD_114536 | JGI IMG/M metagenome (GOLD analysis project Ga0172374, IMG submission 114536) | Freshwater microbial communities from Kabuno Bay, South-Kivu, Congo - kab_092012_10.3m | ecosystem: Environmental > Aquatic > Freshwater > Lake | place: Democratic Republic of the Congo... | reverse complement strand
GCCTTGATCGCGGGCGCGAAGTCCGCGGCGCGACCGGCTCCGCCCGAGGCGATGACGGGCACGGAGGCCGCCTCGCGCATGAGACGCACGAGTTCGAGGTCGAACCCGTCGCGCGTGCCGTCCGCGTCGATCGAGTTCACGAGGAGCTCTCCCGCGCCGCGCTCGGCCGCCTCGCGGGCCCAGTCCAGCGCATCCAGCGTGGTCTGGGTCCGACCGCCGTGCGTCGTGACGACGAATCCGGAGTGCGTGGTCGGCGCGCGCTTCACGTCGAGCGACAGCACGAGCACCTGCGCACCGAAGCGATCCGCGATCTCGCCGATCAGCTCGGGGCGCGCGATCGCCGCGGAGTTCACCCCGACCTTGTCCGCCCCGACGGAGAGCAGGCGGGCGACGTCGTCGACGCTGCGCACTCCCCCGCCGACGGTCAGCGGCACGAAGACCTGCTCGGCGGTGCGCTGCACGACGTCGTACGTCGTGGCCCTGGCATCGACCGTCGCGGTCACGTCGAGGAAGGTGATCTCGTCCGCGCCCTGCGCGGCATAGTGCCTGGCCAGTTCGACGGGGTCGCCCATGTCGCGCAGGTTCTCGAAGTTGACGCCCTTGACGACGCGGCCCTCAGCCACGTCCAGACACGGGATGACGCGGCTGGCGAGCGTCATCACAGCCTCGCGTTGTGGATCGCGGTGACGAGGATCGCCCGCGCGCCGAGCGCGTAGAGGGCGTCCATCACCGGATTGACCCGCGCGCGGGCCACCATGACGCGGACGGCGACCCATTCCGGATCGCGCAGCGGAGACACGGTCGGCGACTCCACGCCCCCCGCGATCTTCACGGCGTCGTCGAGGAGAGCGACAGGGAGGTCGTAGTCGATCATCACGTACCGGCGGGCGACCATGACGCCGCGCAGACGACGCAGCAGCGTCTCGGCTCCGTCCGCGTCCGCGGGGCCGGCGATCAGGACGGCCTCGGACTCGAGGATCACGGGGCCGAACACCTCGAGGCCCGCCTGCCGGAGCGTCGTCCCCGTCTCCACGACGTCGGCGACCGCATCGGCGACGCCCAGCTGCACGGCGGACTCCACGGCGCCGTCGAGGGGCACCAGATCGACGGCGATGCCGCGCTGATCCAGGAAGGCGTCCACGAGGCCGGGATACGAGGTCGCGATGCGCAGGCCGTCGAGCTCCTGCACGTCGGTGTAGCGTCCGGTGGGCGCCGCGAACCGGAACGTGGAGCCGGCGAAGCCGAGCGCCTCGATCTCCCTGGCACCGGGCATCCGCGCGTCCAGCAGCAGGTCACGACCCGTGATGCCGACGTCGATCGCGCCGGAGCCGACGTAGGTGGCGATGTCCTTGGGTCGGAGGAAGAAGAACTCGACGTCGTTCTCGGCGTCGATCACATGGAGGGTCTTCGGGTCGCGTCTACCGGCGTAGCCGGCCTCGGCGAGCATTTCGGCGGCGGTCTCGGAGAGCGAGCCCTTGTTGGGAACGGCGATGCGCAGCATGGATGGCTTTCAGTTCGAGGAGATCGGAACGGAGCGCATCACAGATGTCGGTAGACGTCCTGCAGGCTGAGCCCCTTCGCGAGCATCATCACCTGCACGTGGTACAGCAGCTGCGAGATCTCCTCCGCGGCCGCCTCGTCGGACTCGTACTCCGAGGCCATCCACACCTCGGCGGCCTCTTCCACGATCTTCTTGCCGATCGTGTGCACGCCGCCGTCGAGCTCGGCCACGGTCCCCGATCCCTCAGGACGGGTCTCGGCCTTGACGCTGAGCTCGGCGAACAGCTCGTCGAAAGTCTTCACGATTCCAGGCTAGCGGCTCTGGCGAGGTCTCTGAGCCGGGAGACGGCCGCCTCGACGTCGTCGGCGCCGTAGATCGCCGAACCCGCCACGAACGTGTCGGCCCCTGCCTCGGCGGCCATCCCGATCGTGCGGTCGGAGATCCCGCCGTCGACCTGCAACCAGACCTGCGACCCCCGCCGCTTGGCCTCCTCGGCGAGAGCGCGCAGCTTGGGCATCGTCTCCGGCATGAATCCCTGCCCGCCGAAACCGGGCTCGACCGTCATCACGAGGATCTGGTCGAACTCGTCGAGGACCTGATAGAGCCCCTCGACAGGTGTCGCCGGTTTGACGGCGACACCGGCCCTGGAGCCCATGTCCCGGAGCCGTCGCGCGAGGGACACGGGATCGGCGGCTGCCTCGAGATGGAACGTCACGCTCGCGGCTCCGAGCTCCGCGTAGTCCGGCGCCCAGCGCTCGGGATCGGTGATCATCAGGTGGACGTCCAGCGGGATGGGGCTGGTCGCCTGGATCCGCTCGACCATCTGCGTGCCGAAGGTGAGGTTGGGCACGAAGTGGTTGTCCATGACGTCGACGTGCGCGAAGTCCGCCGTCGCGATGCGGGCGAGGTCGGCCTGCATGTTCACGAAGTCGGCGGCGAGGATGCTGGGGTTGATGCGCGGGGCGGGGGGCAGTTCCACGGTCCTAGTCTTCCTTCCCTGAGGCGTTCACGGGCTCGACGCGCTTGAGCAGCGCCAGGAACATCGCATCGGTGCCGTGGCGATGCGGCCACAGCTGCGCGCTGCCGGTGCCGGCGCGGCCTTCGTCCGCCAGATCGATCGGCGAGCGGGAGACGTCGGCGATCGTGGCGCGCGCGTCGAGCTCGACGATGTCGGAGCGGCCGCGGAGCACCTCCTGCACCACGCCGGTGGTCTCCGCGAGATGAGGCGAGCACGTCACGTAGGCGACGATCCCGCCCGGGGCGAGCGCGTCGAGGGCCGCGGACAGCAGGTCGGTCTGCAGCGGCACCAGCTCGGCGACATCGGCCGGCGATTTCCGCCACCGCGCTTCCGGGCGCCGTCGCAGCGCACCCAGACCGGTGCAGGGGGCATCGACGAGGATCCGGTCGAACTCGCCGGGGCGAGAAGCCGCGAGCTCGCGACCGTCCTGCTCGTGCACGACGATCTCATCGGGGACGGCGCGCAGAGCCTTGCGGACGAGACGCGCGCGCACCGGGACGATCTCGTTCGCCTCGAGAGTCGCCCCGTGCTGCCGGGCGATCGCGGCCAGCAGCGCCGTCTTCCCACCCGGCCCGGCACAGAGATCGAGCCACCGCTCCCCTGCGCTGATCGGGCAGGCTGCCGTCAGCGCCAGCGCGACCAGCTGGGATCCTTCGTCCTGCACCCGGATCGTGCCGCCGGAGGCCTCGACCGGGCCGCGGGGGTCCCCGCCGGGCGACGCGAAGGCCGTCGGAGCATACGGGAGCCGGGGCTCTCCCGGGTCGGCGAGACCAGGAAGTGCGACGAGAGTCACCTCGGGCGAGGCGTTGTCGGCTTCGAGCAGCGACTCCAGCTCCTCGCCGCGCCCTTCGGCGGTCAGTGCCCGACGCAGGGCCCTGATGACCCAGACCGGATGCGCGGAGCGGAGGGCCAGACGCTCGTCGTCGGACCGCGCCTGATCCTCGATGCGGGCCTGCCAGGTCTGCTCCGAGTCCCGCGTGATGCGGCGGAGGACGGCGTTCGTGAAGCTCGCGGCACCCCGTCCGGACACCGTCGCGACGAGGTTCACCGACTCGTTCACCGCCGCATGCGGGGCCACGCGCGTCGCGAGCAGCTGATGCACGGCGAGGCGCAGCGCGTCGAGGACGGCCGGATCGATGCTGTCGGTCGTGCGGTCGGACGCCGCGGCGATGATCGCGTCGTACGTCCCCAGCCGCCGCAGCGTCCCATAGGTGAGCTCGGTCGCCAATGCGGCATCCTGTGCGTTCAGGCGCGCCTCGGCGATGGCCGGCGGAAGCACGAGGTTCGCGTAGGCATCCGTCTCCGACACAGCCCGCAGCACGTCGAAGGCGACGCGTCGAGCCGGCTGGACCGTGCGGGTCTGGCCGCGCTGCTCCGCGCGTCGTCCTTCATGGGTCTTCCGTCCCTGCGCCCGAGGCGCTCGGCGTGTCCGGTCTTCGTCGCTCATGATCCCGCCCTCAGGTCGTCCGCGCCGCGCTGACCACGCCACCAGTCGACCGCGTTCATCGCCGCACGGCCGGCCGGCTGGACCCGCGTCACCGCGAGCGGTCCGGATGCGGTGCCGATCAGAACGGCCGACTTCGTCCCGCTGAGCTGCCCGGGAGCGAGCGGCTCCGCATCCGCTGCCGGCGCGGCCTCGAGCACCTTCAGGGACTGCCCGCCCACCGTCGTGTGCGCGCCCGGCTCCGGCGTGACGCCGCGGAACCGCGCGTACACGGCGTCGAGCGGCAGGTTCCAGTCCAGGAGGCCGTCGCCGTGGGAGAGCTTGCCGGCGAACGTCGGCTCTCCCGTCTGCGGCGCAGCTGCCGCTGTGCCGTCGGCGATCGCGGCGACCACATCGGCGGTGAGGTCCGCGCCGTCGGCGGCGAGGATCTCGAGGGCCTCCCCGGCGGTGGCCGTGTCCGGGACCGCGACGACCCGCCGAGCGAAAACGTCGCCGGCATCGAGCTCGGCGACGAGCTGGAAGACGCTCGCACCCAGCTCGCGGTCGCCCGCGATCAGGGCGCGCTGCACGGGAGCGGCGCCTCGCCACGCCGGCAGCAACGAGAAGTGCAGGTTGATCCAGCCGGAAGCGGGCACGGAGAGCAGGGGCTCACGGACCAGCCCGCCGTAGGCGACGATGACCCCCAGATCCGGCTGCAGCGCCGCGATCTCCGCCGTCGCGGCGTCGTCGAGCCGCGCCGTCCTGATGATCGACAGGCCGAGTTCGACGGCGGCCTGCGCCACGGGCGACGGCGTCAGCACGCGCTTGCGGCCGAGCGGCGCATCGGGGCGCGTCACGACGGCGACGATCTCGTGAAGGGTGGCCAGACGGCGGAGGGTGGGCACGGCAGCAGCGGGCGTGCCGGCGAAGACGAGGCGCATGAAGGTTCTCCGGAAGGGTCAGAGCTCTGGATCGAGGATATCGAGACGAACCGAGAGAGTGCTCTTCGTCGCGCGGCCGCGCGCTCGCCGGCCGCTCACGGCTTCCGCGACGACGGCGGCGCGCAGCGCTGTCGCCACCCGGGGGCCCGCGCCGTAGTCGAACCGCACGAGAGCCCGCACCCGCGGGGGCACGTCGTCGGAGTCGACGGGGACGGGACCGAGCACGGCGTCCGGAGGGAGGCTGAGCTCGTCGAGGGCCGCGAGGGCCCGACCGACCGCGGGCACCGAGCCCTGCACGAGCGCGACCCTGGTCGTCGGCGGCATGTGCAGCGGCGCCCTGCTCTCGAGCTCCGAGCGGGCGTAGGCGGACTGATTCCACGTCGCCAGCGCCTTCGCGACCGCGCCGTTCACGCCGACCAGGTGGATCGGCGCTCCCGGGGCCGCGAGAGCAGCCGCGTTCGACCACCAGCGCAGGCACGACTCGCCGATCCGCAGGTCAGGGGCTTGCAGCATACGGGGACCGTCGAGCAGCACCACCGCGCGGTATCCGCCCTCGGCGATCGGCTCCGCTCCCCTGGTCGCGACCACGAGTGCGGGTTTGCCGCCCACGCGCTCGACGGGATGCGCGCCGTCGGCGACGATCACGCGCACGCCGGGGAACGCCCGTCCCAGCTCGTCCGCGGTGCGTTCGCTCCCCGACGATGCGAGGCGGACCTTCGTGGAGGAGCACGCGGGACAGGACCAGGAGCTCGCGCCGCGTCCGCACCACCCGCAGACGGGCACGGCTCCACGGTGACGGGCGCCCAACGGGCCGCCGCAGTGCGCACACCGCGCCGGCGCCCGGCACTCCGCGCACACCAGGGAAGGCGCGAAACCAGGACGGGACACCTGGATGAGGACGGGCCCCTCGGCCGCGGCGTTGCGAGCGGCGAGGAAGGCCGAGGATGGCATGCGCTGGGCGGTCGGCTGCTCCATCTCCTGCGGAGTGCTCAGCAATACGCGCGGGAGGATACGACGCGCCGCCCTGACGTCGCGCAGCCACCCGATCTCCACCAGACGCTCCACCTCGGTCGTGCGGGTGTGCCCCGCGAACAGCAGCGCCGAGCCCTCGAGCTCCCGGCGGACGAGTGCGGCATCACGCGCGTGGACGTACGGAGCGAGCGGCTCGCCGAGCAGCGAGTCGCCGTCGTCCCAGATCGCCACCAGACCCGCACGCACGGGAGCGTAGACCGCGGACCGGTTGCCGACGACGATGCACGGCGCATCCTCGAGGGTGCGCAGGAAGGCGCGGTAGCGGTCCGGATTCGTCTGGCGGGAGTCGTGCCGAACGATCGCCTCGGCCGGGACGAGCGACGCGAGAGCGGCGAGCAGACGGTCCAGATCGCGATGATCCGGCACCACGAGGATCGACGACTTCCCCGCAGCGAGCATGCGCGCCGCCGTGGCTCCGAGCAGGCGCGTCCAGCCAGGCACGTCGTCGGAGAGCTGCGGGATCGCCTCGACGGCCGCACGACCGCCCTCGTCGAGCACCTCGTCCAGCCCGTCGTACGTGCCGGTGATCTCTGCGGCTGCCGCGAGTGCGTCCACAGAGGGGACGACCGCGGACGCGTCCGCGGTCCAGGCCTTCTCGACGCGAACCTGGCGTTTGGGGATCACGAGCCGGAGAACGTCCGACGCCGAGCCGGCCGCCCGATCCGCGACCCGCCGGGCGAGGGTGTGCAGGCGCTCCGGGAGCACGGGCACGGGCGACACCACGCTCTCGACCTCGGACAGGGGGCGGTCCGCATCGTCCTCGGTGTCGATGTCGACGATGTAGCCGTCGATCACCCGTCCGGCCGTGCGCAGCGGGACGCGCACGCGCACGCCGCGATCCACCTCGCCGAGCTCGGCGGGAAGCGCGTAGTCGAACAGACGGTCGAGCTGCGGCAGGGGCGAATCGAGGAGCACGCGCGCGATGCGCCGGCTCTCCGGGGACATCAGGACCGCGGCCCCATCAGAGCCCGGCAGCGCGGCGCAGCTCTTCGATGCGGTCGGTGCGCTCCCAGGTGAAGTCCGGCAGCTCGCGTCCGAAATGACCGTACGCGGCGGTCTGGGCGTAGATCGGGCGCAGGAGGTCGAGCTGCTCGATGATCGCCTGCGGACGCAGGTCGAACACCTCGGTGATCGCGCGTGTGATGGCCTCGTCGGACACCTTGCCGGTGCCGAACGTCTCGACGTAGAGCCCGACGGGACGCGCGACGCCGATCGCGTAGGCGACCTGCACCTCGAGCCGGTCGGCGAGCCCCGCGGCCACCGCGTTCTTCGCGACCCAGCGTGTCGCGTAGGCGCCGGAGCGGTCGACCTTCGACGGGTCCTTGCCGCTGAAGGCGCCGCCGCCGTGACGTGCCGCACCGCCGTAGGTGTCGATGATGATCTTGCGCCCGGTGAGTCCGGCGTCTCCCTTGGGGCCGCCCGTGACGAAGGGTCCCGCGGGGTTGATGTAGTAGGTGACGTCGGCGAGGTCGAGGCCGGTCGTCTCGAGCACGGGATCGATCACGTGCTCGCGCACCTGCGCCTGCAGCTCGCTCTGCGAGATGTCGGGATGGTGCTGGGTGGAGACGACGACCGCGTCGATGGTCTTCGGTGTGAAGCCCTCGTAGCCCAGTGTCACCTGGGTCTTGCCGTCCGGACGAAGGAAGGGCAGCGCTCCGCTGCGGCGCACCTCTGTCAGCCGCTCCGCGATGCGGTGGGCCGTCCACGCCGCCATCGGCATCAACTGCGGGGTCTCGTTGGTCGCGAAGCCGAACATGATGCCCTGGTCTCCGGCGCCGAGGCCGTCGAGCGGGTCGACGGATGAGCCGTCGCGGTGCTCCTGCGCGCTGTCGACCCCGTGCGCGATGTCGGTCGACTGCTCCCCCACCGAGACGCTGACGCCGCAGGAGTCACCGTCGAAGCCGGTCTCGCTCGACGTGTAGCCGATGCCGTTCACGACCTGTCGGACGATCGTGGGGATGTCGACGTATGCGTCCGTGCGGATCTCACCGGCGACGTGGACGAGTCCGGTGGTGACCAGCGTCTCCACGGCGACGCGAGAACCGCGGTCCTTGGCCAGGAGTCCGTCGAGGATGCTGTCCGAGATCTGGTCGCAGATCTTGTCCGGGTGCCCTTCGGTGACGGACTCGGACGTGAACAGACGCAGGGCGCTCATCGGTACTCCAGAACGGGATGGACAGAGGGAGGGTGTGAACCCATTCTGGACCGCGCCTCCGACAGGGCGGGAGGCGCGGTCTCGAATATCACTCCGCGTGACGCAGGCGGAGCTTGTCCTCGTTGATCTCGTGCAGCGCGATGGTGAGCGGCTTGTCCTCGACGGACGAGTCCACGAGCGGGCCCACGTTGTCGAAGAGGTTTCCCTCGTGCAGGTCGGAGTAGTAGTCGTTGATCTGACGGGCACGCTTGGCGGCGTAGATCACGAGCTCGTACTTCGAGTCGACGCGGTCGAGCAGGTTGTCGATGGGGGGATCGATGATTCCGTTGTTGTGTCCGGCCATGGTGAGACCTCCAGATCAGGCGACGTGATCGTCGCGAAGACGGTGCGATAGGCGCGCGAAGACGCTCAGCGCGCAGAGCTTGAAGACAATTCTACGACCTCGCGGGCCGCGGTGGCGACGTCCTCGTTCACGATGAGGTGGTCGAACTCGTTCTGCGAGGCGAGTTCCACCTTGGCGGTGCGCAGCCGACGAGCCCTCTCCTCGGCGTCCTCGGTGCCACGCCCGACCAGGCGGTGCACGAGTTCGTCCCAGCTCGGCGGCAGCAGGAAGATGAGCGTGGCCGCCGGTTCTGCGGCACGCACCTGGCGCGCGCCCTGCAGGTCGATCTCCAGCAGCACGGTCTTGCCCTCCGCCAGAGCGGCGTCGATCGGCGCGCGAGGAGTGCCGTAGCGCGATCGGTTGTGCACGACGGCGTACTCGAGCAGCTCGCCCTCGGCGATCAGCCGATCGAACTCCGCATCGTCCACGAAGTAGTAGTGCACACCGTCCACCTCGCCCGGTCGCGGCGGTCTGGTCGTCGCCGACACCGACAGGTGGATCTCCGGATTGTGCTCGCGGATGTGGGCCGCGACCGTTCCCTTGCCCACGGCGGTCGGGCCCGCGAGGACGAGGAGGCGGCTGCGCGCACCACGGGGCGACGGCACGGGGAATCGGCTGTCGAGCCACTCCTCGAGCACACGGCGCTGACGGGCGCCCAGCCCGCCGAGACGCTTCACCGGGGAGATGTGCAGCTCCTCCAGCACGCGGTCGCGCTTTCCCGCGCCGATCGCGGGAAGAGCCAGGAGGAAGTCGGTGATGCGCATCGAGCCCTCGACCGAGTCGGGGTCGGCCGACGCACGGTGCAGGACGGTCTGCGGGGTCACGACGCGCATCGTCAGGTCGCGCTTGATCGACGCCCTCGCGCGGCGACGCTCGACGGCGCGGCGGGCGGCCGCGGCCCTGTCGACCTCGGGGACGGTGCGGCGGACGTCAGACATGTGCCACCTCGCGGTACTCGGCTGCGCGGGCGGAGACGACTCCCGCGAGATCGGCTGGCCCCGCGGCGAGGATGCTGCGGCTCTCGTTCGCGATGACAGCCTCGGACAGCGTGCCGAACCGGCCGCGCAGGTCGGCGGGACGCGCCCCCTGGGCTCCGAAGCCGGGCGCCAGGATCGGCGCGAGCGGTGCGAACGGGGCGATGCCCGCTTGCGTCCATTCGACCGTGGCGCCGATCACGAAGCCGAAGCTGCCCCATTCCTCGGCACGCGACCGTGTGGCGTTGCGCTGCGAGACCTCGGCGATCACCTGCGCCGACACGGTCTCCGATCGGGGATCGGTCGAGCGCTGGATCGAGGCGGCCTCGGGGTTGCTGGTCGCGGCGAGCACGAACAGGCCCTTCCCGTGCTGCTCCGCGAGCGTGAACGCGCCGTCGAGCGCGCCGACCCCGAGATACGGGTTCACCGTGAGGGCGTCCGCCTCCAGGGGCGAGCCGGGGGTGAGCCACGCCCTGGCGTAGTCGTCCATGGTGGAGCCGATGTCCCCGCGCTTCGCGTCCGCGATCACCAGGAGGTCGGCAGCCCGCGCGGCGGCGAGCACGTCCTCCAGTGCGGCGATGCCGCGAGATCCGAACCGCTCGAAGAACGACACCTGCGGCTTCACGAACGCCGCACGCCCGGCAGCCGCCTCGACCACGCGCAGGCCGAAGTCGCGGACTCCCCCGGCATCGTCGCCCAGACCCCAGTCGGCGAGCAGGGCGCCGTGCGGGTCGATGCCGACGCAGAGCGGACCCGCTCCGCGCAGTGCGGAGCGGACCCGTTCTCCGAAGCGTGCGGTCACAGTGCCGCCTTCCGGTCCAGTGCGTACTCCTGCAGGCTCTTCACCTGGAAGCCCTCGTGGGCGGCGTCCATCCCGCTCACGGCAGCGCCGAGCACGGCGATGGTCGTGAAGAGCGCCTTGTCCGCGGCGACGGCCGCGGCGCGGATCTCGTAGCCGTCCGCTCGAGCGGCCCCGCCGGAGGGGGTGTTCACGACGATGTCGATCGCGCCCTCGTTGATGAGGTCGACGATGTTCTTCGCGCCGCTCTCCTGCGTCTCGCTGTACTTCTCCACGACCGTGACGGCGATGCCGTTGCGCGAGAGGATCTCCGCCGTCCCCTCGGTGGCGACGATCGTGAAGCCGAGCTGCTGCAGTCGGTGCGCCGGCAGGATGACCGCCCGCTTGTCGGAGTCGGCGACCGAGATGAAGACGGTCCCCGACGTCGGCATGCCTCCGTAGGCCGCCGCCTGGCTCTTCGCGAACGCCGTCGGGAAGTCGCGGTCGATGCCCATGACCTCGCCGGTCGAGCGCATCTCCGGGCCGAGGACCGAGTCGACCGTCTTGCCGTCCGCGGTGCGGAAGCGCTTGAACGGGAGCACGGCCTCCTTGACCGAGACCGGGGCGTCCAGCGGGACGCGGGAGCCGTCCTGCTCCGGCAGCATGCCCTCGGCCCGCAGCTCGGCGATCGTCGAGCCCGTCATCACGCGGCTCGCGGCCTTCGCCATCGGGATGCCGAGCGCCTTCGACACGAAGGGGACCGTGCGGCTGGCGCGCGGGTTCGCCTCGATCACGTACAGCACGCCGGCGCTGATCGCGAACTGCACGTTCAGCAGTCCGCGCACGCCGACGCCCTCGGCGATGGCCAGGGTGGCCTCGCGGACGCGGTCGACGTCGGTGCGGCCGAGCGAGACCGGCGGCAGGGTGCAGCTGGAGTCACCCGAGTGGATGCCCGCCTCCTCGAGGTGCTCCATGACGCCGCCGATGAACAGGTCGGTGCCGTCGTAGAGCGCGTCGACGTCGAGCTCGATGGCGTCGTCCAGGAAGCGGTCGACCAGAAGGGGCTTGCCCTCCTCGATGACGACCTCGCCGGCGGTGCGGACGAAGTAGTCGCGCAGCGACGCGGTGTCGTACACGATCTCCATGCCGCGGCCGCCGAGCACGAAGCTCGG
>Ga0172374_1002587_pt1 | contig 11380 bp, 12 predicted proteins | sample LakKiv3m_FD_114536 | JGI IMG/M metagenome (GOLD analysis project Ga0172374, IMG submission 114536) | Freshwater microbial communities from Kabuno Bay, South-Kivu, Congo - kab_092012_10.3m | ecosystem: Environmental > Aquatic > Freshwater > Lake | place: Democratic Republic of the Congo... | reverse complement strand
CGGCTGACATAGCCTTCGTAATCGGCGCCGTAGAACAGGCTGTCGCGACGGGTCAGCTTCTCATCGGCGAAGAAGGCGCCGGCCGACCAGTCCAGCTTTCCGCGCTGGCCCGACAGGCGGAACTCCTGCGTCAGGGTGCGGAAGCGGTTGGACCAGCTGCCGTCGTCCGGGCGATAGGCCAGATCGGCCGAGGTGAAATCCCAGTCCTGGCTGATGACGCCGCGCCAGTCGCGCACCGCCGAGGTGCTGTCCAGCCTCGCCCAGCCCAGATCGGCGCTCAGATGCAGGGCCAGGCCCTTGTCGCGGATGCGGGTGTTGGTGTCGCGGTTGGAATAGGCTGTGCGATCCCACGGCTTCGGCGTCGCCGCCACGCCGCCGTCGGGCGCAAAGGTCGCCAGCAGGGGCGCGGTGGCGCCCGTGACCAGTTGCACGCCGACGCAGCAGCGTTCGTCCCGCTCGGTCCAGTCGGCGGTCAGGCGGGCGGTCAGGTTCGGCGTGGCGCGCCACAGCAGCTGACCGCGCACGGTGTCGTAGTGTTCGGTCTGATCGTCGGTCGAGGTGCGCGGGCCCTCCCCCGTTTTCTTGGCGCCCGTCTTCACGTCATAGAGGCCGTCGCGGCGGCGCGCGGCGACATACAGCCGCCCGGCCAGAACCTCGTCCACGATCGGGCCGGTCAGGGAGATCGAGCCGCCGTGCGCGCCATAGTCGCCGAAGGTCGCCTCGCCCGCCATGCGCGCGTCGAACGAGGGGGCGGCGGTGACGACGTTGATGACGCCCGCCGAGGTGTTTTTGCCGAACAGGGTCGCCTGCGGGCCCTTCAGCACCTCGACGCGCTCGACCTCGCCCAGATCGCCCAGGGCCGCGCCGTTGCGGGGGCGATAGACGCCGTCGATCATGACGCCGACCGAGCTTTCGACGCCCGGATTGTCGCCCACCGTGCCGACGCCGCGGATGCGGGCGGTGGTGAAGGTCTGGTTCGAGGTCGAGGCCACGATCAGGCCCGGCGTCAGAATCTGCAGATCCTTGATGTCGCGCACGCCGACGCCGTCCAGCAGGGGCTGGCTCGCCACCGTCAGCGACAGGGGCGTGGCCGCCAGGGGCGCCTCGCGCCGTTCAGCCGTCACCACGATCTCGGACACCTGGGTCGGTCCTTCGTCAATGGCCGCCTCGGCCATGACGGGCGCGGCGAAAGCGAGCACGGACAAGGAGGCGGACGCGAGGGACGCGGCGCGAACAGCAGAAATCATGGGAGGAAAAACCGCTTTGCGGAGCGACGGCGCAAGGCTTCGTCGCGGACTGTCAGCGGATGTAACAGCCCCGTCGGCGGGGCGGAACCCCGGCCAACGATCATCAAACGATGACTTTCAGGCCCGCCCGGCCAGCGGTCCCGAAGCGCGCGGAGCGAAGCTGTGCTCCACCCGGCTGCGGTGGAAATCAACGTCATTGCGGACCGCGCCGCCGACCCGGCAGAGCTGCTCCAGGCCCCGGCCGCCGCCGCTCTGATGCGACGTGATCAGATCCAGAAGACGCTCGGCTTCGGCCAGGGTCTCCGGCCGCTGCTCCAGAAGCCAGACCTCAAGCGCGCCCAATTCAACCGTCAGCCCTCCTTCACGAACGGAGGCCTCCAGCCGATTGTCATTCCATTGACGGAGCAGCGCGCGCGCGGCCTCCATCGTCCAGTGTCGAGCCATCTCGCCCCCCCAGGGCGTAGCGCCGGTCGGCCTCGACCTCCCAGACGCCAAAAAATAATGTGAGCACGATCAGGAACCACAGCCCCCAGATCAGCGTGAACAGCGCCCATGCCAGAGGCTCCGACGACAGGAGCGGGGCGCAGTAGGCCAGAACACCCACAAGCTGAAACGCAGACGCCAGAACAATCCACCAGCGACCCGCACGCTCTGCAATCAGCCACAGCGCCACGAAGGCCAAGCTGTCGACGAGCATCAGACCGAAGTAGAGCCCGTTCCATGTCAGATCCTCGACGGCATAGGAGGCGGCTACGGTCATCAGCATGACGGCGGCGGCCGCACGGTCGCCAGGACCGCCTCGCCACAACAGCAGGCCCAGCCCCGCGAAACCGAGGAACAGCAAAGCCAACTGAACCAAGTCCATCAACGCCTCCCGCAGGCCGGCCTAACCAGGCCCCTAGCCGCTATTTCCCATCATTCACGCGCTCCTTCGCCTTATTTGAAGCGTCAGCGCAGGCTGTGGATCATCTCCAGGACGGGAAGCACCAAAGAGGCGGCGACCACGGCGATCAGGATCCAGGCGAAAGCCCACCCCAAGATCAGCCACAAGACCGAGCCTCCGATCTTTCGAGGCCGTCGCCAAGCTCTGAGACTCGCATATGACCGAAAGAAGGGTGTCGGCCACGGCGTTTTCCCGTCCCCGACATGTTCCGCGGAACCTGCAAGGACGCCCCTTTCTGCCGATGAGACGGGGGGCGGCGACAGTGGGATTGATCCCCCTGAGTAGTGATCACTCAGGAGCCGCGCAGCCTGAATCCGGTTGGAGACGCCCAGCTTTTCATAGGCTCGGTGCAGGTGGTTCTGAACCGTCCGGGGCGAGAGGTTCAGCTGCTGCGCGATCTCCTTGTCGCCCAGACGGCCGGCGGCGAGGCGCAGGATTTCAAGCTCGCGCGGCGTCAGGCTGTCGATGGGCGAAGTGCTTTTCACAACAGTCGACTATCTACGACACGCGCCTGGCGTCCAGTCCCCCGTCCCCGGCGCGCGCCGATCGGGCCAGGGTGTCACCGCGACGCGACACAACTCGCGCGCGAGGCGGCATTTTGATTGCGTCCCTTCGGTTCGGCGTCGCATTAGGGGATCATTCAAACGGGGGAACCGACTTCTATGTTGCTGGCGCTTCTGATGGGCGGGCTGGGGTTGATCGTCGGCAGCTTCCTGGGTCTGGTCAGCCTGCGCCTGCCGCGCGGCGAGGACATCGTGGTCAGCCGCTCGCGGTGCGGCGGTTGCGGGCGCCCGCTCAAGCCCTGGCGGATGATCCCGGTGGTCAGTTGGGCGTTGTCGCGCGGCAAGTGCGGCGACTGCGGCGCCGTCATTCCCCTGCGCTATCCCTTGATCGAACTGGCGTCCGGCGCCGTCGGCGTCTGGGCGGCTCTGTGCTTTCCCGATCCGGCCTGGGCCCTGGCTGGGGCCGTTCTGGGTTGGCAGCTTCTGCTGATCGCCGTGATAGACGCTGAGCATTTCTGGCTGCCTGACGCCCTGACCCTGCCCCTGTTTCTCAGCGGCCTGTTCGCCGCCGTGGCCCTGGATCCGGCGAACATCCAGAGCGGACTGAAGTGGTCGCTGATCGGGCCGCTGAAGACGCCCCTGATCGGGGCGGCCGCCGGTTTCGGCGGACTTTGGCTGCTGGCCTTCCTCTACAAGCGACTGCGCGGACGCGACGGTCTGGGCGGGGGCGACCCCTTCCTTCTGGGCGCGATCGGCGCCTGGGTCGGGTGGATGGGCCTGCCCAGCGTGCTGCTGTGGGCGTCGCTGACCGGCCTCAGCCTTGTGGCGGCCAAGCTCGTGCTGCGTCGCCCCGTCGCCTCCACCGACCGCCTGCCGTTCGGCGTCTTCCTGGCCGTCGGAGCCTGGCTGACCTGGCTCTATGGCCCCTTGGGCCTGGGCTTCGGCGCCTAGAGCGACAGCAGGTCAGACCAGCGCCAGCGCCCGCCGCCCAGCGCCACGCGCGGCGCGCCCGGCTGGTCGCTGAGCGTCAGCAGCACATAGCCGTTGACCGTCTCGGCCTTGCAGGCGCGCGACGAGAAGCCGACCGTCACGGCGATGGCCTGACGCACCCCGGCCAGACCCTTGCCCTCTTCGCCGGGGCTTTGCAGCCAGTCGCCGTTCCACATCAGGATGGCGCGGCCCGAGGCGCCGGAGGTGCGATAGGCCTGGCCGATGGCGGCGTTGATCCGCGCGTCGTTGCGCAGGGCGTCCTGGATGCGCTTGACCATGTCGCAGCCCTGGCCCGAGCCGCCGCCCACGCCCGAACCCGACCCGCCGCCGCTGCCGCCGCCGACGCCCGCCCCTGCGCCGCCGCCCCCGCCTGAGCCTTGTCCTGCGGTCAGGGCGCCGCTCAGAGCCCCCTCGCCCAGCAGGAAGAAGGAGACGCTGGGCTCCGGCGCGGAGATGGGCAGAGGCTCGATCGGCGCCGGGCGCGGCGTCGGACGGCTGGGCCGCGGGGTCGGCGGCGTCGGCGCGGTGCGCCGCGCCTTCTCGGGCGTCTGAGCGGGAACGGGCGCGGGCGCGGCGGGCGCCGGTTCCGGCTTGGGCGCCGGCGCGGGCTCCGAGCCGCCCGCAGGCGCGTCGCCCGGCGCAGGTTCTGAAGGCGGCGGCGGCGGCGGAGGAGGAGGCGGCTCGACCAGCATCACCTCGACCACCGGCGGAACCGGAGCCAGCGGCGGCCGTTCAACCGGCGCAGCAATGATCAGCGCCAGGATCAAACCGTGCGCGATCAGGCTGCCCAGGATCGGGCCGACCTTGTTCCGACGGCGACGAGGCCCCGCCTTCACCTAAAGGCTCCCCAAGCCTTGCCGTCATGGGCCTTATAGTTGTCGGCGGCCGCAAACACCAAAGCTTTCAATAGATTCTCCTCGCCCTTTTATATTCGACAATGACCATCCCAGCACGTCAGGAAAATGGCGCCAACAAGCCAGGCCATAAATCGGCGCAGAACAGCAAAAACGCCGATTGTTGAAATTTTTTTACAGTCAAGCTGAACCTTTTCACTTCTTCGCGCGTCTTTGCTCCGCCGTTTTGCAACCGACACCGGTGCGGCGCGTAACATCCCCCGGAGTTGGGCCGGGCACGAAGGAGACTGAATTTGATCAAATTGGCATCTAAGACCGCTGTCATCGGCGCCGTCGCCGTTCTCGGCATCGCCGTCAGCGGCTGCGCCAGCCACCGGTTCGTCCGCGACAACGTTCAAGTCGTGAATGAGCGTGTCGACGGCGTCGACGCTCACGTCACCCAGGTCGAAGGCACGGCGGGCGAAGCCCTGGCCCGCGCCAACGCCGCGCACAAACTGGCCCAAGGCAAGTTCCTGTACGAGGTCGTGCTGTCGGACGACTCGGTGAAGTTCCCGGTCAACCACACCGAGCTGTCGCCGGAAGCCGAGCAGCGCCTGGCCGAACTGGTCCAGCGCCTGCGCGCCGAGAACGCCAACGTCTATCTGGAAATCCAGGGCCACACCGACTCGACCGGCAACGACCAGATCAACGAGCGTCTGGGCCAGGAGCGCGCTGAAGCTGTGCGTCGTTTCCTGAGCGATCAGGGCATCGCCCTGAACCGCATGGCGACCATCTCCTACGGCGCCTCCAAGCCGGTGGCTCCCAACAACACCCGTGAAGGCCGCGCCCAGAACCGCCGCGTCGCCATCATGGTGCTGGCCTAACGGCCGAAGGCTTTCGTTCCGGCCTCATGCCCCGGCCGGAACGAAAAACGGCGGCGTCCCGCAGGGGGCGCCGCCGTCGTCGTCTTCAGCTCAGAACCGACGTCAGGCCGGATCAGCGCCCACGAAAGTCATGAAGCGCGCCGGCGCGCCCTCGCCGAAGGTCATGACGTCATAACGGTCCGGCGCATAGCCGGGCGCTTCCATGCCGGGCGAGCCGGTCGGCATGCCGCCCACGCCGATGCCGCGCGCCTGGCCGGGCTTTTTCAGGAAGGCCTTCACGCCCGCCGCCGGGACGTGGCCCTCGATGACCTTGCCGTCGATCACGGCCGTATGGCAGCTCCACAGCGACTGCGGGACGCCCAGCCGCTGCTTGACCGGCGCCAGGTCGTCGGTCGCGACCACATTCACCTCTATGCCCGAGCGCCGGATGTGATCGACCCAGCCGCCGCAGCAGCCGCAGGAATCGCTCTTGTAGACGGTCATCTCGGCCGCCTCGGCGGGCCGGGCGAAGCCCTCGGCCAGAAACACGCCGCCGCCGACGGCCAGCGCCCCGACAGCGATCGCCGCCAGCTTAACAGGCATCTTCATCTTCAGTTCTCCTGAACGGGATAGCCGGCCGCCGCCAGGGCGTCGGCCAGGGATTGCGGGGACGCCGTCGTCTCGACCTCGACCCGGCGCGCCGGAATATCGGCCGTGATCTTGGCCGCCGGATCGACGGACAGGACGGCCTTCTCGACCGAGGCGACGCAACCGCCGCAGCGGATTTTCGGGATGTTGAGCGAGATCATGACGATGCTCCTTTTCTGGATACGCGACGGTTCATTGGACCCCTTGCCGCCATAGGAAGGTCAAGCGGTCGCACCGGCCGCGTCCTGCGACGTATCGCCCGCCAGGTCGGACAGGATCGGGCAGTCCGGCCGTTCGTCGCCGGCGCAGCAATTGGCCAGATGACGCAGGGTGTCGGCCATCTCGCGCATCTCGAGGATGCGGGCGTCCAGATCGACCAGGTGCTTCTGCGCCATCGCCTTGACCTCGCGGCTGGGCCGCGAGTTATCGCGCCATAGCGACAGCAGACGGCTGATCTCTTCGATCGAGAAACCCAGCCCCCGCGCCCGTCGGATGAAGCGCAGGTCGTTCAGGTCGCGCTCGCTGAAATCACGATAGTTGCCGTCGGTCCGATCCGCCGGGCGGATCAGCCCTTGCGCCTCATAGTAGCGGATCATCTTGGCCGTGACCCCGGTCGCCTGTGCAGCCTTGCCGATGTTCATCACGCGGCTCCCTTCACGCTGTTCGAACCGATATGGGGCTTGAAGGCTCGCAGGCGCAAAGCGTTCAGGACCACGCTGACGCTGGACAGGGCCATGGCCCCCGCCGCCAGCATGGGCGACAGCATCAGGCCGAAGACCGGATAGAGCACCCCCGCCGCCACTGGGATCAGCAGCACGTTGTAGCCGAAGGCCCAGGCCAGGTTCTGACGGATGTTGTTCATCGTCGCCCGCGACAGGCCGATGGCGCTGACCGCCCCGCGCAGGTCGCCGCCGGTCAGGACCACGTCCGCGCTCTCGATCGCCACGTCCGAGCCGCCGCCCACCGCCAGACCCACGTCCGCCGCCGCCAGAGCCGGGGCGTCGTTCACCCCGTCGCCGACGAAGGCGACCCTGCGCCCGCCCGCCTTTAGCGCCTCGATCACCGCCACCTTGCCGTCCGGCATGACCTCGGCGTGGACTTCGTCGATGCCCAGACGACGCGCCACGGCGGCGGCGGTGCGGCGGTTGTCGCCGCTGATGACCGCCACCTTCAGCCCCAGCTCGTGCAGGGCGGCGATGGCCTCGGCCGTCGTCGCCTTGACCGGATCGGCCACGGCGATGATGGCGGCCAGTCGACCGTCCACGGCGGCGTAGAGCGGCGTCTTGCCTTCGTCGCCCAGACGGGCCGCCGCCTCGGCGAACACGGCCACGTCGCAGCCCAACTCGGCCATGTAGCGGTCGGCGCCGACGGCGACGCGCGCGCCCTCGACCAGACCCGTCACCCCCTTGCCGGGGATGGAGGCGAAGTCCAGCGGCCGGGCCACCGTCACGCCGCGCGCCTCGGCGGCGGCGACCAGGGCGCGGGCCACCGGATGCTCGGAGCGGATCTCCAGCGCCGCCACCTGGGCCAGCACCGTCGTCTCGTCAAAGCCCTCGGCCGTGACCAGATCGGTCAGCGTCGGCTTGCCTTCGGTCAGGGTGCCGGTCTTGTCGAAGGCGACGACGTCCACGCCCTGCAGGGCCTGAAGCGCCTCGCCCTTGCGGAACAGCACGCCCAGCTCGGCCGCACGTCCCACGCCCACCATGATGGAGGTCGGCGTCGCCAGACCCATGGCGCACGGGCAGGCGATGATCAGCACGGCCACGGTCGCGACCAGGGCCATCCCCAGCGCCGGGTCCGGCCCGAACAGGAACCACACGGCGAAGGTCAGGGCGGCGATGGCCATGACGGCGGGCACGAACCAGCCCGTCACCTTGTCCACCAGCGCCTGGATCGGCAGCTTGGCCCCTTGGGCCGCCTCGACCATCTTGACGATCTGGGCCAGCACGGTCTGCGAGCCGACCTGACGCGCCTCGAAGCGGAAGGCGCCCGTGGTGTTCAGCGTGCCGCCCGTGACGTCAGCCCCGGCGGTCTTCTCGACCGGGATCGGCTCGCCCGTCAGCATGGATTCATCGACAAAGGAGGCCCCGTCCGTGACCACGCCATCGACCGGAACCCGCTCGCCGGGGCGCACCACGACCACGTCCCCGACCTTGACCGCATCGACGGCCACGTCCTGCTCGACGCCGTCGCGCACCACGCGCGCGGTCTTGGCTTGAAGCGACATCAGGCGACGGATCGCCTGGCCGGTGCGGCCCTTGGCCCGCGCCTCGATCCAGCGCCCGACCAGGATCAGGGTGACGATCACCGCCGCCGCCTCGAAATAGATGTTGGCCGTGCCCTCCGGCAGCCACTGCGGCGCAAAGGTCGCCACCGTCGAGAAGGCCCAGGCCGCCGTCGCGCCCAGCACGACGAGGGAGTTCATGTCCGGCGCCCAGCGCAGCAGGGCGGGCACGCCCTTGCGATAGAAGATGATCCCCGGCACGAACAGCACGAAGGTCGCCAGCACGAAGCTGATGACCTTCCAGTTGAAGGCTCCGATCGTCTCACTGACCCAGTGGTGCATCCCCGGCACGAAGTGCGAGCCCATCTCCAGCACGAACAGCGGCAGGGTCGCCGCGCCCGCGATCAGCACCGCGCGGCCCAGCTTCTTGATCTCGGCGTCGCGGGCGGCCTGTTCGCGATCGCCGGCGTCCGGCCCGGCGTCCTCGGGCGCCTCCAGCACATAGCCGGCCTGTTCGACGGCGGCGGCCAGATCCTGGAACGTCGTCGCCCCCGACAAGAAGCGCACCGTCGCCCGCTCGGTCGCCAGATTGACGCTGGCCGACAGCACGCCCGGCACGGCGGCCAGCGCCTTTTCCACGCGGCCGACGCAGGAGGCGCAGGTCATCTCCCGCACGGGATAGACGACCTCCTCCTCCATCGGCTCATAGCCGGCGCTCTTGATGGCGGCCGCGACGGCGGCGGCGGAACCGTCGGGCGACAGCGACACCTGCGCCCGTTCAGCGGCCAGATTCACCTGCGCCTGCGTCACGCCCGGCACGGCGCGGATGGCCTTTTCGACGCGCCCCACGCAGCTGGCGCAGGTCATGCCCAGGACGGGCAGATCCAGTGTTCTCAAGCCTTCGGCGGCCATGACGTCGTCCTCGTAAACCTTTGACGACGACACCTGTAAACCTTCCCATCAAGGGAAGGTCAAGCGCGCTAAATCAGGCGTCCTGAGGCAGGCGAGCGATGAAATGGCCCTTCATCCCCTCGGGCCAGTCGCGATAGGGCACGGCGCCGTCCGGGCTGGCGACGTAGCGGCGCGCGAAATCGACGATGGCCTCGGCGGCCTCGGCGGTCGGCGTGAAGGTTCCGGCCAGGTAGCCAGGCTTGCCGCCCTGGGCCAGATAGACGGTGCAATGGCTGCGGCAGGCCCACAGGCAGGCCTGCTCCTCGACCCGCAGTTCGGGCGCGCCCCGCGCCGCCGTCGCCACGGCCTGAAGCAGCAGCCGCCCGCCTGAGACGCCGTCCGCGTCCACGGGCTCGTTCGTCGACAGACGGCAGGTGCTGCAGACGACCAGTCGCGCCGTCGCCTCCGTCATCAAAACTCCACCCCGGCCTGGGCCTTCACCCCGCTGCGGAACGGGTGCTTGACCATCTGCATGTCGGTGACGAGATCGGCCGCCGCGATCAGGGCGTCCGGGGCGTTGCGGCCGGTGATGACGACGTGGGTGTCGGCCGGGCGAGCGGCCAGAACCTCCAGCACCTCCTCGACCGGCAGGTAGTCGTAGCGCAGGGCGATGTTCAGCTCGTCGCAGACGACCATCTTCCATTCCGGGTCCATGATGCGGGCCTTGGCGGCCTCCCAGGCGCGGCGGACGTTGGCGATGTCGGCGGCGCGGTCCTGGGTGTCCCAGGTGAAGCCCTCGCCCATCGGCCGCATCTCGACCAGGTCGGGAAAGCTGTCGAACAGGGTCTGCTCGCCCGTCTCCATCGCCCCCTTGATGAACTGGATGATGGAGGTCTTCATCCCGTGGCCGATCATGCGGCAGACCATGCCCATGGCCGCCGTCGACTTGCCCTTGCCCGTCCCGGTGTGGACGATGACCAGGCCGCGCTCGACCGTCTTGGACTGCATCATCCGGGCGCGGGCGGCCTGGATGCGCTTCATCTTTTCGGCGTGGCGGGCGTTCAGTTCGGCGTCGTTGGGGTCGCTCATCGGCGGCCGTCTCCTTCGGCGGTCAGGTCCAGTTCAAAGGGCGCGCCCCAGTCGGTCTCGGCGCCCCGGCCGATGGCTTCGACGGCGCGGACCATGGCGCCGCCGCGGTCCAGCAGGCAGTCGGCGTGGGCGACGATCAGGGGGTTGGGCGTGGCGGTCGGCGCGGCGTCTCGCAGACGCGCGGCCCACTCGCCCTCGCGCCCCGGCGCCGTGCGGGCGCAGGCGACGACATAGGCCGCCGCCGTCGAGCGGCTGACCCCCGCCCAGCAATGGATCAGCAGCGGCCGCGCGCCGGTCCAGCCTTCCGCAAAGGCCAGCAGCGCCGCGACGTGCTCTGCCGACGGCGCGATCAGCCTCTCGCGCGGGGCGGCGATGTCGTTGAAGCGCAGGTCCAGCCGATGCTCGGCGTCAAAAGCCGCTTCAGCCCCCGGCGAGGCTAGCGTCACCAGATGCGACGGCCGGTGCTCGGCCAGCAGTTGCTCGACCTGCGGCAGGGGCGAGACGATCAGCCTCATGCCGCCAGCAGCCCGGCGACGGCCAGCAGGAAGCCGACCTCGAACATCTGCTCGACCGCGCCCAGCACATCGCCGGTGCGTCCGCCGATCAGCCGCTGCGCCTGCCACGCCGGAACCGCGCCGACGACCAGCCCCGCCGCCATGCCGGCCACGCCCGCCGCGACCGGCAGCAGGGCCAGGGGCCACAGGGCGACCAGAACAGCGACCGCCAGTCCCGCGATCGAGGCCCGGTCCGGCCTGCCCTCCTTGGCCATTCCGGGGTCGCCGCCATAGGGCATAAGCGCCATCGCCCCGACCGCCGCCGCCCGGCCCAGGCCATGCGAGGCCACCAGCGCCGCCGCCGCCATCCACGGCGAGACGGCGACCAACATCGCCAGCGCCGCAACCCGCAGCGCCAGCGTCAGCCCCAGCGTCAGCGCGCCGTATGAGCCGAGGCGGCTGTCCTTCATGATCTCCAGCCGCCGCGCCCGCGTCTGGCCGCCGCCCAGACCGTCGGCGGTGTCAGCCAGCCCGTCCTCGTGGAAGCCGCCGGTCAGGGCCACGCCCGCCGCCACGGCCAGCAGGGCCGCAATCCACGGGCTCCACACCTGCGCCGCGCCATACAGGATCGCCGCCGCGATCAGGCCGACCACCT
>Ga0172374_1002586_pt1 | contig 11386 bp, 12 predicted proteins | sample LakKiv3m_FD_114536 | JGI IMG/M metagenome (GOLD analysis project Ga0172374, IMG submission 114536) | Freshwater microbial communities from Kabuno Bay, South-Kivu, Congo - kab_092012_10.3m | ecosystem: Environmental > Aquatic > Freshwater > Lake | place: Democratic Republic of the Congo... | reverse complement strand
GAAATAGTCGGGCGAACGAACGATTTACGGCCTCGCCGCATCACTGAACAATCATTTCGCCGCTCATCCCGAGCATTTTGTGAAAGCTATGGCTGCACTTCAGCGGATAGCGGCCAGCTTTGGGAACCAGCGCGATATCAACGCTCCCACGTTGTGCTACCTCGACGCTGCCGTCTTCGATCGCCCCACGATCCTCGTGGCGGACGGTCGCGGCGGCGAAGAACTCGGGCGCGGTAAAATCATGCCCGCCAGACGATGTGTTGACGAGATGCAGCACGACCGGCTTGGCCGCTTCGAGGCGAATGGTGCGCGGCGCATATTTGAAACTGGCGAGTATCACTTCGACGGAAGGAGCCGTTGTCCAGTCCGATTGCCCCTGCGTACCAATCCCCATCGCAAGGAGCGCAAGGTTTAAGGCACGCATTGGTCCGGCTCCGAGTCGAGTGGTTTGTTCGACCCTTTCATCATAACATAAATGCGGCCGGCAGTACGTGTCGGTGCCTCAACGATCGGCAAGCCCATCCAATATCGGGCAGTCGGGTCGAACGTCTCCAGTGCAGCGTTCAGCGAGATGGAGCAGCGTGGCCTGCATCGCGCCGAGCGCCCGTGCCTTGCGTCCGAGCTCGTCAGCGCGGGCAAGTGCCAACGCCTTCACCTCAGCGCTTTCTCGGCGGTCGTTGGCCCACAAGTCGAGCAGACTGGCGATCTCGCCGATCGGGAAGCCAAGATCGCGGGCATTGGCAATAAATCGCAATCGGTGAAGGTCAGCGCTGGAATAATCGCGATAACCACTGTCGCGCCTTTGCGGTGCGGGGATCAGGCCTATTGTCTCATAGTGTCGGATCATCCGTTGCGACACACCGCTCGCGCGTGAGGCCTCGCCGATGTTCACAGCTTGACCCGGTTGAGCCGCAGCGCGTTGGCGACGACGGTGAACGAGGAGAGCGCCATCGCTGCCCCTGCGAACATCGGTGACATCAGGATGCCGAACGGCGGATAGAGCACTCCCGCTGCGATCGGCACGCCGATCCCGTTGAACAGGAAAGAGAAAAACAGGTTCTGGCGCACGTTGCCCATCGTCGCGACAGCAAGCTTGCGAGCCCGCACGATGGCCGACAGGTCGCCGCGCGTGAGGGTCATGCCGGCGCTTTCGATGGCGACGTCAGTTCCCGTGCCCATGGCAAGCCCGACGTCCGCGGCAGCGAGCGCGGGCGCGTCGTTGATCCCGTCGCCAGCCATCGCCACGCGGGCACCGGCGGTCTTGAGCTCGCCCACGATCTTGGCCTTGTCTTCGGGTCGCAGGTCGGCACGAACCTCATCAAGGCCGCCGACTGCGCGAGCCACCGCTTCGGCGGTCGCCTGGTTATCGCCGGTGAGCATCACGATCTTCAAGCCTTCGGCGCGCAACGCCTCCAGCGCCTCGCGTGCATTGTCCCGGATCGGATCGGCAACAGCGAGCAGACCGGCGGGCGCGCCATCGACAGCAATGAACATCACGCCCGCGCCCGCTTCACGATGCGGAGAAGCCGCGGCTTCGAGCGCCGTCGGATCGGCGCCAACACGCCGAAGCTGGGCGGCATTACCAATGACCACCATTCTGCCATCTACCGCAGCACTGACGCCAAGACCCGTCTGGGACTCGAAATTCTCCACCCGACCGATCGCCAGTTCGCGTTCCTCCGCCGCGGTGACGATCGCGTGCGCAAGTGGATGCTCGGACTGTCCCTCGACCGCGGCGGCAAGCGCCAGGAGCGTGTCCACATCAAATTCCCCGAGCGGTTCGATGGCGACGAGTTTCGGTTTGCCCTGAGTGATCGTGCCGGTCTTGTCGATTACGAGCGTATCGACTTTTTCGAACGCTTGAAGCGCTTCGGCATTCTTGATGAGCACGCCGGCGTGCGCACCACGACCGGTCCCGACCATGATCGACATGGGTGTAGCCAGGCCAAGCGCGCACGGACAGGCGATGATTAAAACCGCGATCGCGTTCAGCAACGCATGGCCGAAGCGTGGTTCGGGACCGACGAAGTTCCAGACGATGAATGCGCCAAGCGCAATCGCCACGACCAGCGGCACGAACCAGCCAGAAATGCGATCTGCCACCGCCTGGATCGGCGCGCGGCTGCGTTGCGCTTCGGCGACCATCCGCACGATCCGGGCCAGCATCGTGTCTGACCCGACGGCGCGTGCCTCCATGATCATGCTACCCGTTCCATTGACGGTGCCGCCGGTGAGCGCATCGTCCACGGTCTTGCCTACCGGCACAGGTTCGCCGGTTAGCATCGATTCATCAACCGTTGAGCGACCTTCGACCACAACGCCGTCGACGGGGATCGCGTCGCCCGGCCGGATACGCAGCCGGTCGCCGCCAACCACTTCCCCCAGCGGCACTTCTTCGTCCGATCCATCGGCACCGACCCGCCGCGCGGTCTTGGGTGCGAGGTCCATCAGAGCACGGATGGCTCGACCGGTTGCGGCGCGCGCACGCAATTCCAGCACTTGCCCAAGCAGCACGAGCGTCACGACCACGCCCGCCGCCTCGTAATAGACCGGCACCATCCCACCATGCATTCGGAAGGTCGGCGGAAAGAGGCCCGGCGCAAACGTCGCGACAAGACTGTAAAGGAAGGCGGCACCGACGCCGATCGCGATCAGCGTAAACATGTTGAGATGGCGCGTCCGGATCGAAGCCCAGCCGCGTTCGAAGAAGGGCTTGCCCGCCCACAGCACGATCGGCGCGGTCAGCGCTAGTTGAACCCAAGACGATGCGGTCGAGCTAACAATTTGAAGTCCCAGCATCTCGGCGATCATCGACACGATCAACAGCGGCACCGCGAGGACCGCCGACACCCAGAAGCGCCGGGTGAAATCGACCAGTTCGGGGTTGGGTGCGTCGTCGAGCGATGGCTCCTCCGGCTCGAGCGCCATTCCACAGATTGGACAAGTGCCCGCACCCTCCTGCCGGATTTCGGGGTGCATCGGGCACGTCCAGATTGCGCCGGGCGTGGCCTTGGGTTCGGGACGCGGCGCATCGCCGAGGTAAGTCTCGGGATCGGCGACGAATTTGGTGCGGCATCCGGCGCTGCAGAAATGATAATCACTGCCATCATGCGCCGCATGATGGACCGTTTTAGTGGGATCGACGGTCATCCCGCATACGGGATCGGTTACCAACGGCGTGGAGGTAGCGGCATCCTCCATCTTGCAGCAATCGTGTCCCGAATGGCCGTTGTGGTCGGAATGGGTCATCGAGTCGTCCTCCATGACGCCTCAGATACGGTCTGACATCATGTCAGGGTCAAGGCGTCTCACTCCGAGCGGCCAACCATGCGTCGATCTGGGCGATTTCGGCACGTTGCTCACCGATTATCTTTTCCGCCAATTCGCGCGCTTCAGGATCGGTGCCGTGTTCAAGCTCGGTTTGCGCCATCGCGATGGCGGAGCCGTGATGCACCTTCATTTGGCGCATAAAGTCTTCGTCCGGTTCGCCGGTGAACGCGGGCATATTCGCCATCATGTCGTTCATCGACTGCTTATATCCTTGGGTGGCGGGCGAATCGCCTGGAGCGGGAGTCATTCCCATCGTCATCATCCCGTTTTCCGGCATCGCCATCGCAGAATTGCCTGCGCTCGCGTCACCACGCTCGCCCGAACAGGCCGTCACGAATAGCGCTGCGATAAGCGATAGCAGGATTGAGGGTCGAGCCGTCATAGTTTCCTTCTTTAAGGGTCGAACACAGAACGCACGCGACGAACGTTCGGGTGCGTTTTCAGCCAACCGGAGACATTGTGCCAAGGATCGCGACCGCCGCGAGGACGAGCACGCCAAGCAGGGTTTCCGTCAGGACGGCTACCCGCAGAAGCCGCACGGCGACTTCCTGCGTTTTTGCCCCGACCATCGCTCGGGCACCGGGGACAAATCGCCAGCGATTGAGCGCCGCCAGCCCCACCATCCCGCCGAAAAGAGCGATTTTCAGTAACAACAATTGGCCGTAATCGGTGCCGAATGATGCAAAAAATCCCTCAAATCCGACAATCGCCAGCAGATTGACTATGCCCGTGACCACGATCGCGCCCACCACGATTCCGCCGATGCCCGAAAATCGATCGAGTGTGGCAAGCGCCGACGCGAGCCCTTCGGGCGTTCGGCAATCCAACAGCAGGATGCGTGCGAACATTACCAGCGCTGCGATCCACAGCGATGCCGCCACGAGGTGAACGACATCGCTGGCGCGATGCGCGAGACCGAGGGTGGATTCCGATGCCCCCGCATGCCCGTTCCATGCTAGCGACGCGAGCGCGATGACCGCGAGCAGACCGCTCAAGGCTCGTGGCATCCGAACGATGGCCGAAATCATCAACAGGCCCAACACTGCGACCCGCACGAGATGTGACACGCCCATCGGCGTTTCCAGCGCGAGAAACCTGACCATATCGCGGTCGAGCGCGGCCATGTCGTTGCCCGTCATTGCCAGCGCGGTCGCCCCAAATTGGGCGATGGTGATGATTGCGCCAAGCGCAGCCAACCAAGCCATGATGCGCCGATCGACGACCGGTGCATATCGACCCAGTCCTCCGCCCAGCGCTAACCCCGCCAGCAGCAAAAGATCGGCATAGGCGGCGAAGCGCAGACCGATCGCCGCCCACTCGCCCATCATCAACGGATGCTGAAATTATGTTTGCCGGTGATCCGGTGCGTGTCGGCACCGACGACGACCCAGTCAGCGCGGTAAGCCCCGGCTGGCAATGGCTTGGCCGATGTCAGCACGATCGACTTGCCATCGGCAGAGATCGCGCTGGTTATGCCCGTCATCTTCATGTCGGGATGATTGGCCATCCCCGGCATACCCGTCATTGTGAGCGTAGCGTTTGAAAGCTTGGGCATCAGTCGTTCGCTGAAGTTTAGTCGAACGACGTTGGTGCGTGCCACGGTGGCATTGGCCGCGGGGGTGGCGCTGACCAGCTTGGGATGCGCGAAAGCGGCGGTTGGGGTCAGCAGCGTCGCCAAGGTGGCGATGACGGCGGCGGTCGGATTGAATTTCATCTCGATCTCCTGTGGGATGTCGCACTCTATACGCATCCCGCGCACACATCCCTCATTTGGAAATTGAGGGGCAACCTCGCGCGATGCGTAAAGGGAGTAAGGCAACAAGTGAGACCTGCCATGCATACTGATATCGACGAAGCGCTTGCCGCAATGAGGCGGCAACCATCGCATAACGGCCTTGTCGGACTGGAGGATCGCGTTCTGCGCGCAATCGAGAACCAGTCGGCGACGACGGTCGGGACTGGCATGACCCTGACGGCGGTCACGCTCGCGCTTGCGCTTGGCGTGTTCAGCAATGTCGTTCCTTCCACTAAAGCCAACGCCGCACCAAGTCTGGCACCCTTCGGTACGCCAAGCGCACTGGCACCGTCGACGCTGTTGGGCGAAGCGCGATGAGGTCACGTCGGTTCCTGCTTGTCGCGTTGCTTGCTTTTTTGGCAGCGATGGCTGGTGTGATCGTCGGTCGACAACTGGTCGAGGCCGAGCCTCATCCCGGCACCGAGCTTCACGCCGTTCTTCATGAGCAGATGAACCTCGACGCCAATCAGGAGCGCAGCCTGCACGAACTCGAAGGAGTATTCGCGGTTCGCCGACGTGCACTCGAAGCCGAAATGCGCGCCGAGAACGCCATGCTTGCCGAAGCGATCGCGGCTGAACACGGCAATGGTCCGCGCGTTGCGGCAGCGATCGACGCTTCGCACCGGACCATGGGCGAGCTGCAAAAAGAAACGCTCGTCCATGTCTTTGCAATGCGCGCACTTCTCCGGCCCGATCAGGCGGCAAAGTTCGACGCTGCCGTCACGAAGGCGCTGACCGAAGACGTTCGGTGACCGAAGTTCTTGCCGACCAACCGGACGGCCAGCTTGTCGCCCTTTCGCTGGCAGGGCGACAAGTCGCCTTTGCTGAACTCGTGCGGCGCTACAAGGGTGGACTTCACCGGCTGGTTGCCCGGATCGTCGGCGACGAGGATGAGGCACTGGATGTGGTCCAGGAAACCTTCGTGGCCGCACATCAGGCATTGGCAAATTACGACGCTGCACGCCCCCTGAGCGCCTGGCTTTCGCGCATTGCCATCAATAAGGCACGGGACTGGCGCCGCCGCAAGGCTGCGCGGCGATTCATCTCGATGTTTCTACCGCTTGAGCATGTGCTTGATGCCGTCGATGAGACCCCATCTGCCGAGACCCAGACGTCAGACCGACAGGAATTGACCAACCTTTCGAGGGCTCTTGCGAAACTGCCTGCCAATCTGCGAGAAACGCTGATCTTGCGCACGGTTGAGGGATTGACCCAAGCCGAAACGGCCCAAATATTGGGCGTGAGCGAGAAGGCGGTCGAGACGCGCCTCTATCGCGCACGGCAGAAGCTGACGGCAATCCTGGCCTGAGGTTCCGGCGCTAGGTAACGGCTTGGGGTATTTAGTTCGTGATTATGGTGAATCATGGGACCGCCTTAACGCTGGACTAACAATTTCCTTCGCCGTTGCGCAGGTTGCCAATGAATTTGACGGAACCCTATCATTGGAGTCAGGCGTAATCCGTTAGCTGCCTTTCGGCCGTCGCGCGGAGTTGTGTATGCTGATAATTCGCCAGCGGCCGTCAAATTTTTTCAGAACGCTGGTCGCGACGCCAAGCCGCTCGGCGGCTTCGCCAGATTTCGGTTCGATCCGATAGCGATAGGTTTCAGTGGCGAGCGCGACCGGGCCTTCGAAGCGCACATCGACCTTGTAATCGGAGAATTTAAACGACCTGAAATGACCCAGTTCCGGACCCAAGTGATGGGAAAGGTAATTGGTGTAGCTTCCTTCGGAACCACCGGTCTCGAATATCTGCGAGTCTGTCGTGAAGAGTTCCTCCGTGCCGTTCGCATCCAGCCTCTCGATCGCCGTCTTATACTGACTGAGCACAGCTTCGACGGCCTGCCGCTCACTTGCGGGGCTCGCTTCCTGGCCGAGCGCTGCGGTAGGTATGACCGCCATGGCAGCGACCATCATCGTGTTGAGCTTAATCATTCGCTTCCCCCCTCTAGTGGCCATTATCAATCCTGGTAGATCGACGTTACGTCGGCCGTATGCAGCGCAACCACTCGAAACTGCTGCTTGGCTCCGCCCGGCAACTCCAGCATCTTTCAGGTTCGAAGCTCGCTTGCGACGAAGGCGATCGACCTGATCCAAGCGGGCACCGATCAAATCCCTTGGCACGACAATTCCAAGTAAAGCCATAACGCTAAAAAGCCAGGTGATTGATGCCGCCATGCATGAAGGTTCCACCAAGCCATCCTTGAATGGCGATGGCAAATGTCATCACTCCAAGTAAGATCCAGTACAGCCTCCGCGGCGCGTCAGTCGCCCGTTGCGCCGTAATCGATAAATAGAGCAGCACTAAACCCACGATCGCGATCGCAGTGCCGAGCCAACGATGTGCGGTTAAAATCGGGTTGCGGTCGCTAAGGTAAAGGCCACCGGCAAACCATCCCAGAGACGCGGCCGCCACCGCTCCGACCGCGCCGACAATGAGCATCACATGCGCAATCCGTCGATAATCGCGGCGACCTTTCCACAAGCCGAATAGCTCAACGCCGACGGCCCCAAGGAACATTGCGATCGGGAAATGGACAAGGAGCGAGTGCATCCGGCCCAGCCAACTGATCAAACGCTGTCCGAAACTCCCGTTCGCGGCGGCATGATCGTCCATCGCCGCGCCATGTGCGGCCGTCATATTGTCGTGAATCCCGACCGCTTCCGCCGGGACCGTAGTGGCCAAACCTTGCTGGGTGACCGGACCAGGTCCTGCGCCGAGTGCTTCATGGTTTTCGTGCGCCGCAATGGGCGCTGCGAGCATGAGGAAAGCTAAGGCTGCCCCAAATATTACAACTCGTTCCGACATAGCTCAGCTGCCTCCCTCCATCCTATACGCAGCTCGCTTGTTTTCCCCTCGCTCACGATGCCACGTGGGGATGATGTAGACGCAGTTCCACGGATGATTTGTTGTGGCGACAATTCGCGCGACCGAAGCTTGAGCGCCTCTTTCACTCGGCGATCACCCTGGGATTGACGCCGTGGCGCTAAGCCAGCGTGCTCACGCTCGCTTCGCTATCGTGTACCACCTCACGGACCCGTCTGTGTTCGGGTGCTCCCGTTTAGAGCCCGGCCCATAGCGATCCGTGAAACTCAGCCGTGCACGATTCACCATCAGCCACCGGGACGAAACACTTAAAGTTTATCCTTCATGAGGGATATGCGCCGGGGCTGCGTATCGGTCACATGGGGGACGAAGATCGCAGAGGCGGCCAGCCATCGCGAACAGGCGCATATGTCGTCATGGACGCGATGCGGTGCATACTCGCGGTCGCTGTGGCATTCGCCCATGGCTGGTATCTCCTGATCGAGGATTACGGTGAGCGCGTCTCGCTGTTTGCGTCCGCAGGCTATTTCCTCGCCGGATTTGCTCATGCCAGCGTCATCCTGTTTTTCGTTCTCAGCGGCTATTGGATCGCGAGCAGCGTCAACCGCCGGTTGGAGCAGGGCTGGCGATGGTCGAACTATCTTGTCGATCGGCTTTCGCGACTGTTGATCGTTTTGGTGCCGACATTGGTGATCGGCGGTACGCTCGATGCATTGGGATTGTATGTGCTCGAATCGACCACCCATGCCGGTGCGACCGACACCTATGTGTTGCGTACCGACGTCGACACGGCCCTCGGCTGGCAGACGCTGATTGGCAACCTCCTGTTTCTACAGGACATTATCGTTCGGCCCTACGGCACGAATGGACCGCTGTGGAGCCTTGCCTATGAATTCTGGTTCTACATTTGGTTTCCGGCGCTGCTGGTAAGCGTGCGCGCCCGGCGTCCGTCACTTTTTCTACTCACATTGGGCCTTGCCTTCGCCGCACCGGGTTTGCTTGTCGGTTTCGCATGTTGGCTGTCCGGTGCCCTTCTATTCTGGGTGACGAGCACAAATGGATGTGGCGACTCATCGCGTCTGAGGGGTCGCGCATGGTTAGCCGCCACTGGCGCGGCGCTCGCCGCAATGCTGGTTTTTGTTCGTATGACCGGTTTAGTGGGGAAAGAGGTGCCTCTCGCCGTGACGTTCGCGGGATTTCTTTTCGTCTTGCTGAACACAGAGATATCAGTCCCCCGCTCGCTGAAGCTGCTCGCATCTTATGGCGCAAAAGCGAGCTTCTCGCTTTATGCGCTCCATTTTCCGTTGCTCGCGATGGCCGCCGCCCTGATGATCGATGGTCAGCGCCTCGTGCCTTCTGCCGCGAATATCGGGTTATTGGTGGCGACCTTAGTAGGAGTGATCGCAATCTGCGGTGTTTTCGCTAGGCATACGGAACGCCACACCGGTCGCGTACGTGCCTTCTTTGCGAACGCTTTCCATATCAGGCGCGCGCGCCGGACCGAGTGAGTGTCATTGGCTATCGACGTCCGTCGCCAGAAAAGTGGTGAGGGTAATCGCGCTGGCGTGCGTAGTAGATTGAAACCATCCGGAGCTTTTTGCATGTCCCTTTCACTTGACCGTCGCAACCTACTGCGCGGCGCTGCCCTGGGCGGAGGCTCGGTCGCCCTCGCTAGCTGGTTTCCCGCTTGGGCTCAGCCGGTTTCCGCAGGCATCGTGCGGCCGCTTCCTACCGTCTCCGGCGAGGATATCCGCCTGAAGATCGCACATCAGATGATGACGATCGACGGTCGCGAAAGCCATGCGATCGGCATCAACGGAACCGTTCCCGCCCCGCTGGTCCGCCTGCGCGAAGGGCAGAATGTCCGGTTGCACGTTGAAAACGCGCTCGATGAGGACAGTTCGATCCACTGGCACGGGCTGATCCTGCCGTTTCACATGGACGGTGTGCCCGGCATCAGCTTTCCCGGCATCAAGCCACGTACAACCTTCACTTACGAATTCCCGATTCTGCAAGCTGGCACGTACTGGTATCACAGTCACTCAGGTTTGCAGGAGCAGCTCGGCCATTATGGTCCGATCGTCATCGATCCAAAGGGTGAAGACCCGATCCGCTCGGACCGCGAACATGTCATCGTATTGTCCGATCACAGCGAAATGCATCCGCATATCATCTTTAAAAAACTCAAACAGCAGGGCGGATATTTCAACTTTCAGAAGCAGACGCTTCTCGACCAGCTTCGCGGCGAGGGTCAAACCGCGAAGGAGCGCCTCGATTGGGGCAAGATGCGGATGGACCCGACCGACGTGTCAGACGTGACCGGCTCCGTCTATAGTTTCCTGGTCAACGGTCATGGCCCGCGCGACAACTGGACTGGCTTGTTCACTCCCGGGGAGCGCGTCCGGCTGCGTTTCATCAACGCCTCGGCGATGACCACCTTCAACGTTCGCATTCCGGGCCTGAAACTGACGGTTGTTCAGGCCGATGGCCTGAACGTGCGACCGGTCGCCGTCGATGAGTTTCAGATCGGTGTTGCCGAGACATATGATGTCATCGTCGAGCCGACCGACGATCGCGCCTATACGCTTGTCGGCGAGAGTGTCGATCGTTCGGGCATGGCGCGCGCGACGCTTGCCCCGCGTGAGGGCATGGCGGCGGAGGTTCCGCCCTTACGAAAGCGACCTCTCGCCGACATGAAGGACATGGGGATGGGCGACATGGCCGGCATGGATCATGGCGCAATGGGCGGTGCAGCCACCGGTGCCGCGGCAGCAAATGGCGGTTGTGCGCCCGAACATGCCGCGATGGGGCATTGCACCCCTACGCCCGCTGGCGATGCCGGATCGATGGCCGGGATGGACCATAGTGGCGCGGCCCAGGGTGCGACGGGCGGTGCGATGGCGGGCATGGATCATTCGATGCGCGATTTTTCTGTTGCGCCCGAGGTCAAGAAGACCCCGACCGTGCAGACGATCTCGCCGATGCCGATGGATCGAACCGGGGAGCCGGGCCAGGGCCTGGAAGATGTCGGTCACAAAGTGCTGGTTTACCGCGACCTGATGGCCGTCGATCGCAATCCAGACGTACGTGCGCCCGAGCGGGAAATGCGCATCCACCTCACCGGTAATATGGAGCGTTACATGTGGGCCTTCGACGGCGAAAAGCTTAACGAGGTCAAGGAGCCCATCGCGTTCCTGCAGGACGAGCGCGTGCGCGTTACCCTCGTGAACGACACGATGATGGGGCACCCCATCCATCTGCACGGCCATTTCTTCGAACTGGTCACCGGCCACGGCGAATATGCGCCCCGCAAACATACCGTGCAGGTCCAGCCGGGCGGCACGGTCACGTTCGACGTGACGACCGACGCGGTTGGCGACTGGGCGTTCCACTGCCACATGCTCTATCACATGCACGCGGGCATGATGCAGGTCGT
>Ga0172374_1002584_pt1 | contig 11394 bp, 6 predicted proteins | sample LakKiv3m_FD_114536 | JGI IMG/M metagenome (GOLD analysis project Ga0172374, IMG submission 114536) | Freshwater microbial communities from Kabuno Bay, South-Kivu, Congo - kab_092012_10.3m | ecosystem: Environmental > Aquatic > Freshwater > Lake | place: Democratic Republic of the Congo... | reverse complement strand
GCTGGATGCGTCCGGCACTGCACCTGCCGCAGGGTGCCACGCTGAGCGCCGAGCAGTTGCGTGGCTGGCTGCAGGCCAACGTCGCGGACGAATTGCACGCATTCTGGCTGCGTCCACCGAGCGAGCGTGCTCCGTTCTGGCAACTGGCCTGGGAAGTCGACGGTAGTGAGCATGTCGAGCGCCGCACCTTCGCTCCGCACAGTCTGCAACCCTTGGCCGAAACCCAGGGCGGAGAGTTCTTCTTCAAGCTGCACTATGAACTGCACGGCGGCATGCTTGGGCGCTATGTGGTTGGCCTGGCTGGCATGTTCATGCTGGTGGCGCTGATCTCGGGGGTGATCATCCACCGGCGCATCTTCAAGGATTTCTTCACCCTGCGCCCGGCAGCCAACGGCCAGCGTGCCTGGCTGGATGCGCACAACCTGTTCGGCGTGGCTGGCTGGCCCTTTCATCTGCTGCTGGCTTACACCGGCGTGGCGATCTTCGTCGCCTCCTACATGCCGGCTGGCGTTCAGGTGGCCTACAAGAGCGACATCACCCACTTCTTCAGCGAGGTGATGGGTGGGTATCACCGCGAGCAGCTGCATCTTCCGGCGGCTGTACCGGTTTCCCTCGATACGCTGATCGAACAGGCGCGCACGCACTGGCAGGGTGGCGAGCCAGGTTGGATCAGCGTGCACCACCCGGACGATGCCTCGGCGGTGGTGGAGATGCGCCGCGCCGATAGCTCGCGCATCGCCAACCCGGCCGATACGCTGAGCTTCGATGCTGGCACCGGCGAGTTGCTGCATGAACAAAGCGCGCCAGCCGGCTACAGCACTTACCTGTGGTTGGCTGGCTTGCATATGGCGCAGTTCGGCGGCGCTCTGGTACGGGCAGTCTATCTGCTGCTGGGGTTGGCCGGTTGCGCCATGCTGGTGGCCGGCTGCCGGGTCTGGCTGAGCAAGCGTGCAGCCCGCGGCGGGCATGGTGTCGGTGTGGTGCGTGCGCTCAACGGCGCGGTGTTTGTCGGGCTGCCGCTGGCCAGCCTGGCTCTGCTGTGGGGCAATCGCCTGTTGCCGGGGAGTCTGCCTGCTCGGGCCAGTTGGGAGGCCTGGGTGTTCGTCGCCAGTTGGTTGGTGCTGGCGTTGTGGGCGGTGCTGCGTCGGCACAGCCCGCGCCTGTTGCGTCAGCAACTGGCCCTCGGCGCGCTGCTGGCTCTGGGTCTGCCGCTGCTGTCCGGGCTGGTGGCGCCGCAGGGCCATCTGCTGGCCAGCCTGGCACGCGGTGACTGGGCGTTGGCCGGCATCGATCTGTTCCTGTTGCTGACTGGCCTGCTCTGCGCCTTGTGCACCTGGCGTCTGGGTGTGTCGTCGGCTGCGCAGGTTGGGCCGGCGCAGGCATCGCGTGAGCCGGCCGGGGAGGTACGCTGATGCTGCTAGCTTTTGCCTTGGCCTATCTCGGCATGCTGGCCCTGTGCCTGGCCATGTCGCGTCATCACAAAGCCTTGCTCGGCGGCGAGCTGAGGCGTTCGCGCCAGCGCGTTCTGCGCGGGGCTGCAGCGATCTGCTTCGCGCTTGCCCTGGGTTTGTGCAGCCTGAGCCAGGGTGGTGAGATCGGCGCAGTGCTGTGGCTGTGCCAACTGATGCTCGCCGCACTCCTGCTGGTCGCCCTGCTGGCCTGGCGCCTGCACTGGACCTTACCGGCCGCGGCGCCGCTGCTGGTGAGCGGGATACTCAGTTGGTGGCTCTGAGGGGCCTGCGGCAATCCGCGCCTGTGTCTTTCCGTCACATCCCCGCATCATCCTGAAGCTGGTGTTTTTCCTGCATGATCGCTGGGGCGGGCATTCATTTCGAATGTCGGGCCGTTATGCAGGGTTTTGGGGAGTGACACGATGAATTGGGCGGAACGTCTGCGTACGGGCATGCATGGCCTGGCGGAATCCTTGGGTAATCTGCTGATGGAGGCCTTCCATTACCTGGCGCTGTTCGCCATCGGGGCGATCACGGCCTGGGCGGGGGTGATGACCTTCATCGGCATGCTGGAGAAGGGACACATCACGGTCGATGACATTCTGTTGCTGTTCATCTACCTGGAATTGGCGGCGATGGTGGGCATCTACTTCAAGACCAACCACATGCCGATTCGCTTCATGATCTACGTGGCGATCACCGCGTTGACCCGTTTGCTGATTTCCGACATTTCTCACACCCACAAACCGACTTGGGGCGTGGTGATGGTGTCGGGAGCGATCCTGCTGCTGGCCCTGGCGATTCTGGTGGTGCGCTACGCCTCGTCGCGTTTTCCGGCGGTGGCTGGCCCGCACCCGCGCAGCAAGGCGCGTAACCGCGAGGACGCCGAGTCCGAGCGCGACGATGCGTCTGACTGAATGTAGGGTGGATCGGGGCGTGTAGTCGACGCTCTTTTCATCCACCCCGTTGAGCGTCATGGTGGAGCGGGGCGTCATTCGAGCGGCGCGAACAGCGCCGCCAGGTCTTCTTCATCCAGTTGCCACTGGCCCTGACTGCCACCGTCCAGCACGCCCTTGGCCAGGTTGGCCTTGGCCTGCTGCAGTTGCTGGATCTTTTCCTCGACGCTGCCACGGGCGATCAGCTTGTAGACGAACACAGGTTTGTCCTGGCCGATGCGGTAGGCGCGGTCGCTGGCCTGGGCTTCGGCGGCCGGGTTCCACCAGGGGTCGAAGTGGATCACGGTGTCGGCGGCGGTCAGGTTGAGACCGCTGCCGCCGGCCTTGAGGCTGATCAGAAAAACCGGAAACTCCCCCGCCTGGAAGCGTTGTACCGGTGTGCGCCGGTCCTGGGTGCTGCCGGTCAGCTTGGCGTAGGCAATCTTGCGCGCCTGCAGTTCTGCTTCGATCAGCGCCAGCATCGAGGTGAACTGGGAGAACAGCAGTACCCGGCGGCCTTCGTCGACCAGCTCTACGAGCATGTCCAGCAGGGCGCTGAGCTTGCCCGAGTCGTTGGCACCCAACTCACCATTATCCTCGCCGAGTAGACGCAGGTCGCAGCAGCTCTGACGCAGGCGCAGCAAGGCTTCGAGGATGACGATATGGCTGCGGGCCAGACCCTGGCGGGCAATTTCGTCGCGTACCTTCTGGTCCATGGCCAGGCGCAGAGTCTCGTAGCGGTCGCGCTGCAGCTGGGTCATCTCGACCCATTGAGTAATCTCGGTCTTCGGCGGCAACTCGCTGGCCACCTGTTCCTTGTTGCGGCGCAGCAGGAAGGGGCGGATGCGCCCATTCAGATGGTTCAGGCGCTGGGCGTCGCCACGTTTCTCGATGGGGGTGCGGTAGTCGCGGGTGAAGGCCTTGGCGTCGCCGAGCCAGCCCGGCATGAGAAAGTGGAACAGAGACCAGAGCTCGCCCAGGTGGTTTTCCAGCGGTGTGCCGGTCAGGCACAGGCGCAGGTCGGCTTGCACCTGAGCCGCTGCAGTGGCCGCCTTGCTGCGCGGGTTCTTGATGTTCTGCGCTTCGTCGAGAATCAGCAGGCGATAGCGCTGCTGGTTCAGCGCCTTGAGGTCGCGCGGCAGCAGGGCGTAAGTGGTGAGGATCAGATCGTGCTCGGCGATCTCCTCGAACAGCGCCTTGCGCTTGTTGCCGTGCAGGGCCAGTACGCGCAACTGCGGGGTGAAGCGCGCCGCCTCGTCCTGCCAGTTGGGTATCAGGCTGGTGGGCATGACGATCAGTGCTGGATTTTTCAGGCGCCCGGCCTGTTTCTCGCAGAGGATGTGCGCCAGGGTCTGCAGGGTCTTGCCCAGGCCCATGTCGTCGGCCAGTACGCCACCGACGCGCAGTTCGGCCAGGGTCTGCATCCAGTTCAGGCCCTGCACCTGATAGGTGCGCAGTTCCGCCTGCAAACCCTCGGGTGGCGCAATTTCACGTACCGACAGGTTCTGCAGGCGCTGGGCGAAGCCGCGCAATTCATCGCCGCCTTGCCAACTGAGTTCGGGGCCTTGGGCCAGTTCGCCCAGGCGTGCGGCGTCGGCGCGGCCCAGGCGCAGCGGCAGATGATCGTCGCCAGGGTCGCGGAAGTACAGCTCACCGAGCGTGGCCAGCAGCGGCTTCAATCGGGCGAAGGGCAAGGCGATGCGTTTGCCGCCCTGCGGCAGGCTGACCAGCAGGCGATCTTCGTCGGCGCGCTGGGCCAGCGCTTCGGGCGCCAGCAGCCAGGGCGTGCGGCGAATGGCCTGGAGCAGGATCGGCAGCAGACTCAGGCGCTGGCCTTCAACTTCGATGCCCAGCTCCAGATCGAACCAGTTCTGCTGCGGATCCTCCTCGACCTCGGCGTACCAGTCGTCGACCTCGGCGAGGTTGTACTGGAAGTCCGGGCGCATGTGGATTTGCCAGCCTTCGGCGCGCAGCTGCGGCAGTTGCTGCTGGACGAAATCCAGCCAGTCGCGCTCGCGCTCCAGCTCGAACGGCTCGCCGGCTTCTGCCGGCAGCGCCTCGCTCTGGCGCAGGGCTACCTGCAGGCCGAGACTTTCCAGACGTTTGCGCAGGCTGGCTTCGGCACCGCCGTCGCGGATCAGGCGCAGGTTGGTTTGCTCATCCAGGCGCTTGACCAGATCCTTGGCCGGTTTGCCGAAAACCTTGTGCCCGGCGTAGTCGAAGGCCAGCGCCGCGCGGTGCTGAGTCTGTTCCTGCATGCGCCCTTTGCGTGCGTCGAAATGTACGCGCACCTGGCTGCCAAGGCTGAGGATGGCGGACGGGGGGATGCCTTCGAGGCGTGTTTCCGCCAGTTCCTTGTTGACCACGATGATGTCCGACAGGTCGCTGCCGGCGCGCTGTTGCGCTTCCAGGGTGAGCAGGGCGGCGACCACGTGCTTGCAGTTGAAGCCAACCGGGCAGTTGCAGTGGCCGGTCACGCTCCATTTGCGCCCGTAAGGGTGCAGCGTGATGCGCTGCTGGTAGGTCTGCCCGCCGGAACCACGGCAATTGGCGAGCAGGCTGTGGTCCTTGAGGCTGAGCAGTTTGCTGCGCTTTTCTTCGGCGTAGGCAATGCCGCGGCGCAGGTCGCCCGCGCCGAACTCGGAACGCCAGTCCTCCTGGCGTAACTGGTGAATATCCAGAGGCATCAACGAAGCCCCGTGGCGAAAAGGAATGGGCGCATGACTGGGCCGTGGCAATGCAAAGCCACAGATTTTCGCATAGCCGCGTGACGATTAGCAGGCGTGGTGCCGAGATTACCGACGGTAGGGTGGGAGGCGGGTTGTTTTCGTCCTACAGGAATGCAGCGCGATACTGCCCCGGTGTGGCGCCCAGTGCCTGGCGAAAACGATTGCTGAAATGGCTGGCGCTGGCGAAGCCGCAGGCCAGCGCCACCTCGCTCAGAGCGGGGGCTGGCTGACGTAGCATCTGGCAGGCACGTGCCAGGCGCCGGGCCAACACGTAGCGATGAGGCGGCAGGCCGAAGCTGCTCTGGAACATGCGCGCGAAGTGGTATTCCGACAGGGCACAAAGCGCGGCCAGCTGGCTCAGCGGCAGCGGCGTCTCCAGATGCTGCTCGATGAACTCGCGCACACGCCTGCGTTGCAGCGGTGCCAGGCCACCCTTGAGGCGCAGGCCCTGGCGCAGGCCAACCTGGTTGAGTAGCGCATGGTCGAGCAACTGGTGAGCCAGGCTGCTGGCCAGCAGGCGTTCGCCCTGTTCCTGCCAGTCGAGGGTGCACAGCTGGCGGAAACGCGCGGACTGTTCGGCGTCCTCGAGAAAGGTCGCTTCTTCCAGTTGCAGGCTGCGCGGTTCGCGATCGAGCAGGGCGACCGCGCCAAGGGCGAACTGCTCCTGCTCTATATAGAGGTGGGCAAGCTGAATCTCGCCATTGATGATCCAGGCCGACTGGTGTTCGGCCGGCAGGATGCACAGTTTGTCTGGAGCGCCCTTGTTGCCGGGTTGCTCGCGGCGAAAGGTGCCAGTGCCGCCACTGAGGTAGCACGACAGCGTGTGGTGGCTGGGGGCAAGGTAGTCACGCGCATCATGGGCGTTGCTCCAGCGTGCCACGGCCATGCCGTTGCCCAGTTCGGCCATGGCGTGCAGCCGCGCGTTGGGCGAGCGGCTCATGCTCTGGAATACCTGCAGATGTTCGAATTGCGCCATCACCATCTCCCGAATGCGGTCATGCTACGCCTGCCGACAGGCAAAACCAGAGGCGAAGAAAAAAATGCGCAAGTTTGTGAAAGTCTGGGGTCGTAATTGCTGGAACGCCTTTGAATGGTGCTTAAGTTTTTTTGCACCAACCCGCGGCGCGGCGCGAGGACTCGGAGTATCGTGGCGGCCATTCAAACAATGATTCGCATCCCGGATGCCGCTCTCGATGAAATACCTGCACCACTTCGCTCTTGCCTCTGCCTTGATCCTCCCCAACCTGCTGGCTGCCGCGCCTTCGGTCGATGACAAATCGGCCTTCATCGCCGATCTGGTCGGGCGCATGACCTTGGAGGAAAAGGTCGGCCAACTGCGTCTGATCAGCATTGGCGGCGACATGCCGCGTGAGCGCATCCGCGAAGAGATGGCCGCAGGGCGTATCGGCGCCACCTTCAACTCGGTGGTACGTCCGGAAAACCGTCCGATGCAGGAGGCGGCGCTGCGCAGTCGCCTGGGTATCCCGGTGTTCTTCGCCTACGACATCATCCACGGCCATCGCACTACTTTTCCGATTGGGCTGGGGCTGGCCTCGAGCTGGGACATTCCTGCCATCGAGAACAGCGCGCGGGTCGCGGCTTTCGAGGCCAGCGCCGATGGCCTGGACATGACCTTCGCGCCGACCGTCGACATTTCCCGCGATCCACGCTGGGGTCGCACGTCCGAAGGTTTCGGCGAGGACCCGTACCTGGTTTCGCGCATTGCCGCCGCGATGGTTCACGGTTATCAGGGTAAGGATCCCAGCGACCCGCAGCGCATCATGGCCAGCGTCAAGCACTTCGCCCTGTACGGCGCGGTGGAGGGTGGGCGCGACTACAACGTGGTCGACATGAGCCCGATGCGCATGTATCAGGATTACCTGCCGCCTTATCGCGCCGCCATCGATGCCGGTGCCGGCGGGGTGATGGTGGCGCTGAACGCGATCAATGGCGTGCCAGCTTCGGCCAATACCTGGCTGCTGCGTGATCTGCTGCGCCGCGACTGGGGCTTCAAGGGCGTGGCGCTCAGCGACCACGGTGCGATCACCGAACTGCTGCGCCATGGTGTGGCCGCCGATGGCCGTGAGGCTGCAAAACTGGCCGTCACGGCAGGTGTCGGCATGAGCATGGCCGACACGCTGTATGACCAGGAGCTGCCGGCGCTGGTGCGCAGCGGCGCGGTGCCGCAGAGCGTGCTGGATGAAGCCGTCACCCATGTACTGAACACCAAGTACGACCTTGGCCTGTTCCACGATCCGTTCCGCCGCATCGGCCGCGCCGAAGACGACCCGGCCGACGTCAATGCCGAAAGCCGCCTGCACCGCGCCGATGCGCGGGCCATGGCGCGTGATTCCCTGGTGCTGCTGGAAAATCATGGTGACACCCTGCCGCTGAGCAAGAAGACCACCGTCGCGTTGATCGGCCCGCTCGCCGATTCGCCCGTGGACATGCTCGGCAGCTGGTCGGCGGTCGGTGTGGCCGAGCAGGCAGTGACCCTGCGCAAGGGCATGGAGGCGGCGCTGCAAGGCCAGGGCAAGCTGCTCTACGCCGTCGGCGCCAACGTCACCGACGATGCCCATGTGATCAATTACCTCAACCAGCTCAACTGGGATCGCCCGGAAGTGGTGCTGGACAAGCGCACGCCGCAGGCGATGCTGGAGGAGGCCGTGCGTGTGGCTTCCCAGGCCGATGTCATCGTTGCGGCCGTGGGGGAGGCGCGGGGGATGTCCCACGAGTCGTCCAGCCGCACGCGTCTGGATCTGCCGGACAGCCAGCAGGCGCTGCTGCGGGCGCTCAAGGCCACTGGCAAGCCGCTGGTGCTGGTGTTGATGAACGGCCGCCCGCTGGCGCTCGGCTGGGAGAAGGAAAACGCCGATGCGATGCTGGAGACCTGGTACAGCGGCATCGAGGGCGGCAACGCCATCGCTGACGTGCTGTTCGGTGAGCACAACCCCTCCGGCAAGCTACCGATCACCTTCCCACGTTCGGTCGGGCAGATTCCCACCTACTACAACCACCTGCGCCTGGGCCGTCCGTACACACCCGGCACGCCGGGCAACTACACCTCGCAGTATTTCGAGGAGCCCAACGGCCCTCTGTATCCGTTCGGCTACGGCCTGAGCTACAGCGACTTCCAGCTGTCGGCGCCGAAGCTGTCTGCCGAGCGCATGACGCCGGGCGAGAAGATTCGCGTCAGCGTCACGTTGAAGAATACCGGGGCACGGGCTGGCGCGACCGTGGTGCAGCTGTACCTGCACGACGAGGCCGCTTCGGTGATCCGTCCGGTGAAGGAACTCAAGGATTTTCGCAGGGTCAAGCTTGAAGCAGGTGAGGCGCGCGAGCTGAGTTTCGAGATCGACGAAACCATGCTGCGTTTCTATAACGCCAGCCTGCAGCATGTCAGCGAGCCAGGTGCCTTCCGTGTCCAGTTGGGGCTGGATTCGGAGAGCGTGCAGGAGGCGCGTTTCGAACTGTTGCCACGCCAATGAGGGTGTGGCCCAAGGAGGCGAAAAATATACTCGCGCGAGCACCTGTGCCGGACTTCACGATCTGGTAATAATGCGCAGAAAGAATCCGCGCATGCGGAGACGTCACCGTTCGGTTGGCTGTCTGCATCGTGCTCGCGTTGTGTTTGTACCATTCGCCCGTTTTCAACTCCCTGCAGCGGCCGCCCCTGGGCTTGCCGCTGCTTGTCAGTACGTGTTGCCCTGGAGGCTGTGTGTCGATGAGTCGTTGTTCTGGAGCCCGTATGGGCAAGGCCGGCAAGCTGGCCCTCTGTGTGCTCCCTCTGTTGTTCGCTGCCCAGAGCTGGGCCTTCGATCTGGATGATGTGGCGGTCAAGGCCAAGGCGCTTGCCGCCGAAAGCTACAGCGCCCCGCAAAGCAATCTGCCGGCTGCGCTGCGCGAATTGCCGTTCGCTGGCTATCAGAAGGTGCGCTTCCTTGAGGAAAAAGCACACTGGGCTGATGGCAAGACGCCGTTCCGGCTGTACTTCTTCCACCAGGGCATGCACTTCGATGTGCCGGTGAAGATCAACGAAGTGACCGCCGAAGGCACCCAGGAAATCAAGTACGACCCGTCGATGTTCGACTTCGGCGATCTCAACCTGAACCCGGATGACCTCAAGGATCTGGGCTTCGCCGGCTTCAAGGTGATCAACGAGATCAATGCCAAAGGTACGCATGACGAAGTGATGAGCGTGCTGGGCGCCAGCTACTTCCGCATCGTCGGCAAGGGCCAGGTGTTCGGCCTCTCCGCGCGTGGCCTGGCCATCGACACCGCGCTGCCATCGGGCGAAGAGTTCCCGCGTTTCAGCGAGTTCTGGATCGAGAAGCCGCAGCCCGATCGCCGCAGCCTGGTGATCTACGCACTGCTCGATTCGCCGCGTGCCACCGGCGCTTACCGCATGGAAATCAAACCGGGGCGCGACAGCGTGCTCGAGGTGCAATCGAAGGTCTACCTGCGTGAGAACGTCGAAAAGCTCGGCATCGCGCCGCTGACCAGCATGTACCTGTTCGGTGCCAACCAGCCCTGGCCGCGCCCGAATTACCGCCCGCAACTGCATGACTCCGATGGCCTGGCCATCCATGCCGGCAATGGCGAGTGGATCTGGCGTCCGCTGAACAACCCGCAGCGCCTCAACGTCAGCAGCTATCGTATCGACAACCCACGTGGCTTCGGCCTGATGCAGCGTGGTCGCGACTTCAACCAGTATCAGGATCTCGACGACCGCTACGAGCTGCGCCCGAGCGGCTGGGTGGAAACCGTCGGCGATTGGGGCGCTGGTCATGTCGAACTGGTGGAGATCCCCACGCCGGACGAAACCAACGACAACATCGTCGCCCTGTGGCGCCCCGAGAAGCTGCCGGCCCCGGGGGAGTCGCTGGATGTGGCCTATCGCCTACACTTCAGCCGTGACGACGCCAAACTGCACGATCCGCAACTGGCCATGGTCAGCCAGACCCGGCTGTCGGAGGGTGATATCAAGCAGGCCAACCTGATTCGTCAGGCTGATGGCAGTACTGCACTGGTGGTTGATTTCGTCGGTGAGGAGCTGGCCAAGCGTTCGCCCGACGCGGCGCCGACCGTTCAGGTCAGCGTCGATGGCAACGCCGAGTTGCTGGAAGACAGCCTGCGTTACAACCCGGTCAGCAAAGGCTGGCGCCTGATGTTGCGCATCAAGGTCAAGAACCCGGCGCAGCCGGTGGAAATGCGCGCTGCCCTGGTCGAGGACGGCAAGCCCTTGTCGGAAACCTGGAGCTATCAGCTGCCTTCCCATGAATAACACTCTAGACCCTACGCAAATCCAGGAGTATCTGGGAGAACTGCCGCTCGATCATCAGCGGCAGCAGGCCTTGGCTGATCGCGTCGAAGAGGAGGGCGGCGATCTTGCGACACTGCATCGCGCCCTGCACGAGGACGATCAGCTAGCGACCGAGCCCCAGGAGGAAACCCGCGAGATGCTCGACTCGGTGCCAGCCCGCCTGGCACTGGGCTGGCCGGATGCGCTCGAGCGCGGCTGCCGCATCGTGCAGGACCACCAGGGTCGGCCCACCATCGATTCGACCCCTCCGATCAGACGCACGCGTATGGTGCCGGAGCCCTGGCAGACCAATATCCTGGATCGCGGCTGGCGCCGTCTGAAGGGCGAGAAACCCGCCCCGCGACCTCGTACACGCGAGAGCGAAGACTTCGCCGAAGAGCGTTGGCGGCATGTCGCGGCGGTGCGTCGTGCCGCGCTGCTGGTATTGATGATCACGCAGACCGTGGTCGCCACCTGGTACATGAAGTCGGTGCTGCCCTATCAGGGCTGGTCGCTGGTCGATCTGGGCCTGGTGTTCGAGCAGCCCTGGCAGGAGTCGGCGCGGCAGATCCTGCCCTATGTGGTGCAGACCAGCATCCTCGCGCTGTTCGCCCTGCTGTTCTGCTGGGTGTCGATGGGCTTCTGGACCGCGCTGATGGGCTTCTTCCAGCTGCTCAAGGGGCATGATCGCTACAGCATCTCGGCCACCAGCTGCGGTGATGAGCCGATTTCGCCACGGGCGCGTACGGCACTGGTGATGCCGATCGCCAACGAGCACGTGCCGCGCGTGTTCGCCGGTCTGCGCGCGACGTTCGAGTCGCTCAAGGCTACCGGGCAGCTCGATCACTTCGACTTCTTCGTTCTCAGCGACAGCAACGACCCGGATATCTGCGTGGCCGAACAACAGGCCTGGATGGAGCTGTGCCGCGAGGTGGAAGGCTTCGGCCATATCTTCTATCGCCGCCGTCGGCGTCGGG
>Ga0172374_1002583_pt1 | contig 11397 bp, 10 predicted proteins | sample LakKiv3m_FD_114536 | JGI IMG/M metagenome (GOLD analysis project Ga0172374, IMG submission 114536) | Freshwater microbial communities from Kabuno Bay, South-Kivu, Congo - kab_092012_10.3m | ecosystem: Environmental > Aquatic > Freshwater > Lake | place: Democratic Republic of the Congo... | reverse complement strand
TGATGAACCTTTCCAGGATTCCGGGCTTTTTCGACTTTCCATGGAGCCCGCAGGGTTCCGTCGGAACCCGCTCAGCCAGGAAGACCTCGTCCTTCGGATTCGGACATGCCCCTGGCAGGGCCAGTTGTCCACTTGTCGGGCAGATCTTCCGGATCGTCACTTCCGTTGGCGTCTCAAACCAGCCTCCAGAGGTGTACTGGGGAATCGCCTTCATGAGCTCCGCCCAAATGGGAAGCGCCGCGGCCGCGCCCGTCTCCTTGATGCTATCGCCATCATCCAAGCCAACCCACACCAGCGCCAGGATATCCGGGGTATAGCCCACGAACCATGCGTCCCTGAAGTCGTTGGTGGTGCCGGTCTTCGCTGCCACGGGAAACGAAATCCCCCGCCTGCGAAGGTCTCTAGCCGTCCCTTCTTCGGCAGCAGTTCGCAACATGGAAGTCACTATATAGGCCTTTCCCGGAGAGGTCACCTCTTCGATATCCATATGACGTTGTTGCAGAACCTTACCGTTCTCGTCGGTGACTTCCTTGAGGGAAAGCGGCTGGGGAAGCACCCCATCGGCGGCCAAGGCACAGTAGGCACGACCAAGCTCCAGTGGGATCACCTCTGCAGACCCCAGGGCCAGAGAAGGGTATGGAGCGAGGGGTGTGGAGAAGCCGAAACGGCCGGCCGTGGCGACGATTTTCTCGAGGCCGATCTGCATGGCCAGGTCCACGGCAGCCCGGTTGACAGATTTGGCAAGGGCTGTGCGCATGGTCACACGGTCCGCGTCTATGGAGGCGTAATTCTGCGGCCGCCAGGGCTTGCCATCCACGATATAGGTTCTGGGAACGTTGGAGAGAAAGCTTGCCGCGGTGAGCCTGTCCAGTGCGCTCAAAAAAATAAAGGGTTTGAAAGCGCTTCCCGGTTGGCGCCGGGCTTGGGTGGAGCGGTTGAACTGACTTGCCCCGTAGTCTTGTCCCCCGATCATGGCCAGAATGTAGCCGGTTCGGGGCTGCATCACCAGGACCGCGGCTTGGACCCTTTTGTCCGGGGATCTGTCTTTAAGCGCCGGATGCCGGGCCTCGATCTCTTCCAGGCCTCGGGACATTGCATTCTCGGCGGCCTCCTGGACCTGGGTGTCGAGGGTCGTGTAGATGGAAAAGCCGAGACCTGCCAGGTCATCCGGGGAGTAGAGCGTTTTCAGCTGTGCTGCCACGAAGTCAAGAAAGTAAGGAGCCTGTCGTCCATAGGCCTGGTAGGGGATAGGCGAAAGGGGTTCCGCCGAGGCTGCGGCCAGTTCCTCCTCGGAAATCCGGCCTTGTTCGCCCATAGCGGCAAGTACCGAATTTCGCCGGGCAAGGCACTGTCCGAGATTCGTGTAAGGAGAATAGTAGTTGGGAGCGCGGATAATTCCTGCAAGGGTTGCGGCCTCGGCAAGCGAAACATCCTTTATGAACTTTCCGAAATAAAACCACGAGGCCTCGCCGATGCCGTGAATGGAAACAGACCCTTTCTGGCCGAAATATATCTCATTTAGATAGATTTCCAGAATTTCGTCCTTGCCGTACATGGCCTCCATGGTGAAGGAAAGCATCAGCTCCTTGAGCTTTCGCCGAAGGGTTTTCTCGGGAGTCAGGAAGTAGTTCTTTGCCAGTTGCTGGGTGATGGTGGAGCCGCCCTGGCGGAATTCTTTGTGGATCAGGTCGGTGTAGAAAGCCCGCAGGATCGCTCGCGGGTCCATGCCCGCGTGATCGTAGTAACGGGCGTCCTCAGCGGAAAGCACGGCCTGGATGATATGCCGCGGGACATCGTCGATGGCGACCAGCTTGCGCGCCTCTCTCTCAAACCCGAAAAAGTGCATGAGTTCTTCGGGCTCCAGCTCTAAAAGGGTCAGGTCGGCGTTTCGGTCCGTGCGTTTGAGGTGGGAAATCCGGTTGCTATCGATACGGATCTCCACGGGAAAGGCCTCCCGCAGACTTCCTCCCTTATTAAAATCATGGAGGAAGATTCGGATCGCGCCTTCAGTGAGCTGCATGTCGCCTATGTGTTGCGGGCGCTCGGCAACCGGCCGGTAATGCAGGCGTTTAAGCTTGTTTTTGAAAAGGAGCGGGTTTATTGCCTGGCCTGGGTAGAGAATAGTGGAATCCGAGTAAGCCGTGGAAGGGATTGTCCACCGCCGTCCGGAGAAGCGCTTGTGAACATCCTTTCCCAATTGTAGGCCGTAAAGGACGATAGCCCCTACCAAAAGGAGCACCAGGACCAGGCTCCAAAGGAGTATCCTTTGGAACCCGCGCTTTTTATTTTTTTGTGGGTTTTTTTCTCTTTTTGACATGTTACACGCATCTTTGCCGGATTTTTTCCCGGAGTGCCATCATAGATGATTGATGGCCATTTTTCAATTCCGGATTCAGCAAAAAAAGGTTTGATTCTCTAATCGTTGCGCGACTCTGAACGATACTAACAAGCGCTGGAGAATGGAGATATGTGATCAGATGGGACAGGATGTGTTTGGCTGCAGGCCGTCATGATGGAATTACAGATTCGAAATTCGGGATGTTGGCTTATGAAACATGACAAACGGCACTCTCTTTGTTTGAAGGAAAAGACTGAGCGCAGGCCTTATCATACAGACCTTGCGGGCGGCTTGATCCTGTTTGCACTCAGGATCACCACCGGTCCATTGGCGATCTTTGAGCCTCGGATGGGGCGTGAACCAGCGGCGGCAAATACTGCAAGGCCGCTTCCGGATGTATCCTTGACGAACCATGCCTTTTTCCCCTGCTTGATGGTAACAATCCGATCCAAAGCAGTCCTCTTCGGGAGGATACGCCTTCGATTTGATAGACCCAAAAACCTACGGTATTTACTTGTCAGGGAAAACCGATGCCCTTCAGGTTATCCAGATATTCCTTATGTCAGTGAATCCATTACTCGGGGCCAGCGGATTTCAGAGGAAAGAGGGCGCCGTCTACTTGAAACCTAAAAACGGGTAGCGCAGGCCAGAAAAGACCCGGCCCGTGCAATAGGGGAAAAAGGCGCTTTGCCAAAATAGAACAATCGGTCAAGATGACGCGAGTTACTATTCCCGGATTCACTGCCGGATTCCGTGTTTCTTCAGGATCTTTTCCACTGTTCCCTCCTGAATGATCATCTGAAGGCCTGTGTTAAAGTCCTTGCGTATCAGTTCGTTGCCTTTACGCTTCCCGAATATCAGATGCAGTTTGCGCGTCTCAAGTGGGGGTTCCATGAACTCCAACAGATCCTTCCCCTCAGGAACGGATGCGTTGATAGCGGCCTGCGCAGCGGCCCTGTCGGTAATGAATAGATCGATACGTTTTTCGACCAGTTTCCTCAAATTCAGGACCTCGTTTATGGCTACCTCCTTTTTCAAATAGTCTGCCGTTGTAAATTCACGCGGGTATGCAAAGCCCAAGCATACACCGATCTTGAAGGGAGCCAAATCCCGTAGGGCTTTATAGGGTATCTCCGTGTCCTTTCTCTTGTAAAAACCTACCGCACTATCGGCAAAGGGATAAGAATAATATAACTTTTCAGCCCGATCATCGGAATAGTAGGCCGGGTAGCCAGCATCATATTCGCCGGCCTCAACCTGCTTCATGACCCGCCTCGGGGGCATGAACGCATACCGAACTCCATAGCCTACCCGCTTGAACGCCTCGGCTATGATCTCAGAGGCAAAACCATAGTTGTTGAGATTTTCCCCCACATAGGGTTCCCATTCGGTGGTGGCCAGAGAAATAGTTTTCTGGGCTGAAATAGGGCGCCCACACAGGAATAAAAACAGGGTAAGTGTAAGGAGTAGAAAGACCCAAGGTTTGATCATGCTGCTGGCAAATAAATACTTCAAGACTCAAGCTCATCATCGATGGGTAATATGCTGGATGTAGTCTGGGATATCATGCCGCTCCGCTCTTGCCATAGATTCTCTGCGCCACCGGCCTTTTTGCCCTATAAAAACGCATGATAGGCCCATTTCGGGGAGTCAGTTTAGCACTATTCGACACAATATCATATAGTTGCCGTGGCCCGACCCCATTACAAAAGAATATAGGTGATCTTAGTTTTTGTGTCAATATGGAAGTGGTCGCATCTCGAGACGATCGAAAACCCCGGGTCGCACCAAACCGGTCTTTGTACAGGGGACCCCTTTGGCGCCGATTCGGGATAGACCGTAGCCTACTCCAACAAGAGAACATAATTATATCCAACTTTATTAACCTTGCTATAGTAATAGCCGCCTTATGTTCTTCCACCACAGGGTTGGTTTGACCATTCCGGGCTCCTGTTTGTGCCATGAGTTTGTGATTGCTTTCCACTCTGTAAAAAATACGGACACCGAGACCCACTCGCGCGATCCCTTCAGTAGTAAAAATGATAATCATTTCATCATGTTGAGCATGAACTCTCAAGCGTCTATCTTGGCACACACCATGCAGCCAGAGAAGATTATGGGCCTTTGGTGCGCCATGAACGAAAGAGGTGCCTCAATTCCCCGGGTCGTCTGGTGAAGAAAGGAGGTCACACATGAAGGTTGCGAGAAAGATCTATGACATGCTCATGTACGGCGCGTACGCCCACGGGAAATGGGAATATGAAACCAGCATGTCGATCCTGAGAAACAAGAGGAAATTGCTCTTTCTGATGCTGCTTTTCGCCATCACGGCGGCGATGGCAACGATCCTGGTTTATGCGAAGGATGAATCAATACTTGGAGGGGGCAAAGCATACGCCCCTCCTGTAGGTTTCGCATTTGGGGCTTTGTTGGCGGCGATCGGAGTAGGTTTTGCGGCAGGCTTAATGACAGGCGCCATAGGAGTCGGGGGAGGTGTTGTCGTTACTCCGGCCTTGATGAGTGTGGGAATTAGAGGAATCGTCGTGGTCGGCACGGATCTATTGCACATGTTTGCGAAGGCAATCATGGGAAGCGTTGTGCATAAGAAACTGGGAAACGTGAATTACAGGCTCGCAATCGCATTTGTTGTCGGATCTATTCTGGGAGTAAGTCTGGGAGGATATATCAACAGGACCGTCTACGCCATAAATCCGGTGCTGAGCGACGCTTTCATAAGCGTTGTTTATGTGGTGCTCCTCGGGTACCTGGGTTCCTATGCCATACTTGATTACTTTCGCCTAAAAAGAATGGGAGGCCTTTCTGCTGAAAAACGTGAAAAGGGTACCGAAATCACGAAAATTGCCCAAAGGCTTCAGTTGGTGAGAATTCCCCCCATGGTAAAATTCGATGAAGAAATGGTCCCGGGAGGGAGAAGGATATCCTTCATCTTAGTGACCACGGTTGGTTTTTTCGTTGGGACTTTTGCTGCAATCATGGGAGTAGGCGGTGGGTTTCTAACTTTTCCTTCCTTCGTTTTTGTGCTCGGGATATCATCCTTCACGACAGTTGGAACAGATATCCTCCAAATAGTCTTTACGACCGGCTACGCAGCTATCGCCCAATACGCGGTATATGGTTTCGTATACGTGTCTCTGGCGTTGGGCCTCCTTTTGGGGTCGCTTCTCGGCGTTCAACTCGGTGCGCTCACAACCAAAGTGGTGCGTGGCATGCACATCAGGGCATTTTACGGACTCTCCATGCTCGCCGGGTTCATGAACAGGCTGTTTGCCCTGCCATCTAAGTTTTCAGAATTGGGCGTCATCGATATCTCCAAGACGGTTTCGGACAATCTGAAACTGGTCGGAGTCGTGATACTGTTCGGAATCGTTGTCTTCTTCGCAGTATGGGTTTTTTACCACTTTTTGGCCAACGTCAAGATGCTAAGGCAAGAAGCCATTGGGATAAAGCCCACGGATGTCGTTAAACCGTTAGCGTAGAGGGCTGTAAAGGAGGGGTAGAGATGTCAATCGTCGTGAGAAAAACGAAATTTACAGTGGGCGTCATACTGACAGTCACCTTCTTTATCATCCTGTTTGTCATACATTCCGGAACAATGTTTGACCTCAACGGAAAATCCCTCGTCGACTACACCGATGGGATGTTTGTATCCGTATCCAAAGGTTCAGTCTATTTCATCCCGGAAATGATCAAAAAGTCGAATGAATATGTTGGAAGAACCATCGATATCAAAATAAAGGGTGATGAAAAGACGGCGATACTGTTCGAAAAGGCGAATGCAAAAATCGAGCTTGAGAATATGGAGCTGAAAATAAATGGGGATCTGGGCGAGATACAAAAGAGCGCCGTTCAGGATGCCGATTTGCTTTTTAAGGGTGAAGATAAGAGGTTGCAGGACAAGTACGGATTTGCCGGGAAAGAAGTCATAAAGCGGTGGTGGACGTCACTGAAGGCAATGGAGGCAGCATTTAGAAAGGCAAAGAAATTCGAGGAAATGGAATTGGTAAGCAAGGTGAGAATCAAAGCACTCGAACCTGCATTTAACTACTATGGGGTGGAAGCGGCATCTGCGGGTGATTATGCCTTCGGCATAACGTCTATTGTGGTGTGCTATGTGCTTTACACGGTGTGGTGGGGGTTTGCTATATATTTTCTGTGTGAGGGCGTTGGCCTTCTTGTACGCAGAGGCAAGGAAAAAAGGGAAGCATGAAAGCTGTAAGGCCTTTTCATGTGCAATCGGACGCTCTTTTAAAATTTAGCAACTGTCCTTTCAAGCGAATAATTGCGCTTTTTTGCGATTGATTCTCCCCTCTCCACTAAAAATCCAACGCCGGCTAAACTTATCCCCAATTTCCTATCAAGAGCCGTATGAGACATGCCAACTTCTTTTGCATCCCCGGGGCAGTGCATGATTCCAGTTCCGTGTTTCCCGCAAGACAGGAGGGCACAACAACAACGCCTTCGGGTGTATAGTCCCGAAGGCGTTGCTCAGTGAAGTTCTGGAAACCTACCGACGTAATCATTGGTTATCAGATGTATCCATGGCATTGTGTTGACCTGTTGATGATCAGAAAGCGGTAAACCAAACCGGTCGTTGTATTGCCAGAAGGATGGCCCCGCATCGACCATTTGTCACGTAAAATCAAAAGGATTAACCCGGATTGTTCATCGGCCGGGCACGGCGTTTTTTTAAGTATTGATAAGAAATCACCGGCGTGATATAGGAGGAAGGCGTGAGGCGCAAGGCGCATGGAGCTTATCAGTCACACACTTGTGATGGGTCGGCTCAACAGGTCAACGGCTTTTTACGGTTCAAAGGTTCCACAAGCAATGAAAGTCGCCACATTCAACGCCAATTCGATGCGTGTGAGGCTCCCCATCATACTGGATTGGATCGGACGGGAAGCCCCCGATATTTTGTTCCTGCAGGAGACCAAGGTCCAGGATAAGGATTTCCCTGTCAATGCGGTGGAGGAGGCCGGGTACCATGCCGTTTTTCGGGGGCAGAAATCCTACAACGGGGTCGCTATTCTGAGTAAATCCCCACTGGACGACGTAAAGACCCAGCTTTCTGTTGAAGGGGTGGACGAGGCGCGATTTGTCAGCGGACGCATAGGGGATATTCATGTGATCAACGCGTATGTGCCCCAGGGGGTTGAGGCCGGTTCGGACAAGTTCCGGTTCAAACTGGCATGGCTCGAGCATCTCCTGGGGTATATCACCGCCAACTATGACCCGTCTTCCCAGCTCTTGGTGGCAGGGGACTTCAATGTGGCCCTTACGGACATGGACCTCTATGACCCCGATGGGTTTCGAGGGGAGGTGGGGTTTCATCCGGATGAGCAGGCCATGCTCGAGGGGTTTTTCAACTGGGGTCTGGTAGATATCTTCAGAAAACACATCAGGGAGGGGAATCAGTATACCTTCTGGGATTATCGTATCCCGAGCGGCTTCAAACGGAACATGGGGTGGCGGATCGACTATATCCTGGGCACGGCATCACAGGCCGAAAGGTCCCGAAGCGTCTGGATTGACAGGGAGGCCAGGGCCATGGAGAAGCCCTCCGATCATACCTTCCTGGTGGTTGAATTTGACTGAAAGGACATCGTGTCGCATGAAACTGGAGTTCATTGATGCACGGGACCTGCCGGACGCCTGGTTTCAGTGCGTCTACCGATTGCTCGAGACCGGAAGGGAGTATGTGATCGACCGGGGGAGTTATGCGGGTCAGAAGCGACTTGAATTCGATTACATCACCATTCAGATTCGATATCCCGGGGTGAGGCCCCTTATTCCCGATATCCCGCCGGCCCTCGGCATCCCGAACCCGGTGGCAGACGGGTATCTTGAAGAATACCTCCCCTACCTCATGACATCGGCCAGGCAGCCGGGCGAGGACTACACCTATGGACAGTACCTGGAACCGCAGATCGCCGAGGTCATACGCATGTACCGGGAGGACGGTTTCGGGACCAACCAGGCCTACATGACGGTGGGCGATCCGCAGGCCATCTATTTAGGCGATCCGCCCTGCCTTCGGGGGATCGATACCCGCATCCGGGATGGGAAGCTCCATTTCATTGTATATTTCAGGTCGTGGGACCTCTGGAATGGGCTTCCGGCAAACTTAGGGGCGATCCAGCTCCTCAAGGAGTACATGGCCTCGTGCATTGGGGTGGAGGACGGCGAGATCATCGCGGCCAGCAAGGGACTTCATCTGTACGACTATGTCTGGGAACTGGCCCAACTGAGGACCATGCGGCGTCAGCAGATAGAAAAGTGAAGTCGTTCCCACCCACCGCGTGGGAACGCATCATGCATAGGGAAATCCCTGCCAGAAGGCCTTGTCCTTGTAACGCCAGTCCTTTTCAAACTTCTTGTCGTACAGGTCCGCGAACCGATCAATCCAACGCCACCAAGTGGTTTTCCCCTTCTGTTCCGCCTCCAGGACATCATCTAGATAGGTGACAATGTCGATCATCCTGTCCTTGGGCACGTAGAGCGCAGCCCCCTCCTTATGGGACTTCATGGTATCTTCAGGGGTGAAGGCATGGGCCGTCAACATAATGGCCGTCATCTTCTTCTGGTTAGCGATTTTCAGCAGCTCATACCCATTTACCCCCATGATGTCCAGGATGGCAATGTCGAAGTGATCGGTCTCCATGAGCTTTTTTGCGTCTTCAAAGGTACCGGCCGTCGTAATCTTGGCGGTAGGCAGAAGATCTTCCAAGGTTTCCAGGACATCCGGTTCATCATCCACGATCAGGATCCGTTTTCCCTTGATCAAGTCCTTCTTTGTCATAATTATCTCCTCCTTCTAAGGGTTCGCCTGCAGATCTTATACCCCGTTTTTCCATAAGTTTCATCTAATTTCTGATCTTAAGAGTCCAAAGTTCTTTCGTCATGTCCCGCCGGCGGGAATCCGGCATCCAGAACGACTAACCCATTGGGATAATAATAATGGATTCCGGCTTTCGCCGGAATGACGGCGTGGAATTTGCCATCTAATAATATCAATATTACGAGAACTTTGGACTGTGGAGTTCTGATCTTTCTGTACAAAAATTAGGTTCCGGGTTAGACTTGAAGCAACGAGTTGGGAGTGACAAGTTGGGAGTTGGGAGTCAATTTCTGTTTAACTTTAGGCACGCCACACTCCACATTTATACTACAACTTCATGGTACCTGGCATCACAGGCAAAGAATCAGATGACAACCGATCTCAAAGGGCTGAATGCCCGCGAAACCGAACAATGGGCCGTGGACAACGGCCTCGAACCCTACCGAGGGAGGCAGATCCGTCGCTGGCTTCTGACAAGGCTTGCCCTATCATCCGACGAGATGCAGAATCTCCCCAAGACCATTCGAGCCCTTATCACTGAACAGGCCCTTATTGTGCCCCTTCAAGAGGTCACGACCCTCGCCTCTGAAGACGGGACCCGGAAATACCTATTCAGGCTTCACGATGGCCATCGGATCGAATCGGTCCTCCTCCCCGAACGGGACCACCTCACACTCTGCATCTCTTCCCAGGCGGGCTGCGCCATGGGCTGCCGCTTCTGTCTGACAGGAAAACAGGGATTCAAGAGAAACCTGACTCCTTCAGAGATCATCGAACAGGTCGTTTTCATCAAGCGATCGCTGAGTGAGCCGGAGCGATTGACCAATATCGTATTCATGGGGATGGGGGAACCCCTTGCCAATTATGATGCCGTGATCAGGGCCCTCGAAAACCTGATTGCCGAGGACGGGATGAATTTCTCTCACCGAAAGGTGACCCTCTCCACATGCGGTCTGGTCCCTGAGATCGAGAGGCTGGGACACGATACGACGGTCAACCTGGCCGTGTCTCTGAATGCGGCAGACGATGCCACCCGGAGTTCCCTCATGCCTGTCAATCGGAGGTATCCTCTTAAGCTTCTGATCCAGGCATGCAGGGGGTTTCCCCTTCCGAATCGGCGGATGATCACCTTTGAGTATATCCTGATCGATGGCGTCAACGATCGGGACCAGGATGCATTAAACCTGACGCGCCTTCTCTCGGGCCTCCGGGCCAAGATCAATCTCATCCCACTGAACGCCGCACCGGGCGCTGACATGTCCCCGCCCCCGATGAAGCGGACCCTTCAGTTTCAGGAAATCCTGACAGACCATCATTTCACGGCGATCATCAGAAAGAGCAAGGGGAGGGACATCCTGGCCGCGTGTGGCCAGTTGACAGGGACGTACGCGGAGTGAAGTGAGCTCTCAAACAATCTGAAGTTTCATATGAGGACCAAATGAGGAAATTGAATCCTGACCATATCGCGGCCGTTGCCAGCCGCGTCAATGCCTGTCCCTATTTCAGGCTTCTTTCCATGGAGATTGTCTCGCTTGAGCCGAGCCGATCTCTCTTGAAGGCGACCATACAGGAAAAGCATCTCCAGCCTTATGGGATCGTCCATGGAGGGGTTTACTCATCTCTGATCGATGCCGCCAGTTTCTGGGCCAGCTATACGGAGATTGAAGACCCCCTTGCCCTGACCACCGTGGAGATGAAGTTGAACTACCTGGCCCCGGCAACGGGCGGCGTTTTCATGGCAGAGGGCAAGGTGGTGAAGACCGGAAAGACCATCTGCCTGAGCGAGGCCCTCATCTCACACCAGGACGGCCGGCTCCTGGCCCACGGCACCACCACTATGATGGTCCTCGAGTCCTTGCAGTTGGAAGGTCAGTCAGGGCTTCCGCCCAAGTTTTTGGATTAAGCAGCTTCGGGAGAGGCGCCGAGGAAACTCCGGGCGATCTGCTGTGCCAGGAGGGGGGCGTTTCCGCCGGCGCGGTTGTTGACGATAACCGTGATGCGGGTTTCTGCCTCTATGGCCGCCGTGACAATCCGTGTTGTGTCTTCCACCATTCCCGGGCTCTCCATCCCGCTCACCAGCTTATTAAAGGGATGGGCCCGTGCATAGGCGTCCTCGTACCGCATCCCCTTCGGGGTCATCAGGCGGATAACCGCCCCCTTTTTGTTGAGAAACCGTTTCCCTGAGAGGGAGAACTGCCTT
>Ga0172374_1002582_pt1 | contig 11398 bp, 14 predicted proteins | sample LakKiv3m_FD_114536 | JGI IMG/M metagenome (GOLD analysis project Ga0172374, IMG submission 114536) | Freshwater microbial communities from Kabuno Bay, South-Kivu, Congo - kab_092012_10.3m | ecosystem: Environmental > Aquatic > Freshwater > Lake | place: Democratic Republic of the Congo... | reverse complement strand
TCAGAACCCACCTGTTCATTAGTATCAGTATAGCAAACAAATATACGTCTTGAGGTAAAATCTGAGAGGATTTCACCAAATTAATATACCTATCAGCTGATAGGTATATTAATTTGGTGAGGCCAGTGAGACTTGGTCACCTTCGGCGACCCCGAAAAAACATCTTTGAAAACAAGTTTTCAAGAGTTTGTTTCCTTGCGGACTGCCATTCTTGGCAGTCCTCACTCACTCCACCCTACGGGTGTCATGAGCCTAAAGCCCATCGGGCTATTACCAAAATGAAATACCCATCAGCCGATGGGTATTTCATTTTGGTGAGGCAGAAGATATTTTTTTGAAACTCTCGCTGGATGATTTGTTCGCTGATTTAGAATTACTGTATTCACGAATGGTTGAATTAGGTTTTGAGTATCGCGACGGCGAAGTACATCTGGAGGATTTAGATGGAAAATTCTAGACTCTACGACCAAGGTACATTCAATAAGCAATTTGAGCGTGATTTAGCAAACGCTAAACATGAAGTAATTATCGAGAGTCCATTTATTACAGCGCGGCGAATGGCGACTCTAATGCCAATATTCGCCAACTTGCGACGGCGTGGAGTATCCATAATCATCAACACTCGCAATCCCATAGAACATGACGGCGATTATTACCATCAAGCATTCGAAGCGGTGGTTGCGATGCAAGAAATGGGCATAACAGTGCTATATACCGTCGGGCACCACCGTAAACTAGCCATCATTGACCGTGAAGTTTTTTACGAAGGTAGCCTGAATATTATGTCGTTCAGCGACAGTTGTGAGATAATGAGACGAGTAGTGTCATCGGTGGAGGCAAATAAACTACTGAAATTTATAGGAATAACAAAGTATGCTAGACATTAACAAAGATTTTGAAGATTTGAACCTCGCCGAAAGCGAAGAAGCTATTAAAGTCGCTCTGAGACATCTCCATTATAGTGACCCGGCAAACGAAAATCGTGAATATGCGATTAAAATGTTGAAACGTATGAATGAAGTATCCAAGGTCATCGGCGATAAATCCGGGCTTAGTTTTGAAGAGTTTGTAAAAAAGCATAACAAATCAAAGAATCAGTAATGTCATACCAATCAGGAAATCTATATGAGAGTAAAGAAGCATTTACTTTCAGATGCTATATATGCAACAGACTAATACGGCCTGATACCGACAAAATTACAAAGGATCATGTAATACCTCAAACGTTGTTTAACGATGAGAAGACAAACCGTCCTACTATATACGTTCACGACAAATGCAATTCGAGCGACAAATCCAAAGAAGATAACTGGTTTGCAAAAACAATACTATATAAATGCATATTAAATCCTGTGGCTAGGGATAGGTTTACTTTATTCCTCGATTCGGCAGAAAGGTCGCGAAAAAATCATCTAGATAAATTGCCCAAGGACATATCAAATGAAAAGCTACTAAAGACAATTCTTAATTCTGATTACAAGAAAGGATTACTTGATGACGGTCGAGAAAAGAAATACATCGAGATAGTTGCGCGGGGATTAATTATTCGTAATTCGTGGTTTATGAGATGCAACATAAAACAGGTATTATCTGTGCATAGGCCCTTCTTAAAAAAAGATCAAGACAATAATTTCAACAGCTATATTCAATCACAATTTACCGATCGATTAAAGGAATGTATTTATCAATTTTGGAATAATGATATTAGATATGCTATCAATCCAAGAGAAAACTTGATGTTTATACAGTTCTACGAAGAACAAACATACCTCGTTGGTTTTGATTATGAATTACCACACATAATTCATACACGGAAGTCCATCAATAGCGCCAAGTTAACTAAAATTCAGAAATCCACTGACGATAGAAATAGAATATGGCAACAGTCTGTTTAAAACGGCAACATTTGATGATAGATACAAACCACAACCCAGCACAACAGCAAGCAATATTGACGGGTGTATTTATGTTTGATAATATCAAATTAGCCTAATCAATTTCTTATGCGGAATTGATCATTGGTAAGTTGGATGTCGGCATGGTCGCTCCCCATCTTTCAATGCTTGTAGCGTCGAGCTCAAAGAGGTGTTTAGGGCTCCTAACATTTCAAAATTCTTTTGGAAAAAACGAACCACTAGACTCGCATAGGATATAAACTAACTATGAGAGGAGACTATATGTCTACTACAACAAAAATTACTGTGCCGGTAAAATCATTCCGTCGCGTAGAAAATCCCTTAGAAAAAGAGGGTAAAAAAATGTATTTAGCAGTAATCCAAGCCAAGGACCTGCCAAAGGAATTAGAAAACTGGCGTAATATTAATCCACGTGATCCAAAAACATCTTCTGGTGTAGCAAAAAAAATTGCCGAATCACTAAATGATGCTCCTGAAAATTTTCTGTTCAGGAATCGCGGCATAACACTTCTATCCGAACGTGCAGATTATGATAACGAAAAAAACACAATGTCAATTGAGTTTTCTAATCCAGCAATTCATGGATTGCTGGATGGTGGCCATACATACGCAGTTATTATGGAAGCTTTCGAATCACTATCTGATAGCGAAAAGCAGGCGTCTAATTTAAATAGCGCGTACGTTAAAGTAGAAATACTAGAGGGTTTCCGCGAAAAAGAAGAAACTACCGAAATCGTTGGCGCCAGGAACACATCTACCCAGGTGAAGGATCAAAGTATCGCAAATTTACTCGATCACTTCGGCACTATAAAGGATATTCTTGCGAATGAACCATATGCCAATAGGGTTGCATACAAAGAAACTGAATTTGCGGATGACGGCAGCAAGAAAGATATTGATATCAAAGAAATACTATCATATCTAGTATGTTTTGACGCTGAAGGTTTCGACGGAAGTAACCACCCTATCATTGCATATTCAGGCAAGAGCGCAGTATTATCGTATGCTGATAGCGAAGATAATAGAAAAAGGTTGCAAAAATATCTGCCACTTCTGCCGCAAATACTGCAACTACATGATGAAATTTACGATAAAATGCCTGAAGCATACAACGCGCATGGCGGTAAGTTCGGACGACTAATGGGTATTAATATGAAAAATAGCAAATCCATTGAATTGCCATTTATTAATTCTAAAACTCAATATGTAATCCCTAGTTCGTTCATATATCCCGTGCTAGCTTCTTTTAGAAACCTAGTAGATGTGAGCGAAAATAAATGTAGCTGGAAGAAAGATCCAATAAAGTTCTTCAACGAAGTTAAGTCAGAGTTGGTTCAGCGACTTGGCGATCAGGCGTTAGAATTACGAAATCCTAATAAACTTGGCAAGGATAAGGCTACATGGCGTGCTTGCTACGACTATGTGGCACTGGAAGTAATGAAGCTTCATTTGTAAATCAGCATGCTAGATAAATAGCCCCCTTACAAAGGGGCTATTTTGATTTTGACCTTGCATAGCTAGAAAGGCAAAATATCAGAAGATTTTACACCGAGTGCTTTTACGATTTTTTCGAGAGTTTTTAAAGATGGCACTACTTCGCCACGCTCTATCTTTGCATAATGGTTAACGGTAGTATCGGCATATTTGGCTACTTCAGCTTGAGTAAGACCTTGAGATTTGCGAAACTTTTTCAAATTATTGCTGATGTATTCTTCTGTTTTTGCAATCATACTTATACAGTATAACACTATACGGATTGACATATGTGTATATAAGTGATACCATTTATTTATTCAATGTCAACGAATACAGAAAAGGACTATCTCTAGTCCTTTTTCTGTTTAGACGTAGTTAGCCGATAAACGTGCGTTCTTAAATACCTGACACTTATTTCTTTTTCTGTGTTCCGTATGGACTTTGGTTGGTAGGCTTTAGGCTAATTCCACTCTTCGACGCTTCATTTTGAATAGCACTAGGAGTGCGACCCATTTTGAAAGCCACCACGCGCGTAGGCGTGTTCGAATTAGCTAGTTGGCGAAGCTGTGAACGCTGTTGAAGCGTCCACGGCTTTCCACTGTTAGCAGGTGTTGCCATAATGACTCCTTTCATATTGTATTAGATAATATGATTTCAGACCCGACTATCGGTTAAGCCTAGTCCTTGGTGGAGTCGGCGGGAATCGAACCCGCGTTATTTCAGTGTCAACGAATCGTTTTACCATTAAACTACGACCCCATAAATTATATCGGACGTGCCACTACATACGCTCGCCCTCCCCAAACAAATCTGATAGGTCAATACCCTCAGAGATATTACTATTAATTTCAGATTGGGTCTCAACTTCGCTAGGCATGTTAGTAGTGGCCTTAGTTGTCTTATCAATTAAGGTAATCACATAGGCTTCCCCCTCCTTATTAATGCCCAGATCTTTGAGGGTTTTGGTCTCAAAATCATACCGACCAGCATACCTCTTAACATCGATGCCTTTAATATCAAAAAAACTACGTGCGGCTATAATCGCACCCTGCCTTTCTCCAGTTGGTCGAACAGCAAATCCAATTTTAGTGTCGCTGTCGATAAAGTGAAGAGCGATTTGGTTAGTTTCTTTGTCAAATAGCACTATGACCTTGTAGTCCGACGTAATTCGATGCTTATCCAGGAAGGCTCGAGGCACTCCAAAGGTTTTCGTCTCTGTTATTGAGATGAATTCACGAGTTCTAGCACCAGTGTCCTTAAAAATTTCAAAAGCCATCTTACTGGTTACCCTCACATCGACTAATCGTTATTAATTTCATTATAAACTCACTATATAGTTTGCTATAAAGGTTGTCAATATATGCTACCACATTCTTGTGTTGTATTATTGACTTTATTATAAACATAAGCACTTTTGTTGTTTAGAGTTGGTTCTATTCAAACAGATGTATAAAGAATTTATTCAATTTGTTGTTTCTCCCATTGTTTATTGTAATTATTGTTGTTTCTGGCATAAATAGGCTTATCTATACAAAAAGTGGCGTTTTTACGCCACTTTTTCGTAGTTTTTTTGTGAATATCACACCTGCTTTGATAGAACTTCCTCAAACGCCCCGCGCTCAAGTAATTCGAGATTGATTACATAATCATTGTGGTTAAATGTCTCGCGTAACGGACGCTTCGTAGTATTCCAGCCAATACCGTCAGTGATCCAAACAAACTTGAATTTATCACGAAGAACATCCTGAAGACCCTTGTATTCGCCTGCCGTGGATTTAAGCTTTGATCCGCCACCACCGTAAAAGTTCACTTCAACGATAGTTAAGCCTTGAGGTGTATTAATCACAAAGTCGTACCTGCGAGAGGATTTATCTACCGGCACATCAATACCGAATTTGGCCTTGATAGCAGGCGCGTCTGCTTGAGATATATACTCATAGCCACGTACGTCACAAATACGCTTTATGTAAGCTTCACTAATTTCCTCCATAGCGCTACCACCACGGTTCTTGCGACCATTACTATCTAAACCAGCTTCCACGCCAATCATATAATCAACGAGGTTCTTGATTTTACGATTAGCAAGCAGGTCTTTTAGCCCACTCTTTTCTACAAACTCCAATAAATCGTTCACTTCGTTATACGTATATGTCTCTTTAGAAAAATCGAAGTGCTGGTAGAGCAAACGCCCATGCGAGTAGTCGATTAGTATATCAAATTTCTTCTTATTAACGGCGTCACGAACCAGCAAAGCAGGAATTGCCCGTACAACTTCTGGGTGTTGGTGTACTAGGCCACGAAATTCAGCATCAAAGCTTTCTTTGCCAATTAAATAGTTTAGGATATTTAGTTCGACTTCAATTGCGCCAGCATTGCGAAAAACTTTTTCCCAATTTACAAAATAAGTCCACAAAGTATTGCTAGGCTTGATGCCATTAATTAGATGGTCAAAAACAGCGTCATCGTCATCTAAACCAAGTCGTTTATAAGTCTCTAGATATTTCATAATACACTTATTATATCCTTAAATCTCTTTATAGATAAGTCTAAGTAATCTTTTTCGATATCTATGCCTATAAACCGCCGGCCATGTTTGTGCGCGGCTAGACCGGTAGTTGAGCTACCGGTAAAAGGATCGAGAACAATATCATCTGGTTTAGTCGAACTAAGTACAATTCTTTCAAGCAGTTTCAGCGGCTTTTGGGTTGGATGCTTGCCGTGAACCTTTTCACTTCGCTGAGGAGTGTTTATTGACCAAACGCTGCGCATCTGTTTGTTTGGTACCTTCATTTTATCTTCTGGCCAATCGCCATTGCGCATTCGTTCATAGTTAAACGTATGCCGAGCATCTTTAGATGGTTTTGCCCATAATAACGTTTCATGACTAGCTGCAAAATATCGCCCGCTAATATTTGGCGCAGCATTTGGCTTATACCAAGTAATGTCATTTAATATTTTATAGCCATGTTTCGCCAGTGCATAACCACAAAGATATATGGAATGATAAGTGCCACTAATCCATAGTGAGCCGTGTGGCTTGAGAACGCGCTTCAACTCTTTAATCCATGCTTCATAAAACGCCAAATCAGTCTCAAAACCGTTGCTTTTATCCCAGTTGCCTTTATTAACACTTACCATCTTGCCGGCTTGTACGGTTATACCGCCATTCGATAAGAAATACGGCGGGTCAGCAAAAACCATATCGATTGAAACGTCTGGCAACCCTTGCAGCAGCTTAAGCGCATCACCGTGGTACAGTTTGAAAGTATCGTGTACAAAGTACGGAGCATGCTCTACCACTATAATCTCCTAATAATTGAGGACTAATACTTCGGTTATTTTTCCACGCTTAGAGGCTATAGAATTGATTGAACGACCCGCTAACACTTTTTCAATACGATAATCTTTGTAAAGTTCATTGATAAATTGTGAGTCCGAGTTGCTTAACGCAACCTTTACTCCGCGCTTCGTGAGATTATCAACAACCTCCTTAAGATGTCGTTGGTCGTCTTCTGAAAAATCATCCACTGAATAACTAGTAAAGCTAGAGGTTGGGTTTAGCGGATGGTACGGTGGGTCGAAATAGACAAAATCACCGGCTTTTGCATCTTTAACCGCGTCGGCAAATGAGCCACTAGAGATTTTGACGTGCTTGAGGGCTTTTGAGGTCACCCGAAGAGTTGTTTCATCACAAATAGTTGGATTGGCATAACGCCCATGAGGTACATTAAACTCACCTTTGCGATTCTCACGATAAAGACCGTTAAAACATGTCTTATTAAGGAAAATAAGTAGTGCGGTTTTGCGAACGGTGTCGTGCTGCTCTGAGTTGTATTCTTTACGGCGATCGTAGAAGTATTCTTGGCGAGCGTCAGCGCCCAGTGCTAGGTATTCAGCTTCTAGAACTCGTAGGAGATCCACGACATCGTCTACAACATCTCGAACGTTAGTGTAGGCGCCCATTAATGCCTTGTTTACGTCATTTATTTGGCCGGTGACTGGTGACAGTGCGAAGAATGCAGCACCACCACCAAAGAATGGCTCAAAATAAGCACCTTCATCTTGGCGAGCTATCGAGAAGTATGGCAAAAGCTGGTCGAGCAATTGACCTTTTCCTCCCACCCATTTCAAAAATGGTTTTGGCGTTTGTTTTTTAGCTACCCTCGTTGTTGCCATCTAACCTAATTATACACGTTTAAGCCATTAGTGGTATCTACTAGAATGGTATATCCGAAAGATCTATAGGAGTATCATCCATAATATTCTCATCTTCGATATTTGTAAGCTTTGGAAGATATTTGGCGTTAAAATACTCCCATAAAAACATCCCAAGGGTAGCAGATGTGTTCACTATCATCGACGCCCAAAGAGGATCGTCGATTACATACTCATCATGTGATTTACCGTGAGCCGTAGTCTTGTCGCTACGCAAATCCTCTATAGTTTTACCAATACCCCTCAATTGACTAGCAATTGTTTTTATCTCCGACGGAGCACCATCTCCGTCGAAACCGAAAACTTTTATTATGCCAGCTACTAACTTTCCGAGTGTTTTTCCAGTTATTTCATTATTATTTTTGAAAGTATCGTGATTAAGAATTGTCTTAATAATACCCTCTAGAGTAGAAGATGATAACGCTACAGCTTCGTCGGGATTGCTATAAACGTTCTTTATGGCACGTTCAAAATTTTGATATGCACTCTGGTTCTGGTCTTTTAATACGTTCTTGAATTGCGGCACTACAGGCAGAAATCCCGGGGTGTCTATGCCGAGATCGATAGCCATCTTTATGACCATTTCCTTGGGCATCTTATGGAGCGTCTCAGCTAAATCTATTTCCCTGCCTCCCTCGTCTCTAAAGAATATTTGAAAATTTTCTCCGTCCGAGAAGTTACCGTTCCAGTATTCTTTATGCCATTTATCCACATAGCGACGGACGTTTTGATACTTAGATGATTCAAACATAGACCATAATACAGTCTCAATTTTTGGAATAAGCTGCATCATATATTTAGGAGATACGTCTTCTACGTCCATGGTCTGATTATATATCATTATTTCTCATTCTCATCGGAAGCTGTCTTATTGATATTCAGTTAGTAATTCGACACTATATATCTCTTTATCATCCAAATCTACATCCTCCGGTCGTAGCCAAATCATCTTCTCGCCGCTCATTAACCTATCTAAAGTAGTTGTAAATATATCAAAACCCGCGTATAAATCAGCAGTCATCCTAATTAATCGCTTCTCAGTGCTAGCGTTCCCGGCAATGATTAGCAGATGCGGATAGGTATATTCAGACTCATTGGCGGCATCACAGTGCATGTTGATGCGTTTTCTAATCCTCCAACTCATAGTGAAGGCTGGAAATACTTCAACCAGGTAATCTGGTATTTTGTTAGTTTTGCCCTCAAGCTTCAAGTGTGGTGTCGGTAGGATGTAATCTTTGGGATTCAGTTGGTACTTGGTATAGACGCGGAACTGGTCGGGATAGGACTTTCTGATAATGATGCCGATTTTGGTATATAACAGCTGAGTGTCGATTTGTTCTTCGGTCAGGTTCTTGTTTTTGTAATGCAGTTGAGTTCGATCGATGCCTTCACGTTTTAGGTAGCGAATACCAGCCGAGGCCAAACAATACGTAGCTGGTCTTCCCCTTAATCTGAAAGTACTATCGTACTGCTTTGCTATATATCCCTGTCTAACTAATACGTACAATCTCTCATACATAGTCGATCTATCTTTACTTAATAACTCAGCAAGTAGATCACTAGTTAGAAAACGATACTTATGCAGATACAGTAGTACCTGCTGCTTGCTTTTAGAAATACCATAACTTGAACCAGACTCAATCTTCCGCATCCTAGCTCCCTAGTACTTTTTGTGCCTATATATTTATATATAATAAAGAGAGAAAAAAGAAAAGTAATAACAGATTAAAAATCGCAAACAATAGGCATTTCCGTTAGTGGGGTTTTTATCCACAGTTTTAGGGCAAAAATAGTATTGCAACTATTCATATTTGGGTGCTATACTATTCATATAAAGCATAGTAATTAGGGTGAAATTATGCCTAGAATAGCAGGGTCAAAAAACAATCCAAAACCAATAAGTGAAGGAGTATTTGCCTACTCGCTTGAACAACGCATGCAAATCATAGCCGACCTAGTTGTTGAACGAATTTTGGAAGATCAGAGCATTGGTGCAAAGATTATCGATATTCTAGGTATAGGAGTAAAAGATGTACCCAAGCAGTGAAAGAATCGGTCTACTAGCCATACGCGTTTCGTCCAGTAAACAGAAACGCGATGGAGATTCACCCGAAGAACAACGCCAACGCGGCGAGAGTCTGGCAAGAGCTCAGAATATAAAGATCATTGACTCGGTGGTACTGGTCGAATCAGCTTCGCATCAAGAACAGCCAATGCAAGCTATTGTCGAGAAGTGCCGAGAAAATCCAGCAGTTGAGTTAGTTCTGATCAAAGCTATAGATCGTTTTACGCGTGGTGGTTCCAGCGCATACATCAAACTCAAGGAACAGCTCGATGAGCTCAACGTCACACTGATTGACACATTTGGCATTATTGATAGCCGCCGCGTCAATACACTAGAACACACTGGCTTCAAATATTACTGGAGCGATTACAGCCCCAGCTTCAAAAGCGAGATACTCGAAGCCGAACATGCCAAAGATGAACTACGCGATATTATGACGCGCATGATTGGCGCTCAAATTCGTTACACCCAACTGGGCTATTGGATGCGCAGGCCTCCCTACGGCTTTGTCAGTGAAACGATAGACGGCAACCATGGCAAACGCACAATATTAAAACCGCATCCCGAAGAATCTGTGTTTGTGCGTCGGGTTTTTGAAATGAAAGCTCAAGGCATTTACAGCAACCAAGAAATAGCTGACGTCTGCAATAGTCTTGGCTTCAAGACACGTACGACAGTCGTACGTGATAAGTATGACCCTTCGAAAATCAAAAGAATCCGTGGCGGTAAGCCGATGGATGAACAAATAGTCGATCGTTTTGTGCACCGACTGATTTACGCCGGCGTTGTTCGCTTCGATAATTAGGCGCAAACAAAATAGTGAACTGTTTTCTATTTGTTGCCCCAACACGAAACGCTGCTTTTTCGGAAAAGTATTTACTTTTTCGAACAACCACAAGACCGTTTCGAGCATTTTAGTATAAATGATGAAATCTTTTTTCATGATGGTTTTTTATCAAGCGTAGATTAAAGATAAAAGAATAAAAATCATAAGAAGTAAGATAACAAGATTCAAGCATTAAGGTCTATATCACCGGGAGGCGCGGAAACCGACGGTCGTGCCCGCGGCGGATGGAACGTTGTACAAAGACAACGTCAGAACACCAGCGTCGCCACCACTGTCCCAACCGCCACCGCGAGGGAAGGCTCGCGTCGAGGCGTCACCGTAGTTACTGTATAGCTGACCAACACCAGCCGAAGAATTCCAGGTAATGCCAGATATACCGGTTGAGGACGGCTGTGAACTTGTTGGCAGGCCGTTCATGAGAAGCGATGTATTATTCCATTGTTTCCAGGCAAAAGCCGACTCGCCGATTAAACCCGGTTGTTGGCCGCTAGCAATAGTTGCATTAGTCCACTCCCAAACGTTGCCAGCCATATCCCAGATGACCTCGCCATTTGTCAGTGTCAGGGTACGTTTTTGGTTGGATGGGCTGGATTGACCAGTGCCGTTATATGGATCGCCGTCAACGGCAGCCGCTAGTGAATTAGCTGGGTTATTGTCGTTATGCCCTGAAAATATATAGCTAGTACCGACTACGCCACCGTTCCAGTTACTTGGTACACTTAGGACGTTCTGAGCAATAGTCATCCATTCGGCTTCAGTCATTAAATGACAACCATCACAGGCAGTCGCGGCTTCGGCGATAGCATTGGTCTGCGAGATAGATACCCATGGCGTACCGGTCATGCGTGATTCAGGCACGAAAGCCGAGTCGTAGGTTTG
>Ga0172374_1002580_pt1 | contig 11410 bp, 5 predicted proteins | sample LakKiv3m_FD_114536 | JGI IMG/M metagenome (GOLD analysis project Ga0172374, IMG submission 114536) | Freshwater microbial communities from Kabuno Bay, South-Kivu, Congo - kab_092012_10.3m | ecosystem: Environmental > Aquatic > Freshwater > Lake | place: Democratic Republic of the Congo... | reverse complement strand
TCCCGTTCTGGCCTCGTCCACGCCCGCGCCCTTCGTGACCCTGGTGAACAGCCTGCGCGCCGGTCTGGACGTGCGGCAGAGCTTCTCTTCGGCCGACAATTATCAGAAGCGGGAAAACTGGGGCCTGACCGGGCGCGCCCAGTGGTCGGGCGCCGAGAACTTCGACGTCATCTCCCTGACCTCCTATCGCGACAACGACTACAGCTGGCGCGACAACCTGGGCGGACTGCCGTTCCCGGGCTTCCCCCTGTCGGTCGATGACCGCGCCAGCGAGGCGGCCAAGCAGATCAGCCAGGAATTCCGTCTGACCTCCAAGTCCGGCTCTTCGATCGACTGGGTCGCTGGCGTCTATATGTTCCGCGAAGAGGTCGAGCGGTCCGAGCGGTTCGTGGTGCAGACTGCCCTGCCAATCGCACCGCCGTCGCTGGGCGGCGACACGACCTTCAATCAGGAGGCCACCAACTCCAGCTACGCCGTGTTCGGCCAGGCAACGATCCCTTTCGCCGACATCTGGGAGCTAACCGCCGGCGCGCGCTGGACGCATGACGAGCGCGAAGTGCATCAGGTCGCCCTGGACAATGAGAACGGCGCCAACGCCCCTCCCGGCATTCCGCTGGGGCCGACCGGTTCGCCTTATAACGTCAAGGCCGACGCCACCTTTGAGGAACCGACGTGGAAGCTGGCGCTGGCGGTCGAGCCGATCGACAACATGCGGTTCTACGTCAGCTATGATCGCGGCTACAAGGCCGGCGCCTTCCCCAGCGCCGCCCAGACCGGCGCCCAGGCGACCAAGCCACTGCGTTCCGAACTGCTAGACAACTACGAGATCGGCGCCAAGACGACGCTGGCGGGCGGGCGACTGCGCTTCAACGCAGCGGCCTTCATGCTCGATTACACTGACCTGCAGGTCTATGAGCTGCTGGGCCTGACCCTGGTCACGTCTAACGCCGAGGCCGAGGTGCGGGGCTTCGAGGTCGAGACGGCGCTGGCGGTGAACCATAACATCACCATCGGCGGCTCCTACACCCAGCTGGACGCCAAATACACGTCCAACGCCGTGTCGGGCGCCCTGGCCCTGCCTTACAAGGGCAACCGTCTGCCTCGCTCGCCGGAAAGCCAGTTCACCCTCTACGCCGACGGTCAGTGGGACGCCTTTGGCGGCACGCTGTCGGCGCGGGCGGACTATCAGTGGACGGATGACTTCTACTTCGATCCGTCGAACGCGCCTGAGGTGCTGGTGCCGTCCTACGGCCTGATCAGCGCCTTCGCCTCGTGGGAAGCGCCGAGCGGCCTGAAGGTCTCGGTTTACGGCAAGAACCTCGGCGACGAGGAATATCAGCAGCACATCATCAAGAACGCCAACATCGGCTTCAGCGTCTTCGGCGCCCCGCGCTCCTTCGGCGTGGCGGTCAGCAAGACCTTCTGACGGTCCTTCCTGTCCTCCAACTATTGCCCGTCCGGCCTCGCGCCGGCGGGCGATTTCTTATGGGCTCGCCGTCCCGGCCGCAGCCTCGAGCTCCCATCGGACGCGACGCGGGTCCAGCGGCTCGCCGCTGTCCAGATCGCAGACCACGGGTGTGATCGCCTCGCCGCTGGCGCGGTCCACCAGGGTCAACGGAGCCTCGCCGGGTTCGACTAGCCATCTCTGGCTCCAGCCGTGCATGGCCAGGACGATGGGGTAGAGGGCCAGGCCCGCCTCGGTTAGCCGGTATTCGAAACGCACGGGCGCGGTCTGATAGGGACGCTTTTCCAGCACGCCTTGCAGCACCAGACGGTTCAGTCGGTCGGCGAGGATATTGGTCGCCACGCCCAGGGCGGCATGGATCTCGTCAAAGCGGCGCAGGCGGAAATAGGCCGCAGACAGGACGGCCCAGCTCCAGTAGTCGCCCATGATCTCGGTCGAGCGGTCGATGATCGGACGATCCGTCTCGATCGGCGCCGAGCGTCGTCGGCGCGAAGTCGGGGGAGGGATGATGATGAGGCCCGGACCCGGCTTCCAGTCGACCTTGTCGGGTTTCACCTCGACGCCGTGCGCGCGCGTAAGGACGGCGGGCTTCAGCAGACGACCGCTCTCGCGGTCGAAAAAGGCGATGGCGTAGCGTTCCTGAAGCGGGGACTGGGCCCAGACCTTCTCCCACTGGCCCTGCACCACGGCGACGCCGAACATATCGAGGCCCATCTCGGTCAGGCGATATTCCGTCCGCGTGCCGGGCGCGACCTGCTCCTGGCTCAGCAGGCCGGCCGCGACCAGCTTCTGCAGTCGGTCGGTCAGCACGCTGCGCGGCGTCCCCAGGCGTTCGCGCCACACGCCGAAGCGTCGCACGCCGTAGAAGGCCTCGCGCATGATCAACTGGGTCCAGGCGTCGCCGGTGATGGCGAAGGCTCGCGCCACGGGATTGCCCATGATCAAGGATCGGATGTCGGGTTCAGTCAAATCTCTACCTGGCCCCCATAGGCCTTTGTCGCCGTGTCGCGGATGCGACCCGTCCCGCTGGTGTTGGCAGACCTATCCATCCCTCACATTGCCGTCAAACAGTGGGCGCAACAGTACGAGACGGGAGCATGGGGTGCGCGTCATCTGATCAAGGGACAGAAGAACCTCGCTGATGTAGATTGAGCTGGGCTGTTCCTGAAATTATCAATGTCCAATGTATGTCGGCTGATCCAAGCTACGGCGCATCTATGCCTCTCCGGGAATGAAAGAGAACGTCTGATTGCCGGCTCGATCTCCATGTCTGCTCCTGATGCTGTGGACGGCTCTCCAACCCACCGGCGGCGTTAGGCCTCCGGCAGGGCTGGAGTAGAGCCATGGAACAGGTAGCCACGATTGGTTTGGACGTCGCGAAGTCGGTGTTTCAGTGCACGGCGGCGATGCTGAGGGCCGCGTCGTCATTCGACAGAAGCTGACGCGAGCGCGGCTGCTGAGTTCTTCGAAAAGCTGTCCCCTGTCTGATCGGGATCGAAGCTTGCGGAACGGCGCATAACTGGGCGCGCGAACTGATTGGCCTGGACCACGACGTGAGCTACTCCCCGATGCTTGAACAGTTTTCGGGGATATTTAAGCTACCGCCTGCGCCTGCTGATCGGTTTTGGTTCTGTTGAAGTAGACCACGGCAGGCGGTTGGCCGTCATGGGCACTGTGAGGTCTTCGATGGTTGTAGAAGGTGATCCAGGATCCGATGGCGGCCTTTGCCTGGCCGACGCTTGGGGGATAAGGGTGTAGATATGACTGATCTGCTCCGCGAAGTTGAAACGCCGGACGTTAAACTGTTCCGCTGAGATTTCCTTGGAAGGAGCGGAAGCCATGAAGGCATCGGCTTCTCGGGCGCCCAAAAGGCGTTCAACACTCAAGCAGGGCGCTGACTGCGTGCCGGCGGCGGAGATTAGTCGCCGCGCAAGGATCGGTCCGGCGACCAACTGGAAGAAGAAGTACGACGGTGTGCTGCCGACGGAAATGAAGCGGCTGAAGCAACTCGATAGCGAGGACGGTCGGCTCCGGGATTTGGTCGTCGACCTCTCGCTCGAGCGGGAGATGCTGAAGGCGTGATCCGGCGAAAGCTCTGAGGCCTGACCGCAAGCGCGAACGGGTTGCGGGCGTCTGCGGTGGCTGAACGCGCCGGCCCAAAGTCCAGCTTGAAACGGCGCTCAGCAATGCTCACGCTCAAGTATCTGACTGTAATGAGAATTCGTCGTGCTTCCGGGCACCCAAACCGGCCGAACCAACAGTATGGACACTTCTGGTATATTGTATACGGTATATCCCTCACTACAGGCCAATGGAGGGAACGATCATGAGGCTGAGGGGACAAGGAGGGATGCAGCGGGGGCTGCGTAAGGGTCTTCTGACCGCAGGGGTGAGCTTGGGGGCGCTGGCTGCGCCGTTCGCGGTCCACGCTCAGACGACGACGGCGCCCGAAGGCGAGGCGTCGCTGGTCGATGAGGTCGTGGTGACCGGTTCGCGTCTGCAACGCAGCGGATTGGACGCGCCGACGCCGACCATGGCCATGACCGCCGAAACCATCGAGGCCAAGGGCATCACCAACATCGCCGACATCCTCAATGAGATGCCGCAGGTAGCCACCGGCCTGTCGAACGCCAACACCAGCTATAGTTTCGGCAACATCGGTCTGAACCAGGTTAATCTGCGCAACCTGGGCGTCCGCCGCACGCTGACGATGGTGAACGGCCGTCGCAGGGCCGGCACGCCCGACGACTCCAACTTCCTGGCGTTCGATCTGAGCAATATTCCGGCCGCCCTGGTGAAGCGGGTGGAGGTCCAGACCGGCGGCACCTCGGCCGTGTACGGCGCTGACGCCGTGGCGGGCGTGGTCAATCTGATCCTCAAGGATGATTTCGACGGCCTTGAAGCCAACGTCCAGTATGGATCGGACGAAGGGGGCGATTACGACACCTTGACCTACGGCCTGACCGCCGGGGTCAACTATGATCGGGGCAATGCGGTTCTGCATGTCAGCCGCACCGAAAGCGGCGGTCTGACGCGAGGCGACCGAGGCCTCGGCACGGCCTACCGCTTCGTATCGAACCCGGCCAACAAAACGAGCGACGACGGCATCCCGGCGCGGATCCCGATGCGCGACCTGCGTTACGCCTATTTCGCCCTAGGCACGCCGACGGGCTATCTGCCGTTCGGTCAAAACGGCGCCTGGACGGACGTCATCTTTGATTCCGCCACCCAGACCTTCCGCCCGCTGAGAGCCGGAGAGCGCGGGGTGATCGACGGCTCCTATTCTACGGACGAGGGCGGAACTCAGGACGCCGACACCTTGGTCGCGCCTCTGGAGCGGACCAATGTCTACGCCAAGGCCGACTATCGTCTGAACGATCAGCTGAAGGTCTTCACCGAAGCCGTCTTCGCCGACATCACCGCCCGCGACCGGATCAGCGCCGTGTTTGATTCCTGGAGCGGCGCGGTCTCGATCGACAATCCCTTCATGCCGACGGCAGTGCGCCAGGGTCTGATTGCGGCCGGGGAGACCTCCATGCAGTACGCCCGCTCGCATGACGAGTTCGGCATGCGCGGCACCGACATGAATCGCAAATACTACAGCCTTGCGGCGGGGCTGGAGGGCGAGTTCGGCGAGAGCTGGAAGTGGTCGACGGTCTTCGAGTACGGCAAGTCGCAGACAACCAACCGCAACCTGAATGATCGGATCGACGAGCGTTGGTTTGAAGCCCTGGACGCCGTTCGCGATCCGTCCACCGGCGCTGCAGTCTGTCGCAGCGCGGAGGCGCGGGCGCGGGGCTGCGTGCCCGTGAACATCTTCGGCCAGGGCACGATCTCGCCCGAAGCGGTCGACTATGTCCGCGCCGATCACTCCTCCACTACGGACACCAGCCAGACCCTGATTCAGGGGCTGATCGCGGGCGATCTGTTCCAGTTGCCTGCCGGCGCGGTGAAGGTGTCGGCGGGCGCCGAATATCGCAAGGATGAGATCGATTTCCGCCCGTCCTACGTCTGGGAGCGCGCGCTGGGCTTCTTCGCCAGCCAATTCTCTCCGATCGAGGAAAGCAACGATGTCCGTGAAGCGTTCGCTGAAGTTCTGGTGCCGTTGGTCCGCGACCAGCCGTTCGTGCACTCGTTGGAGATCGAAGGCGCCTATCGCGTTTCGGACTATGAGCGCGCCGGAAGCGTCGATTCCTGGAAACTGGCTGGGTCATGGGCGCCGATTCCGGACATCCGTTTCCGTCTGACCAAGGCGACCGCCGTGCGCGCGCCGTCTCTGGGCGAGATGTTCAATCCCGGCAGCCGAGGCGCTTCGGGTCTGAGCGATCCTTGCGACCCCAACCTGCTTGACAGCGGCACCGAAAATCGACGCAAGAACTGTCTGGCTCTGGGCTTCGATCCGGTCAACTGGGATCCGAACACGCGCCGCATGACCACCCTGGTCTTCAGCACGGGCAATCCGGATCTGGGCGTCGAGGAAGCGGACACCATGACAGTCGGCGCGGTAGTGCGTCCGCGCTTCCTGCCGGGGTTTGCCTTCTCGACCGACTACTACAAGATCAAGCTGGACGGCGGCATATCCCGTATCGGGGCGCAGCAAACGGTCGACAACTGCGTTGACCTGCCATCCCTGGACAATCAGTTCTGCGGCATGCTGACCCGCCGGCCGGACGGCAATCTGTATGAGGTGCGCGACAGTTACATCAACGTCGCCTCCTTCGAGGTAGAGGGGGTCGATTTCGAGGCCACCTATCACGCCGAGGTGTCGGATCTTTTGGGACGCGATGGCGACTTCGGTCGGATCAGCCTGCAGGGGGTGGCCTCCTATCTGAAGCACAACATCTTCATTGATCGAGATGTGGCGACCGGCGAGGAGACCGCCTTCGACTATGCCGGCGAGGCGGCCAATCCTCAGTGGCGCGGCATGTTGAACGCCGGCTATTATCGCGGGCCTATCCAGGTGAACTGGTCCAGCCGGTTCGTGGATGAAACGGTGACGAACAACCGGCTGCCGAACCCAGCCGAAGATATCGGCAGCTACTACAATATCCCGTCGGTTTGGTATCATGACCTCTCGATCGCGGTGGACACGCCGATGGATGTCCGGTTCACGGCCGGCGTCCGCAATCTGTTCAACGAAGGGCCGCGTGATCACCCCTCGACCGCGCGCGGCAACCTAGGGATGGATGACCTGATCGGTCGCTTCTTCTTCCTGGGCGCCAAGTGGCGCTTCGGGGGACAGTAGGCGCAAGCTCCCCAGTCTTGACGCCGGAAAGGGGGCGGGCGCCGACCGCCCCTTTTCTTTGCGCTGAATCTGGAGCCGCGCATTTCAGGCATGAAAAAGGCGGGTCGCTGGACCCGCCTTTTCCGTTTGCGCCGTCACCAGGGCCTTAGTCGAAAGCGCGCATCTGGTAGGCGGGCGGCGGGGTCTCGTGCAGCAGTTCACGCACGAAGAAATCCCAGCGCCGCCGCTGATAATAGGGCACGGCGTCCAGATAGTGATCGGCGTTGGGCACCATCAGGAAATCGAAGTCCTTGTTGGCCTTGATTAAGGCATCGACGAGGCGCAGCGAGGCGAGCGGAGGCACGTTCTCGTCGAGTTCGCCGTGGGCGATCAGAAGGCGGCCTTCAAGTTTGGGAGCCCAGACGATGTTGGAGTTCTCGTCGTAGAGCGGGCCCAGTTCGCTGCCCATCCATTGCTCGTTCCAGGTCGCCTTGTCGAGCCGGTTGTCGTGATTGCCCGAGGCGGTGACGCCGACCTTGTAGAACTCCGGGTGGCGGGTCATCGCCCGAACAACGTCATAGCCCCCGGCCGAGAAGCCGTAAATGCCGACGCGCTCGGGGTCCATCCAGGGGTTGCGGGAGGCGATATCGCGGATTCCGGCGATGTGGTCGTCCAGCCCGACTCCATGCAGGTTTTTGTAGGCGACCTGTTGGAAAGCGCGTGAACGTCCCCAGGTGCCGCGACCGTCGATGGTCACGGCGATGACCCCCAGTTGGGCGATGGAGTTGGCGTTGCGCCCGGTCATCGCCGCCTCGAAAGACTTGGGCGTCATCACATGGTGTGGTCCGGTGTAGACGTCTTCGATGATCGGATATCGCTTGGCCGGGTCGAAATCGGCGGGCTTGAACAGGGCGCCGTAGATAGGGGTGACGCCGTCGGCGGCTACAGTCTGGAACGGCTCGGGCAGTCGATAGCCCGCCGCCAGATAGGCGCTGATGTCCGCGCGCCCCAGCTCCATGATGATCCGGCCGTCGCTGGAACGACGCAGGACCGAGCGGGTCGGCTGGTCGATCGTCGACATGTTGTCGACGAAGAAGCGTCCGTCGGGAGAGACCGAGACGTCATGATCCATGGCCTCGGGGGTCAGAAGGCGCGGCTGCCCGCCGGTCGTGGGCGCCGAATAAAGGTGACGCAGGTAAGGATCTCGGCCCGCCTCGCGGCCCGAGCCGACGACCAGAACGCGCTTCGCCTTGCGGTCCTGGCCCGCCACGGTTCGCGCGCGCCAATCGCCCGAGGTCAGCTGACGTCGCGCGCCCGTCACGGCGTCGACGGCGTAGAGATGGGCGTAGCCGTCAGGGTCTGCGGTCCAGAAGTGGGTGTTGGTCTTGTCGTCGTAGGACCAGAAATGGCCGTAGAAGTCGACATAGGTGTCGGACTTGTCCTCGGTCAGCAGCCGGGCCTCGCCAGTCGCCGCCTCGATGCGGTTCAGTTGCAGGGCGCCGTAGCCCCGCGTCGGGACGCGTTCAAACACAGCGCTGCTGTCGGCGCTCCATTCGTACCAGGGACCGCCGTAATAGAGGACCGGCCGGGCCGGGGTCGCCATGGGTATGCGTCGCCCGCTCTCGACTTCGAAGAAGACGCCCTCAGCGGTCGGGACATCGGCGTCGCCGGTCAGGGGATAGATATAGTCCAGAACCCGAGGGGGGCCGCCGTCCTTGGGCGTCGACTGGACGAGCGACAGCCGTCGGGCGCTGTCGCGATTGATGCGGTAGGTGGCGATGTAGCGGGAATCCGGCGACCAACGGATCGCGGGCGCCGTAGTCGGCTGTGACGTGCCCTGGGCGGCCATCTCCTTCAGGTTGATCAGGGGCGTGGCGTAGGGCGATGCCGCGCCGTCCTGGGTCAATCGCCGCTCGGCGCCGTCGGCCGTCGCGACGATGACCAGGTCTCCGTCCTTTACTTCGGCGCGCCAGCGGCCGTCCGGCGAGACCACGCCCTTGGCCGCTTCGACCGCCGCCTGGACCGCGCCGGTCGCGGGATCGAAGCGCCAGTTGCGGCCGTCGTAGGCGAACGTCAGCGCGCGGGTCTTGTCGTCGAGCTTCAGTCCCCTGAGCCGCAGATCCTTGCGCGCCAGAGGCTTGCCGGAGGCGGCGGCCAGGGCCGCCGTCAGGGCGTCGTGATCGAACAGGGGGCGAGTCTGGCCTGAGGTCGGGTCGACCAGCACATAGTCGCGGCCTGCCGGCGTCCGCCGTTCGAACCAGAACTCGGCGCCCTCGCGGATCCATTGCGGCCGGATGCTGAGATTGTAGATCAGCTCGTCGACGTGCTGTGGCAACACCGCCTCGGCGCGAGCGTAGACGGCGGGCGACATGGCGACAGGCGCGACGGCTTCGACGCCGGCCAGAGCCGGTGTCGCGAAGGCCGGGCCGATGGCCAAGGGCGCCGCGCTGCTCATCAGCAACACGGCCAGGGCGGGTAGGCGCTTCATCAGTTCCCCCTATATCGGATATAGTATTCGATTTTAGCATTTGTGAGGCTGATGTCTGGCGGCGTCAAGCGCTTCGATCGGCCAGCGGCGGACTGCGGCGTGAGCGTGTTTGGAAGCCAGCCCGAGAGGCTGTGCCGTGATGTCCCGAAGCCCGAGGTCGTGACGGGCTTCGACATCGCGGGCTCAGACAGAGGCCTCAGAGCGCGTCCGAGGTCGGCCGACGGCTTGCGCATCGTAATTGCGTTCCGCGCGCGGTAGGCTGGGACGGGCGACCGGCCCGGCTTTTCGACTCAATCAACTGCATGGCCGTATCTCCGCTTGAAATCCGCACCCTGTCCGACCGCCTGATGGAGGTGGTCCGAGACATGATACTGTCCGGCGCGATCGCGCCGGATGTTCCGATCCGGCAGGATGCGTTGGCGGCGGCCCTGAACGTTTCCAAGATTCCCTTGCGAGAAGCGCTGGTGCGGCTGGAGCAGGACGGGCTGGTCGTGTCGCAGGCCAACCGGGGCTTCTTCGTGCGAGGCATGAGCGCGACCGAGGCCGAGGAGATTTTCAAACTGCGCCTCAAGCTCGAGCCGGAGGCGGCGGCCCAGGCCTGTCTCGCTGCCGACGACGAGCAGCGCGGGGCGGCCCGGCGCGTGCTGGCCGAATTGGACGCCGCAGCGGCCGCTCATCTGCCGAGCGTCGGCCGATTAAATCGCGCCTTCCATATGGCGCTGACACAGCCCGGCGGCCTGGTGCTGACGGCTGAGATCACCGCGCGTCTGCACGTTATGGCCGACCGCTATGTGCGCAAGCATCTGGAACATGGCGACCGTCACGTGACGGCCGAAGCCGAGCACCACCACATCCTTCAGGCCTGGCTGGCCCGCGACGCCAAGACTGTCAGCCGTCTGGTGGAAGCCCACCTGGAGCACACCCTGCGCGACCTGCGCGACGAGTTCGCGAGCGCCGCCGGAACGGCGGAGCAGTTGGAGCGCCAACCTATCTGTTCAGCCTTGGTATGCTGATCGCTGTCGAACGCCGCGCATACTCGCAACCTCTTCCTCGGAAAACGCCTGCTGTCGCTTTCTCGCAAAGCGGATCGGTCCATCGATCCTTGCCAGCCCTCAGCGGCTGCAGCCCACCGGGTCAACGCCTGCGGCGCCAGCCGCAGCCCGCAGGGCGCAAGCCGGGGTTGAAGGGGAACGGACGGCGCTCCTCACCGCGGGGAAGATGAAGGTTTAAAAGGCCAAGCTTGTCAGACAATGCCGGCGCCATCACGTCTCTTCAAGTCAAGCTGGACCGGACGACTGCGGGTTTGGGAGTGCGAGAACTCGCTAAGGGCGGCGGACGTCGCTTCTCAACAATCCAACGTTGAGTCCGGAGGACGGGATATCAGTCGCGTCCTTTGGACAAAGTGCAAATGCGCCTTGAAGCATCAGGTGTGATCTTCATCCCCGCTGACCCCGGAGGCGAGCAGGCGTTCGAGCGCGGGCTTGATCCCCGATCAAACGCCTTGCTGTCGCGCCATTTGACGAAGCTGACGTTTCCCTATCCCGCTCAATGAAACGTCAAACCCAGTTTCGGGAATCGTTACGGGATTTGCCGACAACCTGTTTATCGTTAGCGAGCTTATGAAAACCAGATCGACCCTACGCTTTTCATAAAGGCGTGACACCACCGAAGGCCGACGCATGTTGTGTGTCGCGCCCGCGCAATATCGCGCCGCGCTGCTGGGAGGGGCCGAAGCGGCTGAGCCGAGATGAGATTGAAGCTCGGTGAGAAAAGCGATGCGCCGACTGACGTGACCCCCGTTTCTCATCCAGCCATAACGAGAGTCCGAGGTTGATTTGAGTAGAGATTGGTTGGGTTGGCAATAGGGCGGCCTGCGCAGCCGTCAACCAGCGCAACAGGCCGCCCGGCGTTTCCAGCAAGGGTTTGCGCGTAGGCCTGCGGCGTCAGCCAGCCGAGCTTCGAGTGCGGTCTCCGCTCATTGTAGTCACGCCGCCAGGCCTCGAGCACCGCGCGGGCATGCGGCAGGGATCGAAACAGCGTCTCCTTCAGCAGCTCGTCACGCAGGCGCCCGTTGAAGCTCTCATTGAAGCCGTTCTGCTGGGGCTTGCGCGGCGCGATGTAATGCCAGCCGACGCCGGTGTCGTCGGCCCACGCCAGGACGGCGTTCGAGGTGTATTCCGTGCCGTTGTCGCTGACGATGGTGTCGGGTCGGCCCCGCTGCCGGATGACGGCG
>Ga0172374_1002579_pt1 | contig 11410 bp, 8 predicted proteins | sample LakKiv3m_FD_114536 | JGI IMG/M metagenome (GOLD analysis project Ga0172374, IMG submission 114536) | Freshwater microbial communities from Kabuno Bay, South-Kivu, Congo - kab_092012_10.3m | ecosystem: Environmental > Aquatic > Freshwater > Lake | place: Democratic Republic of the Congo... | reverse complement strand
GGCGAGAAGGCGCCTCACTCACCGCCGGGGGATCAGGTGCGTACGGCGCGCCGGTGGGCGGTGCGTGAGGCGGGTTCTGCGCGGCGAGAAGGCGCCTCACTCACCGCCGGGAAGCCGTCACACCTGCTCCGCGGGTCGGTCAGGGAACGATGCCGTGCTCGACGAACGCCTGGAACGGGTCGACGGGGCCACCGCCGCCGGGGCGGACCTCGAGGTGCAGGTGCGAGCCGGTGACGTTGCCGGTCGCGCCGACGGTGCCGATGGTCTCGCCGCCGTTGACGCGATCGCCCACCGAGACGTAGATCGAGGTCTGGTGGCAGTACCAGATCTCGGTGCCGTCATCGAGGGTGATGACGGTCTTGTTGCCGTACGCGCCGTCGTAGCCGGTCGAGGTCACGGTGCCGTTGGCGACGGACAGGATCGGGTCACCGCTGTTGGCGTTGAAGTCGAGGCCGGTGTGGTAGCTGGCCCAGAGGCCGTACTGGCCGAAGGTCGCGGTGATGCCGTAGCTGGTGAGGGGGAGAACCCACTTGTTCTCCTTGATCTTCGCGGCCTGCGCCTCGGCGGCCTTGCGCATCTCCTCGAGCTTGGCGGCGCGCTCGGCCATCTGCTTCTCGGCCAGCGCCATGAGCTCGGGGTCGGTCTCCTCGCCGCCGGGGTCGCGGGTGGCGTCACGGCTGACGACCACGCCGCGGCGCGAGAGGGCCTGTCCGGCGGCCTGGCCGATGGAGCCGGTCGCCTCGATCGCGGAACCCGTGGCGGTGAGCGCGGTGACGCCCGTGCCGGACGCGGTGACCGCGCCACCGGCGGACACGGCGAGGACGGCGACTCCGGCCACGAGGGGCAAGGACGGCAGCTTCACCACGGAGCGGCGGGGCGGCGGCGTGGCGCGGCGCTTGCCGATCGTGGGTGCAGCCGGTGCCGAGGTGCGTCGCTTGGGAGCGCGCTCCGCTCGGTGGTTGCCCATGGAGGAATTACCAATCTGCCGGATCGTCAGGGGGGTTCGGGTCGGCGAGACCGCGCACGACTGTAACGGAAAGATCACGGGAAAGTGCAACCCTGGACCAAAAGAGTTGATGTACCCCCGCTGGCCGGTCGATATGCGGACGCCCGCGAGATGGGTTCAGCCGCGGGCCGCCTGGTAGCGCTCGAGCGCCTCGCGTCGCTCGTCGGCGTGGTCGACGATCCGCAGCGGGTAGTCCTTCTCGTAGCCGACGTCGGACTTCCACGGCTCGTGCGCCGCCTTGCCCGGCAGGTGCGCGAGCTCGGGCACCCACCGCCGTACGTAGTCGCCCTGCGGGTCGAACTTCAGGCCCTGGGTGATCGGGTTGAAGACCCGGAAGTAGGGCGAGGCGTCGGTGCCGGTGCCCGCGACCCACTGCCACCCGTGGTTGTTGGACGCGACGTCGCCGTCGATCAGCAGGTCGAGGAAGTGGCGTGCGCCGACCGGCCACCACACGTGCAGGTCCTTGGTCAGGAAGGAGGCGGTGATCATCCGGACCCGGTTGTGCATCCACCCGGTGTGCAGCAGCTGGCGCATGCCGGCGTCGACGATCGGGAACCCGGTCGTCCCGGTGCGCCACGCCTCCACCGCGTCCTCGGGCTCGTCGTAGCGCATGCCCTCCAGTGCGGGCTTGAGGTCGCTCCACGCCGACGAGGGCGTGTGCCACAGCACGTCGGCGTAGAACTCCCGCCACGCGAGCTCGTCGGCGTACGTCGACCGGGTGTCGACCTCGGCCAGCAGCGAGCGCGGATGCAGCACGCCCAGGTGCAGGTAGGGCGAGAGCCGCGACGTCCCGTCGTGGTCGGGCCGGTCGCGCTCGGTGGGGTACGCGTCGAGGTCGTCGTCGCGGAAGGCCCGCCAGCGGCGCCACGCCGCGTCCTCGCCGGCGCCCGGCAGGTCGAAGGGGGCGTCGTCGAGCGCCTTGTGGAGCATGTCGAGCGCGCGCTGGTGGGAGTCGCCCTGCTCGATGTCGGGGGAGCGCGGGGTGTGGGCCGGCTCGGGCCAGCCGTGCTCGCGCCAGGCCCGCGCGAAGGCGGTGAACACCTGGTACGGGTCGCCGCTGCCGTTGCGGACCAGCCCGGGGCCCACGGCGTACGGGGAGCCGGTGGCGACCAGCTCGACCTCCTCGCCGATCGCGTCGTCGCGGCGGCGGCCGTACGGCGTCGTCTCCGCGGCCACGTGCACCCGCCGGCCGTCGGCCACGCGGGGCACCACGTCGCGCGGGTCGCCGTGCTGGATGGTCAGCGGGATCCGGTCGGCCAGGGCCAGCACGTTGGCCGCGAGCCACGCCCTGCGCGCCGCGCCGGCGCTCGCCCAGATCACCGGGTCGACCACGAACAGCGCCGTGACCGGCCCCTCCTCCAGCGCCGCGAGCAGCGCCGGGTTGTCCCTGACCCGCAGGTCCCTGCGGAACCACATGACCGATGACATGTCGTTCAACGTAGCCCGGGAGTGAGCACCACCACGCTCACCCGACCTCGTGCCACCCCGCCGGAGAGGTCTAGGGTGCCGAGAGGGAATCCCCGCCACTGTCGCAGACGAAAAGGACTGGTCACCTCGTGGACCTGATGGAATTTCAGGCGAAGGAGCTCTTCGCCAAGCATGGAGTAGCGACCACCCTGGGTGTCGTCGCCGAGACCCCGGAGGCCGCCCGCGCCGCTGCCGAGGAGATGGGCGGCGTGACCGTCGTCAAGGCCCAGGTCAAGGCCGGCGGCCGCGGCAAGGCCGGCGGCGTGAAGATCGCCAAGACCGCCGACGAGGCCGAGTCCTACGCCCGCGACATCCTGGGCATGGAGATCAAGGGCCTCACGGTCAACCGGGTCCTGGTGACCCCGGCGACGCCGCCGGTGGAGGAGTACTACTTCTCCTTCCTGCTCGACCGCTCCAACCGCTCGCACCTGTGCATCGCCTCGGTCGAGGGTGGCGTGGAGATCGAGGAGGTCGCCAAGACCAACCCCGAGGCCGTGCGCCAGATCCCCGTCGACGCGCTCGAGGGCGTGACCCCGGAGAAGGCCGCCGCGATCGTCGACGAGGCCAAGTTCCCCGCCGAGCTGCGCGACCAGGCCATCGAGATGGTCCAGAAGCTGTGGCAGGTCTACGTCCAGGAGGACGCCACCCTCGTCGAGGTCAACCCCCTCGCCCGGCTCGAGGGCGACAAGCTCGAGGCCCTCGACGGCAAGGTCTCGCTCGACGAGAACGCCTCCGAGGTGCGCCACCCCGACCACGCCCAGTTCGAGATCCGCGAGGAGGCCGACCCGCTCGAGGCGAAGGCCAAGGACAAGGGCCTCAACTACGTCAAGCTCGACGGCCAGGTCGGCATCATCGGCAACGGCGCGGGCCTCGTGATGAGCACCCTCGACGTCGTCGCGTACGCCGGTGAGGCGCACGGCGGCGTGAAGCCCGCCAACTTCCTCGACATCGGCGGCGGCGCCAACGCCCAGGTGATGGCCGACGGCCTCGACGTGATCCTCAACGACGAGCAGGTCAAGAGCGTCTTCGTCAACGTCTTCGGCGGCATCACCGCCTGCGACGAGGTCGCCAACGGCATCAAGGGCGCGCTCGAGATCCTCGGCGACGAGGCCTCCAAGCCCCTCGTCGTGCGCCTCGACGGCAACAACGTCGAGGCGGGTCGCCGCATCCTCGACGAGCTCAACCACCCGCTGGTCACCCAGGTCGACACGATGGACGGCGCGGCCGACAAGGCCGCCGAGCTCGCCCACCAGGCCTGAGAGAGAGAACAGAACAGATGAGCATCTACCTCAACAAGGACAGCAAGATCATCGTCCAGGGCATGACGGGCGGGATGGGTGCCAAGCACACCACCCTCATGGTCGAGTCCGGCGCCAACATCGTCGGTGGCGTCAACGCCCGCAAGGCCGGCACCACCGTCGAGCTCGGCGGCAAGGAGCTCCCCGTCTACGGGACCGTCGAGGAGGCGATGAAGGAGACCGGCGCCAACGTGTCCGTCGCCTTCGTGCCGCCGGCGTTCACCAAGGACGCCTGCATCGAGGCCATCGACGCCGAGATCCCGCTCCTCGTCGTCATCACCGAGGGCGTCCCGGTCCTCGACACCGCCGAGGTCGTGGCCTACCTCGAGGGCAAGTCCACCCGGATGATCGGCCCGAACTGCCCGGGCATCATCACGCCCGAGGAGTCGCTGGCCGGCATCACGCCGCACACCATCGCGGGCAAGGGCCCGGTCGGCCTGGTGTCCAAGTCGGGCACGCTGACCTACCAGATGATGTACGAGCTGAAGGACTACGGCTTCACCACCGCCATCGGCATCGGCGGCGACCCGATCATCGGCACCACGCACATCGACGCGCTCGAGGCCTTCGAGAACGACCCGGAGACCAAGGCGATCGTGATGATCGGCGAGATCGGCGGAGACGCCGAGGAGCGCGCCGCGGCCTACATCAAGGAGCACGTGACCAAGCCGGTCGTCGGCTACGTCGCCGGCTTCACGGCTCCCGAGGGCAAGACCATGGGCCACGCCGGCGCCATCGTGTCGGGCTCCTCGGGCACCGCGCAGGCCAAGAAGGAGGCCCTCGAGGCCGCCGGGGTCAAGGTCGGCAAGACGCCGTCGGAGACCGCCGCGCTGATGCGGGAGATCCTCGAGACGCTCTGACTCCAGACGCTCCGAGCGTTCCCTGGGCCGAACGGCTCAGTCCAGACGGCCTCGCAGGTCATCCTGCGGGGCCGTCGGCGACTTCGGGTGGCGCCCCGGGCGTACGGGGGCCTTCGCCTCCCACAGCACGCGCCACACGACGTGGGCGCCCAGGAGGCGTACGGGCGCGACGGCGTTGAGGCGTCGCGGGGACGGCAGGGTCGGGCAGGCCGAGCTGGCCAGCGTCGATGGAATGGACATGGTTATCTAGCACCCCGTTTTCGTGAACACGCACATCGCCGGAAGGATCTTCTGCGAGGTGACCGTGACCTCGTCGGCCTGCCCGTCCAGCGACGCGAGCGAGCCCTCACCGTATGTCGTGACCATCAGCCGCGCCGAACCGACGCGAGTGACCTGGAACACCGAGCTGCCCAGGCCGTCGGTGTAGGTGAGACCCACCGTCACCGTGTCGTACCCCGTGTCGCGCTGGAGCACGGTCCACACCAGGTTGTCGCTGGTGCGGCACTCCGCGGTCGCCCGCCGGAGGACCTCCATGGTGGCGCTCGCCTGTGCGGCGCCGGCGTGCACGAACAGCTCACGCCACTCGTTGTCCTCGGGAGCGATGGCCGACGCCACGAGGCGCCGGAGCCCGCCGGGCGTCTCCCGCTGCGGCCACACCACCCGACCGCACATCTCGACCTCGCCGATGCCGTCGCCGTCGGCCGAGGGCGCGGACACCCGTACGTCGCCGCCGCCGGCGGGGAAGTCCACGTCGAGCGGGAAGTCGGCGGGGATCTCGACCGGGCCGTCCACCGGAACCGGCTCCCCGGTCGGCTCGTCAGTCGGCTCCTGGGTCGGCTCCCGGGTCGGCTCCTGGGTCGGCTCCCCGGCTGGCTCCTCGGTCGGCACCTCGGTCGGCACCTCGCTCGGCACCTCGCTCGGCACCTCGCTCGGCACCTCGCTCGGCTCCCCGGCCGTCCCCGGCACGTCGCCGAACTCGTCGAGGGCGGCGACGGTGTCGCGGAGGGGGTCGACGGTGTCGGCGACCGCCTGCTCGACCTGCTCGGAGGTCCACTGCCCGTACGTCGAGGTGAGGAGCAGCGCCGGACCGACCGGCACGGCATGCACGACGGTGGCGCCGTCGCCGGGCCGCCTGTCGACCGTGTGGGTCTGCACGAGCGTCGTCGGCCCCGTCCCGAAGGGGGAGTCGACCACCTCGGTGCGGGTCGTCAGGCCGGCCTCGTCGTCCGTGCCGACGGGCTCGTCGCAGTCCGTCACGAGCGCGGCGAGCTGCTCGGCCAGCGCGGTCGCCTCGTCGGCGCTGCTGAGGAGGACGAGCTCACGGGTGTCGGCCGACTCGCCGCCGCTGTTGTCGGCGACCATGCGGTCGCGGGTCCCGACGCCACGCAGCGGCGTCGTCCGGCACAGCTCGAGGTCGCGCAGCCCGGTGCCGGTGCGGGAGGTGGGGACGGTGTCCTCCGGGCCGCCCATCCCGGCTGAGAGCGGGAAGTCGTCGGGGATCGTCAGGTCCGAGGCGCTCGACGCGCCGGCCGTGGACCCCTCCGTCGAGACGAGGTCGCCCGACTGCCCCTCGCCGCAGCCGGCGAGCAGCAGGCTGCCCGCCACGGCGCCGGCCAGCACGGACCGCAGGGCGGCGCGCCGGAGCCGGTGAGGGTGCCTCATGCCAGGTGAGACACCGCAGCGCGGCAAAAGGTTGCGTCAGCCCGACGAGTCGAGCCGGGCGAGGCGCTCGAGGACGCGGCGCGAGAGCGCGACGAAGTCGGCACGCGACATCGTCATCGAGCGGTCGGGGGCGAAGCCGAGCTGCGAGACCGCGGTGCCGTCGCGCACGATCGCCATCAGGAACGGGAACGACTGCCGGTCGTTGAGCTCGATCGTGAGGGCCCACACGCTCAGGTCGGTCGTCCTGGTCGAGGTCGCGGCGATCTGCGTCACGCTGGTGCCGAGGTTGGCGCGGCCGCACTGCTGGATCCGCTTGCGGACCTGGTCGACGAAGGCGCTCGCCCTGGCCTGCGCCATCGACCCGACGGTCTGCGTCAGTCCGAGCTGGGAGGCGTCGGGCGTCTCGGGGAACAGGAACGTCCGGGTCAGCGCCTTGCGGATGCCCTTGCCCTGGAACGTGGTGCGGTCGCAGCGGGTGGAGGCATAGTTGCTGCGAGCCCGCTCGGGCTCGCTGCCGAACCACGGGCCGCGGACCTTGGCCACCGGCGGGAGGTCGACCACGGACAGCAGCCCGGGGGGCAGGCCGATGTCGAGCGGCGCCGTGGCGGTGGACCGGGCGCGGCCGGCGCAGGCTCCGGCGCCATCGGTGCCGCACAGCCCGTTGACGGACGCCGCGAGGCCGGTCAGCGCCGCCTTGTCCGTGACCGCCCTGCCCTGGCTGCGGACGACGGTCGTGACGAGGAGGCTGCCGGTGCGGGCGGTGGCGACGCTGATCGTCGTGGGCACCTTGCCCCACGAGCGCAGGCGGAACACCCGCGCGTCGTCGCCCACCCGCTTCACGGTGCGGGTGGAGAGCAGCTGGGTCCGCGGGTCGATGCAGCCGGCGAACCACAGCGAGGCGGTCTCGAAGCCCTGCTCGGCCTGCTCCGCGCTGCGCGACATCTCCACCATCTGGACGGCGGTGGACTCCACGCGGGTGACCTCGCGCTTGCGGGTCCGTGCGCCCTTGCCGACCCGCTGCTCCACGACCCGCGTCGCCGAGCCCTCCCACGTACGGGCGAGGGCGGTCACGCCGTCGGGGTCGGCGAACCGCTCGCGCTGGCACGGTGCGAGCAGGCCGTTGCCGGAGAGGTTGTCGGTCGTGGCGGTCTCGGCCCAGTCCAGCCCGGCGCCGAACCGGGAGAGCTGGTCGGGGGAGAGGAGCGAGGCCTCGTCGATGATCGGCTCGCCGGACCCGCCGGCGTCGGGCTCGTGCACCGTCACGCCCGGGGTGGCCTTCTCCTCGCTCAGGCTGGTCGCCTCGGCGTTGGAGCCGGTGGCGACGAGGGAGCCGGAGGCGACCAGGGCGGCCGTGGCGACAGCGGCACCGATCACCGTGTGCGTGCGCCGGCGCGCGGCCCCCGCGCGCCGGATGACCGTCGCCCGCGGCCAGCGGATCTCCTCGAGGGGGGCCGCGAGGCCGTGGAGCAGGCGGGGGATCTCCGTGGTGGGAGCGTCGCGGTGCAGCGAGAACTGCGAGGTCGCGGTCTGCAGCTCGCGCTCGGCGTCGGCACGGGGCAGCCCCACGGCGCGGGCCATGTCGGACAGCGACAGCGCGGACAGGCCGTTGAGCACGAGCAGCTCGCGCTGGCGGGCGGAGAGCTTGGACAGGGCCTCGAGCGTGCTGCGCGTCGCGGGGTCGAGCGACTTGTCACGGTGCCAGATGCGGGCGGTGTGCCGGCGCCGGGCGCGGCCGAGGGCGAGCGGGCGGACGTACGCGTCGCGGTCGTCGAGCTGGCCGACCTTGCGCCAGTGGTGCCACGCGACGACGAAGGCGTCACGCACGGCTGCTCGAGCGGCCGGGGCGTCGCCGGTGAGCGCGTAGGCCTCGTGCAGGAGTCGGGTGCGGGTCTCGACGTAGTAGGCGTCGAACGTCTCGGGGCTCCTCATGACCGCTCCACGGTACGGGAGCGGCCCACGCCGCGCACATCCTTCCCCGGACGGAGGACCCCCTCGACAGCCGCCCCGCAGGGCCCGCGGGTGGGCTTGCGGGTGGGCGGCGTGGCAGCGCGATCTGCCGCCGCGACCGGGTGATGATGGGTCGGCCATGACGTCGCTCCTCACCCGACCCGACCACGCGCGCCCCGACGCTGCCCGGCCGCGCCCGCTGGTGCTGATCGCGACGCTCGGCGGCGCGCTGGCCGCGCTCGGCCCGCTCGTGGTGCTGCTCGCCGTAGGGGTGATCGGCTGGTTCGCCACCGACGCCGGCGTGCACGGCATCCCGCGCGACGGCATGCGGGTCGGCGCCCTGGCCTGGCTGGCCGGCCACGGGTCCGGCCTCACCGTGATGGGCGCCCGGATCACGATCGTGCCGCTCGGCATCACCGCCGTCGCCGCGTGGTCGATGTGGCGCCTCGGGCACCGGGTCGGCGACTCGGTCTCCGGGCACGGCCCCGACGCCGACCGGATCTCCGACGGGGAGCGCGACCTGACGGTGCCCACCGCAGTCGTGCTGTTCCTCGCCGGGTACGCCATGGTCGCCGTCGTCGTCGCGACGCTGGCGGCCGGCACGACCGCCGACCCGTCCCTGCCGCGCGTGCTCGGCTGGACCCTCCTGCTGACCGCCTTCGTGGCGGCTCCCGCGATCGCGATCGGCTCCGGGCGCGCCGCGATCTGGGCGGCGTTCCTCCCGGCCAGCGTGCGCGCCGGTGCCGCCGTCGCGGGCGCCGTGCTGGCCCGGCTGCTGGTCGTCTCGACGGTGGTCCTCCTCGTCGCGCTCGCCCTGTCCTTCGACGACGCCGCCACCATGACGTCCCGGCTGCACCCCAGCCCCGGTGAGGCCGGCCTCTACGCGGTGGCCAACACCGCCTTCGTCCCCAACGCCGCGCTGTTCACCGGCTCGTGGCTGCTCGGCCCGGGCTTCGCCGTCGGCGGCGCCACGCTCGTGTCGCCCGCCGCGGTCGTGCTGGGGCCGCTCCCGGTCGTGCCGCTCCTCGCGGCGCTCCCGGCGACCGGCACGCCCGCGAGCTGGGTGGGCTGGGTGATGGCCGTCCCGCTGCTGGTCGCCGCGTGGTCGGCCCACCGGGCCTTGCGCGGCCGGCTGCTGACCTGGGACCGGGTCCTGCTCGCGGGCTGCGGCGGCGGGCTCGTGGCGGGCTTCGCCCTCGCGGTGCTCGCGTCCCTGTCCGGCGGCGCGGCCGGTCCCGGGCGGATGCGCTTCGTCGGCCCGTTCACCCGTGACGTGCTCGTCCACTCGGTGACCGCTTGCGGCATCGGTGCCCTGCTGGGTGCCGCGGTGCTGGCCGTGGGGGTCTGGCGCTCGAGCCGTACGTCCCGCGCGACCCTGTCGGAGGACTGAGGTGGGGGCTGGACACAGCCACGGCGACCGCCCCTCGCTGGGGCCCGCGCCGAGGCGGCTGAGGGTGCTGATGGCGCTGCTCGTCGGACCGCTCGTGCTGGCGACCGTGGTGGGGCTGTTCGTGCTCTGGCCCGACGGCGACCTCGAGATCAGCGGTCCCGGCGTCGACGTCGAGCGCGGCACCGCCGAGGTGCTGTCCGTCGGTCCCTGCCAGCAGGCGCAGGCCGTCGAGGGCTGCCAGCAGGCCGAGGTCGAGCTGCTCAGCGGCCCCGGCGCACCCGGCACCACGCAGGCCGTGCTGCCCTACGGCTCGCAGGCGCCGGAGGTGGCGTCCGGCGATCGGATCATCGTCTCGTTCGCGGCGGGTGCGCCCGAGGGGGAGCAGTACGCCTTCCAGGACTTCGACCGTGGCCCGCCGCTGCTCGTGCTGACCGTCCTCTTCGCGCTCGGGGTCCTCGCGCTGTCACGGTGGCGCGGCATCGGCGCGCTCGCCAGCCTGGCGTACTCGCTGGTCCTCATCGCGGTCTTCACCCTCCCCGCGATCATGGAGGGCTCCTCGCCGCTCGCCGTCGCCGTGGTCACCGCCGCCGCGATCATGCTCGTCACGCTCTACCTCTCCCACGGCTTCGACGTCCGCTCCACCGTCGCGATGCTCGGCACCCTCGTCTCGCTGGTCGTGATCGGTGCGCTCGGGTGGGTGTTCACCCGGGTCGGCCACTTCACCGGCCTCGTCGACGAGGGCAGCCAGTACATCTCCGGCATCGCCGCGCAGGTCGACCTGCGCGGGCTGCTGCTCGCCGGGCTCGTGATCGGTGCGCTCGGCGTGCTCGACGACGTCACCGTCACCCAGACCTGGGCGGTGTGGGAGCTCGCCGACGTCGACCCCGACGCGAGCGTGCGCTCGATCTTCGTCCGCGCGATGCGGATCGGGCGCTCGCACGCCGCCTCGACCGTCAACACGCTCGTGCTGGCCTACGTCGGGGCCACGCTGCCGCTGATGCTGGTCTTCTCCGCGCTCTCGCTGCCCTTCGGGATCGCGGTCAGCCAGGAGGTGGTCGCGCAGGAGGTCGTGCGCGGCCTCGTCGGCGGGCTCGGCATCCTCGCCGCCGTCCCGGTCACGACCGGGATCGCCGCCCTCGTCGCCGGGCGGCTGGCGCGGGCGCGGACCGCGGGCGACGGGCCGTCGCACCGCGCCTAGAATCCGACGGTGCCCACCACCGCCCGCCTCGTCGTCCTCGTCTCGGGGTCCGGCACCAACCTCCAGGCCCTCGTCGACGCCTGCGCCGACCCGGCGTACGGCGCCCGCATCGTCGCGGTCGGCGCCGACCGCGACGACATCGAGGGCCTCGCGCGCGCCGAGCGCGCCGGGATCCCGACCTTCGTGCGCCAGGTGTCGGACTTCGAGACCCGCGAGGGCTGGAACGCCGCGCTGGCCACCGTCGTCGAGCGCTTCGAGCCCGACGTGGTGGTCTGCGCCGGCTTCATGAAGCTGCTCTCCCAGGACTTCCTCGACCGCTTCCTCACCCTCAACACCCACCCCGCGCTGTGCCCGGCGTTCCCCGGGATGCACGGCCCGCGCGACGCGCTCGAGCACGGCGTCAAGGTCACCGGCGCGACGCTGTTCGTGGTCGACGCGGGCGTCGACACCGGCCCGATCGTGGCGCAGGTGCCGGTCGAAGTCGCCGAGGACGACGACGTCGCGTCGCTCCACGAGCGGATCAAGGCGGCCGAGCGCGCGATGCTCGTCGAGGCCGTGGGCCGGATCGCTCGCGACGGGATC
>Ga0172374_1002578_pt1 | contig 11411 bp, 13 predicted proteins | sample LakKiv3m_FD_114536 | JGI IMG/M metagenome (GOLD analysis project Ga0172374, IMG submission 114536) | Freshwater microbial communities from Kabuno Bay, South-Kivu, Congo - kab_092012_10.3m | ecosystem: Environmental > Aquatic > Freshwater > Lake | place: Democratic Republic of the Congo... | reverse complement strand
TCGCAAACAGCGATAGCTATAGTTTTTATTTCGCTTGAACACACAACCGCGTTGGATTCTACTCTGTTGGGCATTCTGGGAACTGTTATTACCGTTTATGCCGGCCATTACTTTTACAAAGACAAAGTAGATAACAAATTAAAATGGGGTCTTGTACTAGCATCTTTAGGAACACTTTTAATAGCTATAGAGCCGGTTTTGATGGCAGGAGACTCTAAGACCGCTGCCGGTGAAAGACTACTTGGTAATGTTCTGGCACTTGTTTACAACTTTACTTGGATTACATACATAATCTGGGCAAAAATGAGTATGGGCGAAAGATCCATAATGCTCAAGAAAACTTTAAGCTTTATTCACTTAAAACCGATGACCCAAAAATACCCTGCAGGTCTTTTGGCTTCTTTGAGCTTTTATGTAGGTCTCATGACAATAATGCCTCTGGCACTTTTGGAATACGCAGGAGTTTTTGGCCCCCACAACTTAAACATTACTGCCATTGATCCAAGAGGTTTGATGGGACTTTTGTATCTTGCCTTCTTCTCCTCGATTATTGCCTACGGCCTAAATCAGTGGGCGCTAGAGCAAGCAAAAATCTCGGATCTAGCTATTTACGGCTATTTGGCACCCTTGTTTGCATTTCCGGTTGCATTTATTTTGCTGGGCGAAATTCCTACGCAAATAATGCTTTTGGGAGGGGCAATTATTGCCGCGGGGGTTGTGGTTGCCGAGAAAAGAAAAAGCTGATAGAATCTCAAAGCATGAAAAAGGACATTCATCCAAAACTACATATTGACTGCGTTGTAACCTGCGCTTGCGGGAATACATTTGTTACTACATCAACTTTGCCGACGATAAGCGTTGAAATTTGCAGTGCCTGCCACCCGTTTTTTACAGGTCAAAGACGCTTTATTGACACCGAAAGAAGAATAGACAAATTCACTAAAAAACTGCATTTAGCTCAAGAAAAGAAACAACAGGCTACGGACTTAAAGGCAACAAAACTTAAGAAAAAGTTGCAGGAACCGGCAAAAGCAAACAGAACTGTTAGAGAGATCCTTGAAGACTTCAAAAAGGAAGACACCAAGGAAGACAGCAAAAACTAGATTGTAACCTATCAAAGTATTGATATGGACTATATTCAAGCAGAACTTCAAAGACTGGATGAAAAACTTAAAGCCCTAAACGAAGCACTTGCTGCCGAGGCCGACCCGGAGCTCAAAAAGCTGCTTGAAGAAGAGCTTGTGGTTGTGGAAGAAAGCAAGAAACATCTGGAACAGCCGGTTGAAAACGAAACGACTGACTCTACTCCATCCGAAAACGTAAATTTAAATCCGAATACCGCAGTTTTTGAAATAAGAGCGGGAACTGGTGGCGACGAAGCGGGACTTTTTGCCGGGGATTTGTTCAGAATGTATACAAGATATTTTGATAAAGTAGGCTGGAAATATGAGGAAATATTCAAATCCGAAAACGAAGCCGGTGGGATAAAGACTATAACCCTAGAAGTAAAAGGCAAAAGCAACTATGAGTTATTAAAAGGTGAGGCTGGCGTACATAGAGTACAAAGAGTACCCGTAACCGAATCCGGCGGCAGAATACATACATCCACAGCAACGGTTGCAGTGCTACCAAAATTCAAAAAAGTCGAGATTGAGATTCATCCTGATGACCTGGAGTGGGAATTCTTTAGGTCCGGTGGTGCCGGAGGCCAGAATGTAAACAAAGTTTCCACGGCTGTAAGACTGCGACATAAGCCAACAGATATTGTCATTGAATGCCAGGAGGAAAGGTATCAAGGAAAAAATCGTGAAAAAGCTCTGAGTATGCTAAAAAACCAGCTTTACACAATTATGTACGAGCAACAGTTGAAGGATATTACTGAAATCAGATCAGCTCACGTTGGAAGCGGCGACAGAAGTGAAAAAATCCGTACCTATAACTACCCACAGGACCGCATTACAGACCACAGACTCAACACAAACTGGCACAATATTCCGGCAAGAATGAACGGTGATATTGAGAACATTTTACTGGAAACCAAGGATCATTTGTTCAAAACAGTCCAATAAAAACAAAGGACCCGATATCTGCTTTACTAACAGACTCGAATCCTTTCAACACAACCAGCCCTGCCTACTACTCCCTTCAGACGACGAACGTCCCTTTCTTGTGGGATCCCGCATACTGTCTTGTGGAAGTTTCCAACGACGCATGGCCCTGTTACAGTGGCGTATGTCTACAAAGAACAAATCAAACAGGCGAGTACTACCTTTCCCATGTTGACCCGGAGCCACATAATCATAAATGTGGATGGACTTTCTATAACGAGCGGCATGTAAAACCCCGCACCCACAATCGCAGTCTGTTTTGACTGCCCTACCGGTTGCCAAACGCTCTTGCTCAAGCCAGTCAATCAAAGTGATCAGCTTCTGATGCAGCAACCGCCTTGCTAATCTGCGCTTACCCATAGCCTCCTCCTCTCTTCCTAGGTAGTTTTTATTGCTGACCGTACTGTTCCGGCATCTTTTCCAAAACCACTGTGAGACTAAGCTCGCTGCCACCCCTGTCTACCACAAGCTTAATGGTATCTCCGGCCTGTTTCTTGGCAACTATGCGTGCTATTGACGAATCAGGATCGATACTAACCCCATCAATTTTAGTTATTATATCACCGCGCTTTAAACCCGCTTTGTCCGCAGGCGAATCAGCAAACACTCTTGAAATATAGGCGCCAATAGGAAGACTTTGCATTTTAGAAATTTCTTTGGTTACCATCTGATACTGAATACCTAGATACGGCCTGACGATTCTACCCTCTTTTATAAAAATTTCTAAAATCGGCTTAAGGTCGTTAACGGGTATTGCAAAGCTGATGTTGTCAGCGCCCATAGTTGTTGCAACATTTATACCAATAACCTGTCCCGAAGAATTCAGAAGCGGGCCGCCGGAATTGCCCGGATTTAACGCTGCATCGGTCTGTATAGCGTTTTCGTACAGTTTGGTCTCACCTAGCCCACCGGAGGCACGAAGCTGTCTGGAAATCCCGGATATTACACCTGTTGTCACGGTATTTTGAAATTTACCCAATGCGTTGCCTATTGCTATAGCTCTCTGCCCTACTCTAAGCGCACCTGAATCACCAAGTTCAACCGGTGTAAGGTCGCGCGCGGTAATTTCAAGAATTGCAAGATCTGACATCTCATCTAAATGGATCTTGTTCACATCAAAAGTTCGGCCGTCTTTAAGTACTACTGAATATTCGCCCTCAACATTGTCAGCAACATGACTATTTGTGACAATTAAACCGTTGGCGTCCACAATAAAGCCGGTCCCGATACCCTGCTCCGACTCAGTCACACCGGAAAAAAAGTCAAAATTAGATGTTTTTAAGACTACGGAAACAACGGAGGGGGATACTTTATCAACTACATCGATAATTGCTGATTCTTCTTGGACAATTTCCTGCCGGACAAGTGATTTAGGACCAGTATAACCACTTTGGGGGGTAAGTTTCACAATACTTTTTATTTTGGACACTAAAACTGCTAATGAAAATTTGCCGGGGCTAAAGTATAAAGCTGTTATAAAAAGGCCGCCAAGAAAAACAAACAGCCAAATTAGTCCCGCAATTTTTCTAACTTTAGACTGGCGAAGGTTTTGTTCGGTATTTGGTTCCATATACTTAAAGTTTTTTAGCTAGTTCCAAGGCTTTTTCAAGCTGCGGATCTTTGCTATTTTTCAGATCTTCGTCTGAAATTTTTACTTCATAATCAGGTGTTAAACCTACTTTGTGTACCCAAAACTTATTTGGTGTCAGCCACTTGGCAACGGTTACGTGAAGACTGGATTTGTCACCAAACTCAATCGGTTCTTGAACGGTTCCTTTGCCGAATGATTTCTCACCTACAAGAACGGCTTTAATGTTATCTTTCAATGCTCCGGCAAGAATCTCTGATGATGAAGCGCTGCCCCCATCAATAAGAACAAATATGCCGGGAACTTTGGTCCAGCTACCTACTCTGGTCGTGTCATAGGGAGTTTGTTTGCCTGTAGCATCTTCTTCGTACACAACAGGTTTGTTTCTAAAAAATTCACCGGCAACATGCACAGCCGACTGTAAATAACCACCCGGATTACCTCGCAAATCAACTACGACAGCGTCTAGCTCTTTCATTTGTGTGTTGATCTCTGCTACTGCCTTGTCCCAACCCGAGTTAGTATCGTCACCAAATCTGCTTATTCTAATATAGGCAGTGCCATCACCTTTGTCTTCCCATTTTATACTGGCAACCTTGATAACGCTTCTTGTAATAGTCACGTCTCTTGGCTCAGCAGTGCCGGTCTGAATTCCAAGCTTGACCTGTGTGCCCCCGGTACCCCTGATTTTCATCACAGCTTGAGTTACCGTCATGCCGTAAGTAACCTCATCATCAATTTTCACTATCTTGTCACCCGGTTTTAATCCGGCATCCTTTGCCGGCGAACCATCAAGAGGAGCTACTATTATTAGTTGGTTGTCACGGATATCCAGCTCAGCTCCAATTCCCTCGTACTTGCCGTTTAGTTGATTACCAAAAGTCTCGTTTAGGGTTGGTGGCAAAAATTCGCTGTATGGATCGCCAAGTGAAGAAACCATGCCTTCGATGGCACCGTAAACCATTTTTTTGGTATCAACGGGTCTTTCAAGATATTTTTGCCCGACAAGATCCCAAACGTCCCAAAATAAGCCAAAGTCCACGCGATCGCTGGATGGATTTTTGTTAACTACTTCAATTTTTGGGGGATTTTGCTTGACTTCAACGGTGTAGCCTCTTTTACCAAAATAGAAGCCGCCAAAGAAAAAGGCTACCGACACAAGTATAGTAAATAAAAACGCTTGAAACTTTTCAAATGATTTCATAGCTTAGGTCATCGACAGGATAAAAAAGTTTGGGACAAAAATCTCGCCTATAGATTTATCCTGGCTGAACTTAACAAATATACTAGATTCGGTAAGTCTGTCAACCGTGCCAATTTTACCAAAATAGCTTTTTTGAAAAACTTGTACCAAATCACCTGCTTCAACTTTTTTTATTAAAGGCATGTCTTTTATTGAATGGGCTTTGTCGTCGGGTGGAACCGGAATCCTTAATAGGTTTCTCTCACCTTGAAAGAAAACCTGCCTGTAAGAAACCTTGTTCAAAAAGTCAAAAACTTGATTTGGGACAGCCATTTTTCCAAACCCGCTTATGATACCTAATGCAAAACCGTTGGACTTAGCCTTTTCCAGGGCGCGTTTTGTGGTACTACCGCAAATTACCCCTCCTACCTTCAACTGCATAGCTTTTTCAATAACATCTTCTTTGACATAGTTGCCCATGTACACAATTTTGCCTGTAGGGTTTTTTAAATAAGTGTCAAGGTAAAACTCTTCCAAGATATCAAGTGGATTAGGAAAAACGACCATTTCACCGGATATAGATACGGGGCTTGACTGCGCAAAAATTATGTCCACTGTGTTTGTTTTAAGTAAGACGCCCTTGTTTGAAATAATCTTTTCAACCTTACCCCAGACGCCTGACAACAAACCATGTTTTTTTTCAACCTCAGAAAACACCTTGAGTTCTGACGTGAAGTCCAAATAGCCATCAAAAGGCGCTACAAGTTTTTGTGACCCTACCCTGCCTAGTAACTCGCCCTGTCGAATAAAATCATGGTGAATTTCCCTTGCCTTTTTTACCGGTTTTAACTCTGCCGGTAGATTTATTTTGGTATGAGAAAAAAGACAGTCTCCAATTCTGTCAAAAGGTTTTACTTCCAACCCAAGCTGCGTATAAATGACCCCAACACTAGGCAACGATCGTTCCATAAAAATATTTTCTGACTTAAACATTTTTCTAAGAATCGGAACGTACATTAGATGCGCCCTCCTTCGGGATTAAAATACTTAATACACGAGTTCAACAAACGGCGATCGCCGGATATCAATTTGTCGTTTTCCAGGGAATTAAAGATGAGACCAACCTTACCACCGGCAACTTTTCGTTCAACCATTTTCTCCAAATTAGGGCTCTTTATTGTGAGATCCACAACAGAAGTGGCGTTTATGGGAATTACAAACAGGTCATCTTTTGGCACATCAAACACCTGACCGGAACCGCCCTCACCACCAACAAAACACTCCAAGGGTCCGGGAATTTTGATCAAGGTCCCGACTTTTTCTGAATAAAACTCAAAGGGCGGAGCTTCTTTAATTTTGTAGAAAATATTTCTTAGAGAAAGTAGCGGAAATGCATTTTTAGTATCTTTATAAATCGAATAAATTCCCGGTTTACTTATAAGGTCCATGATTAACACATAGTCAAGCTCGGTGTCCAAAACTTTTTCAGCAAATTTGGATCCGGTGAATAGTAACGTACTCCAAAGCTCGCTTATGTGCCCCACTTTTCGATATTGGTTTACAATATTTCTGTCAAAGTCAAGACGAGTGGGCAGATCAATTGCCGAAAGCTGTGGATAAATGTCATAGTTATTCAGATATTCCAATTCCTGGTCAATGCTGGAGGCACTGTATCTGCCTTCTTTTGAGCTAAGCTCATCAATATTAAATTCAATTTCAACCTTTTCGGTTTTGGTATACACCAATCTATTGGATATATACACTGGATTAACACCGTAGGTAGTCTGATAAATTCTGTCTAACGATAAAAATAATTTCGGTTCGAAAGTAATTTTTGGTGTATCTCCCTTATTTACAACCAAGATGCTGTAGTCATCTATTTTTTTGCCCATTTCCATGGCAACAAGGTTAATAATGTCATCGTTGAAGCGAAGTTCATCATAAAAATCGCCGTACATAGATTTTATATATCTGTAAGGAAATGAAAAAAACTTATAAGGATCGCCTTTTCTATCGCCTGTTTCTACAAGCAGGTATGCTCCGGAAAAAGCAAAATAGGCAGCTAGTACTGGCATGACTATATGATATCAAATCATGTGCCTATCGGTATATGGTAGTAAACCCATAAACCTGGCTTTTTTCACTTCTTGTGATAGGTGGCGCTGATTCTTTGATGTCAGACATGTGTATTTTTGAGGTAAAACCTTGCCTCGGTCGTTTATAAACCTTCTTAATACGAGAACGTCTTTATAGTCAGGTGTGGTACCTGTTTGAGTAAAATGGCACGAGGTATTTCTGGGCGTTTTTGGCGTCCTAGGTTTGTTATTTGTTTTGTTATTTCTTTTCATCATAATCGGTTTTTTCAAAGTGAGGGCGGCGCCGGAGGCGCCGCCTCTCCTAAAGTTTCTTAGTCCTTAATTTGCTGAATCCAAATCATCCAAATTTAAATTATCCAAGTCGATGTCCTGATCTGTATGTTCAACTGATTCCTGCTCTACCTCGGGCATCGGTTCCTCATCCTGGCCATCTCTTTTTGGAGATAGAATAATCATATCTTCGATGATCACCTCGGTTTTGTACTTCTTTTTACCGTCTTTGTCCATCCAGTCTCTTGTCTGAAGTCTTCCTTCAACATAGACTTTGATACCTTTTTTTAGAAGCTGTCCGCAGATTTCGCCCAGCTTATTCCAGGCTACTATATTGTGAAAGTCAACCGTCTGTTTTCTTTCACCTTGCACTGTCCATTCTCTGTTTGTTGCTACTACAAAACTTGCTACTGCATTACCTTGGGGTGTAAACCTCAATTCCGGGTCCCTTGTGAGGTTACCTATAAGTATTACCTTGTTCAGGTTTCTAGATGCCATTTATTGGCCCTCTCTTCAGCTTTTGGCTGTAACTAAATATCTAACAATTTCGGTCAATAGATTAAGTTTTGACTTAAGCTTTGCCATTTCCGAATTATCAAGATCAAATTCCAAAACGTCGTAGTACCCTTCGCTTTGGTGCTTGATCTCGTAAGCAAATCTTCTTTTGCCCCAGTAGTCGGTTTTAGTTACCGTACCGGCTAAGCTTTTGATAGTGGATTGTACTTTTTCGGATAAAGATTTAGCGCCTTGCTCACCAAGTTCTGCTTTGTATATAACCATAATCTCGTAGTGTTTCATAATTTACTTCGCAATTATATCGATCCTGCGCCCGATGTCTAGTGTGGTATGTCCATTGGTAATAGAACAAAGAGCCAGCAAATATTACACAAGTGTGGGAAGAAATGCAAGTAGCGGGGCTAAACCGGGTTAGGCATTCACTCTAAACTCAACCACATCGCCGTCCTGCATGATATAGTCTTTGCCCTCTAGTCTCACTAGACCCTTTTCGCGTGCTTTCTTTATACTTTCTATTTTATTCAACGTTTCAAAGGCAATGACATCTGCTGCTATAAATGCTTTCTCAAAATCGGTATGTATCTTGCCGGCAGCTTTTTGGGCATTTGTACCCTTTTTTATAGTCCACGCTCTCACCTCTTTTGGCCCCATTGTGAGAAAATCCTGCAAGCCTAACAACTCGTACCCTTTTCTTATTACCTTATCCAGCCCACTTTCGGTAAGACCAAGCTCGGCCAAATATGCCCCACGTTCTTCGTCACTAAAACCCGAAAGCTCGGATTCCACTTTGGCAGAAATATAAATTCTGTCGTGTGTGTCCTTTTTAGCTTTGTTTTGGATGTCAGTTTCGTCAGTATTTAGAATATAAATCATTGGTTTTAAGGTGAGTAAATTAGTATCCGTAAGTGAAAGCTTTTCATCTTCTGTCAGTCCTATAGATGAAGCAGGTAGGCCTTTGTTTAATGTTTCATGTAGTTTTTTAAAAATCTCAACTTTTTGTTCACTTTCCTTACTCTTATTGGTCTTGCCTTCCCTTTCAACAGCACCAAACTTTTTATCCAGTGCCTGTAAATCAGCCAGAATTAACTCTGTGTTAATTGTGGAGATATCTGACTCCGGGTCATTGGCTCCCGCACGTATTATATTTTCATCAGAAAAATCCCGTACAACCTGAACAAGAGCATCAACCTCCCTAATATGCCCAAGAAACTGATTTCCAAGACCCTCGCCTTCGGAAGCACCTTTTACCAGTCCTGCAATGTCATAAAATTTCACAATTGAAGGGATAATTTTTTCAGGAAGTTCTCTATCCCCTATTCTTTGGCCGTAATCAGTTCTCACAAACTCAGCCAAACGTGCTAAACGCACATCCGGTACATCTACAACACCCATGTTTGGTTCGATTGTTGCAAAGGGATAATTTGCTGCCAAAGCGGCTTGGCGCTTGAGAAGCGCGTTAAAGAGTGTGGATTTGCCTACATTTGGGAGGCCGATGATTCCTATGGATAGAGCAGAGTGCGACATCTATATTTTCCTCAATTGGTAGATAACCATAAATTAATACCTCTTTTTGCGTTGCTACTACTTTGTCAACGACGTTTTGTAGTATCGCTTTTTTTGACTCAAAAGACAAGTCTAGCAAGGTTTGTTTCGCTAGTAGTGCAAAATTATCTATTTCACTTTCCTCGGGTGCTGTGGCTTGCAAATCTTTAAGTTGACTCCCTTTATCCCCTAATTGTGCTTCAAACGACGATATCTTTGCTTTAACTCCTTGCACATGCTGTTGTAATTGTTCTAATGAAAGCATACCAGCCCCATATGCTTTTACATATCTTTCTTCTTCGTTTTTTGCTTTATCTAAATCTCCTCTTATGTTGTTAATAATATGTGAGTCATAGTTTGACCTATCTGTGTTACGCTCACACCATAAGGCAGCCTGTTCTTTAAGTAAACTATCATCCGACATAAATTTTGACACACCTTGCCAAACCAGAGTATCGACTACACGTGCATTTATTGGAGGCTGTTTGCATGTAGGTTTTAACGGGTAACTGTAAATCCTATCAGCACACCTGTAATATAAGTGTTTTCCACCCTGTGCTGCCTCACCTGCACAGTTTCTACCGCAAGTACACTTAACTAGCCCTGTAAGCAGATATTCATATTTCTTGCGTCTAGCACTGAATTTCAGATTGTTTTCTAACTTAGCCCGTGCACTGTTATATAATTCCTCAGAAATAATCGCCGGAACTGGGGCGTAAAGCCATTCCTCTTTAGGCCTAATCATACGACTTGTCTTTTTAATTCGTTTATATTTTTCTTTCTTTATTGGGTGCACCGGTACTATGGATTTTGTTGAGTTATAGCGTGCTTTTCCAATGTATGTCTCATTTCTAAGCATGTTGGTTAAGGTACTTGTGTTCCAAACACCACGTTTACTCTTACGAGGCTGTCAAGTACCCCTTTTTTAAAGTTGGCATTCTGAGGGATGCGTTTGATAATATTTTTGTTTAAATTGGCTTGGGCTCATCTTTAGTGTTGTGTGGATACGAGTGTTATTGTGGTAATTGATTTGTTGGTGAATTGCCTCAACAAGTTCACCTACAGTCTCGAATCTATCAAATTCAACACCAAGGTCTGTTTTAAAATTTGAGTAGAAAGACTCTTGGTAACCGTTTTCCCAAGGGCTAGCTTTTTTGCTCATAGATACGTTTATATTCAAATACTGCACAAAGCTAGTGTACTGTTTGCAGTTATATTCAGAGCCTTGGTCAGTATGGATAAATTTAGGTAGTTTATATTGTGTATTTTCGAAGGCAGAAAGCAAGGCATCGAGTACTAGGTATTTAGTGTGTTTATTTGATATTGACCAACCGAGTATTTCTCTAGTGAAAAGGTCCATATATGTTGCTAGGTAAATATATTGGTCGCGGTGCTTTATATATGTGAAATCACCGACATAAACAAGGTTAGGGGAAATTGGGCAGAAGGATTTGATGTGGTTTGGGTAAATTGCATTAGGCTTTCGTTCATCACGTCTTTTACGTAATGAGGATTTACGTTTGGTGGGTTTGATACCGAACTTTTTCATAACGCGTCTTACACGTTTTTTGCCGATACCAAGGGCTATTGCCATTCTTCTGTGACCATAGGCAGGATTATTACTCAAAACAGATAATATTTGCTGTTTTAGGCGGTCATCTTTATCCGGGAGTTTATGCTGGTAATACAGGGAAGAAATATGCGTGCTAAATGCATTTGCAATCGTAGTTTTTGTTAGTTTACATATATTGTGACTGGATTTAGTTTTAGTTAGAACACGGGTCTTGATGTCACTTATTTTTTTAACTTAGCGAGCTCAAGCGATAACATACCTATAATTTCCTTTAGCTCAGCGTTTTCCCGTTTAAGTCTTGCATGCTCTAAGGTAGATACGTTACCTACAGCAGTATTTTTCAACCAACTGTATATGGTCTTAAAGTGGACGCCATACTGTTTGGATAGCTCCATAACCGGGGTACCGGATTTAATTTTAGTTAAGATTTCATCTTTTATATCTCTAGAAACACCTGTCATAAAAATCCTCCAAGAATTCAAATATTTACTAATATTCTAATGGATATGCTCAGAATATGTTTCTAGTTTAATGG
>Ga0172374_1002577_pt1 | contig 11411 bp, 10 predicted proteins | sample LakKiv3m_FD_114536 | JGI IMG/M metagenome (GOLD analysis project Ga0172374, IMG submission 114536) | Freshwater microbial communities from Kabuno Bay, South-Kivu, Congo - kab_092012_10.3m | ecosystem: Environmental > Aquatic > Freshwater > Lake | place: Democratic Republic of the Congo... | reverse complement strand
GAAATCCTGGGTCAGTGATTTCGGGGCAATCCCATTCCCCCGTTCGTGCTGAGCCTGTCGAAGCACTGTCCTTCTTCCATCAAGCAGAAGAAGGACAGCACTTCGACAAGCTCAGTGCGAACGGAGTAGGTTGAGCGTGGCGAGCGAGCCTCTGACCATGACTGAACCCGCCACCATCCCGCGCCACGTCGCCATCATCATGGACGGCAACGGACGCTGGGCGAAGGCCCGGCGGTTGCCGCGCATTGCCGGGCACAAAAAGGGCGTCGAGGCGGTTCGCAAGGCGACGCGCGCGGCGCGCGATCTGGGGATCGAGGTGCTGACGCTCTATGCCTTCTCGTCCGAGAACTGGCGACGACCCGAGGATGAGGTCACCGACCTGATGGGATTGCTGCGGCATTTCCTGTCGTCGGAGGTCAGCGACCTGATCGCCGAGAATGTGCGGCTGCGGGTGATCGGCGATTACCGCGTGTTGAAATCCGACATCGTTGCGATGATCGACGATGCGATCGCGCGGACGACGAGCAATACCGGGCCGATTCTTGTGATCGCGCTCAATTACGGCGCGCAGGCCGAGCTGGTCGCGGCGACGCGGGCGCTGGCGGCGAAGGTCGCGGATGGCGCGATGACGGCGGAGGCGATCGACGAGTCGGCGATCGAGGCGCATCTGACGACGCGCGATCTGCCGCCGCTCGACCTGATGATCCGCACCTCGGGCGAAGTGCGGCTGTCCAATTTCCTGTTGTGGCAGGCGGCCTATGCCGAACTGATGTTCATCGATACGCTGTGGCCCGATGTCGATGAGGACGTGATACGCGACGCCATTGCCGATTACGGGCGGCGTCAGCGCCGGTTCGGCGGACTGTGATGGACACCGCGCCGCTGCCCCCGCGCGACGGGCCGAAATCGGCGTCGGACGTCCGGCTGCGGATATTCGCCAGCATCGGCATGATCGCGATCGCGACCGCTGCCCTGTGGTTCGGCGAACTGGCATTCTGGGTGCTGGTGTCGGTGATCGCGCTGTTGATGATGGCCGAATGGGCCGATCTGCATAAGGTCGATGCCAGGCAGAAGCGGCTGGCGATGTTCGCCATTTCGGTGCCGCTGGCGATATTGTCGCCGCTCGCCGCCGGACCGGGCTTCTTCGCATTGGGCCTGATCGCGGGCGCAGCATTCTTCATCGTCATCGTCACTCGCCGCACGTCGTTGCTGCGCGGTATCCTCTATGTCGGGCTGCCGGCGCTGGCGCTGATCCTGCTGCGCGACCAGCCGAACGGCTTCGTCATCACCTTGTGGGCGATGGGGCTGGTCTGGGCGACCGATATCGGCGCGTTCTTCGCTGGACGATCGATCGGCGGGCCGAAGCTCGCGCCTGCGCTCAGCCCGAACAAGACCTGGGCCGGGCTGATCGGCGGGGTGGTGCTGGCGACGGTTTATAGCGGCGTGATGATGCGCTGGGGCATCCCGATGAGCTTCGTCATCGCGACCCCCGCGCTGGCGGTGCTCGCGCAACTGGGCGACCTGTATGAAAGCGGGTTGAAACGGCGCGCAGGCGTCAAGGATTCGGGCTCGATCCTGCCGGGGCATGGCGGCGTGCTCGACCGGCTCGACGGGCTGGTGCCGGTCGCACCCGTCATCGCGTTCCTGATCGCACTGCCGAGGCTCTTGTGAAGCGGATCACCATTCTCGGCGCGACCGGATCGATCGGTACCTCGACCCTCGACCTGATCGAACGCCATCCCGATAGCTTCGAAGTGCTGGCGCTGACCGCCAATGGCGATGTCGATGGGCTGGCTGCGGCTGCCAAGCGCGTCGGAGCGAAGCGCGCGGTGGTGGCCGATGCAACCCGATACGACGCGCTGAACGCTGCGCTGTCGGGCACCGGTATCGAAGCGGCAGCGGGTGCCGATGCCGTATGCGACGCCGCGCGGATGGGCGCGGACTGGACGATGGCGGCGATCGTCGGCTGTGCGGGGTTGAAGCCGGTGATGGCGGCGATCGAGAATGGCGGCACGCTGGCGCTCGCCAACAAGGAAGCACTGGTGTCCGCGGGCGAGGTGATGACGCGCGCGGTGGCGGCGTATGGCGTCACGCTGCTCCCCGTCGATTCGGAACATAATGCGGTGTTTCAGTGCCTGGACCGCACCGCTCCAAAGGGGGTCGCGCGGATCATCCTTACCGCGAGCGGCGGGCCGTTCCGCGAACGCACGCTCGACGAGATGCGCGGCATCACGCCGGAACAGGCGGTGGCGCATCCCAACTGGTCGATGGGCGCGAAGATTTCGGTCGATTCGGCGACGATGATGAACAAGGGCCTCGAACTGATCGAGGCGTTTCACCTGTTCCCCGTTGCCGCCGACCAACTCGACATATTGGTCCACCGCCAGTCGGTGGTGCATTCGATGGTCGAATATATCGACGGGTCGGTGCTGGCGCAGATGGGATCGCCCGATATGCGGACGCCGATCGCCTATGCGCTGGCATGGCCCGATCGGATGGAGACACCGTGCGAACGGCTGGACCTGGCCAAGGTTGCGCGGCTCGATTTCGAAGCGGCGGACCCGGTACGCTTCCCGGCGATCGGGTTGGCGCGCGAGGCTTTGCGCGCAGGCGGCGCGCGGCCCGCGATTCTGAACGCCGCCAACGAAGTCGCGGTCGCGGCGTTTCTGGACGGGCGCGCGGGCTTCCTCGAAATCGCCGCAATCGTCGCCGATACGCTGGCATGCTATGATCCCGTAGCGCCCGACAGCTTGGATGCTGTATTGGCGATCGACGCCGAGGCGCGGCGAATCGCGGGCGAGCGCGTAAAGGCCTGTGTATGAAGGCCAGAGTTGAGGACGGCTTGGATTGATCGAAAGCCCCGGTTTCCTGCTGACGATCCTGGCGTTTGCGCTGGTGATCGGTCCGCTCGTGTTCATTCACGAAATGGGACATTATCTCGCCGGACGCTGGTTCGGCGTAAAGGCGGAGGCGTTTTCGGTCGGCTTCGGACGCGAAATCGCAGGGTTCACCGACAAACGCGGCACGCGCTGGAAATTCGGCTGGATGCCGCTGGGCGGCTATGTCCGCTTTGCCGGCGACATGAATCCGGCGAGCCAGCCGAGCCGCGAATGGCTGTCGCTGCCTGCGGACGAGCGCAACCAGACGTTCCAGGCGAAGAAGCTATGGCAACGCGCGATCATCGTCGCCGCGGGGCCGATCACCAATTTCCTGCTCGCCATCCTGATCCTGGGTGGCTTCGCGGTCGTCTATGGCGAAAGCCGGACGCCGCCGCTGGTCGAGAGCGTGGTCGCGGGCGGCGCTGCGGCAGGCGCGGGGTTGCAGCCCGGCGACCGCATCGTCGCGATGGGCGGCACCCGGATCGAGACGTTCGACGACATCCGCAACTATGCCCAGATCCGCCCGAACGAGCGGGTGCGCGTCACCTATGACCGGGCAGGGGCGATCCAGACCGCCGACCTGACGATCGCCACTCAGCGAGAAATCGACCGTTTCGGCAACGAATACCGTACCGGCCTCGTCGGGATCGGCAACGCATCGGCGGTGTTCGAACCGGTCAGCCTGCTTCGGGCACCGGTCGTCGGGGTCGAACGCACGGTGGATATCGTCCAGATGATGGTCGCGACGATCGGCCAGATTGTCACCGGTCGGCGCCCGCTCGACGAATTGGGTGGGCCGCTCAGGATCGCCAAAGTATCGGGCGAGACGATGACATTGGGCTGGCCGGCGTTCATCACGCTGATCGCCCTGGTGTCGATTAATTTGGGGTTCATCAATCTGTTGCCAATTCCGATGCTGGATGGCGGTCATTTGTTTTTCTATTGCGTCGAGGCGGTTCGACGGAAACCCGTCGATCCCAAAGTGCTCGACTGGGCATTTCGCGGCGGATTGGCCGCATTGCTTGCGCTGATGCTGCTCGTCACGGTCAACGATCTCGGCGCGTTCGGGCTGTGGAGCAATCTGGCCGGGTTGATCGGCTGACGCGGTTGGGGCAGGGGCGTACGGCCTTTCGGCACCAGTATTTGATTTTTTCCTCGATTGGGGTGGGATGTGACGGCGAACAAGCTTTCCAAGATCGGCTCGAAGGCGGCCGTGGCGCTGATGGCGACCACCGTGCTCGCGGGCGTCGCGCACGCACAGGGCGCTCCCGCTCCCGCGCAGCAGCCGCCTGCCCAGCCTCAACAGGCACCTGCGGGGCAGGTGGCGCCGCAGCAGGTCGTCCCGGTATTCGCGCCGCAGACCGAACGCACGATCAAGTCGATCCGCGTCGCAGGCAATCAGCGGATCGAGGCGGAAACGATCATCGCCTATACCCAGCTTCGCGCGGGCGGCACCTATACCAATGCGACGATCGACCAGGCGCTGCGCGACCTGCTCGCCAGCGATTTTCTGGCCGATGTGCAGATCGAGGGCGTGGAAACCGGCGACATCATCATCCGCGTGACCGAAAATCCGGTGATCAACCGCGTGATTTTCGAGGGCAATCGCCGGTTGAAGACCGACAAGATCCAGCCCGAGGTAAAGCTCGCCCCACGCCAGATCTTCACCCGCACGGCGGTGCGCGCCGATGTCGCGCGGATCATCGAGCTTTATCGTCGCCAGGGTCGTTTCGCCGCATCGGTCGAGCCGCAGATGGTTACGCTGGACCAGAATCGCGTCGACGTCGTGTTCGAGATCAGCGAAGGCCCGAGGTCGAGCGTCCGCCAGATCAACATCATCGGCAACGAGCAGTTTTCGGACGACGAGCTGCGCGGGGAAATGGCGACCAAACAGTCGCGCTGGTTCCGCATCCTGTCGTCCAACACGACCTATGACCAGGATCGGCTGGCCTATGACCAGCAGTTGCTGCGCCAATTCTACCTGACCCAGGGCTATGCCGACTTCCGCGTCGTTTCCGCCGTCGCCGAACTGACGCCCGACCGCGAAGATTTCATCATCACCTATGTCGTCGAGGAAGGCGAGCGGTACAAATTCGGTCCCGTGACCGTCGATTCGGGCATTCGCGATTTCAACAACGAGCAGCTGGCCGCCAGCCTGCCGTTCAAGGAAGGCGACTGGTACAACGCCAAGATGGTGGAGGATTCGATCGAATCGCTCAGCCAGACCGCGGGGCTGTTCGGCTATGCCTTTGCCGATGTGAACCCGCAATTCCGTCGCAGCCGCGAAGATCTGGCGATGTCGATCGATTTCGTCATCTCCGAGGCGCAGCGCAGCTATGTCGAGCGGGTCAACATCACCGGCAATACCCAGACCCAGGATAAGGTGATCCGCCGCGAAATGCGCGTGGCGGAGGGCGATGCGTTCAACACCATCCTGGTGCGCCGTTCGCAGGACCGGATCAATTCGCTGGGTTATTTCGGCGAAAAGTTCGAGATCGAACAGGTTCAGGGATCGGCCCCCGACCGCGTGATCCTGAACGCCAATGTCGAGGAACGCGCGACCGGCGAATTGTCGTTGTCGGCCGGTTTCTCCAGCCTCGAACGCTTTTTGGTGCAGGCGGCGATCCGCCAGCGCAATTTCCGCGGCAAGGGCCAGGACCTGCGCGCTCAGGTCGACTATTCGACATTTTCCAAATCGATCGAATTGGGGTTCACCGAACCCTATCTGTTCAATCAGAACGTGGCGTTGGGCGCGACGGTATTTCGGCGCGATTATAATTCGTTCCGTTTCGGCCTGAACAACGAACGTAACACCACCTATCAGCAGATATCGACCGGCGGCCAGATCGTGGCAGCGGTTCCGCTGACCGAATATTGGTCGCTGTCGGGCCGTTACCGTCTGTCGCGCGACGATGTCTCGCTCGACGAGAGCCAGTTCTTCACCAACGGGGTGTGCGATCCGTTGAAGGCCGGGCGCTATCTTTGCGATTCGATCGGCAATCGCCTGACCTCGCTGGTCGGGACCACGCTCACCTATAATTCGCTCAACAGCAATTTGCGGCCGACGCGCGGCGAGCGGCTGCAATTGAGCGCCGATTTCGCCGGGCTTGGCGGCGATGTGCGCTATATCCGTGCGACTGCCGATGCCCGCAAATATTGGAGCGTGGGCAGCGGGTTCATCCTGTCCGCCACCGCAGAGGGCGGATATATCCATTCGCTCGAGGCCGATCGCGGCGAAGGGGTCGATACCGTTCGCATCACCGATCGGTTCTTCCTGGGCGAACCGCAGTTTCGCGGTTTCGACATTCGCGGCGTCGGACCCCGCGTTCAGCGCGTCGGTTTCACCGGTTCGGTGGCGGAGGGCAATCAGGCGCTGATTACCGACCGCGATCAGATCGTCGACGATCCGCTGGGCGGGCGTGCCTATTATCTCACCAAGCTTGAGCTGGAGATTCCGCTGGGCGAGGGCGCGCGCGAGCTGGGGCTGAGGCCGTCGATCTTCGTTCAGGCAGGCGCGTTGTTCGGATTGAAGGAACCGTTGCTGAACCGGGCCTTCACCCAGGCCAGCGAAAATAACGTCCTGCTGTTCAACGCGGACGGATCGCCGTCGCTGCTGCCGCTGCCGCTGACGCTGGCGGATGGCGTCACGCCGGTGTTCAACAACATCTTCCGCCCGGAAGGATCGGATACGGATGCCGTCCGGCAGACCACATGTTCGGTCGGGTTCGCGGCCAATGTCGGCGATCCGTGCGTCGGGAGCGAAATCAACACCCGCGCCACCGGCCAGGCACCGTTCTTCGAACGGTTCCTGGGCAATTCGGCGAAGCCGCGCCTGTCGGTCGGCATCGGCGTCAACTGGAACTCGCCGTTCGGCCCGCTGCGTATCGACCTGGCGCGCGCGCTGCTCAAGGAAGATGGCGACGACACCAAGCTATTCACTTTCAACGTAGGAACCGCATTCTGATGACCCTCTTCAAATCGCTCATGCTTGCTGCTGTCGCGGCGACCCCGATCGTCGCTGCGACCGCCGTCCCCGCAACCGCGCAGGTTGCCGGCGTCGCCGTCGCCGATCCCGAAGCCGCGATCCAGAACAGCAACGCCTGGAAGACCGCGATTTCGCAGATCCAGACCACGCACAAGGCGGCACTCGATCAGGCCAACGCACGCGCACAGGCGGTTCAGGCCGAACTGAACCCGCTCGTTCAGCAGCTCCAGACCGCCAGCCAGCAGCCGAACGCCAATCAGCAGCAGCTTCAGACCCAGGCGGCCGCGATCCAGCAGAAGGAACAGGCGGCACAGGCCGAAATCCAGCGCCTGACCCAGCCCGCTCAGCTCGCGCGCGCCTATGCGTTCGAACAGATCAACCGCCAGCTCGGCCCGGCGTCGCAGGCGGTCATCACGTCGCGCAAGCTTCAGCTGCTGCTGCGTCCCGAAGCTTTGCTCTATGCCGGTCAGGCAACCGACGTGACCGCGGCGATCACCGCCGAGCTGAACCGTCTGGTCCCCAGCGTCACCACGACGCCGCCCGCAGGCTGGCAGCCCGGCCAGCAGCAGGCTGGCGCAGCGCCCGCCGCCGCTCCTGCGGCGACGCCGACCCCGGCACCGACGGGTCGTTAATGACGGACGCCAGCGACACGGGGGCAGCCAATATCGGCCCGTTCGACATCGGACGGGTCATGGCGGCGCTTCCGCATCGTTACCCGATGTTGCTGGTCGACCGAGTCGAGGAGCTGATCCCCGACCGGTCGATCCGCGCCATCAAAGCGGTGACGATCAACGAGCAGTTCTTCCAGGGGCATTTCCCCGGACGCCCGATCATGCCGGGCGTGCTGATCGTCGAGGCGCTGGCACAGGCCGCGGGCGTGCTCGCGGTCGAAAGCCTGGGCCTGGCGGGCAGTGGCAAGCTCGTCTATTTCATGTCGATCGACGGGGTGAAGTTCAGGAAGCCCGTCGAACCCGGCGTGCTGCTCAGCCTTGAGGTCGAGTTCGTCCAGAAGCGCGCGCGAGTGTGCAAGTTTGCCGGCAAGGCGAAGATCGACGGCGAACTGGCGGCGGAATGCGAATTTACCGCGATGATCGCCGATCCGCCAAGCGCCTGATCGGAATTTACGTCGCGCCCGCGCAGGCGGGAGCCCATCTCCCGGACGTGCCATGATCTCGACTGTCGAGGGATTGGATAGGGCAGGAGATGGACCCCCGCCTCCGCGGGGGTGACGCACATGGAGGGTGCGGCCGAATCTTGCGCCGCCCCCCGCGCTCTGCTAGGCGCGCGCCTTCCCGATTCCAGGCTGGTCGGAACCAGCCGCGCAAGGAGCATTGACCGTGAAAGCCGATACCCACCCCGATTACCACATGATCAAGGTCCAGATGACCGACGGCACCGTGTACGAAACCCGCTCCACCTGGGGTAAGGAAGGCGACACGATGACGCTGGAAATCGATCCGCTGGCGCATCCGGCATGGACCGGTGGCAACCAGCGCCTGCTCGACGCGGGTGGTCAGGTCGCCCGCTTCAACAAGCGTTTCGGTGGCGGTCTTTCGCTCCGCAAGAAGGAAAGCTGAGGTCTTTTACTGATATCACAGCGTTAACGCGCTGTTAGGCATCGAATCGTAGGCTGCGCGTATGAATTACGTGCAGCCTCGTTCGTTTTCGGCTCCGTCCTTTTCGGCAGAGTTCGAACCTGCCTTCCCGGCGACGCACCGCAAGTCGCGCCGCGCGCCGGTATCGTTCGACGCGCGGGTGGGGCGGGGCGGGCTGGACCGCGCCTTGTGCCGCGTGACCGACCTGTCGCTACATGGCGCGCGACTGATTACCTATACGCCGCTGAAACGCGGCCAGGAAATCTGGCTGACACTTCCCGAAGTTGGTCCGCGTATCGCCCGCGTGATGCGCGTCGACGAGTTCGAGGCCGGGGTGGAGTTCGAAACCCCGATCACCGAGGACGATTTCGACAATCTGGTCGAGCGTTAAGGGCAGCTTTCCACCTTACCCGTTCGTTTCGAGCGAAGTCGAGAAACGCTTGTGTAGCGTTCAGCCACGTTTCTCGACTTCGCTCGAAACGAACGGATGGGGGAGGGGCGGCAATCGCGACACAGCTTTGCTGTCCGATGCGGGTCCAAATAGCGAGGGGCGCCCGACCATTGGTCGAACGCCCCTCTGAGACGCAAGCGGACAGGGGTATGGACGTTACTCGCCCGCAGCGTCTTTCACTTCGCCGCGGCCCATTGCCGACACCAGCAAGTCGCCATCGGCGCTGAAATTGCTGACGGGAAGGGTGGCGACGCGCCGTCCGACCGCAACGCGAACCGATTCGATCCGCCCCTGTGCATTGCGCTGGACATCCTGGACGCGCCCGACCAGGCGGCCACGGGCATCCTCGATGCGGGCGCCCGGATTGAGCGCGGGGAGCGCCGCGCCGTCGAGCGACACCATGCCCGATCCCGAACCGTTCGCCGATCCCGAGGCATTGCCGCCGCCGATCACACCGCTGGCCGATCCATCGCCTTCGCCGCTCGCGTTCGCCGATCCGGCGACGCCGCGCGCGGTGCCGACGGCATTGCCTGTCGTATCGCGGACGCGGCCCACGGCGTTGCCCGCGCGGTCGCGGGTGTTATCGATCGCGCCGCGTGCCCGGTCGCGGACCCGGCCGGTGGTATCGCGCACCGCGTCGGTGCCGATCAGTTGCGCGTCGAGATTGCCCGATGCGCTGCCCGATCCCTGCGCATTGCCCGATCCCGACAGCGGCACGCCCAGCGCGTTGGTTTCGTTGGCGATGCCGCCTGCTGCGCTGCCATTCGCGTCGCCGCCTGCGCTGACCCGACCGCGACGGCGATCGACGCGGCGTTCGGTGCGGGCATCGCCGCGCAGGTCGCGGTCGATGCGGCTGGTGCTGCGCGTGGTGTCGCGCACGCGGTCGAGGCTGGAGCCGAGCGGGCTGCCGAGCGACGATCCGCCGACGCTGCCACCCAGGCCGCCGGTCAGTCCACCGCCGCCGCTGCCGCCCAGCAGCTGCGCCGAAGCCGGGGTCGCCGCGATCATCGCCAAGGCGGCGCTTGCCAGGAATAAAGCCTTCATCTCGTTTCTCCTCTTCGTGTCGCACGCCGGGTTGCAGCGTGCTTCGGATGGGAAACGGATGCGGGTTGGGGTTTAATCCGTGATTTTTCTGGGGGCGGAAGAAGCGGGTTCGCGCAAAGGCGATAAGATCTCAAAAAGTAAGAGAATTTCTCGCGCAAAGACTCAGAGACACAAAGAAGAACGGGTTTCGCGCAGAGGCGCAGAGAACGCAGAGAAGATTGCCGCGAAAGCGGCTTTCGACCCTATTCTTCGTCATTGAAATTGGCGAGCCGTGGGATTGAAGCCGCTTCGCGGAGATATTGCCCCACTGCGCTCTCTGCGCCTCTGCGCGAAATCCGTTCTTCTTTGCGTCTTTGCGCGAGTAAATTTCCGTCAGCGCACCGCCGTCCGACAGTCCCCGCAGACGATCCCGCGCCCGGTGCCGCGAGGCCCGCGTTTCGCTTCGTCATCGACCGCCGCGATCGCCTTGTCATGTCCGCCCGCGAGATGCGCCGAGAGGCGCGCCGCGACGAACGGCGCGGCGAAGGAGGTGCCGCGCACCGATCGCGTGCGGCCGGTCGCGCCCAGCGCCAGCATGTCTGCGCCCGGTGCCGCATAATGGAGGTGCCGCGCGCGTCCCGCCTCGATCAGCGGTCTTCCGCGGCCATCGACGCCGGTCACGGCAATCGCCTGGGGATAGGATGCCGGATAGGCGGGCGGGGCGGCGGGGCCGTCATTGCCGACGGCGGCGACCACCAGCGTGCCGCGTTGCCGCGCTGCCGCAACGACGCGCGCCAGCAGCGGATTGGACGGCCCGACAAGGCTGACGACGACGACCGGCACGCGCTCGCGCGTCATCCATGCCAGTGCCTTGGCGATCGCGGTGGCGTTGCCGCCTGCCGGATCGGTCCCATAGACATCGGCGACATAGAGCGATGCGCCGCCCGCGCTCGGCCTGATCCCGCCGCCGCCGGTCAGCAGCGATGCGATGGCCGCGGCGTGGTCGTGCGGGCGCGGGCCGCCGGTTGCGAAGCCCTGTTGCTGCGCCAGCCCCGCCGTCCCGCGCGGCACGCCGCCATCGATGATGCCGATGCGGCCGCGAGCCTGCGGAGCGGCGGGCGCACCGGTCGCTACCGCTTCCTCGCTCAGCATACCGCTGGCGAAATGCAGCGGATCGGCGCTGACGTCGCGCCCGCCCGACACGCCGCGCATCCGCGACAGCGCGCGCCCGATCGACATGCCCCGCGGTGCCGAAAATCGCGCATAGCCGATGCCCAGTCCATCCAGATCGACCGATTCGATCAGTCGGAACCCGCGTGCTTCCGCCGCGCGGATGACTGCGGCGTCGGCGTCGAGCACAGTGACCTCACCTGCGCGCACCGCATTGCCGTCGGGATCGATCGCGATTCGGTCAGGATATTGCCGCGCCAAATCGCGCGTGCGCCGCACCTGCTCGCGGGCAAGCTGACGCACCTCGT
>Ga0172374_1002576_pt1 | contig 11412 bp, 10 predicted proteins | sample LakKiv3m_FD_114536 | JGI IMG/M metagenome (GOLD analysis project Ga0172374, IMG submission 114536) | Freshwater microbial communities from Kabuno Bay, South-Kivu, Congo - kab_092012_10.3m | ecosystem: Environmental > Aquatic > Freshwater > Lake | place: Democratic Republic of the Congo... | reverse complement strand
TAGCCCAATCCTTGAGTAATATTTAAAAACCAATTTAAAAAATTAAGCAGCATACTGATAATATAGCACCAATTTCTTAGATATGTCCAACTCTAAAATCCGCACAATCTTCATGGGCACGCCGGCTTTCGCCTTGCCCGGACTGCAAGCTCTCTTAGAAGCGCCGAATTTTGAAATCGTCGGCGTCTTCACTCAAACTGATAAGCCAGTCGGCCGGAAACAGGCCGTCCTGTCTCCGCCCGTCAAAGAATTACCCCAGAAGAACAATTTAAAAGTCTTCCAGCCGGAAAAAATAAAAGATGAAACCGAAAACATTAAACAACTCCAGCCCGACCTGATCGTCGTCATTGCTTATGGCAAGGTCCTCCCCCCAGAAATCCTAGCCACCCCCAGGCAGGGCTGTGTTAATGTTCACGCTTCCCTCTTGCCTAAATACCGCGGGGCGGCCTGTCTAAACGCCCCGATAATAAACGGCGATGCCGAGACCGGGCTGACTATCATGAAAATGGAGGCCGGCCTTGACACCGGTCCAATCTTACGGCAAGCTGTAATAAAATTAGACGGCTCAGAAACCCTGGAACAGCTCCATGATGCCTTAGCAAAAAAAAGCCGAGAGATATTAATCACCGTCTTAAGAGATTGGCTGGCTGGGAAGATAGTCCCGCAGGCGCAAGACGATGCCCAGGCCAGCTATGTCAAAGCCCTCACCAAGTCAGACGGTAAGTTAGATTGGTTAGAAACTGCTGAGAAGATAGAACGGCTCATCCGCGGCCTAAACCCTTGGCCCGGTACCTTTTCTAAAGTTAACGGCCGAATCTTAAAAATATTAGCTGTTGAACATCAGGTTTACAAGATTAATAAATACCCAATCGGCACTATCTTCCAAGAAGATAGCACCCTACTAATCCAGTGTGGACAAAATTCTTTGGCTATATTAAAATTACAACTTGAAGGAAAAAAGATCATGACTGCCGAAGAATTTTCCCGCGGCCATAAGAATCTAATCGGCCAAACCTTAAACAATTAAAACTGGTCCCTTCGTCTAGCGGCTAGGACGCCAGGTTCTCATCCTGGTAACAGGGGTTCGATTCCCCTAGGGACTACCTTTAAGAGATAGGCTGAAAAGCCTATTTTTTATTGGGGTTTTTGAGATATTTTGTTTTCCAACAGATCAGAAACCAAAATATTATTATCATTAATTATTGGGGCGGTGACCAAATGATGACCAAAATTCATACCAAGTGCTTCAATCGCGCCTCTAATAGCCTGGGCAGTAAGGTGAGAATAGCGCATTGTCGTCTTAATATCGGCATGCCCTAATAACTCTTTGATAATAACAATAGAAACGCCGCCCTGAGCTAAATGAGAGGCAAAGGTGTGTCTTAGGGTATGCCAGCCGATTTTACGCATTTCAGCCCTTCTGCAAGCCGAATGGAGCCACCTAAGGCATAACATGGGGTTAAGCGGCTGATTATCATTACGGTCAAAGACCACGCCTCGTTTCTTTGATCGAGCTTTCAGCATCTGGCTAACATCGTCCAATAGAGGAATATACCTTATCTTATTGCTTTTAGTGCTTCCTAGCCTCCCTCTAGAGAGTGACTTCTGTACTGTTATTAAATTGCTCTTGAAATCAACATCACTCCACTCTAAGGCGATTAGTTCTCCAAAACGAAGTCCAGTTTTCAGACCGACTAACACCATCTCTTTTAGCATACCATCACAATTATCTAACAATAACTGGCACTCTTCTGAAGTCAAAAAATCAAATTTTTGTGGTTGCACCTTAAGTAATTTAATTTTAGGGACATTCTCAAGCAATCCCCACTCTTGAGCCATTTTTAAGCACTTGCTTAAAATAATCAGATGATTATTTACACTTTTGTTAGCCTGCCCGGACTGCAGTTTTTTCGCCTTATAGCTTTCAATATCTAGACCTCTGATTTTATCTAGAGGCTTATCACCAAAAAATGGATTGAGATGTGCTCTTAGTATACTTTCTTTATTTAGGATTTCTGAGTATTTATTATTAGTTCTAACATAGACATCAAGCCATTTCTTAGTAAAGTCCCTAAAAGTTGGAGCGGCTTCCTTCTGTTTATATTCTTCGATAATTGGCTGTCCACGGACTAATTTCTGCATTAGCAATGATTCATAAGCCTTGGCGCCAGTATAGGTGTTATCGGGGCTAGGTTTTCTGAATCTCCTCCTGGCAAAATAAATACTAACCCAATATTTACCCTTATTCTTATAGATGCTCATAATGATTTATTTAACGATTGAGTCAATACGAGCATTACTAATATATTTTTCAATATCAGTCATTTTGAATCTTAAGCTGCCGCTTATCCTATAAAAAGGAATTTTGCGCTTTTCGATTAATCGGTACACCGACGGCTTGGACAATCTTAAAATCGATGCCAATTCTTCCGGTGTTATCAAGTTGTTCGTACTAACAACATCGTTCATTTAATTTTTAAGGAGCAATATAGAGCAGGCCTAATTACTTCAGGCCCGTGGCTATAGTGATCCTATCATTTTTTTATGGAAATTTAAAGATTTCTAAGAATTTATCTAATAAAATTAGTCTCCCCTGGACGTGGGCCGTTCGATTTAATTATTTGTAGGGCGAAGTCTTTAAGCTTTTCTTGCCTGACTGCGTCGGCTGTTTTTTGATTAATAACTAAGTTGTCGCTAAACATCCCTAATAATTTACCAATAGTTATTACAGCTTGAAGTTTAGTGTTATCGGTCTTGGCGCTTTCAGCTAAATTTTTTAATTTTACTAATACATAATCAGAATCAAGCTCTAAAACACTAAAACGCGCTTTCAAATATCCCTGAATCTTAGGATTTCTTAGCAACCTACTAGCATTTACAGCGGCCGTGTTATCGCTTAAATCTTGCCCGTATACAGCCTTGTAGGCTATTGTGGCATTTCTGTTATGAACGAGGTATTGCTCAACAAAAATAATCCTTTTATCGTTAATTTCTGACTTATCGCCTTTCGGAATCATCTTATTATTTGCTTATTAAATTATAATTAACAATTAAGTTTGCCTAATATTAGACAATGGCTTTTCCATTTTATTAAATTTCCCAATAGGAAGTAGTTCACTTCTTGGTTTCCCCAAAAACCAAGAGCAACCTTCTTATTAACTTGTTAATCTATATATAGATATTAACAAGTAACAAGCTGGTCCCCTGGCAAGAAATAGTATTTTTCCTTCCCTCGACGACCTACATCTAGCTTATTACTACTCACCAGATCCTTAAGCGCGGCTCTAATATTACTCCCACCTATCCCCGATTTATCTGTCAAATCGTTAACAGTTGCGCTCTGCCCGATCTGGAGATACTCCATAATATAAAGTTTGGCTTCTTCTATCTTTTTACCCTTTTCTTCAACCAAGCCTAAATAATCATATCTAATCCGGCCAGTCTCCTGATCATTATATATCTTGAGCGATATCTTCCCCTCTAAACGTAGGTAGCTCCTAGCCTTTTCTTGGCTAACCGTTATTTCCAAAACCTTGTCGCCATATTCATTTTTATAATTCTTACTATCGAGAAGTAGATGCGACGACACCTTAGCTATTATTTCTGAACTGCCGCGGCTGCTTGACTGACTCAGTCGCTCTCCCTTTTGCGGCTTCCTATGATGGTGAAGATAAATGACCGAAACTTTAGTTATCCTAATAAGTTCTAACAGTTGCTTGTTGACGGCCTTCATCGCTCCTGCGTCATTTTCCTCCCTGTCATGGCACTCCGTGAAGGTATCCAAGATAACAACACTGTATTTATTCTGTAATATTGATAAAAGTAAACTACTAAAATTCTCGGGATCTGTTATTAAAAACTTTTGATTTATAATATAGTCAATCTGTATATCTCTATCCACCAGCTTTTTGAATCTGGTTACGATCTCATTCTTGCTCATCTCTTGATCAATAATAAGAACCTTCCCTTGCTCAACCTCGTATTTATCGAAAAGAGTCTGCCCAATAGCAATGTGGTAAGCTAAAATTAGAGTAAAGAGACTTTTCCCTTTTCCAGAATCAGCCGTTATGGATGTAATAGCTTCTCTTGGAATCAAAGGGTTAATTACAAAAAATTCGGGCTGGACTTCATAATCTAGTAACTCTTTACATGTTGATACTACGAGATTGTTTCCATCGTCTTCTCCCTCGTTATCGCACTTCTCTTCTGGCTCCGAGTCATCCATGGTAAGTGCGCTGCGTAACGCTTCGCTAAGATGGGAATTCTCCGACATCTTTACTTGGGCTAATTCAACTTCTCCCTTGTCATTAGGAAATTTATAATTGTCTAAATTCTTTAATACCTCCATATATTTTAATTAGCCCAAGTAAAAACTTAACTAAACTAACTAGCGCCTTACGCTAACGTTTATTCCCATAGAAAATTCCCTTTACCGGCATATTCTGAAAATCCGGAAATTCGCCACAATAAATATCGTCCAAGTGACTTCTCAATTTTCCTACAGCTTTATTGGCCGCAAGCCAATATTTTGTCCAAAGTGTTTTGGGGAGCTTGTCTCTCAGTATTAAAAATAGTTCGTGATTTGCGCTAATGACACTTTTTGCTTTAATGCCCACCTCTTTCCACTCTTCAATAGTTAATTTTTCTTTCATAGAATTACTGTTAATTAATTATTTTGAGGCTTAGGGGGAGCCCAATTATCTCCCCCTATTATAATTAGTTCTGCCTCATGGATATGATGAATAAATTAATCATATCTTTTTTATTGATTCTCAATCGGCAATATATATTAACCAGGAAAGCGTCAAAATTAAACAATGCTAATTTTTTAAAATCCCGGCGCATCCCCAGAAATTATTATAATTACGGCCCAAGACCCATTAAAATTTTCATATTTTTAGAAAAATATTAAGTTTAATAACAAAAAGACGTTGATCTATCGAAAGAAAAGCATGATCTATGCTTAGCTCTCGACAAATCAACGTCTAAAAATTATCTATTATTTATCACTTCAGCCGACAGTACGACGGTAAAAAGGAAAAATAGAAATCTTTATGAATCGTCCCAACAAACAGCTAATCATTGGGGGGAGATCAATAAAGATAGAACAATTTAGGGTAGTATCTCAGTCGAAATATTTAATTATTTATATATTAATACACAAACAGCAGACTGTCAAGGGTGTGCTCAAATAATAGCCCTTGCTCTGCGGTCATATTTTTTTAATTATATTTATTCGGTCGTTCTCTTTTTTTTAAAAACATTGAAAATGTATAATCCGGAAAGTAAAAATGCTGACAAATGAGCTATCGGGATGGAATAATCAAACTCTATTGTTTTCCCTGGTATTAAATTATTACTATTAATATGCCTTCCATACAAATATGCAATCAATATAAAAATTACCCACCAAATAAACAAGGTTATAAAAGCCTTTCTTTCGTCGCTAAATGAAAGGAGCTTAATTGAGGCGATAATAGCCATGATTACAACAATCAGCTCTCTAATAAACAAGAAAGTGGCTGAGCTCTCCAGCTCAATGTGTCCTGCACCCTCAACGAGTTGTCCAAGAGAGTTGTTATAGCTATAAGTACTAAAAAAACGATCAACAATTTGATTGAAGAAAAAGGTTACTATTATATATAAAAGATTAAAAACTGCAAAAATTATTAAATACTTATATATTTTTTTAAGATAATGAACCATATTATTATTTAATTGATGTAGTTAATATCAAAAAGGGCCTCCCGACACGGTTAACACACCCTTTCGGATATGCGCCTTGAAAGCGAAAACCGGTCAGAAGACCATCTCTGCTTTCAAGGACTTTAAACCATGCCCCGATTACTCAGGGTTTAGGCATATAAATTACATGATTATTATCCAACAAAATACTGCGATAGTCAATCCATAGCAGCTTCATCTAAAAACTTTCATTTTTTTATGTATATGTTTATACGCTGTCCACATGTCTTGAATCTGTGGTTTTATCGAATCAATTACTTCATACTTAAAATCTCTTTCTCCCTCTAGACAACGTGGATGACAAAAAAAGTCCTCTAGACTTCAATCGGCACATTTACATGTGACTCAATTTCAATCATATTAGAAATTTCCTCATGTATGTCTATACTATCATCACGCTCAATATCCTCAATTGAAAGAACAATAGAATATTTTTGTTTATAATCTGCCGGAACATCTGATAATTTACACTCACAAAAAATACTTAAATGCCAAAACTCGCCATAATGTTTCGTGGTCGATAGTTCTAAACATGGATAACTTTTTACATTCGATTTAGAGTGTGCGCCGTCATAGGTGCTCCGGGTGCTGAAACTATCCAAACATGTGTCATCTTCTCTGACAAACTGGACCGAAATATTAATTGGATTATAAAGCTTGGTATTTTGAGGATTAACCATCGGGTCATAGACAAGAGTTTTCTTAATTCTTAGTCTTTTTCTACTACTACCTGATATGCAGGCAGGAATGGGAAACTTCACAATCTTTTTTTTGTTCAATCCAATTTCGTCCTCTATTACTATTGTCGATGAGGTATTTAATGAATACTTTGCTCTTTCTAAATTCGGTACACCGAAACCAACAAGCTGATTTTTAATTTTCTTATCACGAATACTATCTGCATTAATAGGATCTGCAAAATGCACTAAAAGTGCCTTAATAGTGTTCTTATTATAGTCAGGATAAAAGTTATGCAAAATACATGCGTCGTGAAGGACTAGCGGGGCAGCAAAACTTGTGCCATAGGACTTTGTGAGCTGATTTGTGTTGCCTGATGCTAGATAAACTCCATTATACTCAGGCTCAAAACTATTATTATGGTTTGAATCATAATGAACAAAATCTGGTTTAATAAAAGATACATTTTCAAGATTTGCACGAGTTATAGCCGAGGGATTTTTTACTTTTGTTAAAGAGTCAACGCTCTCCTGATATGTAAGCGAGCCCACTGAAATGTTATTAATACTGTCGGCTGGCGGCAATATTCTGCAAAATGGGAGCCTATAGTAGCCCGGGTATCCCATTCCTTGGATCCTGCTGGTCATTGCCGGTTCCATGCATTGAAATAGATTGCCTGCGGATATGAAAAAAATGCAATTATTCTTACTAGAAATTTCATCCAATAACACGGTAAACTTATCAACTTCTTTGCGTCTATATAACAAACAATAGTTATTAAAGGATAAATTAAATAAAAGCATGCCATAACTATTCTTAAACTGATCAACAATGCTAAGAATGGTCGCCTCAAGGGTCTTAATATCTTCCAACACATTTACCGAAATTATACTATTGTCTTGTTTCACTCTACCACTAAGTTTTAGCCCTGTCCCGCAAACGACTAGACTCGCTACTGCCGTGCCGTGAGTTTTGTCTCCGGAGGTTGACCCAATACAATCAATGACTGCATCTTTTAATACTAGATGATCTGCATTAATTGCGTGATCTAGTATAAAAGCTGGATCACCACCTGCAGCGGGCGGAATTATCTCAGTCGTTTCTAAATCCTGCTCCCCGGATGACGTAAACATTTGATATTGTGGCATCTGCTCTATATTTACAATTCCATCATATCCACTGACTAACAATTTAACATCATTTAAATCAGCTTTCAGACGACAAAAATGAACTAGCTCCGAATTTACTTGGGATATAAACTTTCTAGAAAACTCCTGCTGTATGGAAATAATTTTTTGCCCCACGACCTCTCTTTCCCCAGCAAAAGAGACGTCTACATACAAAGCGGTACTAGGGGCAATATTAAATTTATCATTCAACTCTTTTTCAATCACCTCCTCCAAAGTAATAGGTTTTATTTGTTTAACTTTTTTAAAGTAAGATTTAAGCCTATTCGTTTGACAGTAGTCTCTTAAATCTTCATTTAGCCGATCAAAATCTGACTTCGACTGATGAGTAAGCTTTCTATCACTTATTTTCCCAAAGAGAGTCGCATTCTCATTTTTGTCTTCTTCCTCTTTGTATATACTTATTCGATATTTTTCTACTATTTTTTTATTAATTGGACCAACAAACTTAATTTTAAATTCTCTGAATTGTTTGTCGCTCTCAATTCGTAAAGCGTCCTCTCTCTCTCTAAAGACTTTATTAATACCCTTAACTCCTCTGAGAATAGATTTTTTTTGAGTAGAAATCGCTGGGCCGGTGAATTTGCGCATATCCCTTTTTGGCGGCGGCGTGTAATGGCTCTCTCCTGAAATTAAAGGAGCTGGAATCTTAATGTGCTTGTATTTATTGGACATAGTTTTTATATGAATTTCTGTGAATACCCATATACCAAGCTATTTTTATTTTGGAACACCCCATTTGTTCCATTATTTTACAGAGCTTAGAGACTATCTCTCTATCCTTTTTGTTAATAATTTTCGGATTTTTTAAGTAGTCTTCAGTAAATAAGACTTTAACAAAATCATCAAATTTTAATTGGCTCCTATCTTCAACAATAGTACTAATTATCGCTTTGTCAAAATAATCTGTAATCTCGTCTACTGTATTAATTTTCAAACGATCTAAAATATCAACTAAAAATGTCTGCTGCTCAGCATCTAACTGTATATTTATCTTATTGTTTTTTTTAATTAAATATTTAATGAATAATCCTTTTTCGCCGTCAAACAGCTCATCAACTAATATCTTGAACTTAAACCTCCTTAGAATTGCCGGATCGATGGAATCAAGAAGGTTTGTCGCGACTATAACAATTTTGTTATTGGAATAGAAATCAAGCGTCTGTATGATCGAATTTACTATTCTTTTCAGCTCGCCTACATCATTTCTATCATTTCTATCTTTTGCGAATGCATCAAATTCGTCGATAAATATTACTTCGTCTTTATCACTATTGAATACTGTAGCAATATTATGCATGGTCTCTCCAAGCTTTGAAGAAATTACATCAGTTATTTTAACATAATTAACGGACTTCTTAAGTTTTTCACCAATGTAAAAACCCAGGGTAGTTTTCCCACTTCCTGGGGGACCATATAATAATAATTTATTAAACTGATGCCCGATGAAAGAGGCCGGCGAACCTTCATGAATTTTAATAAACCTATGTATTTTTAAATCTATACTGGGGGATATCCATATATCTTTATACGCCGAGAAGGAACTTAGACCCACTGAAGATGTCGAAATATTTTTAAAGGAATTGGAATATTTCTCAATCAAATCAAGCAACCTGTTATAGCTTGTGTGTTTGTTATTTTTTATTTCCTCAACTGCAAGCCGCTCTAAAAAGTGTAATATTCCCTGTTTATTGCCGGAAAGTCCTAATTCGGCCAATTCTTCTAATAAGTCCCTTTTATTTGTCATAATTGTCATGTTAATTGCACAATTATATTATAGCAGACCAGAATTGTGCAGTAAATAGATAAACGGAGCAAAACATCACGCATATTAGTAGCATATTCGGTATTTGTTATATAACTAAAAACAGAGTTAAAACTAACAAAAGTCTTAAGAGAGATAATATATAATAAACGGTAGGAGGAGGTAAGGTCGGGGGTGGTCGAAATCGCCCCCGGGGGTCTCATCATCTTTCTCTATATTGCCATAGTATGACTATATGGTGCCCAAAAGATGATGAGAAATAATTACCCCCTATCACAGAGAATGAAGGATAAGAATCAAAAAGGCCTTTGTTTATTGAGTCTTTATTACTTTTACCCTGTATTCATTATCTTTAACAAAATCAGCTCAACCAGGTTCTCATCCTGGTAACAGGGGTTCGATTCCCCTAGGGACTACTATCGGGGAACTAGCACTGGCTAGTTCCTTTTTAGTTTGTAAAATTAGCGAAAGTTTAGGTGTTCGATTTTCTGAAAAATCAAAAACGGGTTTTTCGGGAAAAATCAAACACTGTAATTTAAGTTTTGCTTCATATTTTGCCTGCCGGTAAAAAGGAGCAAGGCCGGAAATGACTTTAAAAACTTTCTCGGTGTCTTTGGCGATATTAATATCAATGACCGGCTGATCGCAAGCGGTAGCCTGTAATTCGTTGATAGTATTTTTTACTTTTTCCATTTCGTTTTTAAAGTCCTCATCATCTAATAAGTCTTTTTTCTTCATTTCAATTAATTTGGCTTTTTCCGTTTGAAGAATGGTTAGTTTTTCTTTTGTCGTATTAAGATTATCTTTCATGGCTCCGTTCTTCTCTTTAACGACCTCTAATAATACTTTTTGATAATTCTTTAGCCATTTTTCGCTTGGCGTGATTCTTTTTAATAAATCATGGAATTCGTCTTCTAATTTATCCTTTGAGACAGATTTTAATCCGTGGCAGTCTTTGTTATAGCATTTATAAAACGGGTATAGCTTTCCGCTTTTGCTTTTAGACATGCAGGCAGTTAATGGCCGGCCACAGTTTGGACATAAGATAAAATGGCGGAGCGGAAAAGTTTCGTTTACCCGACTAGCTGAAATATTATCGCCTTTGCTTCCGTTCTTAATTAGTTTCTGACATTTATAAAAAGTATTTTCATTGATTAATTGTTCGTGCGTTCCCGGATATTCTTGGCCGTTGACGGTCATTATTCCAAGATAGAATTTGTCAGTTAAAATCTTATAAGTCGTTTGGTTGCTTAATTCTTTATTCTTCCAGGACTTAAATCCGGCCTTAATCATTAACTTTCTTATTTCTTCCATTTGGTAGGCTCCGGTTGAAAATTTATCAAAAGCCATTTTGATTATCTCGGCTCTTGGTTTATCTGTCGTTATAATAGCTCTGTTTTGCTCGTCTCGGCTGTTTAAATAGCCCAGAGGAGCTTTATAGCACCAAATGCCTTGTTTAATCTTTTCTAACATACAGGACGACACTCTTTCGCTCCGGACGTCATTATCGAATTGAGCGAATGAGGCCATAATAGTGCCAATTAGTTTTCCGCTCGGTGTTTTGTCGACTGTTTCCGTAGCGGAGATAAATTTAATTTTCAGTTCTTCAAGAGCCATCAAAATAGTAGCGTAATCTTTTACGTTTCTTGAAAGCCGGTCAATTTTATAGACAATAACGGAATCTATGTTTTTATAATTCTTCTGGCAGTAGGCGAGCAAGTCCTGTAAGCCTTTGCGATTTACCGTTTTAGCCGATACGCCATCGTCATGAAATAGCTTAACTATTTCTATGTCGTGATTAAGAGCATATTCTAGACAGGCTTTTTTCTGTTGTTCAAGACTAACCCCGTTTTGGGCTTGGTCTTCGGTCGAAACTCGGTAATAGATAATTCCTTTTGGCATAGAATTATTGGTTAATAATTAAAAAGAGAGCAGTGGACTGTTGGACACAACCGTATATAAAACACGATTGAAACAGCCACTGCTCCCTTTATATCAAAACGACTTATCTCGTCTTTGTGATTTGAAGTGGTTGTG
>Ga0172374_1002575_pt1 | contig 11415 bp, 9 predicted proteins | sample LakKiv3m_FD_114536 | JGI IMG/M metagenome (GOLD analysis project Ga0172374, IMG submission 114536) | Freshwater microbial communities from Kabuno Bay, South-Kivu, Congo - kab_092012_10.3m | ecosystem: Environmental > Aquatic > Freshwater > Lake | place: Democratic Republic of the Congo... | reverse complement strand
TGAGCCAGTATGGCGTTCTGATGTGCCAACGACCCATATCCGACATTCGAGGCGAAGCCGTACTCCGGGTAACAGTCCGCGAGGTTGTGCATGAGGTCGTCCCGGGTGACCTTGGCCACGATGGACGCCGCCCCGATTTCCGGAACGAGCTTGTCGCCCTTCACGATACATTCGACGGTGCTGTCCATGATGTCCTGCGGGATACGTCCACCGTCGATCCGCACCCGCAGCATTCCGAGACGCTCACGGACGTTGAACACCACCTGCTGGACCAGGCATTCCCACACTCGCCAGATTCCGAGAGCGTCTATCGCCGCGTTGTCGGACATCAGGATCTCATGGTCTTCGCAGCAGCTGAGAATTTCCCGATACAGTCGTTCGCGGGCAGTCGGAGACAACATCTTCGAATCGGTCACGCCGTACGGTACCGGGTCCTTGAATACCAGCCCGCAAACTACGACCGGTCCAGCGAGCGCCCCTGTGCCGACCTCGTCGATTGCCAGAAACATCAGTCGTACCTGCTGGAGGGAGGCGACACCTTCGCGCGCCCTCCGATCACCTGCGGAACCACGATCGTTCCCCTCTTTCGTTCCATCACGGGCCCCGTCGGCTCCTTCCCTTCTTCCTTCGTCATGGCCGTTGCCGGAGGCGTCGGAGGCTTCGGACGCTTCTTGTTCTTCGACCCGGGGGGCCGTCCGGGCCCGTGCTTCTGTCTCTCAGGCATGTCGAGCGCCGGTATCGCGTTCGCCCTCCGCTTGTTTCTGGAGCCTTTGGGCCTACCGGGTCCCCGCTTTCGGACCTCTCCCGTCTCCGGATCTACGATGAAGCTGGGATGTCCGTGCACGATCCGCTCCGGAATCAGTATGACACTGGAGGTAAGTCTCGCCTCCACGGACTCCGCGATGTTGTGCGCGGTCGTCCTGTCGTCGCCTTCGTACGTCAGGAACTCCGCCGAATTTCGAACCGTGGGCATGGCCTCCGGAAGTGCCTCCGGGGGCATGAGCAGCTTCTCCTTGTTCTGCGGGTCGTCCGTGGCCATGACCTTGAGGGATAGTATTTCCCTGTACGCCTTCCTGATGAACTGTCCCGCAGCTTCCGGATTGACCGCCACAACCCAATATTCCGAGAATCCCCACGTGTCGATCACCTGTACCGAGTAACGCTGAAGCTTCATTCTCTTCCCCCAAAACAACACCACGATTGTGCCTGAATATCGTAGGAAATACAATCCGGAAAACCACGAATTTTGCGCTAAAGGAACCCGGGGGCGTGTGCCCCCGGGTTCCCACTACCTACGCGTGCCGCGCCTGGTAGGCCTCCGCCTTTTCCAGTACCTCCAGCAGGTACTGGTGTGTTTCCGCAATTTCGCAAACGATTTGGACCGTTCCTGGAGCGTCTCCGCTCCCGTCCCACTCCTCCGCGTCCTCAACGAAGGCATCTATGATGTCCGAAAGTGTTGATTCCTGCAGGTCCCTGGCGACCTGCGGGTCCATCACCTCCCTCCATCGGAAGAGGGAGTCCAGTTTCACTTCGATCGCCCGAACCCGAATCGATATCGGCTTCGAGTTCGGTCCGGGTGCTACCGTTCGCAACGCCTGCTCCCGCACCTTCTGGTACGAGAGCACGAGCTGGCGGCAGTCCTCCGCCGCCCCTTCTCGGCTGGCACACTCTGGAGACTCCGTCCGGAGTGCCCACTCGAACTCCTCCTTCCGGTCCCGCACCTCCCATAGTCTCCGCTTCACTTCCGGAAAACCGTCCGCCGCGGGACGGTTCCGGTTGTGAAAGCAGAGCCCCCTGGCGTCCAACCTTTGGGCCAGCCGCATTCGTTCTGCGGTCAGCCGCTGGTATTCCGGCGTCTCGAGCAGCCGGAGTCGGTCTCCGATCAGCTCGTTGATCCGGTCTCGCAGAAACCGGACCGCGAGCTCGGCGCCCTGCACGTCTGGGAGAGATGCTCCCAGACGTCCATTCATGACGGTGGGGGCATAGCCCCACTTCTTCAAAACCGGAAGGTACCTCCTCATCTGCGTCTCCTACTGGAGCCCTGTTCAAAGACGGCGCCAGGCCGTCACCAGAGTTCTTATCACCAGAAACTGTACGGTGCGGTCAGTTGATGTCGTCGTCATTCCACGGCAGGACGTTGTTCGTCACCTTGTCCGCGATCTGTCTCGCGAACTCCTGACTGCCGGTGACTTCGACGACCATCGAGTGGATCAGACGCAAGAACTGCTCGGTCGTGCACGAGCTGGACCAGTTCATGGACCGGTCCTTGTTGAACGTGGCGAGCACGAAGCCGGAGACCAGTGATTCGTTCGTCTCCGCTCGCACGACGTCCGCCGCAACTCTGTGAGCCTCCGCCCCGTTCTCTATCGCGGTTACGATGTCCCGGATCTTTTCCGAAGGGTTCGTCACGGTGTCCGCCTCCCTGAAGTCGCAACGCACCGTGTTTGTGTCTACATTTCGAGCGCGCTGGCGTGTTGACGACCTTCGGATTGTGCTATTGTCCATACTGTCTTTGCCGGGTAGTGATATGGACGACTCACTGAAACTTCGGTCCTTCGTAGAGGCGCGAGGGATGCGCATCGTTCGAAAGTCCGACAGCCGGCTCATGCGCTTCTTGTCCTTCCTGATGTTCTGGAATCAGACCTTCATGTCCGGATTCTACACCACCATCGGACGAACAATCTACGTTCCAGATCCGAACGATCTGTCCGTGGAGGTTCTTGCACACGAGTACGTTCATTACTACGATTCGAGACGTGTTTGGGGGCCGTTGTGGTCCGTGTTGTACCTGTTTCCGCAGGTTCTGGCACCGCTCGGTCTCCTGGGGCTTCTTGGTCTGGCGAACTCGTGGCTGTACCTGCTGTTCATCCTGAGTTTCGCAGCATTTCCGTGGCCCGCACCATGGCGATATCACTACGAAATGCGCGGATATCGAATGAGCCTTCTGGTGATTTTCCTGAAAGGTGGAGAGTGGGCTGCCCGAGGGTCCGCCCGCGCGATCCTGCCCTGGTTTACCACCGGAGCTTACTACTGGATGTGGCCCTTCAAGTCGTGCGTTCTCCAGGACCTGGATGACTGGGTTTCCCTGATCGCTAGTGGGGTGGACCTTGGCAGTCCGTACGACGAGGTTCGCGGGTTCCTGTCTGCTACGTAGCCTGGTGCGGAACTTCGAACCAGCAACTCATCTTGTCCAGCGGCGTTTCGACGACCGCCTTGATGATCGAGTCGAGTTCACCATCTTGTCTTTCGAGTCTCATGCAGTAAACCGCGACCGTTTTGGCGCTGAGCAGTCCCAGTGATATCTTCGACTGCTTCAGCAACGCCCACTCTGTGGCAGTCAGCGACGAGGTAGACTCCCAGACACCGAAATGCGGAAGGTCCTCCATCCTTTTCGCACCCTCGACGCTCCCGAACGTGTCGTTCCAGACGATGGACCGTAGCTCGTGCGCCGGAAGCACCCCGTTGTCGTACCGCTCCCGCTGATCGTCCGTCATCGGTAGGGAGGTGACGTATTTGTCAATGTCCGCCTGCCTCTTCTCCCGGCGCCTTACATCCTCTGCGTCTCGTGCCAGAGTACTTTCGATAATCCGCTTGGACGCCGCCTTGTCGCGGGCGTCCCGGTATTCGCGAAGCGGCGCCAGAAGTTCTTCGCGCGACACCGGAGACCACCCCGTCGGATATTTCGGCCACCTCGGGTAGTCCAGCGACGGGGCGTCCTCTGCGGTCGGATCCAGACGCGCAGCCTTCTGGCCCAGCTCCTTGAGCTGATTCACGTACTCCTTGTCCAGGGCGCGGCCTTTCCGAATCCACGCGGCACAGCCGAGCTCCGCGGCTTCGGACAGTCCGCAAGCCTCGACGATAGGGAGCGTGAGGACGCCGGGGTTTGACAGATCGACCATCGGAAGCAGTTTGGCCAGCCTGTCGACCTCGTCCGGAAACACGACATCACGACTACGAATCGTCGCCTCGTCCTTTTCGTGCCATAGAATCGTCACGGTCATCGGTTCCTCCTACAGGGGCAGCCGCTGCTGCCCAGCCTCTTCCAGCAACTCAAGATAGGTAGCGGAAGATATTCCCGCTGCCAGCCCATCCGGATCCTCCGTTGCCATGTCCGCCAGTTCCTCCCTGTTCTTCAGCCTCCAGTAAGAGTTTCGGCACCACAGCCCACGTTCCCCGATCGGATCTTCGTCGATCCTGTTGCAAACGGACTCCACCAGTTCGTAGAACTCCCGGTTCGGCTCACGCTGAACGTTCTTGTACAGCATCCTCGTATCGCTCTCGTAGCGGAGCCCCGCCTCTTCCAGGACGCGCTCGGGGTATTCGAAGTGTCTTCTGATGTACCCGATCAGCGCCGATATCGCCGCGTTGGAACCGAAGTCGTACGAGACTTCCAGGAACTCCCCGTCGGTGCCGTGCATCAGTTCGTTGTAGATGCTCGCCTTCACGAACACCGGTCCAACGAACCCGCAGCGTGCATCAACGCCGGTGTGAAAGATGACCGCGCACCAGGAATCGTCGCGTCTCGTGCCGATCATCTCGAAGTCCTGGGTCCACCAGTTGTCATCCGGGTTGTTGTACGTGTAGACGATGCACAGGTCATCTCTCTGTAGCGGGTGCTCGAGGGACACGAGGCGACCGGTACTTGCAAGTCTCTCCTCTTCGTCTTCGCGCGACAGGATCTCTGCGATCAGCTTGTTGTAATTCCCGTTGTTGCCAACGAACGCAATGAACCTTTTCGTCGCCTCGAATACCCACTCGTCCCCGTGAATCTCTCTGCATTTCGGAGCCCAGTACTTTTCGAAGAAGTGCTGGATTACCGGTGACTCCGCACCTGCGTAGGACTGCACGAACTTGTACGTTACGAACGACGGCACCCCGTCCCAGGTGTCGTATACGATCAGCGGATCGTAGTCGGCGATCTCCTGCTGACACTTCCCCTCCCCCGGGCCCGGTGTTTCGAACCCGGGAACACCGCAAAAATGCTCGCCGGCCAGCCTTCTGATGAACCCGCCGTAGTCGGTAACGTACTCTTCGTCCTCCGGCAACTCGATCTCAGTGTCCGCGAAAATGAACTTCGGCATGATACCTCCGTTGAAATGTACCCTTTGCAATACTGTTATATCAGGCTTTGCGAGAAAGTTGCAGTGCGGTCAGATGGTGCCACGACGGTACAGACGCCTGCGCAGCGCTTCCGGCATCTCCATGTCCGTCTGGGATCCGGCGTACCGTTCCAAGGCCGCGTTTCTCGACAACCAGATCATGTAGTCGTCCACGGTGAACTCGTCCGTGGCAAACGTTCGAATGTTCGCCGTATGCGTCGAGAGCACGACCTTCGAGACGTGTTCATTTGGCATCGTGACCCCCTGTCACTTCTGGTCCGCCGGATCCTGTCCGGAGATCTTTCCGGTGGCTCCCTGGATCGCCTTGGTCATCTCGACCAGGCTCTTCTTGAACGTCTCCGCCTCGGCCCCCATCGACCCGGATACGACATCGCCTGGCTTCCAGGTGCCCTTCAAGTTCAGGGCATCCTCCTGGATCTTCTTTTCCATGGCCGCGTCGGTCGGCTTGCCACCAAGTCTGGACTTCGCAAGGTAATCGGCCTCGCGCTTGACCCGTTCGCGCTCCTCTGGACTGACGGACTCGCCCATGTTCTCCAGAATCTGCGACTGTACGCGAGCAGAAACGTACTCCGCGTACGCTTCCTTGCCTTTCCCGAAGGTGCCCTTGCGCTGTTCCTTCGTTGCCTCCTTCAGGATGTCCCCAACATCCGTATCGAATGCAGCCCCGATCTGCGCGGCGAACGATCCCGACCTCTTCTTCACAGCGCCCTTTGCATCCTGGAACTGCTCTCCGATGTAGGAGCTGGCCATTGCCAGCATCCCGGCCTCCGTCTTTCCGAAGGCACGAGAGAGTTGGGCGCGCTCGGAGGTGGATAGCGAACTGAGATAGGACAGGTACTGCTCGCGCTTTTTGACAGCCCCCGCATCTGCGGAAACGTCTAGTGCCCCGGCACGGGTTGCCTGCCAGTCTGTTACCAGGTTCGCTGCAATCTCCCCCTTTCTGCCCGCTATCTTTCCTACCAGGGTCTGATCCACGCGTTGCCAGCTCTTGTTTTCGGCGACGGCACGCTCCCTGTCTTTTTGTCGTAAGGCGTCAAGCGCACGCTGGTTGTCCTGTAGACTTTCTATGGAGAGTTTCTTCAGCTTTTCGGGATTCGAGAAGTACTGTTTGAGAATGTCGTCCGCGCTGTCGTCAAGGTTTCCCTTTTCCTTTATCTCGTCCATGGCCTTTGCACGAAGCTCGGAGAGGCTATCATCGAACTTTGGGTCCACACCCCCGGACTCGCCCAACCGTAGGCCGTACTCACTGAGGAATTTACTGGTAGCAGAGTCTTTTTGGCGGAGCTGGTTGGCCATCGTCTTGGCGACATTGTCCGCGTCGCTAGAGAAGAAGGTGTTGTACGCCGACCTGAAAGAACCGAGAGGCGAGAACGTGGCCAGTGTCACACCAGCGGTCTTCACCGCACCCCAGATTCCGTTGCGCTTGTACGCTTCGTACGTATTGGCAATTCCGCTCGAGAGTCCGAACGTAAAGATTCCTGATACGTTCAGAGCTGTTCTGGTCCACGCGTTGCCGCCCTGGATCATGTTGCGGATGTCGCTGGTGCTCTTTCCGCGGGTCGACTCCATGCCTGCGGCCCATTCGGCATCCCTACCACGAAGCGCGGCTTTCGTGTTCACGAGTCGTGCGGTGATATCTACCTTGTCTGTTGCTCCGTACAAGTAGTCAGTCTGCTCCTTCTTCCACTTGTCGGACATCAGGCTTCCCTGGATTGCCTCTTTGAACCTGTCTCTGGTCTTTTCGATATCCGTGCCAGAAGATCCGAAGGACTCCTCATCAAGCGTGCCCAGGAGAAGCCTGCGATCAACCTTTCCCATCTTGTCGATGGTGGTTCGCGTCTCGTCCGGGAGCTTGTTTGCCTCCAGACGCTGCATGACTGCTTCACGGTCGCTCGCCGTATAGTAGTTGTACTCTGCACCGATCAGCGCGCGGGTCCCGGCGCTGGCCAGCTTCCCGGCTCCATACCCGACCGGCACTGCAAGAGTTCCGCCGGAGTAGGTCCCTGCGATCACGCCAGCCGTTATTCCGACCGGCGCCGCTATCCCGCTGGCTATCGCCTCCCGGTTCGCGGCCTTTTCCGCATTCCATCCTCTCTGGAAAGTCGTGAAGACCTGTTCGCCGGCTGCGCGTCTTTTTTGTGCCTCCTCTTCGGATAACGACGATATTCCCATCGCTTCTGCCATGGCAGACATTCCGGCATCTGATACGGTAGCTTGAAGCATCGACCTGTTCGCGAGATATCCGATATGCCCACCGCCGTACAAATCCGGTCTTACCGTCGCCGTCTGTCCGAGAACTGACGTGGCTCGTCGAAGCCTCTCGAGACCACCACTGTAGCCACGCTGTGCCTGTGAATAAGCATTCTGCACCGTTCCGGACACCGGAGTTCTTCGAACGCCCATCAGACGTTCGGTGTAGTCCGTGATCTCTTCATTCAGCGTCTGTCCGATCCACGCACTGGACTCTTCCAAAGGTCTGGAGGCCCACTCCGTTACGCCTCGCCAGAGTTTTCTGCCGACCGCGGTCAGGTTCGCGTTCTCCTTGATGTAGGACTCGGTCGCCTGACGTTCGAGTTCGGAGTCCTGATTCAGCCCCTGTTGCAGCCTCTGACCACCGACTGTCGCCGCGGAGAACATGGCCTGCCGAATCATCTTGCGATCCAGGCCCGTTCTTCGCTGCAGGAGCAGCTCTGTCATCTCCGGGTTCCTGGAAAAGCCCCCGAGACGCTCCGCCAGCCCCTGCAGGCCCATTCCGAGAGCTACGTCCGGGCCCAGTTGCGACATCATCTGTTCGCGGATGTTCTCCTGGTTCAGCATCCAGGAAACCCTGGAGTCACGACTTCCAAGGGCGTTTCTGGCGCCACGTACCTGCGAGTTGAGTGTGGACATGTTGCCGATACGGTCGGCATTGAACTCCCCGGACAACGGATCCATCATGGACATCGCGGCAATGCGCCCGTATCTGGAGTGCATGAACACGGATGCAGCTTGCTGCATTTGTCCCGCAAGGGATGCCGCCCCGGCCTCCCCACGCTGTCCGGTCATTTCGAACAGCCTGTCCTCGCTGATGGCCCCGGTGGCTACCTGAGTTCCGATTCGTCCTACGAAGGCCGTCGCGTTGATCGCCGATCGTCGTGCGTCAGCTGCCGTGCCTCCTGCGGCCAGTGCTGCCTGCGATCCCATCTGCGCGAACTGGAAGGCCGTGTTCGAGGAGATGCCACCAGGGGCTGTCAGACTTCTAATCGTGGCAGCCGCACCGCCGACCTGATTGCCGGCAAATCCCATTCCACGAAGTTCCTGGTAGTACTGGAATGCACCGGTGAGCGTCGTGTTCATTGTCCGTCCGACTTCACGCAGGGTGCCGACCAGTTCCTTGATCGCACCGCTCATGTCAGCCGGGTTTCGAATGTTGGAGAACGCGCCGCTCTGCATGCCCTGGGCTAGCACCGTGTTCAGCTCACCGACGTTCGTCCAGATGTTTTCTCTGGCCATCCCCCTGATCGTCGTGCCGACATCGAATTTCTCGTTGAACGACCATCGGTGGTTTCCGAGCCCAGGCATGTTCGCGCGGATGCCGAACGCGTCGATCACCGCATTTGTCGCAGCCTGTTGTTCCAGGCCGTCCCGGATTCTCTCGATGCCGAACTCGGCGACCTTGTACCCGGCGTAGGCTGCCGCAGCAGGAAGGGCGGCTGCCGCTACGCCACCGAGCAGCCCCATCCCGGCTGCGCGTACCCCGGCCATTCCGCCCATTCCCCAGGCGGTCTTCAGACCGGAGACGAACCCTGTGGCCCCGCCTCCTACCGAGGAGCCAAAGCCTTTGCTGAAAGCCCCAAATACATGCGACAACGGGTCGAAGGTAGCCAGAGAAGGCTTGAATAACGACGCTACCTGCAGTGCGCCATAGCCCATGCCGGCGGCACCGATTGCCCCCTTGACAAGCCCACCCGCGGCATTGCTTCCGAAGGCAGCCATTCCGGAACCCGGAGCGCCTTGGAAACCTCCGTACTGGAACTGCCCCTGCTCCTGACCGCCTCCCAGCAGTGCGCGAGGGTCTCCGATCTCTCCGTAGCTACCGGATCCGGCGTACGGGCCGATAGCCCCGGGGCCTCCGTACCTCTGCGAAAGGTACGACGCGTAGTTCGCGTTCTGCGCGAGCATCGCGTTCTGCTGCGACAGAATGCCACTGACTTCCGTGGAGAAGATCACTTCCGACTACCTCATGAAGCTTTTGCCGGCGTGAGCCCGAACATCCTTCTTCCGAGTTCCCTGACTCCCGGAAGCTGCGTACCTGGGGTGAGCCCGAGTTTCTGTCGCAGAAGAAGCGTGCCGCCGCGCTTTCCACGAACGACTCCAGGAAGTTTTTCGTCCAGCAGTTGCGTGATCAGATCCGGGCGCTCCTTCAGGAACTTGGCGTAGTCTTCCAGCTTTCCTGTTGGTACGAGCGCACCCATGAGTTTGACCGCCCGCTGCCCGGAGCCGCCGCCGCTGGTCATGATGTCGGTGAAGGACTTTTTCAGCTCGTCAACCTGCCGCGGATGCTTCTTCATGTCCTTGTAGAGAGCGTACGTCATCTCATGGAAGTCTGGACCGATCCCCGTCATCACGTATCTGCCGAGTTTTGAATCCGCCAGGTTCTCCCCTTTTGCTACGAGACCCTTTGCAGTTGTCTTGATCGGTAGTAACGGAACTGGTTTTCCGGCAAATCCTCGTAGCGCGTTGTTGATCAGCAGCGGGGTACTTCTTCCCTTCAGGTAGACGCCAAGTCGGTACGTATTGATAGTGTGGTGCGGGAACAGGAGATGCGAGGGGGCCTCGTTCACGGCCTCCAGGAACGTACCGGGGTTCGCATGCCATCCACCAAGGTTACCGGTCACGTCCGCGGCAGCTGCGGCCCCGGGAACCCCCAACGCAGCTCCCGCAGACGCAAGGCCGTGTCCGATTGCGGGAACAGCGCCCTGCGCGATAGTCAGGAGGCCGTGGCCTTTGAGAGCCCGATGTCCGTAGGCCCCGATTTTCCTCTTGACTGCTTCCGCCTGTGCTTGTGTGGTTGACTCGCCGCGGGACAACTTCTTTTCGATGTTCTTTCCGAAAATCGAAAGCCCTCCAGGGGCCCCGAGTTTCGGTCGCGCGATTTCGCTCTCCGGCGTGCGCTTTAGCATTTCATACAGCTCGCCGATGACCGGAGCTTTTCTGGAATGTTTCAGAGCACTGATACTTCTTTTGAGCCTGTTTACAGTCCTGACACGATCGTACGGCTTCATTCCCCTCAGTTGACTACCGATCAGCTGCGCGAACCCATGTCCCGCCATGATTTCAGGCGAGATTGCAGACATGACCGCGGTCACGGCTCCGGGCTTCATGGATTTTTCGGTAAGCCCGTACCTGAACCCGGTGCGTATCAGTTCCCGGTTGATCTCCGGCAGTTTTGTGAAGACCAACCCGAGGCTGATGGGAACCGCGGCCCCCGCTGCGCCAAGGGCCCCGGATCCGGCGAGCACCTTGGCCGCGGCCGACCCGATTCCAAGACCGGTGGTGGTAATTCCAGGCAGCCGTCCGCGAATTCCGGGGCTCAGGCGTTTCGCAATTGCCGTGTTCAACAGCATGTGCGCAGATGCTCCTGGAACGCCGAGACCGCCACCGATGTTGTACAAGAGGTTTCCGGGGATCGACATTTTTCAAAGCCCTCCGACGGCTATTCTAATACAGAGTGGCTCGTATCGAGCAGCCTCGTGCTAGAATCCTGTAGGCGTGAGGGGAAGAGCATGCCGAAGAACACCGTACCTACCAGTGCCGACAAGGAACTTGCCAGGCTGATCGCCGAAGCCGACGTGTCCCTTGCAACACTTTTGCAACAGCAGGCGTCCGCAGCCGCGGACGTCGCTGCAGCATCCGGAAGGAATGACGACACTGGAAGACGCACCGCGATGAGCCGTCTGGAGAGTGTTGGACTGCAGATCGAGAACGTAAGGAAGCAGTTGGCGAAAGACACGATCAGGCTGAACAAGCAGTCGGAACAGGAGAGGAGTGGCAACGCAACAGACACGGACACGACCAAGGCACCGGCAGCAGCCGCATCCGGGGACCCGTCTTCAACGGATAACGGTTCCGGGTACATCATCCTTCTGGACCGAGACGGGTTTACAGGTGTTCGCAAGTCGCTACAGGACGAGCTCGGGAAGGAGTTTTCCTCTGGCGTCGGCTCCAGGGTTGCCATCAGGAACAACTCGAGATGGGCAACGCGCTACGGAGACTTCGCGCCTGATTTCGAGTCGAACGAGTACCTCAACAGGCC
>Ga0172374_1002574_pt1 | contig 11417 bp, 14 predicted proteins | sample LakKiv3m_FD_114536 | JGI IMG/M metagenome (GOLD analysis project Ga0172374, IMG submission 114536) | Freshwater microbial communities from Kabuno Bay, South-Kivu, Congo - kab_092012_10.3m | ecosystem: Environmental > Aquatic > Freshwater > Lake | place: Democratic Republic of the Congo... | reverse complement strand
CAGAGCAAAAACATATTGGACAACCCTCAAAAATCGCTTGAAAAACGAAGGAAGCGAAGTGGTCACAAAATGTGACCAGTTGAAAATGCTCGCGCAAGACGGAAAAATGAGAGAAACCGATGTCGCCGATGTCGAAACATTATTGCGGCTAATTCAATCAGTACCGAGCAAAAAAGCCGAACCGATCAAACTTTGGCTGGCGCGTGTCGGCTATGAGAGAATGCAGGAAACAGTTGATCCAGAAAAATCCATAAACAGGGCCAGAATGAACTGGCAAAGACTGGGACGAAGCCAAAAATGGATTCAGCAAAGAATGATGGGGCAGGAGACCAGAAACAAGCTCACTGATTATTGGAAAGACCATGATGTGCAAGAACGTGACGAATATGCTATTCTCACCAATATCATCCATAAGGAATGGAGCGATTTGACGGTCAAGGAACATAAAAACCTGAAAAATCTCAAAACCGAAAACCTTCGCGATCATATGACAGAGGCTGAACTCATTTTCACTGCGCTCGCGGAATTTTCAACCCGTCAGATTGCCAAAAAAGATCAAGCAACCGGATTTGAGGAAAACAAAACCCCGGCAAGAAAAGGTGGAAGAATTGCCAAGAGAGCCCGACTGGATTTAGAAAAGAGAAGCGGAAAGAAAGTCGTATCGGGCGATAACTTCAAATTACAAGGAAACAAAGTTAAGAAAATACGAAATCGGGAGCAATAACGCTGTGCGCATACGAAAGCGGAATCAACAATTTTTTTGGAAAAAGGTTCTAACTTCGTTGTAAAGCCATATCAAAATTTCGATCTTTTCTGCGCCTCTTGACAAAACATTGCGGAAAAGCCAGTATTTTGATAGTATTTGAAAGTCGAAAACAATAACATCATAATTAACACGAAAAACCATGAAGAAAAAAGAACTCGTGGACGCGCTGGTTGAAAAGACTCAACTGGCCAAAAAGGACATCGTGATGGTCCTTGAAGAGATGGCCGAGATCGTGAAGATCGCAGTCAAGAAAGAAGCCGTCGAAATTCCCGGCCTTGTGAAGGTCGAGAAAAAGCACCGGGCCGCCCGCATGGGCCGCAATCCGATGACCGGAGAATCAATCAACATTCCGGCCAAAACCGTTCTGAAGGCGAAAGTATTGAAGAAGCTCAAAGACGCGGTTATGTAATTCACCTCACCCTGGCCCTCTCCTTGAAAAAGGAGAGGGAGGTGTGAGTTTCAAAAATCCCTCAATCCGGGGGATTTTTTGATTTTCTGCCAGCTTCTTGCTACGATTAGTGGGCAATGGAAGAAAATAATATATACAAAGGCGAGTCATTTTTTCTGAAAGGCGACAATGAAGTTGGAATATTGTTGCTGCACGGCTGGGCTTCTTTGCCGGAAGAGCTTTTGCCGCTCGCCGCATATTTGAATTCCTTCGGCTATACGGTTTCAGCGCCTCTTCTTCGAGGACACGGGACGCGGCCGGAGGATCTTCTCAATGTCGTTTGGAAGGATTGGTTTGACGACAGCCGAAAAGCGCTCAGCGATCTCAAGAATCAAACTTCTCGAGTTTTTGTCGGCGGGATTTCGATGGGTGGAGATTTAGCGATGCTTTTGGCTGAAGATGAAAGCGTGAGAGGTGTTCTTTCGCTTGGCGCGCCAATCAGGTTTCATTTCCATAGAATAGGGAAGATAGCTCTTTTTTTCATGGGACTTTTCAAAACGTATCGGAAAAAATATTATCCGCCGTGGGTCGGAAAAGAAACGCGAAATCGAAAAGTATACCCTGCCTATCCCGTTGAAAACGTGAAGGAAGTGATTCGTTTGGCCGAGGCGACGGAAAAGTTTCTTCCGAAAGTGACGAAACCGATTTTCATTGCTCAATCTCGTTCGGATTTTTTGCTTTCCAAGCGTACGCCGAAGATAATTTTCAACAGCGTCAGTTCTGATTCGAAAGAAATATATTGGGTCAAAGATGGACAGCATGTTTTTGTGGAAAACCAAAAAGTCTGGGAAAAAATCCGAGAATTTATTGAAAAAACATGAAAATTGGGATTTTTACCAACAACTATTTGCCCAATCCGTACGGTGTTTCGGGATCCGTGGAAAGTTTTCGCAAGGAATTCGAACGGATGGGGCACGAAGTATGTATTTTCGCGCCGCACTGGAAGGGATACCAGGACTTGGAAGCTAAGCTTCCATTTGGAAGTTTAGCTTCCGGAACTCCGCAAGTTTTTCGCTATCCGGCAATCAATGTTTCGTTGAAAAAGATAAGATATCCAGTGCCTATCCCATATTCGCAAAAGATGAATAAAATTTTGGAAAGCCTTGATTTGGATGTCATTCATTCGCAGCATCCCAACCTTTTGGGGAGCGCGGCGGCGCGGTGGGCGAAGAAAAAAAATATTCCGTTGGTTTTTACGTGGCATACGCTCTACGACCAGTACGCTCATTTTGTGCCTCTCGTTCCGCCAAAGGTGGCGGCGTGGTGGGCGATTCGAAATGCAAGAAAATATGCCGACAAATGCGATCAGGTGATTGCGCCCACTCGCTCGATCATTGATATTCTCAAGAATTGGGGTGTGACGAACAAAAATATCACTGCTATTCCGACCGGAGTCGAGGAAAAACAATTTGAAAATCCGGATCGGGAGAGCGTGAGGACAAAATATGGGATAAAAAACGATGAATTGCTGCTTTTTGTGATGACGCGCCTTACGGCCGAGAAAAACATGGCATTTTTGATTGAGGCGGTATTGGATATTCTGAAAAAAAATGAAAAAACAAAATTTATGATTTGCGGGGACGGGAACTTGAAAAATATACTCGAGAAAAAAGTCGCGGATGCGGGATTGAGTGAAAAGGCCATTTTTGCAGGGCTTGCCTCAAGTGATGAGAAAAAAAATTATCTTGCCGCGGGGGATATTTTCGTCTATGCCTCGAAATCAGAAACACAGGGAATGGTTTTCACGGAGGCGATGTATTCCGGTTTGCCAATTGTGGCGGTCAGGGCGACGGGAGCGAAAGATATCGTGGAAAACAATAAAACAGGATATTTGGTTTCAGAGAACAAAAAAGAATTTGGGGACGCCGCGCAGAAACTGATCGACGATGAAAATTTGCGCAAAAGTTTCGGGGAAGAAGCGGGGCGAGTGGCCAGAGAAAAATATACCGCAAAAGTTTGCGCGGAGGAGATGATTGAGGTTTATGAAAAGGCTATTTTTTATCATCCCGAGCGGAGCGCAGCGTAGTCGAGGGATCTGCATATTTTACGCAATAGCTAGCCATCGTATATGCACGCAGATTCCTCCGCTCGTTTCACTCGGTCGGAATGACAAATAATATGAACGATAAAGTTCTTCCAAGAAGATTTTATGCCCAAGATACTCTCAAAGTCGCCCAAGAATTGCTGGGCTGTTTTCTTGTGCGCCAATATCGCGGCAAGATTTGGCGTGCTATGATAACGGAAACGGAAGCGTACGCGGGCGAGGATGATCTTGCGTCCCACGCGTCGCGCGGCCGGACGCCGCGGACGGAGCTGATGTATGGCGAGCCGGGGCGCGCCTATGTGTATATGATCTACGGGATGTACTTTATGCTGAACATTGTCACGGAGAAAAAAGACTTTCCGGCGGCGGTTTTGATTCGAGGCGCAATTTTTGGACATCCGATGTCCAAAAAACGAGGGACATTGGATATTCTGTTGAACGGGCCGGGAAAATTGTGCAAGTTTTTGAAAATCGACCGAAAGCTCAATGGGTGGGATATGACAAAAGGCGAGAAATTGTGGATCGAATCTCGCGACCCAAAAGCCAAGTTCCCGAAGATCGAAAAATCAAAGCGGGTCGGTGTTGATTACGCGAAGCATTGCAAAGAATATCTATGGAGGTTTCAACTGAAAACAGAATAATCAGCGAAGCCCTTGTTGGCGACGAGGAGACATATGCTGAAATTGTGAAAATATATCTCAATCAGATATATAATTTTGTCTTTCGCTTGGCAGGCGACCGCGACGCGGCGGAGGACATCACTCAAGAAACTTTCGTGAAAGTCTGGAAGAACTTGAAAAAATTTGATCAAAGCAAAAGTTTCAAGACCTGGCTCTTCACGATAGCCAAAAACACAACGTATGATTGGCTGAAAAAGAAAAAAGAAATTCCGTTTTCCAGTTTCGTGGACGAAGAAGGGGAGAGCTGGCTTGAAAATATTTCAAGTGAAGAAATTTTACCCGATGAAATTCTTGAGCGAAAAGATATTGCCGATGAATTTGAAAAAATTCTCGAAAAAATTCCGGTTCACTATCGCGCCATTTTGCTTTTGCACTACAAAGAAGACTTTTCCCTCCACGAAATCGCCGAAATCTTGGACGAGCCGTACAACACCGTCAAAAGCCGGCACCAAAGGGGATTGGGGAAGTTGAAAAAACTTTTAGAAAAATAAAACAGGATTGAAGTTAACTCCGGCACCGCTTCTGGAGACCATACCCGCGCAATGAAGATTGCACACAACGGGTTTGAGGTCGCCTTCGGCTTTAGGGCGCACGTCTTTTTATCTTCAATCCTGTATGCTGATGATAAAGGAGCTTTGGTTTATTTGTCAATAAATATAAATAATTCATGAAACAATGACGATAAATTGCTTTATATAAGCCTAAAAATAATCATAATAATATTAAATGCGTCCATATAACTTTTTGGCTCGTATAAACAACATGACCCAAAATCTTCAAAAAATCTTCAAAAACCTCAAAAATATCGAACCTTCGCGGGGGCTCGAAGGGAAGATATTGAAAGCAATATCGCTTGAGAATAGCCGGAAAGTGGCGAAAAAATTGCTGTTCGCCCGCGCGGGACTTGTCGCAAGTTTTGGCGCGCTGGCGTATACTCTGTTCGTCTTCGGACGGGCGTTTCTGGAGTCCGATTTCTGGAATTTGGCGAAATTGTCATTTTCAGACGGGGGCGTGGTGGCAAAGAACTGGGGCGATTTTTCGTTTTCACTTCTCGAAACATTGCCGGTGGTTGAGATTTTTGCGATGCTCGTGCCTGTTTTCGCGGTGATGATGCTTTTCAGTTACTATTTCAAGTTTAGCAATAATAATCATTTTAAACACGTTTAACTTAATTTATGCGTTCGGCTCTCTCCCTTTCGAAAAGGGAGAGTTGGAGAGAGATTTATTTCTATGCACGGAACAAAATCCCCCTTAGTCCCCCTTTATGAAAGGGGGAGACTCGGATGTATAAGTTTCAAAAACATATGAGTACACAAGAAATCATGAAGTCGAAACAATTCAAAATCGCCGCGTTGGCAGTCGCTGTGCTGATCCTCATGCTTGTCAGCTTTGCGGGCGGATTGGCAATCGGATTTCACAAAGCTCGTTTCTCTTACGAGTTTGGAAAAAACTACGAGCGCAATTTTGTTGGCGGACCATTTCAGGACGCGCCGGGGATGATGGGCGGCTTCGGTTCGCGGGATATGATGCGAGGTTTTGACGGACGCGGATTTCGAAACGCGCACGGGATCGCCGGTACGATTATCTCCGTGGCGAACAATCAAATCGTCATCAAGGATCGGAGCGGTCAGGAAAATACAATTTCGGTGGGAGACAAAACGCTCATTAAACGCGGTCAAGATACGATCAGCATCAACGATCTCAAAAACGACGAGCAAATTGTCGTGATCGGGCGGCCGGGAGACAACGGAACGGTGAATGCGGATTTGATCCGGGTTTTCGACAAGGCCAGTATGAACAGCGGCGGCGCAAACAATGTGCCTGACATCAATTCTAACAACGGACAATAACTATGAGCAATGGCAATGCATCTTCGAGAAGCGGATCTCATGCGAATACGAATCCGCCGGCGGCAGCTATGAAAAAAAAGCGCCAAAAATTCAAAAAATCCTATATAGTTGCAATCATCATTCTTGTGGCGATCGCCGGGGGATATTATTACTACAAGAAAAAGCAAACCGGCAGCACTCAGGTGCAATATATAACGGCGACAGCTGAAAAAGGAACGATAACTTCATCCATTTCCGCCAGCGGAAACGTGATCGTTGATCAGAGTGCGTCGATCGATCCAACGATCACCGGTACTGTGGCCAGTGTCGCGGTTCAGGTGGGGGATCAAGTGAAAAAGGGGCAGCTGCTCTTCACGATCATCAACGAAGATTTGACTGTTGATGTCGCAAAATCAATCGCTTCGCTGAAAACTTCCAAAGACGCGATTGAAGTTGCCGAAGTCAACGTGAAATCGGCAAAAGCGGACTATGACGCCGCCAAGAAAAAGGAGAAAGCGACTTCGGGAACATACAGCGACAAGCAGCTCAAAGTGATGAAAGACAAAATCGATCTGGCTGAAGACGATGTGACGGAAGCCGAAAAAAATTATGCCGCTTCGCAAGCGGATTATAACAATACATTGAACAATGCGAACAAAAGAAACGTGACTTCAACCATCAGCGGGACGGTGAATGCCGTCAACATCAAGAACGGAGACGATTTGAGCCGCATCAGTTCGGGGACAAACGCCGTGGCGCCGATCATCATCGGAGATCTCGGTACGCTCGAAGCACAAGTTGAGGTCAATGAGGTGGATATCAGCGGAGTGAACATCGGCCAGCAAGCCATGTTGACGCTCGACGCTATTTCGGGCTTCGAGGTATCGGGAAAGGTGGCGAAAGTGGACGCGCTTGGCACTCTTACGCAAGGAGTTGTGACATACAACGTGACTTTGACTTTTGACACGCTTGATTCCAGGATCAAACCGGGAATGAGCGTGACGGCTTCGATCATCAAGCAGGTGGAGCAGGATGTCATCACCGTTCCGAACAGCGCGCTCAAGAATCAAAATGGAAATTATTATGTTCAAGTTTTGAATGGGGCCACGCCGGAACAGCGCAATGTCCAAATCGGACTGGCGAACAGCACGGATACGCAAATTTCCAGCGGACTCAATGTCGGCGACAAAGTGGTGACGCAAACCATCAACCCGAATGCCGCCTCTTCAACTTCAACATCCGGTTCTTCATCCGGCGGATTGAGATTTCCCGGTCTTGGCGGCGGAGGAGCGTCCGGCGGAAACAGAGGCGGGGGATAGCCAGTTGAACGCGAGACAGCCTGAATATTTTTGTTTGATTATTGTTTATTTATGAAGTCTGAAACAGGACAGGCAGCCAGCGCATTGTTGGAGTGCCGGGATATACGCAAAACATATATCAATGGCGATATCGAAACCCAAGCGGTTTGCGGAATATCGTTCAAAATTGAAAAAGGGGAATTTGTTTCGATAATCGGACCTTCCGGATCCGGAAAATCGACACTGATGCATATTCTTGGCGCTCTTGACACGCCAACGAGCGGAGAATATTTTCTGGACGGAGAGAGAGTTTCCGAAATGAATGATGACGAGCTTTCAGAACTTCGTCGGGACAGAATTGGTTTCGTTTTTCAATCCTTCAATCTTTTGCGTCGAACGACAGTGATCAGAAATGTCATGCTGCCGCTTCTTTTCACGGACACCTCAATGGAGGAGCGGGAACAGCGGGCGCGGATAGCTCTTGGATACGCGGGACTCGAAGAAAACCGATATTATAACCTTTCCAACCAGCTTTCCGGCGGTCAGATGCAAAGAGTGGCCATTGCGCGCTCTCTCGTGAACAACCCGTCCATCATTCTCGCTGACGAACCGACGGGAAATCTCGACACCAAAACCAGCCATGTGGTGATGAAAACTTTTCAGGATCTGAACAAAGAAGGGCATACTATCATTCTCATCACGCACGAGATTGAGGTGGCCAATTATGCCGATCGGATCATTCATGTGAGGGACGGGTTGATCGAAAAAGACGTGAAAAATATTCCATTCAGAAATAATATATGATCGCCGCTGATTTGATAAAAGAAATAATTTGGTCGCTCGCCGGCAACAAGGTGCGTTCAAGTCTCACTATGCTTGGGATTGTCATCGGAATCGGCTCAGTGATCACTATGGTCGCTATTGGGCAGGGCGCGCAAGCCTCCATCGCCAAAAATATTGAATCCATCGGATCGAATCTGATCGTGATTTCGCCAGGGGCCCAGCGGACAGGTACGGTCAGCGCCGGCATCGGGAGTTCGCAAACTTTGACTCTTGAGGACGCAAACGCGATCAAGGCGCAAATTCAGGGGATCAGCGGCGTGGCGCCGGAGGATACGCATCGCTATCAAATCACGGCGGGAGGAAGCAATACAAACACTTCGATTGTCGGCACAGTTCCTGATTATCTCACGGTTCGCAACATCACGATGGACAGCGGCTCTTTTTTCACAGATCAACAAGTTCAAAGTTCCGCGAAAGTTGCGGTGCTCGGTCCGACGGCGCGCGACAATTTGTTTGGATCGGGCGTTGATCCCATCGGTCAGTCAGTCAAAATCAAGAATGTGGCCTTCACGGTCATCGGAGTCACGCTTTCAAAAGGAGGAACAGGATTTGCTAATCCGGACAATTCGGTCTATGTCCCGCTCACTTCAGAGCAGCACTATTTGTCGGGGGACAGCTATGTGACGGATATCAGCGTGGCCGCGCAAAATCAGCAAGATATGACCTCTGTCCAGCAAAGTATCAGCGATCTGTTGCTTCAGCGGCACAAAATCTCGGATCCCACTCAAGCGGATTTCAGCCTGATCAACCAAAATGACATCATCTCCACCGCGTCAAGCATCACAAATACTTTCACGATTCTGCTTGCCTCAATTGCCAGCATTTCGCTTCTGGTGGGAGGGATCGGGATCATGAATATGATGCTGACGACCGTGACGGAAAGAACCAGGGAAATCGGTCTTCGAAAAGCCGTTGGCATTCGCAAACTATATATCAATCTGCAATTTCTCGGAGAAGCGATTGCACTGACTTTTCTGGGAGGATTGCTGGGAGTTTTGCTCGGCTGGCTGGCGGCGCTCGCTCTCTCACACTTCGCCGGCCTCACAACGCAAATTTCGCTGACATCAATATTGCTGGCCTTTGGAGTGTCCGGGGGAGTCGGCATTATTTTTGGCTTCTATCCCGCGAGGAGAGCAGCCAGCCTAAACCCCATTGAAGCACTAAGATATGAATAGATTTTAAATCTGAATCCAACCTGCCCGCATTGCTACGCCCGCCAGAAGCGCTGCACCTGCTGCGGGCTGGCAAAGCGTTGCAGGCGGGTCGAAGCGCTTCGTTATGAATAATAATAATTCAAATTAAGAATTAATTATAATATTATGCAGAGCAAAAAACTGATTACGACAATCGCAGTCGTGGTCATCGTGGGAGCCGGAGCATTTTTCGGCGGAACGGTATATGAAAAGGACAAATTGTCATCGCAGGGAATGCTGCAAAGTGCCGCGCAGAGTGCCAATGGCGGACAGAGAGGACAAGGGGGTCAAGGCGGTGGGCCGGGCGGAGCGAGAATGATGGGTCAGGGAGGGCCAGGAGGAAACAATGGAGCGGGCGACTTTGCCGCCGGACAAATCATCTCGAAAGACGACAAAAGCATCACCATCAAAACCAGAAATGGCGGATCGCAGATCGTATATTTCTCTGATTCGACGTCAATCGGAAAATCCACCGAAGGTTCGTCCGCGGATCTTTCCAATGGCGAACAAGTGACGGCCAATGGAAAAAACAACACGGATGGCAGCCTGGCAGCGTCGAATATCCAGATTCGCCCGGCTGATCAACAAGCGCCTCAGCAGCCTCCGCAATAAAATGAGGTCAATTCTACGGTGTAGTAAAAAATAAATAGCAGAAACTGTTTTTATGCAAGAAAATATTCTCAAAAAAAATGCCGTCCTTGCGACGTCCGCGGAATCTTTTTCCGTTTCGAAAAAATATGTTGCTTATAGCTCTGTCGTCGGGTTGATTTTTCTTGCCTTGAGTCTGGTTGTCAACTTTGCGGCGAACATTTTCGCCACAAATCGGATCGGAAGTTCAATAAACGACATAATCCTGGACAATATCCCGACGTTTGATGTGAATCTTGTCTTTTTTGAAGGATTTGCCGTCTTTTTGGCTTTTGTCTTCTTTTTGGCTGTCAAAAAACCGCAAAGAGCGCCTTTCATTTTGAAGAGTTTTGCTGTTTTTGTCCTGATTCGTTCGGCTTTCATAATCCTGACTCACATGGGTCCACCTGCGAATGAGTTGTTTTTCGATCCGGGAGCGATATCAAACAAACTGACAGTCGGCGGGGATCTTTTTTTCTCCTCCCATACGGGTCTGCCGTTTTTGGCAGCTTTGCTTTTTTGGGAAGACAAAACATTGCGATATCTTTTTCTGGTCCTTTCTTTGGTTTTCGGCACGGCGGTTCTTCTTGGGCATTTGCACTATTCCATTGACGTCTTTGCGGCATTTTTCATCACCTATGGCATATACCACATCGCGCGGACATTCTTCAAAAAAGATTTGGAAATGTTTGACTCTTGATATGACGGATGTTTCACTGTGCTTTCAATGGGAAAGAAAAAAATATCGCAGGTGTAATAGTTTGTGATATAATGAAGCCATAATTTTTAAAAACAAATTTATGCAAGGCTACGTGGTGAACATCGAAAAGGAAACCGAAGAAAACGAGAACTTCCGAAAAGTTCTCTACACCGCCAAGTTCAGTCAACTGGTCGTGATGGCTCTCGCGCCGGGCGAAGATATCGGCTCGGAAGTACACAAACTTGATCAGTTCATTCGGATTGAGAAGGGGACGGGAAAAGCGATTCTCGATGACGTCGAACACGAAATCATGGATGGCTCAGCCATTGTCGTTCCGGCCGGAACCAAGCACAACTTCGTCAACACCTCGGAAACAGAGCCGATGAAGCTCTATACCGTCTATTCGCCCCCGGAACACATTGATGGAGTGATTCACGCGACCAAAGCCGATGCCATGGCCGACACGACGGACGAATTCGACGGAAAAACAACGGAATAAAAGTTTCAAAAACAAAATCCGCCATTCTTGGCGGATTTTGTTATGGATCCGGCGGGATTTGCACCCGCTTCTCCGGGTTCTTAGGCCGGAATAATAACTCATATACGACGGGCCCGGATCCACGGCATTATTATAAAACAAAAAGACTCCTCTTTCAAGGAATCTTTTTGCAGAACCCAGAAAAACCCGTAGTATACGAATTTCTAGCCTTATTAACCTAATACTACCAGAATTCAAAAATCTGTCAAGACGAAAAAATTTCTTTTGATCGATTCGCTCCAAATTTCCGTGAAACATTGCAAAAATTTGCTTTATATATAGTGTTTATTCTTATTTTTGGCGCGAGGTTTCACAAAGCCGGCCAGTCATCGTGATACATCATTTAAAAACCTAAGGATGGGCGAATCGATTTATCAAATGAAAATCTAAGGATAGAAACAATTAAGGTTATCGAATTTTAACAATTTAGATTCGGAATAATTTCCGGTTG
>Ga0172374_1002573_pt1 | contig 11420 bp, 10 predicted proteins | sample LakKiv3m_FD_114536 | JGI IMG/M metagenome (GOLD analysis project Ga0172374, IMG submission 114536) | Freshwater microbial communities from Kabuno Bay, South-Kivu, Congo - kab_092012_10.3m | ecosystem: Environmental > Aquatic > Freshwater > Lake | place: Democratic Republic of the Congo... | reverse complement strand
TGCTAGTACACAAAGAAAATAATGACTGATTTTGTACATCTTCATAATCACACAGAATTTTCCCTCTTGGACGGACTGGCAAAAATAAAACTTTTGGCAAAACGGACAAGAGAATTGGGCATGAAAGCAATTGCCATCACCGATCATGGCAATATGTATGGAACTATTTATTTTTACAATGCGTGCATAGAAGAGGGAGTAAAACCAATAATTGGCTGTGAGGTCTACATGGCAAAAAGAACCAGACATAATAAAGAATCCGGTATTGATTCCGATTACAACCACTTAGTTCTTTTGGCAAAGAATAAAACCGGTTATAAAAATTTAATGAGGATTGTATCCATTGCAAATCTTGAGGGTTACTATTACAAGCCCAGATGCGATGTGGAGCTATTAAGAGAATACAGTGAGGGTTTAATTTGTCTTAGCGGATGCGTTAACGGCTTTGTTGCCGATCCTCTTCTTCACGGTCAAGAAGAAACCGCCATAAAAAGAGCTAAAGAATTGTCGGAAATATTCGGTCCGGATCATTTTTACATTGAAATCCAAAAGCACCTTAGTAACAAAGACCAAGACATCGTAAATGAACGACTTATAAAACTTGCCCAGAAATTAGGCTTACCTCTGGTTGCAACAAATGATAACCATTATATTTATAAACAGGACGCCAAAGCGCAGGAAGCGTTGCTTTGTATTCAAACACAAACTACATTAAGCGACGAAAACAGAAAGTTAACAATGATTGACTCCCCAGACTATTATGTAAAAGATTCCGAAGAAATGATGGGGCTTTTTATTCAAACACCCGACGCAATTACCAATACCGCAAAAATTGCCGACATGTGCGATTTAGAAATTCAGCTTGGGAAATGGATTATGCCGGTTTTTGATGTCCCCGGAGGAAAAACGCCCGCAGAATATATCCAAATTAAAGTAAATGAAGGGTTAGTTAATAGATACGGCAAAATTACACCGGAAATTAAAGAAAGAACAGACTACGAACTTTCCACAATCTTAAAAAAAGGCTACGAAACATATATTTTAATTGTTGCAGACTTTGTTAATTGGGCAAAATCTAAAGGTATTACCGTTGGGCCTGGAAGAGGTTCAAATGCCGGCTCCATTGTTTCCTACGCCCTTGGAATTTCTGATGTTGATCCGCTTTTTTTTAAACTGCCTTTTGAAAGATTTTTAAATCCAATGCGTCCTTCCCCGCCGGATATTGACCTTGATTTTGCCGATAACAGAAGAGATGAAGTTATCCAATACGTTACAGAAAAATATGGAGTAGACAAAGTTGCGCAAATTATTACTTTTGGAACAATGGAGGCACGCGGTTCTGTTAGGGATACAGGCCGTGCTCTAGGTATGCCTTATTCCGGTCCCGACAGAATTTCCAAAATGATTCCAATGGGCTGGCAGGGGCATGCAATGACAATAGACAAGGCACTTGAACAAAGTCCGGAGCTAAAAATCGCCTATACCATTGAATCGGAAACTAAAAGACTGCTTGATTTAGCAAGAAAAGTAGAAGGAGTTGTAAGGCATGCTTCCGTGCACGCGGCAGGCGTTGTTATTGCCGATAAGAGCCTTACCGAATATGTTCCTCTCCAAAAAGAACCAAATGGAGAAAAAATTATTACCCAATACGACATGTACACTGTAGGCGAGGATGGCGTCGGGCTTCTTAAAATTGATTTTTTAGGATTAAGAAATTTAACTATTATTCAAGAAGCCTTAAGATTTATAAAAGCTAATCAGGGGAAAACGATTGATTTTTCTAAAATTTCGTTTGAAGATCCAAAAACTTATGAATTGCTCGCTTCAGGAGAAACAACCGGTATTTTTCAGCTGGAATCTCCGGGAATGAGACGCTATATTAAAGAATTAAAACCTACAACAATCTTTGATTTACAAGCAATGGTTGCTCTTTATCGTCCGGGACCTATGGCAAACATTCCCGAGTTTATAAAAAGAAAACACAATCCAAAGCTGATTTCCTATCCCGATCCAAGGCTTAAGGACGTTTTAAAAGAATCTTATGGAATAATAACGTTTCAGGACGATTTGCTTCTTACAGCTATAAATGTTGCAGGATACTCCTGGCTTGAGGCCGATAAATTAAGAAAAGCGGTTGGTAAAAAAATATCCTCGGAAATGAGAAAACAACACGATAAATTTGTTGACGGATGTGTAGCAAATGGAATGACAAAGAAAAATTCCGAACATTTATGGACATTATTTGAACCTTTTGCCGGATATGGTTTTGGCAAGGCGCATGCGGCTTGTTATGCAACTATTTCCTTTAGAACAGCTTACCTAAAAGCACACTTCTCCGTTGAGTTTATGACTGCATTGTTAACCGCAGAATCCAGAGGAAGTTCCGGTCCTACAAAAAACGAAAAACTAGCACAGGCAGTAGCGGAATGCAAAAGATTAAATATTCTTGTTCTTCCTCCAAATATTAACGAATCGGATTCGGAATTTATAATTGAAAACAAAACCAAAATTAGATTTGGGCTTTCCGCGATTAAAAATGTCGGAGACGCTGCAATTTTTACAATTATTTCTTCCAGAGGAGAATCTCCTTTTAAAAGCCTTGATGATTTTATTTCCCGCGTTGATCTTTCCGCTGTTAACAAAAAAACCGTAGAAAGTCTTATAAAATCCGGCGCAATGGATATATTCGGAAATAGAGCCGGACTTTTGTTAAGCTACGCGGAAATAATGGAAGCCGGAAGTAGAAAGAAAAAACAAAAACAAGAAGGACAAACAAGTCTTTTTGAAGACCATAACACCCTTAGCGCTTCAAACACAAAAAGTTTATCCGGAATCGCAGATTTTTCCGAAGACGAGAAATTAGCGTTTGAAAAAGAATTTTTAGGTTTTTATTTAACTTCACATCCTCAAATGAACAATTTATTGGATATTAAAAGCGTAATAACCCATGAGCTTGATCATTTGGAGGAAGAAAAAGAAGGAGAAAAAATAAGAATTGGCGGAATAATAGAAACCATTAAAAAGATTTTTACAAAGAAAAACAACAGTGAAATGGCATTTATCAGTATAAGTAACGAAAAAGGGATAACGGTTGAATGTATTGTGTTTCCGAAAATCTTTGATCAATACCGTTATCTTCTTGTAAAGGACACCGTAATTATGATTGACGGCAAAGTCGACACAAAAAACGATAAACCCGTAATAATCGTTGAAAAAATCTCCAAAAACCATTTTTCTTCTTGACTATAAATTTAATAACCTTTAAAATAAAGCTGTAATGGTTTCATTTGCAGCAGAGCCTATTTTTAGCGTGGGCTCTTTTAAATTTACTAACGCATTTTTAGACACTTTAATAATAGATGCTATCATCATAAGCGTTTGCCTCTACGTAAATAAAAATATCAAACTAATTCCGGGAAAACTGCAAAACGGTATCGAATATATTACGGAAACTCTTTACGGCTTAACCGAGTCAGTGGCAGGTGAAAGAACTGCCAAGATATTTCCTTACTTTATGAGTTTTTTTCTGTTTATTCTTCTAATTAATTGGAGCGGTTTAATTCCTGGCGTGGGAACAATCGGTTTTTTCCACGAGGTAGAGGGAAAAAAAGAGCTAATTCCTTTAGTTAGATCTGCATCAAGCGACTTAAACATGACACTTGGGCTTGCGCTTGTTTCTCTTGTTGCAACTCACGCAATGAGCATAAACACGGTTGGAATTAAAGAATATTTAAGCAGATATTTTTCATTAAATCCAATTTTTCTTTATGTTGGGATACTGGAGCTAATTGGAGAAGTTACAAAAGTAATTTCGTTATCTTTTAGGCTGTTTGGAAACATTTTTGCCGGTGAAGTCGTTTTATCAACAGTGTCTTCTATTTTTGCTTTTGTATTTCCCCTTCCTTTTATGCTCCTGGAGGTAATTGTTGGTTTAGTACAGGCACTCGTATTTTCAATGTTAACAATGGCATTTATGGCGGTTCTTACAACTCCGCACCATGCTCCAGAGGAGGTGAGGCATGAATGACATTTAGTGTAGCGGGAGGTCTTATTGTTGCTATCGGTGGACTTTTGCCAGCATTGGCAATCGGATTAATCGGAGCAAAAGCAATGGAAGCAATTGGAAGAAACCCGGAGGCATCCGGAAGAATATTACCGGCAATGCTTTTAGGAATGGCTTTTGCGGAAGCTATCGCAATCTATTCTTTAATTTTAGCTTTCATGAAATAGTTTATGGAAATTATTAAAAATTTTGGTGTTGAGCCGGTTTTGCTTATCGCCCAAATAGTTAATTTCTTAATTATTCTTTTTATACTTAAAAAGTTTTTGTACAAACCAGTACTTGATACTTTAAAAAAAAGAGAAGATTCAATTAAGGAAGGTCTAAAACAGGCGGAAGAAAGTAAATTGGCGTTAGAAAAGGCTTTAGAAGAAGAGAGGAGGATTCTAAAAAAAGCTCAAGATCAGGCAAGAAAGATTGTCGACGATGCAAAAAATCAATCTATTATAATTGCAAAAGAAGTTGAGGATAAATCAAAAATTCAGTCCGAAAAAATCCTTCTGGATGGCAAGAAACAAATCGAAGAAGAAGTAAAACTGGCGGAAAAGAGATTAGCGGCAAACGTCAATAAATTATCTATAGATATTCTAAGAAGATCTATAAAAGAGATGTTTTCCGGAAATGAAGAAAAAAAACTTATCGATAGAGCCGAAAAAGAAATTTTAAAGTAAGATGACAAAAAAACAAATAAAATTATTAGCAGATGCAAGCTATTTAAAAGAAAATCTTGATTACTCTAAAACAAGAAGAATTGCCGGCAGATTAATTAGGGAAGATCTTAAGAAATATTTAAGAATGTTAAAAAACATTGAAAAACAAAAAATGGTTACCATAGTAGTACCGAATATGAAGCTAAGCGAAAAAAAAGATATCGAAAAAAAATTTAAAAATATATTTAAAGAGAAAAACATATCTATGGAAATTGATTCCTCGTTAATCGTAGGCTTAAAAATAATCAATGACGACCTTATCTATGAACTAAGTTTAGATAATACATTTAATAGAATTAACAATTATTTAATGGAACAATATGATTAATAGTGATGAAATTATAAAACAGCTGGAAAAAAGGTTAACGACTTTCAGTCTGGATCAAAAAGTACAAAATGTAGGAAAGGTAGTAAAAAATACAGATGGAGTTATCATTGCTTCGGGACTTTCTAAGGCTTTTATGGGCGAACTCGTTACTTTTAGAGACGAAACTCAAGGAATGATTTTAAATCTGGAAGAAGACTATGTTTCTATTATTCTTCTGGGCAAAGGGAGAAATATTAGCGAAGGCGACGAAATTAAGACCACAGGCAAATTACTTTCTATAAATGCCTCAGAAGATCTTCTCGGAAGAGTTATTAATCCACTTGGAGAAACACTCGACGGAAAAGCAAGAATTAAAAAAGGTAAAGATATGCCGCTTGAAAAAATTGCGGCAGGTGTCATAGAGAGAGAACCCGTAAATACACCTTTAAAAACCGGTATAAAAGCCATTGACTCCATGATTCCAATCGGCAGAGGTCAGAGAGAATTAATAATTGGTGATCGTGGACTTGGCAAAACTGCTATAGCAATCGACACAATTATTAATCAAAAGACGGTAAAATCAAAGGCAAAAGGGCTTAAACCTGTAATTTGTATTTATGTCGCCATAGGACAAAAACAAAGCCGTATTGCCCAAATTGTTGAAAAGCTCAAGGAAGAAGGAGCTCTTGATTACACTATTGTTGTTAATGCGAGCGCATCCGATTCCGCAGCTCTTCAATATTTAGCACCTTATGCAGGATCTGCGGTTGCAGAATATTTCATGGAAAAAGGAGAAGACGTCCTGATTGTTTACGACGATCTTACCAAACATGCATGGGCGTACAGAGAGGTATCGCTAGTCTTAAAAAGACCGGCAGGAAGAGAAGCATATCCTGGAGACATTTTTTATCTTCACAGCAGACTGCTGGAGAGAGCAGTAAAACTAAATAAAAAAAATGGCGGAGGATCCATAACTGCCCTGCCAATTATTGAAACGCAAGCAAATGACATGTCTGCCTATATTCCAACAAATGTTATCTCTATTACAGACGGACAAATTTATCTTCAGGGAGATTTATTTAATGCGGGAAATAGACCTGCGGTAAATGTAAGCTCTTCCGTATCCCGTGTCGGAGGATCTGCCCAAACTTCTGCAATTAAATCCATTTCCGGGAAAATGAGACTAGAAATTGCCCAATATAATGACTTAGCCGCTTTTGCTCAATTTGGAAGTGAATTAGATGCCGCTACAATGGGTCAGCTTGAAAGAGGTAAAAGGACAATCGAAGTTCTTAAACAGCCTCAATATCAGCCATTATCTGAGGCTTTTCAATATTTAAGTATTTGGGCAGTAACCAATGGTTTTACCGATGATATTCCGGTTGCCTCTATTCAGAAATTCGAAAAAGAATACTTGTCTTTTATGAAGATAAATCACCAGAAAATAATCGAGGATCTTTCCGCCGGAAGTAAACCTAGCGAAGAAATATTAAATCAGATAAAAAAAGTGACGCAAGACTTTAAGAAAGGATTTAGCGCTTAATATGGCAAACATGCTCTCTTTAAAGAGAAGAATTAAAACCGCTCAAAATGTGTCTAAAACGACAAGAGCAATGCAAATGATAGCCGCATCAAAGCTTAAAAAGGCACAAACTGCTGCTACTTTGTCTAAAACATACGTCAATAAGCTCTCAAACATCACGCAAAACGTTTCTAAAAAAGTTTCCGCAGACAAAGCTCATCCTTACATGAAGAAAAATACGGATATAGATAAAAAATTGGTTATTGTGCTTTCCCCGGACAAGGGACTTTGCGGCGGACTTGTGTCTAACTTAGCTAGAGAAATTCTAAAAGAAGACACAAAAAATCCATATTACATCGTAATTGGTAAAAAGGCGGAAAACGTTGTTTTAAAACTTGACCGGGAGATTTTAGGATTATTCCCTTTTGGCACTAATTTGCCAACTTTCGATGCAGTGTATCCAATAATTAAATTGGTAAACGATATTTATCTGAGCGGAAAAGTTTCGGAAGTTCAAATCGTTTTTACTGATTTTACCAGTGTATTTGCACAGCTCCCTACCGCAAAAACAATTCTACCCCTGCAGTTTAATGAGGAAAAAAACGCAGAAAATAACGAAAATATGCTTTTTGAGCCAAATTTGGAAAAGTTACTCCCTTCCCTACTGAAACATTATCTGGAAATGATTCTTTATCAAGGATTTTTAGATAGCTTCGCGGCAGAACAAGCATCCAGAATGATCGCCATGAAAAACGCCACAGATAACGCAGTTGATATAATTAACGAATTAAAACTTGATTACAATAAATCAAGGCAAGAAAAAATTACTAACGAAATCTTAGATATAGGAAGCGGAGCGTTCGGAGCAAATAATGAATAAAACAAATTCAATTAACGAAGGGATTATTATTAGGATTCAAGGTCCTGTTGTAGATATTAGATTTGAGAAAAACCCACCTCTAATTTATGAAGCCCTTATATTAGAAACACCCGGCAAAGAGGAGCTAACGCTAGAAGTAGCCTTTATAATGGGAGATAACGAGGTAAGAACTCTTGCGATGGGACCGACAGATGGTCTATCAAGAGGCATGAAGGTTAAAAAAACCGGTTCGCCGATTAAAGTACCTGTTGGTTCAAAAACTCTTGGAAGAATATTTAATGTTTTGGGGAAAACGATTGACGATGGAGAAAAAATAACCGGCAAAGATATTGCTTTTGAACCAATTCATCAAAAACCTCCGACACTAGCAGATCAAGAAACAAAACCTCAAATTTTAGAAACCGGTCTTAAAGTTATCGATCTAATAGCACCATTTACCAAAGGAGGCAAAATTGCAGTTTTCGGAGGAGCAGGTGTAGGTAAAACCGTTGTAGTTAAAGAACTTATTAGAAATATTGCTATGGAACATAAAGGTCACTCTGTCTTTGCAGGAGTAGGAGAAAGAACCAGAGAAGGAAATGATCTTTGGCTCGAGATGAAAGAAGCAAAAGTTATGGACAAAACCGTCATGGTGTTTGGACAAATGAACGAACCACCGGCAAACAGAATGAGAGTCGCATTAACAGCTTTAACCATGGCAGAATATTTTAGAGATAAAAAGCATGAAGACGTCCTTCTTTTTATCGACAATGTCTTTAGATTTGCCCAAGCAGGAGCAGAAGTATCAGCCTTACTTGGTAGAATGCCATCAGCAGTAGGATATCAACCCACACTGGCAACAGAAATGGGAGATTTGCAGGAAAGAATTACATCAACCAAGAAAGGATCTATTACTTCAGTTCAAGCTGTATATGTACCTGCAGACGACTATACGGATCCCGCTCCTGTTACGATCTTTTCCCATTTGGACGCAACAATTACCCTGGAAAGATCAATTGCGGAACAGGGAATATATCCTGCTGTAGATCCCTTAACATCTTCCTCCAGGATTTTAGATCCAAATATTGTGGGGCTTGATCATTATGAAGTCGCCAGAGCAGTTCAAAAAGTTCTGCAAAGATACAAGGATTTGCAGGATATTATTGCAATTCTGGGCATAGATGAATTATCCGGCGAAGACAAATTAATTGTCAGCAGAGCAAGGAAAATTCAAAGATTTTTGAGTCAGCCGATGTTTGTCGCGGAGATATTCACCGGTCAATCAGGTAAATACGTAAAAATTGAAGATACTGTTAAGGGATTCAAGGAAATTATAGAAGGAAAACACGACAAACTTCCGGAAAACGCCTTTTATATGGTTGGAACAATCGAAGAAGCTGTAAAAAAAGCTAAAGAATAACTAGGATGAATCTTCATTTGGAAATAATTACTCCCGAGAAAGTTGTCTATAAGGATGATGTAGATAAAATTATAGTTGAAACAGAAAATGGACAAATCGCAATTTTATCCGGACACGTTAACCTACTAACTAAAGTTATTCCGGGCGAAATGATAATAAAAAAAGGTAATCAAGAGCATTTCTTGGCAATTACAGGTGGTTTTTTAGAAATTAGCAACAACAGCGTTAGTTTACTCGCAGATTATGCAATTAGAGCAGAAGATATCGAGGTTGCAAAAATTCAGGAAGCCCAAAACAGAGCAGAGCGCATGATTAAGGAAAAAGTAACTGAAAAAGAATTTAGAATCGCCGAAGCCGAGCTTCAAAAAGCGCTCCTACAGCTTCATGTTGCCTCAAGAAGAGGAAAAAGAAGAAATATTTAGCTCTTACCTTGCTCTTTAAGGCTTAATTTCATACAATTACAGGAAATGCCGGAGTAACTCAGAGGCAGAGTAGCTCTTTCGTAAAGAGCAAGTCGTGGGTTCAAGTCCCACCTCCGGCTCATGCAAGCAAGATTTACTGGGACAAACATTCCTGTTAAAATAAAAAGGACTAGATTGTTGTTAACTTAATAAACGGCCTATCTGTTGGAAAGCTTATGAGTAAAAAATCAAGACTAAAAAAGAGATTAGAGAAAAAAACCAAAAAAAACTTGTTTTTCGGAATTATCGGAATTGCCTTTATTTTGTTTCTTCTTATTAGATTTGGCATTCCTGCTCTTGCAAATTTTGCGCTTTTTCTATCGGGAATAAAAAATAGCGATAAAACAGCTGTTAAAAACGAAGCATCATACATTCCCCCTCCGATTTTGGAGTCTCAGTTTACCGCAACCAATAGTTCTTCGTTAATAATAAACGGCCGTACTCCAAAAAAGTCTAAGATTTACGTTTTTGTTAACGACAACGAGCAAACAAATCTAAACTCAGAAGAAAATGGTAATTTTTCTTTGACTGTTAATCTTTCCGAAGGAAATAACTCTATACGGACAAAGTCGGAAATTAATAATAAAAAGAGTGATTTTTCAAACTCAATATCTGTTACGTATATTAAATCCGCTCCAACTCTAACCATCTCTTCGCCGGCAGACGGAGATTCTTTTTCCAAAGACCAGAATAAAGTTAATGTCTCAGGAAAAACAGACCCGGGAGTTACCATAACCGTAAACAATTTATGGGCAATAATAGATGATACCAATAGTTTTTCTTATGAATTACCTTTAAAAAACGGGGAGAACCAAATAGATATTGCTGCAACCGATCAAGCGGGAAATAAAACGGAAAAAATAATTAAGGTCAATTATTCTCAATAGTCCCAATGAGTATCCACATTAGAAACATAATAAATGTATAAAAAAGTGAATTAATAAACAATGAGCTTCCAATTAAGCCCACAAAAACTGCAATTGTAATTTTTGATAATACTTTATTCTTACTAAGAAGTACTAGACTAAATATTCTAAACAGAAGATACAAGTAAGAAATAAAACCAATTAATCCGGTAGTTGCCAAAACAAAAATAAAACTATTCTCTACTCCGGCAGCAGCTCTGCTCGGTACTGCGTAATCGGTTAATTCAAATCCGTATTTTTCCTGAAAATACCTATATGAATTAAACCCCACCCCGAAAATTGGATGATCTGAAAAGATTTTTAAACCGTGCTGCATCGTACTGATCCGCGCAGCTGCCGAAAAAGTTCTAAAAAAATCTGTACCTTCGCTTTTAAAAGTCTTAGGAAAAACAAAAGTAATCAGTAGAATTGCTACAACAATTGGTAAGATCAATTTTTTTTTATTTGCGATAATTAATAAACTAACCGCAGAGATTAAAAGAGTTATAAAAGCCGTCCGGGAATATGTTAAAAAAACTCCGATAAGTATCAAAGTGCTTAAAACTATGTATATTTTTCTTTTTTTAGACAAATATAAATAAATTCCCAAAAGAAATATTATTACAAGATATATTCCTGTAAAATTTGGGTCCAAAAAAGTGGAAAAAAGCCGATACATGTGTTCATCCCAGCCCAAGTAGTAGAGGTTTTTTAAGCTTGGATAGAAAAAGACCTGAACGAATCCTAAAAATAAAACTATAATGCCGGAGTAAAAAATATAATTAATTAACTTTTTCTTCTTTTCTTCATTTAAATTAGCAACAATAAAATAAACCGCCGCATACATAATCCACCGGAAAAGATAAGAAAAAGATACCAGCGACTGTTCTAAAATAAGCTCTTTTAAGTTTAGCAGCAAGGAAATTAAACAAATAGAAGCAAAAAGAAAAATTGGTTTTGTTAAAGTTACTTTTATTTTTCTCTTTTTAATTATTAAATAGAAAATCCAATAAATTAATACTAAAAATAAACCTATGTCAAAAGCGGTAATTGACGCCTTAAATCCTAAATCAAATTTTGCGATTTGTCCCAAGGGCAACAGGATAAATATTAATATACCGAATAATATATTCAGTAATTCCACTTTTGTCCTCCTGCAGAAAATAATTGTACTTG
>Ga0172374_1002572_pt1 | contig 11425 bp, 11 predicted proteins | sample LakKiv3m_FD_114536 | JGI IMG/M metagenome (GOLD analysis project Ga0172374, IMG submission 114536) | Freshwater microbial communities from Kabuno Bay, South-Kivu, Congo - kab_092012_10.3m | ecosystem: Environmental > Aquatic > Freshwater > Lake | place: Democratic Republic of the Congo... | reverse complement strand
TTCACAACAGCATCGCACCAGTAGTAGGAATGTTAAATGCAGGAGTAAACGTATCGCTCGGCACAGATAATATTTCAGACATATTCGTACCAGAATGTAATGGCGAACTAATAGACGAGATATTACTTCTTGCTTCAGCAGAGAGATTTTATAATATCAAACGCTTAGCACAAATAGCTACAACAAATGGACTTAAAACAATGAAATTAATTTAACCTTAAAATAACATGACTCAAAAACCAATAAAAAGAAAACTTTGGTACAAAAAAAATGCAATATCCTTAAACCCAATTGTAGAAAAATATAACGCAGGTGAAGATGTTCTTGCAGATCAACTGTTAATCCCCTACGACGTCGAAGGATCGCTGGGATATGGCAAAATGCTTCATCGACACGGCATTATCACAACAGACGAACTAAATAAACTCAAAAAAGGCCTGGATGAAATAATGAATCTGTATAAAGCCGGCAAATTCGTACTAACTCTTGAAGATGAGGACTGCCACACAAAAATCGAAAATTATTTAACAGAACGCTATGGAGATATAGGGAAAAAAATTCACACAGCACGTTCAAGAAATGATCAAATTCTAGTTACAGAAAGACTATTCATGAAAGCAAAATTAAAAGAAATAAGTAAACTCTCCCTCACTCTCGCAAAAGATTTAGTAGCCATGGCAAAAAAATATGAATTTGTGCCAATGCCGGGATACACTCACATGCAAAAAGCCATGCCAACAAGCCTTGGAACATGGTACGGAGCATTCGCAGAAAGCCTACTAGATGATTCGAAATTAGTCACAGCAATAATCGACACACTGATCGATCAAAACCCACTAGGAAGCGGCGCAGGATTCGGTTCTCCATTTTCATTTGATAGAGATAAACTATCTAAAGATCTAGGATTCAAAAAAACTCAAAACAACGTAATTTATTGCCACAATTCCAGAAACAGAATGGCCGGAATAACTTTAGAAGCATGCGAAGAGATAATGCTGACATTAAACAAATTAGCATGCGACTTACTTTTCTTCACAACTCAAGAATTTAGATTTTTCACAGTCCCAGATAATATTTCAACAGGGTCATCCATAATGCCACAGAAGAAAAACCTAGATGTATGCGAATTAGTAAGAGGCCGCACAGCAACAGTAGTAGCATGCCGAAACGAAATAATAATGAACTACTTAAATAAGATTTCCGGATATCACCGAGATGGACAAGAATTAAAACGACCACTATTTCTTGGCTTGCGCTACACGCAAATGTCACTTGAAGCAATGTCCGTCGTAATAAAAAATCTAGTTCCAAATGAAAAACGCCTGATAGAAAACATGACACCAGAAATGTTCGCAGCCCACAAAGCTTTCGAAATGGTAAAAAAAGAAGGGATGTCGTTCCGCGATGCATATGTAAAAATAGGCGCAAATTTAGATAAATTAAGAATAGATGAAAAAGACATATCTAGAATGCTTAAAGAATCACGACATCAGGGTGGCACAGGAAATTTACAATTAAATAAATTAGCTGCAGAAATAAAATCTCTATCTAAGTAAGGTTAGATTAAGCCCAGACTTACGATTTGTAACAAGCGCAAGATATAACCATAAAAGCGCTTGTCCTTGATATAGAGAAATAAAGTAATGATCAAAAATCCCAATCACGAAAATCACAGATCCAAGAGACAACAAAACTGCCAAAAATCTTCTGTTATTGAGAAAATCTTTAGAATCAAGTAGGTTCATCAAGTGTAAAATTATATAAACAAACATAAAAACAAAAATAATTGCACCAAATACCCCTATCTCATTACAAATAAGCATAAAAACATTATGAACAGGCTGATACTGCCATGGCTCTAATTTTAAATCAGAATATTTTTGCATAACAAACGAAAAATTGCCTGCACCAACACCAAAAGGCTGATCCTCCATTACATTTTTAGATATATCAAAATACACCTGTCTTTCAGTAAAAGACTCTGTACTAAAGAAAAACAATCTTTCTATTACAGTTCTATTTAAATTCAACAAAGTAAGGATTCCAACCGTTAGAAGAAAAAACAATAAAAGTTTTTTATAAGAAAATTTTTCTTTAGAGAACATGTAATAAAAAAACATACCAATAATCAAAGCCAGAAAAGCACTTCTAGAAAAAGTTAAAATAAAAGCTAGAAATTCAATACCAAAAACAAATCCAAGAATAACTTTCATCTCATTTTTACTCTTCTTTAACAAGTACATTGTAAAAAACATAGCAAAAACAAGATAGCCAGCAAGTATATTCGGGTGAGAAAATGTTCCATAAATCCGCAAGAAATTATCAGAAAATAAACTTATTTTAGCCACCCCAAGAGCATTTTTTGAGATATTAGGCTCTCCTAAAAAACCAAGCCCTACAGATTCTCCAAAACCATATTGTAATATGCCTATAAAAGCGCTTACAGAAACGGAAAAAACAAAGGAATAAAGAAGTTTTTTTATATCTACAAATCCCCCACTCACAAACAGATAAATTACAAAAAACTCAAAAAATCTTAACACATAAAAAACAGAATTTAATTTATATACAGAATCCAAAATAGAAAAAACATAAAAACCAAGAAATAAAACAACAAAAAGAAAAATAATAAAATTAAGATTTTTCGCAGTAAGGTTTTTTCTGTTCTCAAAAACAAGACTAATCCCAAAAAATAAACACGCTAAAATAAAAAATATGTCAGTTAAATATATCGAATGACTTAAATAGGGGTTAAAGAAACCAGCATAATAATAATCAGGAGTTAAAAGTAATGTTTTTACCTGAAATGGCAGAAATATAACAAATAAATAGACGAAAAGTCTAGAAATGTCGGATAGTTTAATCTTCTGGATTGTCTTCATCAGACTCATCATTTTTATCATTTTCTAAATCTTTTTTAGCATTTTCATCCTTATCTTGTTTAGCTTCATCTTCAGTTTTCTTCGGTTTCAAATACCCTTCTTTTGGCAACATCTCATTTATCAAATCCTGAACCTGAGTAAGTTCAGATTTATTTGCTCCATCGTTATATGCCTTCGTAATAGATTCAGAAAATAAATCTTTATACTTATAATAATCAATTATAGGGAAACTTTCCGCATACCCTATCTGAGAAGCAAAAGTGCCATATATAGGATCTTTCTTTTGATCATCAATCATGTCCCTTCTAGATGTAACTTTGTGAGTTTTTGAAAAATAATACTTTAAGCTATCTTTTGAAGTTAAAAATACAATAAAATCCCAAGCAACATCCGGATTTTTACAATTTCTAGAAACTGTTTCTGCGAAATAACTAGCGTAAGTAATCCTCTTTTCTTTAGAGGCATCTGGATCATACATCTGAGGTATAGGAGCAACTTTTATTGCAGTTTTATCTATAGTTTTTAATCCCTTCCCTTTAAGAACTCCTATTTCATTAACAATTTGATCATAAGTATAAGAGTACCCAATAATCATAGAAACTTTTCCCTGTGCAAACGCTGTAACTTCTTTTCCGGGATCAACCTCAGGATCAACAACATATTCATTCCATGAATAATGTTTCTCTTCTGGATTAGCAAAACTTACAAAGAAATCCATTGCAGCTATGGCAGGATAATTGTCCATTTTTCCCTGCATCCCAGCAAAAGTAGATTTCGAGATTTCATCATTATAAAAAATAACTCCATATTGCATAAAAAGCAGATACAAAATATCCACAGCCCTATCTATATTTGAACTAAGCCCCATAGCAATAGCAGAAACCTCAAAATCATTAGGATTGTCAGAATTCATTTTATTTAAAGCTGTAATTTGAGATTTTATCCCTTCCCATGTTTTTGCAGGTTTTCCAGGATTTGGAAGTCTATCCTGGAAATGATCCTTATTATAATAAAGAGCCAAAGTATCTACAGTCATAGGTAAACCATAAACTTGCTCTCTTCCTTCATCGTCAACCAAAACCAAATCTTTATATGCAGTATCAACAAACACAGTCCCAAAATCATCCGGCGTTCCCTGATCTTCAGGAAGAGGAGTTATTTTACCTTTATTTGAAGTAAACCAACTATTCTGCATAGAAAAAATATCTGGACCTTTCCCGTCAGCCATTTCATTTATTACAGTTTTTTGATACTCCTCAAAATCAGAAAATTTTCTATAGTTAATTTTTAATCCGGGATGTTTAATCAAATATTCATTCATTAAAGGCTGAAAAACGTCACTACCATCAAAAACCTTATAATAAGTTAGCTCTACCCCATCATAAGATTTAAGTTTAGCAGGCGGCGTTTTAGTTCTACATCCAAAAAAGCTAAACACAATTACCAATAAGAGAAAAACCGTTAAAGTTTTTTTAAATTTCATAGGAATATTTTTTATTTATTTTTTTTACAATGAGGACAATTTTTCTTTCCATGATTTTCTTCATCACAAGAAGTCTTAAACTGGAAATTATCGCATTTTTCCACGTCCCAACTTTTGCAGGATATACAAGCCAAACCTTCTTCTTTTAACTTATCATTTATTAAGTGCTCAAATACAGATCCACATTTTCTACACTTATATTGAAAAACGGGCATAAAAAATTTTCTAAAAACTGCAAATTATTATATTGCATATAATATCAAAATGCAAAAAAGAGTGGAATATTTTTTCAATCCCACTCTTTTTAAAATCATAAAAAATTACGCAACAGTAGCCAATGCATCTTCAAGGACTTCCTCTTTTTCAGGCTCTTCTTGAAGACCTTTTATACCAAGTTCTCCACCTTTTGTAGTTCTTTTCCAAGTTAGAATATTCAAAGTATCAGCAACAATTTCAGTTCTATAATGCCTATTCCCATTTTTATCATCAAAAGAACGATTTATAAGTCTGCCTTCAATATATACAGCCATTCCTTTTTTAAGATACTGTACAGAAATGTCTGCGAGATTTCTCCAAGCCACAATCCTGTGAAAATCTACAATTTCTTTCTTTCCTCCATTCCCATCATTTAAAACTTTGTTTGTCGCCATAGGAAAACTAACAACATGAATCCCCTCTTTTGTTTGGCGTGCTTCGGGATCAGCAGCCAAGTGCCCCATAAGAACCACCCGGTTAATACTTCTCATAAGAGTTGTTTTTAAAGAATATTGTATCCTTTGTATCAAACAAACATTAAAAAATTATTAAAAAATCTTAAACTTTACCTTTATTAAAAAAATCTCTAATATCTCACTTGTAACTCACGAATTTATGTTTACGGGCATCATTAAAGAAATTGGAATAATAACTAACATTAAAAAATCTGGTAAAAACAGTATTTTTACTATACGAACCAAGTCGATATTGAATAATAAAAAAGTGGGACAATCTATTGCTGTAAATGGAGCATGTTCGACAATAACAAAAATAGCTAAAAACACTTTTGAATTTACAGCAATGCCAGAGACATTAAAAAGAACCAATTTAAAAACTCTAAAAAAATCTTCAGAAGTAAATCTAGAAGACTCCCTGAAATTAAACGAAGATATAGACGGTCACTTAATACAAGGTCATGTAGACACAGAAGGAGAAGTAACAGGACTAACAAAATTAAAAGGTCGCGTAATTTTAACAATAAAATATCCAAAGGAAATAGCTAAATACTTAGCTTTTAAAGGATCGATTTCTATAAACGGAGTAAGTCTGACAATTTCAGACCTAACTGGAGAAGATTTTTCTGTAGATCTAATCCCTCACACTTTAAAAAATACAAACTTAAGCTCTCTAAAAAAGAAAGACAAAGTAAACCTAGAGATAGACATGATAGCTAGATATTTAAAAAGATTATTGGACGCAAAAGAAAAAGAATTTACATATGATTTCTTAAAAGAAAGAGGTTTTATATAAATGAAAACATCAAGCACAACAAAAAGAATCAGAGTCAACGGCAGTAAATTAAAAATTGCCATAATCCTTCCGTATTTCAATGAGAATATAGGCCTCGAACTATTAGAAAACACGAAGAAAACTTTATTAAGAAACAACGTTAAGAATTCAAATATAAAAATTTTTAGAGTAGCTGGAGCACTAGAAATACCATTCGCATGTTTAAAAATTTTGAAGAAAACAAAGATAGACGGGATAATTGCATTAGGAGCAGTAATACGCGGAGAAACGAAACATTTTGATTTAGTTTGTGAGACAACATATCAAGCATTAATGAACATTCAACTTGAAAAGAATATTCCAATAATATTTGGTATACTTGCCTGTGAGAATATTAAACAAGCAAAAGAAAGAGCTTCTGAAAAAGGTCTAAACAAGGGTAGCGAAGCAGCAGAAGCACTATTACTTCAAACAATTTTATAACATTTTTTTAAAACTATGATGGAAATAAAAACATTACAAGATATCCCTGAGATTAAAGGTAAAAAAGTTTTATTGAGAGTGGACTTCAATGTACCAGTATCAAAAGAAACTGGAGAAATTCAAGACGACACAAGAATAGTAGAGGCACTCAATACTATAAACTTCTTGAGACTAAAAGGCGCAAAACTAATAATAATGAGCCATATGGGTAGACCAGATGGACAAATAAAAGAAGACCTTCGCCTCACTAAAATAGCAAAACACCTTTCAAAATTAATAGATCATCCAGTAAAAAAACTAGATGAAGTATTGGGTGATAAAGTAAAAGACACAATAAATAAAATGAATGATGGAGACATAGTAATGTTAGAAAACCTAAGATTCCACGGAGAAGAAGAGAAATGTGAGCAAAATTTCACAAAAGCTCTAGCAGATTTAGGAGATATATACGTAAACGACGCCTTTGGTACAGCCCACAGAAAACACTCTTCTACAGCTGGTATAGCAGATTACCTTCCTGCATACGGAGGACTTCTTATAGAGAAAGAAATAAAAGCCTTAGCTCCCCTACTCACCGACAATATTGCTCGTCCACTTACAATAATTTTCGGAGGAGCAAAAATAGACACAAAAATAGGTATAATTAAAAATTTTATAAATAAGGCCGATTATTTCTTAATGGGAGGTGGACTAGCAAACACATTTATAGCTGCAAGTGGGTATAACGTCGGAGAATCATTGTGGGAAAAAGAAAAAATCGAATTAGCCAGAGAAATAATGCTCGAATGCGAAAAAGACCGTGAAAAATTTATTCTTCCAAAAGACGTAGTAGTAGCAGACGAAGTTTCCGAAGAAGCAGAAACAGCCACAGTTCCAGTACAGGATGTCTTGGGAGGAATGAAAATATTAGATATAGGCAGATTATCAATAGACAGATACTGTGAAGTTATAGAAAAATCCGGGACAATAATATGGAACGGACCATTAGGAGTATGTGAATACACTCCATTTCAGCATGGTAGTAGAGAAATTGCAGATTGCATAGCAAATACAGACTGCACCTCAATAATAGGAGGCGGAGACACAGCAGACGCTATAAAACGCTTGAACATTCCTGTAGAAGCATTTACACATATCTCAACAGGTGGAGGAGCATGTATAGAGTTCCTAGAAGGTAAAATACTTCCAGGAATACAGATATTACTTAAAAAGTAATTTCTTACACTTCTGCGACACAATCTATTTCTACTTTTGCACCTTTTGGAAGATTGCTTACTTCAATAGTTGCACGTGCAGGCTTATTTTCAGAAACAAAATAAGAACCATAAACCTCGTTTACAATAGGAAAATCGGCAATATCAGCAAGGTATATAGTAGTTTTAACAACTTTATCAAAGCTAGTTCCCGCTTCAGTTAAAACAGCTTTTAGATTCTCCATAACCTGTTTAATTTGATCCTTAATGTCCCCTGCAACAATATTCCCATTTAAATCTAACGGTATTTGTCCACTACAAAAAACCAACCCATTAGTTACTATAGCCTGAGAATAAGGACCTATCGCACGAGGCGCATTTGTTGTAGAAATTTTTTTCATATTATAAAAAGTTACTTTTTAATATTAGATTTTTTATTTTTATAAAGTCTCTTTTGAAAACTAGACCATCCGTGCAAATCTAATATTCTTTTAAATTTAACATTTAATTTATTAAAAATTTCATTACTTAACGCATAAACTCCATAAGTTATAAAGAAAGCAGCAAACACATCTATTGAATAATGTACATGCATCATAAGAACAGTTAATCCCATTAAAAGCGCAGTCACTAACATTATCAATCTAACTAAATTATATTTTCTAAAAAGGAAATACCCTAAAAAAGGGACAGCAGTATGCCCAGAAAAGAACAGGTCGTTTCTAAAAGTTAAAGTTTTTATTGGATCAGCTCCTGAAACCAACAAATCCTGATAAAAAAATCCAATTGGTGGACCAACATGAGTCAAAACCATAAAACAAACTCTAACCAAATAGAGTAATCCATAAGTTTTCAAAGCAAATGGTAAAACTTCAGGCTCTGCCAAAACAGCATAAACAAAAACTAGAATAGGCAACCAATATATTCCAAAATCAAATAGAAGACTTAAATTATAAGTAGGCAACTTATCTAAAATAAGATCACCCACAGACACATACTGTACTTTATCATTAAAAACAGCCGTTATTATAGTTATAAAAATAGCCAAACCTAAAACTATAATCCCCTCAAATAAAGAAGACCTATAGTCATCAGTTCTAAAAAGAACTTTCCAGTGATGCCACGTTTTTAAAAAATATTCTTTAATCATGAAATTTTATTTGTTTTTATTGTTCTGCTTCATCAGCATTAGCAGCAACTTCAGATTTTTTCTTTTTAAAAGATCCCTTTTTATCATCTGACTCATAATCATCTTCTTCGCTTTTAGAAGAACTCCATCGTTTTATCTTATCAGTAATAACTTCAACTTTTTTAGCATACCTCTCTCTAGATACTTTTCTAATTTTATCCATTTGCTCTTTATCAGAACGTTCACCAGGAGGAGGAAGCGTAGCCAAAGAAAATGTACTTGTAGGCATTCCATCAATAAGAAGCCTCATATATGCATTATATTTACTCAAAGAAACAAGATCAGGAGGCATTACCTCTTCTCCAAATTGCTGTGACAAATAATCAGCATCATCGAACCCGACTTGAAAAGCAAGCGTACTACCAACGTTACCAAAAACAGCATCCCTAACTTCATCTGGCATCTGTGCAATATACTGATTAGCCATTGTGAGATTGAGTTTATACTTCCTAGCTTCTGACAAAATTGTAGCAAAAGCTTCAGTAGCAAAATTCTGGAACTCATCGACATATAGATAGAAATCTTTACGCTCAGATTCAAGAACATTTGCCCTACTCATAGCATCAAGCTGGAATTTTGTAATAAACATCGCGCCAAGAAGGGCAGAATTATCTTCACCTATTTTACCTTTTGAAAGGTTTATAATTACGATCTTACCCTTATCCATAAAGAATCGAAGATCTATCGTACTTTTGGCCTGTCCAACTATATTTCTAATAGTAGGGCTAGATAAAAATTGGCCAACCTTATTCAAAATTGGAGAAATTGCCTCAATTCTAAATTTGTCCTGCATTTTTTCGAATTCATCTATCCAAAAACTTTTTACAACAGGATCCTCTACCTTTCTAACAACTCTATGTCTAAAATCAGCATCTTGTAACATTCTGATAATTCCAAGCATCGAAGTTCCAGGATATTCAAGAAGAGCAAGAATCGTATTTCTCAAAATATGCTCCAATCTAGGTCCCCAGCTTTCCGCATAAATTTTCTTAAATATACCTACAAGTCCACTACAAATTATAGAATTAAAGGCAGGATCTACATTCTCAAGCATATTGAACGCAACCGCCCATTCCCTATCCGCTGGATCAATCAAAACTACATCATTGATACGATTGGAAGGGATGAAAGATAAAACATTGTCAGCCAAATCTCCATGAGGATCAATAATTCCAACTCCACGTCCAGCAACGATATCAGAATAAACCATATTTTCCAATAACGTAGATTTACCCATACCAGTCTTTCCTATGATATATATGTGTCTACGTCTATCAATCGGTTTTATTCCAAACACTTGCTGGCTACCTCGATAATTTGAACGACCAAGAATAGTTAATCCTTCAGATTCAGAATCTCCAGGAGTCGGTAAATGAACAGGAGGTTCCATTTTTTTACTTGTAACCCAGAAAATAGTAGGCGTTTTTACCATCAAATTAGGCATATGATAAATAGTAGCCAATTCTTCATTATTTATAAGGAATCCATTCTTTATAACTCTTTTATGATAAGCATTTACAATTTCATTCCCAGCTACAAACTCGTCATAGTCAAAACCATTCATTTGAGGCAGATTGAACTGTTTAAAAGAACCTATAATCTCTCTAACTTTAACTTTTGCCTTATCTATATTTTTATTTTTAGGCACATAAACAATACGAATATTCGCAGAAAAAAGCAGTCTACCAACCTTATCCATAGCAGCATCAAGAGCACTTTCTCTATCATGAGTCTTCATACTTACCTCTTCTATATCATCCTCTCCCCCACCTCCAGCATCTCCACCCATAACATTACTACGAACACCAGCCATAGCAAAAAGACCTTGAAGCCAAAAAATGAAATACACAGGGAAAAACACAACCTTAGGCCAAACTTTCCTTGTAATAAAAGCTCTCGCATAAGCCTTGGTAAAACGTTCTATATTCCCTAAAATACCTTTATTTAAAATCTTCACACACTTAATACAAATAATCCTCCATTTATCAGGAAGCGGAGTTACAACAAGCTGAACCCATGCCTGATCAACAAGATCATCAAATTTCACTAAAGAAGATGTAATTCCAGCCACTGGATCTGTAGCAACACGTGTCAATTTATCCTCAAATTGTGAAAACCTTTTTATAGGATATACATCAGCTTCATCAAACTCTAAACACACCCCAAGTGCATTTTCAGAATTTGGGACATTTTCAGAATAATCTTTTGCATCTTCTATCTCTACATCAGGATAATTTGCATATATTTGCCCCTCAACAAGATTTCTCAAATGAATAGGAAATGCTACATAAAACTTTATAGTCCGATTTATGCTGGCAATCTCAAAACTCACATGTTCACTGCTGTATCCTTTTAATTTTTCCCATAAAGAAAATTCAGACTGTATAGCATGCAGAGTCGCAAAAATTTGCTCAGCAGCAATAGGTCCGATTTCATTTTCTTTTGGGACACGAACCTGAATAACCTCATATTTTGTATGATATTTCAGCCTAGCTCTTTGAATACTTATAAAAATACCCAAAAACAAAGAAATAAGTGCTAACGCACCAATTCCAATTACTATATAAATATAAATATTCTCCATGGCGTATATTATACTCTATTTTTATTTACTATCAAAAAAACGTTGTAAAATTATTTGAGCCGCATAAACATCACGATATTTCCCCCTTTCACTATCTTTTTTCTGTGCAGATTTCATTAAAGAATC
>Ga0172374_1002570_pt1 | contig 11434 bp, 11 predicted proteins | sample LakKiv3m_FD_114536 | JGI IMG/M metagenome (GOLD analysis project Ga0172374, IMG submission 114536) | Freshwater microbial communities from Kabuno Bay, South-Kivu, Congo - kab_092012_10.3m | ecosystem: Environmental > Aquatic > Freshwater > Lake | place: Democratic Republic of the Congo... | reverse complement strand
CACGCGTTCTACACGGTCAGCTCGGCGGATGCCACGACCGAGATCCAGGCGATCGACGAGCAGCTCGCACCTCTCATGGCCGCGCACGAGGACGCGATCCGGCTCGACGCCCAGTTGTACTGGCGCGTCAAGACGCTGCACGACCAGCTCGACGCTCTCGGCCTCGACGCCGAGAGCCGGTATCTCGTCGAGCGGCACTTCCGTGAGATGACGCACGCCGGCGCCGGGCTCGACGACGACGCCAAGGCTCGACTGACCGGCCTGAACCAGAAGATCTCGACGCTCACGACGACCTTCGAGAAGAACCTGCTGGCCGACACGAACGATCTCGCGGTCTACTTCGAGACGGCGGACGAGCTCGACGGCCTCGCCGGGGGCGAGCTGTCGGCCGCGGCCCGAGCCGCGACCGACCGCGGCCACGAGGGCGGCTACCTGATCACGCTGCCGCTGTTCACCGGGCATCCGTACCTGGCCTCGCTCACGAACCGCGAGAGCCGACGGCGGATCATGGAGGCATCGCGATCGCGCGCCGCGCGCGGCAACGCGAACGACAATCGCGCCGTCCTCACCGAGATCGCGACGCTCCGTGCGGAGCGGGCGGCACTGCTCGGCTACGACTCCCACGCCGCCTACGTGACGGCCGATGAAACGGCCGGGACCCCGGATGCCGTCGCCGATCTCCTGAAGCGGCTCGCGCCCGCCGCGGCATCCAATGCCCGCGCCGAACAGGCGGCCCTGCAGGCGATCATCGACGAGACCGAGGCCGAGCCGTTCGCCCTCGAGGCGCACGACTGGGCGTACTACACCGAGAAGGTGCGGGCCGCGCAGTACGACATCGACACGGCGGCGCTGCGCCCGTGGTTCGAGGCGGAGCGCGTGCTGCAGGACGGCGTGTTCTTCGCCGCGACGCAGCTGTACGGCGTGACGTTCGTCGAGCGCTCGGACCTGGTGGCATATCACCCCGGCGCGCGCGTGTTCGAGGTTTTCAACCCGGGCGGCTCGCCGCTCGGCCTGTACGTTCTCGACCTCTACACGCGCGACGCCAAGCGGGGCGGCGCATGGATGAACCCGATCGTCAGCCAGTCCGCGGTGCGGGGAACGGCACCGGTCGTCGTGAACAACCTCAACGTGGCGCAGCCCGGCGACGGCGAACCGACTCTCCTGACGCTGGACGAGGTCACGACCCTCTTCCACGAGTTCGGACACGCTCTGCACGGGCTCTTCGCAACCGTGAACTACCCGCACTTCGCCGGGACGAACGTGTTCCGCGACTTCGTGGAGTTCCCCAGCCAGGTCAACGAGATGTGGATCCTCTGGGCCGAGGTGCTGGGCAACTACGCTCGCCACTTCGAGACCGGCGAGCCCCTGGATGCCGCGATCGTGGATCGCCTGCGCGCCACGGAGGCCTTCAATCAGGGTCACGACACGAGCGAGTACCTCGCGGCCGCGTGGCTGGATCAGGCCTGGCACCGGATCTCCGTCGACGACGCAGTCGACGATGTGACCGCTTTCGAGGCACGGGCGCTGGCGGAGATCGGGCTGGACAACCCCGGGGTGCCGACCCGTTACTCGTCGACGTACTTCGCGCACGTGTTCTCGGGCGGCTACAGCGCCGGGTACTACTCGTACATCTGGAGCGAGGTGCTCGACGCCGACACGGTCGAGTGGTTCCGCGAGAACGGCGGGCTGACCCGCGAGAACGGCGACCGGTTCCGGGCTCGGCTTCTGGGCGTCGGCGGATCGAAGGATCCACTGGACGCGTACCGCGACTTCCGCGGCCGGGATGCTGAGATCGCCCCGCTGCTGAAGCGCCGCGGACTCGGATGACCGAACGGGATGTGATCGCGCGCGCATTCGACGCCCGTGCCAGCAATTACGACGAAAGCGCGATGCACCGAGGTGCCGCCGAGGCCGTCGCGACCTTCGTCGATCTGACAGCGGTCAGCGAGGTTCTGGACGTGGCCACCGGCACGGGACTCGTCCTGCGCGCTCTGCGCGAACGCGATCAGCACCTCCGACTGACGGGAATCGATCTGTCATCGGGGATGCTCGCGGTGGCCAAGGATGCCGTACCCGAGGCAGCGCTGATCGAGGGAGATGCGGCGCGCCTCCCCCTTCGTGATCGTTCTGTGGATCTGGTCACGTGCGTCACAGCGCTCCACATTCTCCCTGACGTCAGCGCCGCCATCGCCGAGTGGAGGCGAGTGCTTCGTCCCGGGAGTCGGGTCGTCACAGCGACGTTCTCAATGATGGACGGCAAGACGAGCGGGGATGACGGCGTCATCGGCGCGTCGCGCCCTTATCCGCGCACGCATTCTCCGTTTCGGAGCGTCGCAGCTCTGTCGCGAACTGCCTTCGCGCACGGGTTCTCTATCACCCGCCACACGACATGGAGCGATGAGTCGGACACGGTGCTCATCGCCGAATGGGCACCTGAATCATGACCGACAGGTTCAGCCGCAGTTAGAACTTCGCAGAAGCGCACGGATCTCGCAGCGACTTCGCGATTCTCTGCGAGATTCGTGTCGTCCTGCGAAGGACTGGCACCTGGGAGCCGCGATCAGGCGGGGAGACCCGATCAGCCGGGGAAGCTCGGAACCACGATGTGGAAGTCGGGCAGCAGATGCGCGAAGTGGATGCCGGTCCCCTGCACGTCGGCGATGAACTGCGGGTGCTCGTTGAGCCGGGCCTCGCGTGAGCGCGAGTCGAAGTCGCGCCACGAGGAGACCAGTTCGCTGAGGTATTCCGAGCTCATGCCCGATTCGGGCCGGCGCGGCGAGTCGGGCAGCAGACGCGAGCGGCTCAGGCGTTCCCGAAGGTCCTCGAGCACCTGGTCGGAAACGGAGATCTGAAACGGTCGCATGCCGCGAAGCTACTCCGAGTATCAGACATCCCGGCATGATGCCCTGATCAGAGTCGCGCGAGCGCCTTGAACCAGGTCAACTGGTGGTAGCTCTGCGAGAGGTGCTCGTCGAGCCCGTCCGTCGGCAGCACGTGCACGGCGATCGTCTCGGAGTCGTCCAGCGACTGCTCGTCGACCAGCATGCAGTCGCGCGCGAGGAAGTGGTGCACGCGGTTGGTGTGGTTGCCGAAGTTCGCCCAGGTCGCGCCGAGGTCGACGATCTCGCGCGCCTCGTACCCTGTCTCCTCGCGGAGTTCCCTCGTCGCGGCATCCAAGGGGCTCTCTCCGGATTCGACGGCTCCGCCGATCGTCCCGAGCGCGACGATGCCCGCGCCGTGGCGGTACTCCTCGACGACGATCGCCTCACCCTCGGGATTCAGTGCGAGGACGGAGATCCACTCCGCGGGTTCCAGCACGTAGTAGGGCGCGATCCTCTGCCCTGAAGCATCCACGCAGGTGTCGGCCCGAAGCTGGATCCAGCGGTCGGCGACGACGGTCTCGGAGTCCAGGACCCGCCAGGGCCGCACCTCCGGCATCAGGCGCTCTTGCGCTTGCGCTCCATCACGACCGTGGGCGGCGCGCCCTCATCGACCGATGCGCGGGTGACGACCACCTTCTTGACGTCTTCCGCCGACGGGATCTCGAACATGATCGGCCCCAGCACGTCTTCGAGGATCGCACGGAGACCGCGGGCACCGGTCTTGCGCTCGACGGCGAGGTCGGCGATCGAACGCAGCGCGTCCTCCTCGAAGTCGAGTTCGACGTCGTCGAGCTCGAACATGCGCTGATACTGCTTGACCAGGGCGTTGCGGGGACCGGTGAGGATGTCGATCAGCGCCTCCTGATCGAGCGGCGTGACCGATGCGACGACGGGCAGCCGGCCGATGAACTCCGGAATCAGGCCGAACTTGTGCAGGTCCTCGGGCAGTACCTCGCTGAACAGGTCGAGGTCCTTCGACTTGTCGTGCAGCGGAGCGCCGAACCCGACGCCGTGCTTGCCGACGCGCGACGACACGATGTCCTCGAGCCCGGCGAAGGCGCCCGCGACGATGAACAGCACGTTCGACGTGTCGATCTGCAGGAACTCCTGGTGCGGATGCTTGCGACCGCCCTGCGGCGGAACCGAGGCGACCGTGCCCTCGATGATCTTCAGCAGCGCCTGCTGCACGCCCTCGCCCGAGACGTCGCGGGTGATCGACGGGTTCTCGGACTTGCGGGCGATCTTGTCGATCTCGTCGATGTAGATGATGCCCTGCTCGGCGCGCTTGACGTCGTAGTCGGCGGCCTGGATGAGCTTGAGGAGGATGTTCTCGACGTCCTCGCCGACATAGCCGGCCTCGGTCAGGGCCGTGGCGTCGGCCACGGCGAACGGCACGTTCAGCCGCTTGGCGAGCGTCTGGGCGAGATAGGTCTTGCCGCAGCCGGTCGGACCGATCATCAGGATGTTGCTCTTGGCGATCTCGACCTCTTCGGCCTTCTGCTCGGCCAGCTGCAGGGTGCCGTGGGCGCGCACGCGCTTGTAGTGGTTGTACACCGCGACCGAGAGCGAACGCTTGGCCTGCTCCTGCCCGACCACGTACTCCTCGAGGAACGCGTAGATCTCACGGGGCTTGGGCAGCTCGAAGTCGGCGACGCCCTCGGCCGAGGACTCGGCCATGCGCTCCTCGATGATCTCGTTGCACAGCTCGACGCACTCATCGCAGATGTACACGCCGGGGCCGGCGATCAGCTGCTGCACCTGCTTCTGGCTCTTGCCGCAGAAAGAGCATTTGAACAGGTCAGCGCTTTCACCGATTCTGGCCATGCGCATCCTCCTTGGAGTGTCCGAGAGACATCTTCGAGCCTAACCGCTCCCTCGGACACTCAGCCGCATTGGCCGCGGTTGTGATCAGATCATGCTCTTGGGGTGCCAGACCGTCTTCGTCTCGGTGAACGCGGCGATGCGCTGCGGCGAAGCCGCCACCTCGCCGGGCGACAGCACGCGCTTGAGCGTGTCGGCAGCGGCGATCTCCAGGTCGATCCACTCGAGTGCTCCTGCACCGGCGAGATCGAGGGCGTTCACGTCGGCGTGCGAGGCGAGCCACGGAGCGATCTCGGCGGGCGAGCCGGTCAGGACGTTGACCACTCCCCCCGGCACGTCGCTGGTCGCGAGCACCTCGGCGAGGCTGATCGCGGAGAGCGGATGCTGCTCGCTCGCGACGACCACGACCGTGTTGCCCGCCACGAGCGCCGGTGCGACGACCGAGACGAGACCGAGCAGGGCCGAGTCCTGCGGCGCGATGATCGCGACGACACCGGTCGGCTCCGGAACCGAGATGTTGAAGTATGGGCCTGCCACCGGGTTGGCGTTGCCGGCGACCTGCGCGTACTTGTCGCACCAGCCCGCGTACCAGACCCACAGGTCGATGGCCTCGTCGACCTGCGCGCCGGCGGCGGCGGCGGACACGCCCTCCTGAGCCGTGATCTCGTCGATGAACTGCGCACGGCGGCCCTCGAGCACCTCGGCGACGCGGTAGAGCACCTGACCGCGGTTGTATGCGGTGGCACCGGACCAGCCCTTCACGGCCGCGCGGGCGGCGACGACGGCATCCCTGGCGTCCTTGCGGGAGCCCTTCGCGGCGTTCGCGAGGAACGCGCCCTTGGCGGAGAGCACCTCATAGGTGCGGCCGGACTCGCTGCGAGGGAAGGCCCCGCCGATCGCGAGCTTGTAGGTCTTCGGAACAGTCAGTCGCTTGCTCATGCTGCGGCTCCCTTGAGGTATGCGGTCAGGCCGTGGCGGCCGCCCTCGCGGCCGTATCCGGACTCCTTGTAGCCGCCGAACGGGCTGGCGGGATCGAATCGGTTGAACGTGTTCGCCCAGACGACGCCGGCGCGAAGCCGGTCGGCGACCGCGAGGATGCGGGATCCCTTGTCGGTCCAGATGCCGGCGGACAGGCCGTACGGGGTGTTGTTCGCCTTGGCGATCGCCTCGGCCGGCGTACGGAAGGTCAGCACGGACAGGACCGGGCCGAACACCTCGTCGCGCGCGATGCGGTGGGATGCCTCGACGCCGGTGAAGATCGTCGGAGTGAACCAGAAGCCCTTGTCGGGGATCGCGCAGTCCGCGGTCCAGCGCTCCGCACCCTCGGCCTCGCCGATGTCGCTGAGCTCGCGGATGCGCGCCAGCTGGGCGGCGGAGTTGATCGCACCGATGTCGGTGTTCTTGTCGAGCGGATCGCCCAGGCGCAGCGTCGAAAGCCGCGTCTTCAGTCGGTCGATGACCTCGTCGTGGATGGACTCCTGCACGAGCAGCCTGCTGCCCGCGCAGCACACGTGGCCCTGGTTGAAGAAGATGCCGTTGACGATGCCCTCGACGGCCTGGTCGATCGGCGCATCGTCGAACACGATGTTGGCCGCCTTGCCGCCGAGCTCGAGCGTGACCTTCTTGTTCGTGCCGGCGACGGCCTTGGCGATATCGCGGCCGACGCCGGTCGACCCGGTGAAGGCGACCTTGTCGACCTCGGGGTGACGCACGAGCGTGGCGCCGGTCGATCCCGCTCCGGTGACGATGTTCACGACACCGGCCGGAAGATCTGCCTGCTGCAGGATCTCGGCGAAGATCAGCGCCGTCAGCGGCGTCGTCTCGGCGGGCTTGAGGACGACCGTGTTGCCGGCTGCGAGCGCCGGGGCGATCTTCCAGGCGAGCATCAGGAGCGGGAAGTTCCACGGGATGATCTGGCCTGCGACGCCGTGCGCCTTCGGATTCGCACCGAGGCCGACGTAGTCGAGCTTGTCGGCCCACCCGGCGTAGTAGAAGAACCAGGACGCGACGAGCGGGACGTCGACGTCGCGGCTCTCCTTGATCGGCTTGCCGTTGTCGAGGCTCTCCGCGACGGCGAGCTCGCGTGCGCGCTCCTGAACGAGACGGGCGATGCGGAACAGGTACTTGCCGCGGTCGCGGCCGCTCATCTTCGACCACACCTTGTCGTAGGCGCGACGGGCGGCGGTGACGGCGCGATCGATGTCCTCGTCCGAGGCGCCGGCGATCTCGGCGATGCGGGTCTCATCCGACGGCGAGATGGTGGTGAAGCTCTTGCCCGTTCCATCGACGAACTCGCCGTCGATGAACAGGCCGTAGCTGTCACGCAGGTTCAGGATCGCCTTGGATTCGGGCGCCGGGGCGTATTCCAGGAATGACATGTTTCTGTCCCTCAGTCGATCGTGACGTAGTCGGGGCCGGAGTAGTGGCCGGTGGTGAGCTTCTGCCGCTGCAGCAGCACGTCGTTGAGAAGGCTCGATGCGCCGAAGCGGAACAGGTGCGGCTGCAGCCATTCCTCCCCCGCGGTCTCGGCGACCGTGACGACGTACTTGATCGCGTCCTTCGAGGTGCGGATGCCGCCGGCGGGCTTCACGCCGATCTTCTCGCCGGTGCCGCGGTACCAGTCGCGCACGGTCTCGAGCATGAGCAGTGTCGTCGGCAGCGTGGCCGCGGGCTGCACCTTTCCGGTGGAGGTCTTGATGAAGTCGCCGCCCGCGAGGATGCCGAGCCACGACGCGCGCTTGATGTTGTCGTAGGTGTTCAGCTCACCGGTCTCGAGGATGACCTTGAGTGATGCGTAGGTGCCGTCCTCACGGCGGCACGCCTCCTTGACCGCGGCGATCTGATCGAAGACGAGTCCGTACCGGCCGGAGAGGAACGCCCCGCGGTCGATCACCATGTCGATCTCGTCCGCACCGGCTGCGACGGCCTCTGCCGTGTCTGCGAGCTTGATGGCGAGCGACGAGCGACCGCTGGGGAACGCCGTGGCGACTGCCGCCACCGAGATCTTCCCGTCGTCAGGGTCACCGTGCAGCGCGCCCAGCGCCTCGACGGCGTGGCCGACCATGTCGCCGTAGACGCACACTGCGGCGACGAGCGGGGTCGATGGGTCACCGGCATCCGGCGTCTTGGCCTTCGCGACGAGCGAGCGCACCTTGCCGGGGGTGTCCGCGCCCTCCAGCGTCGTCAGATCGATCAGGGAGATGATCTTGTCGATCGCCCACGCCTTCGACGTGGTCTTGATCGAACGCGTGCCCAGGCCCGCAGCGCGCTGTTCGAGACCGGTGGCGTCGACGCCAGGAAGGCCGTGCAGGAACCGGCGGAGCGTCGCGTCGTCGGGCTCACCGCCCAGCACATCCACCGCCGTGCGGCGGGTCAGTTCAGTGGTCGTCATCGTTCCTCCAACAATGCTCGGGCTGTGGTCTCATCGGTCACCAGCACGCTGCACAGGCCGCTGGTCACGACTGTACGCGCGATGTCGTGCTTCGCGCTCCCCGCGGTCACGAAGATCGCCTGCTTCGCCGCTCGAAGGTGGTCAAGGCTCACTCCGACCGTTCGCGCATCGAGCTGCGGGTCGACGATATTGCCGTCCGCGTCGATGTAGCGACCGAGGACGTCGCCGACCGCTCCGCGGCGGGCGAGCTCCTCGACGTCGGCGGGCTTCAGGTAACCGTTCTCGACGTGAGCGGATGATGCGTCGGCGGGGCCGGCGGAATACAGATAGGCGTGTGCGGCAGCCGCCTGCTCGAGGATGCCGGCGACGGTGCGATCGGCTTCGATCGCCTGCTTCGTCTCGACGCGTTCGAGGATGGCAGGGCTCGGGAGCAGCGTCGCCTGACCGCCGGCGCGCTGCGCGATGGTCATCGCGAGACCTGCCGCGCCGCCGGAGCGGCGGTTCAGGCTCACGCCGCCGTTGAGCTGCACGACGCTGACGCCGTGGGCCCACCCCTCGGGGAGCGCATCGGCGACCGCGGTGAGCGTCCTCCCCCAGCTTACGCCGAGGGTGCGCGGAACCGGCCGGAGCGCCGCGAGATGGTCGGCTGCGGCCTGTGCGACGCGCTCGAGGGCAGCATCCTCCTCATCGGGGACGATCACGGCATCCGACAGGGCGAACCGTTCGACGATCTCGCGCTCGAGACCGAGGCGCCGTGCGCGCGGGTGCACGATCTCGATCCGCACGATGCCCGTCTCGCGGGCCCGCGTCAGCAGCCGTCCGACCTTCCATCGGGAGATCTTCAGGAGGGCGCCGATCTCGTCCTGCGTCTTGGCTTCGTCGTAGTACAGCTCGGCGACTCGCACCGTGAGCAGATCGTCGTCCATGCGTCCTCCCTTCCGCATTCCAGCGTACGCGGGGACACGCACACGCGCATCCATGCGCTCATATGAGCAGAACGTTCTGCGAGCGATGCACTTTCGCGTGTGCACTTCATTCGCAGATGTGCGCCTTGTTCGCACGACATCGTGAAATCTGTCCAAGCGAAGCGCGCATCTCCGCGCGAAGCGCTCGCCCGGAGTGCGCCGAAGGGCGGCAGTCGCGATGACTGCCGCCCTTCGGGAACCCAGGATTCAGGCGCGCTTGCGCGTGGTGAGCACCTGATCGACGACTCCGTACTCGAGCGCTTCCTGCGCCGAGAGGATCTTGTCGCGGTCGATGTCCTTGTTGATCTGCTCGACCGGCTTGCCGGTGTGCTTGGCCATGGTCTCCTCGAGCCAAGTGCGCATGCGCAGGATCTCGGCGGCCTGGATCTCGATGTCGGATGCCTGGCCGTGTCCTGCCTCGCCCATCGCCGGCTGGTGCATGAGCACCCGGGCGTTGGGGAGCGCGAGGCGCTTGCCGGGTGCGCCGGCGGCCAGCAGCACGGATGCCGCGGATGCCGCCTGCCCGAGCACGACGGTCTGGATCTGCGGCGCGACGTACTGCATCGTGTCGTAGATCGCCGTCATGGCCGTGAACGAGCCACCGGGCGAGTTGATGTACATCGTGATGTCGCGCTCGGCGTCCTGGCTCTCGAGGACGAGCAGCTGCGCCATGACGTCGTCGGCCGATGCGTCGTCGACCTGCACGCCGAGGAAGATCACACGGTCCTCGAACAGCTTGTTGTACGGGTCCTGACGCTTGAAGCCGTATGCGGTGCGCTCCTCGAACTGGGGAAGCACGTAGCGGCTGGAGGGCAGGTTGCCTGCGGACTGGAAGGTGGGGGTGTACATAGGTGTCCTCTCGAATCCGTTACTCAGCCGAGTCCGCCGTGCCGCCGCCGCCGATGACATCGGTGGCCGACTCGCGGATGTGGTCGACGAAGCCGTACTCGAGAGCCTCCTCGGCGGTGAACCAGCGGTCGCGGTCGCCGTCCTCGTTGATCTGCTCGACCGTCTTGCCGGTCTGCGCCGCCGTGATCTCGGCGAGGCGGTTCTTCATCGACACGATCAGCTGCGCCTGCGTCTGGATGTCGCTCGAGGTTCCGCCGAAGCCGCCGTGCGGCTGGTGCAGCAGCACGCGGGCGTTCGGGGTGATGTACCGCTTGCCCTTCGTGCCGGCGGTCAGCAGCAGCTGACCCATGGATGCCGCCATGCCGATGCCGACGGTGACGATGTCGTTCGGCACGAACTGCATCGTGTCGTAGATCGCCATACCCGCGGTGATCGAGCCACCGGGCGAGTTGACGTAAAGGTAGATGTCCTTCTCTGAGTCCTCTGCGGCGAGAAGAAGGATCTTCGCGCAGATCTCATTGGCGTTCTCGTCCCGCACCTCTGAGCCCAGCCAGATGATGCGATCCTTCAGCAGCCTGTCGAAGACACTTGTCGCGACCAGGGGTTCTGCAGCCATTTCACGCTCCTGTTTTCCGTGTTCGGTGATTCGAATCTACCGGCGGCGACGCGGCGCCCAGGCCGTGTTCGCCGTCGGCATATCAGGTGTCGCGCTCGCCGATCTCGCGCGCGTACGCCGTCATGGAGCGGTGGTAGCGCGGCAGGTGCGGCACGAGCGCGAGCAGGGCGACGGAGAGGGCGCGGTAGGGCGCACCGGAACTCGCCAGTGCGAGCGCATGGAATGCGGCGACGGCGTCGCGGTACGGCGAGTCCGGCGCGTCGACGTTCGCGCGCTCGAGGAGGGAGAGCGCCTCGTCGGTCTCGCCGACGTTGCGCAGTGAGCTCGCGAGCTGGATGATCGCCTGCGGCTCGTGCTCGGCGTCGAGACCGAGCTCCAGCGCCCGGCGGTACAGCGGTATCGCCTCGAGAGGTCGACCGGCAGAGTCCCGCGCACCCGCGCGCTCGAACTCGGCGCGTGCATCGTCCTGGCCGCGTTCCGCGGCGAGGGCATCGATGCGGGCGATGACCTCATCGCCTGCGAGCTCGTTCGCCGCCGCCCATACCTCGTCGATGCGCTCTTCCCAGGTCGTCATGGTCCTCCTCGTATGCGAAAGGGCGGATGCCGAAGCATCCGCCCTTTCGTGATGATCAGTGTGCGATCACTCGGCCTTGTCGGCAGCCTTCTTGGCGGGTGCCTTCTTGGCCGCCGGCTTCTTGGCCGGAGCCTTCTTCGCGGCCGGCTCAGCGGCGGCGTCGTCGGCCTTCTCGGCCTTCTTCGCCGGTGCCTTCTTCGCGGCCGGCTTCTTGGCCGGAGCCTTCTTCGCGGGCTTCTCCTCGGCCGGAGCCTCGGCGGCCTCGTCCTCGTCGTCGACGGCGACGAGGCTCGACAGGTCGACCTTGTCACCCTTCGAGTCGACGACGTTGACCTT
>Ga0172374_1002567_pt1 | contig 11436 bp, 7 predicted proteins | sample LakKiv3m_FD_114536 | JGI IMG/M metagenome (GOLD analysis project Ga0172374, IMG submission 114536) | Freshwater microbial communities from Kabuno Bay, South-Kivu, Congo - kab_092012_10.3m | ecosystem: Environmental > Aquatic > Freshwater > Lake | place: Democratic Republic of the Congo... | reverse complement strand
CTGCCGCGCGAGATCCTCAAGGGCGGGCTCCAGCTCGTCGACTCCCCGGGCGTCGGCGGGTTCGAATCCACCAACGCGCTGACCACGCTCGCGGCGCTCTCGTCGGCGCACGCGGTGCTCATGGTCTCGGATGCCTCGCAGGAGTACACCGAGCCCGAGGTGCAGTTCCTGCGGCACGCGATGCGCATCTCGCCGAACGTCGCCGCGGTCCTCGCGAAGACCGACCTGTACCCGGAGTGGCGAGAGGTCGAGGAGATCGATCGGCGGCACCTGCTCGAGACCGGCGACGTGCCGATCTTCGCGGTGTCGAGCGATCTGCGCCTGCTCGCCGCGGAGCTGCAGGATCGGAGCCTCAACGACGACTCCGGCTTCCCCGCGCTCGTCGCGCACCTGCGCCGCGAGGTGCTCGGCCGCGCCGAGGTCATCCACGAGCGCGGTGCCGTGCACGACCTGCTCTCGGTGATCGACCAGCTCACGATGTCGATGCGCACCGAGCTGCACGCGCTGCAGAATCCCGAGGACACCCCGCGCATGATCGCCGAGCTCGAGGCGGCCAAGGCGAGCGCCGACGAGTTCCGCGGTCGGTCGGCGCGCTGGCAGGTGACGCTCACGGACGGCATCGCCGACCTCGTCGCCGACATGGAGCACGACGTCCGCGATCGGCTGCGGCGGGTGATGCGCGAGGCCGAGAAGTCGATCGACGAGGGCGACCCCGGCCCGATCTGGGATCAGATCACCGAGTGGCTCGACCAGCGAGTGGCGGCGGCCGTCGCCGAGACGTTCGTGTGGACGGACGAGCGATCGACGTGGCTGGCGGAAGAGGTCGCCGATCTGTTCAGCAAGGGCGAGACGGAGCTTCCCGCGATCGACGTGCATGACACGCGAGGCGTGCTCGACCCTGTCGACGAGATCTCGGGCCTCGACGCCGGACAGCTCAGCGCCGGCGAGAAGATCTACATCGGCGTGCGCGGCTCCTACGGAGGCGTGCTCATGGTGGGACTCGTGACCGGTCTGATCGGTCTCAGCCTCATCAACCCCCTCTCACTGCTCGCCGGAGTCCTCGTCGGGCGGCGCGCGTACCGCGAGGACATGCACGCCCGGCTGGCTCGCCGTCAGCAGGAGGCGAAGCTCATCGTGCGCCGCCACATCGACGAGGTGACCTTCCAGGTGGGCAAGCAGCTCAAGGACCGGCTGCGCCTGGTCCAGCGCACCGCCCGCGACCACTTCGGATCCATGGCGGAGGAGCTGCACAGGTCCCTTTCCGAGGCGCTCACCACGGCCAAGCAGGCGGCGACCACCTTCACCGCTCAGCGCGATGCCCGCGTGACGACGCTGAACAAGCGCGTGGCGCAGCTCGAGGAGCTGCGATCGCACATCCCCGTGCTCGAGCCGGGAGTCCTCGCCGCCCTGCCCGCCGCGGACGCGGAGCGCGTGACGTCATGACGGCATCCATCGCCGAACTGGCGGAAGACCTCCTGCGGACTGCACGCGAGGTCTACGTCGATGACCCGCTGGCGATCGAGATCATCGACCAACTCGCCGAGCGCCTGAGCGAACCGCTGCGGCTGGCGCTTGCGGGCATGGTCAAAGCCGGGAAGTCGACGCTGCTCAACGCCATGCTCGGGGAGCGGATCGCCCCCACCGACACGGGGGAGTGCACGCGCGTCGTCACCTGGTACCGCTATTCGCCGACCCCGACCATCACGATGCATCCCCGCACCGGGCCACCGCGCCGGATGCCGATCCGCCGAGAGCACGGCCTGCTCGTGATCGACCTCGGGGGCCTCCCCGCCGAGGAGGTCGAGTGGATGGACGTCGGATGGCCGCTGCCCGCACTGAAGGACCTCATTCTCATCGACACCCCCGGCATCGCCTCGCTGTCGGCCGACGCGTCCACGCGCGCCGTCCGCTTCCTCACCCCCGAGGATGCGCCGTCCGCCGCGGATGCCGTCGTCTACCTGCTGCGTCACCTGCACGGCTCGGACGTGAAATTCCTCGAGGCGTTCCACGACAACGCGGCGGGGGCCGCCCAGACCGTGTGCGCCGTGAGCGTGCTCTCCCGGGCCGACGAGGTCGGCTCCGGCCGGATCGACTCGCTGCTGTCTGCGCGCAAGGTCGCCCATCGCTATCAGCGCGACCCCGAGCTCGCCTCGCTGACCCTCGGCGTCATCCCCGTGACCGGTCTCGTCGCCGAGGGGGCGCGGACGCTGCGCGAGAGCGAGTACATCGCGTTCCGCGAGCTCGCGGGTCTGGACCGCGACGTGCGCGAGAAGCTGCTCGTGTCGGCCGACCGGTTCCTGCGCGAGACGGATGCGACCGGCCTGAGCGTCACGGTCCGCCACGACCTGCTCGCACGCTTCGGGATTTTCGGGGTGCGGATGGCGACGGCGATCATCCGCGGCGGCGCGTCGAGCTCTTCCGAGCTCTCCGAGGAGCTCGTCCAGCAGAGCGGCCTGCTCGAGATCCAGGACTTCATCTCCCGGCAGTTCCAGCCGAGGGCCGAGACGCTGAAGGCCCGCGGGATCGCCATGCAGCTGGCGCGGCTGGTGCGAGAGCGTCCGCGGGAGGGGACGGATGCCGTCCTCGCAGGCATCGACCGCTTCGCGCTGGCCGCGCACACGCTGCGGGAGCTCTCGCTCCTGGCGGATGCCCGGTCGACCGGTCTGCCGTTCGCCGAGGACGACGCGACCGAGGCCGAGCGGATCATCGGGTCCGGCGGCGCGGATGCACGCACGCGACTGGGCCTGTCTCCGCAGGCGACGGACGCCGAGGTCGCAGCGACCGCTTGCGAGAGGATCGCGCACTGGCGTCGCGTGGACGCCTCCCCTCTCGCCGACCGATCGGTCGCCGCCGCCTGCCGGATCGTCATCCGGAGCCTCGAGCGGATCGTCGCGGAGTCAGATGTCGGGATGCTGCGGCGCGATCCCGCCGCGACGGACATCGACCCGGCGGGCCGTCCACTTCATGGCGCGGGGCAGGATGCTGCACAGCAGCGCGAGCACCACGAGCCCCGCCTCCGCCGCGATCATCGCCCGGAACTGCGCGCCGTGGGAGCCCAGAGCCACCCACTCCGGTGAGAGCACCACGAGCAGCGCCAGCAGCGCCAGAGTCGCCAGCTGCCACCACCGCACGTTCGGGCGCCGACTGTTGAACGAGACCAGCAGCGTGATCTGCGCGAGGAGGACCGCGACGAGGGCGCCGAACACGATCCAGAACAGGATGTCGGCCGCCGCGGTGTAGGTCTCATCGCTGCGTCCGTCCGCAACACCGCGCGCGACGTCCTCGATGAGCGGCAGGAGCTCCTCCCTGACGACGAACAGGAACACGACGGCGAACGCTCCGACCGCGAAGCTGACGATCCAGAAGAACTGGCTCAGGCGCACCTCGAAGGGAGGCGTGGCCTTGACCAGCACCGGGGCGCTGTCGCCGCGCGTCGTCGACGGCCGGACGGGCGCCTCCCGAGCCGGTTCCGATTCCTGACCCGTCACCGCGCTGATCTCAGTCCTCCTCGATCGGCTCGTCGGCCAGCGGTTCGTCGGCGACGGCGGCGCTCGCCGCATCGGCGTCGTACCCGTCGTCGGCCGCGGCTGCCATGTCGGTGTCGAGGACGTCCGCAGGTTCGGGCACGGCGGCGGGCGCGGCATCCACCGGAGCCGCGACGGGCGCCGGCTCGGCAACCGGTTCTGCGACCGGGTCGGTGACCGCATCCGATGCCGGGTCGTCGCTGCCGACGGTCGCCCCGTTGAAGCTGCCGTCGTTGGTCTCGTTGCCGATCGACACGTCGCCGACCGTGATGTCGGTGTCGCCGTTGGCGATCTGCCCGTCCTCGCCGGCGGCGACGGACCCGTCGCCCGAGGCGACGATCGCCTCCTGGTCGAACACCTGGGTGACATCCCCGCCCTCGGTCCAGATGTTCTGGTTCACCGACTGGTCGATCGTCGTCGATCGGGCATCGATCGTCGTGAACTGCTGCACGATCCGCATGATCTCGTTCGTGACCTCGGTCGGCGTGCTCGGCGGCGGAGGCGGGTCGGTCTGCGTGCGGGTGACCACATCGGGCCGGTCGACGATGACTGGACGGACGGCGGCGACGTCGGCCATGCATGCGCCGCGCAGGTTGTTCGCCTCGAGCGCCGTATCGGGATCCGCCGCGAACCCGGCAGCCGCCTCCGGATCGCGGAGCAGGCTCAGTATGAAGGCGATCAGCGCGTCTGCGATCGTCTCGATCGGTGACGTCATGAAGAGGTCCCCCCTTTGGATGTCGATCGGAGCTCATCCCGCTCCGGCGGACGCCCGCTGCCGCGTGAGCCCGCAGTTCCCCAGATCCTGATGAGGATCGTATTCGTGCCGGTCCGCTCGGGCATCGGGGATCACCCCGATACCCGGACTGCGCGGGAGGGGGATTCGTCCTGCGCGGATGCCCGGACCGGATGCAGTGCCGCCACGGCGTGGTCGTCGCCGATCAGCTGGCGCAGTTTCGCGAGTACCTCCGAGCGCGAGGTCGCGCCCAGACGGGTGCGGATGTGCGCGATGTGATGCTCGGCGGTGCGGGGCGAGATGAAGATCGCCTCGCCGATCTCGGCGTACGTCTTGCCCTGCAGCACGAGCCGGGCGACCTCGATCTCCCGGTCGCTGAGCAGCTCCTCCGGCGCCATACGTCCCGGATCCGCATCCGCGGCGTCTCCGACGTCCGCCGCCCTGCGCGCCGCATCCGTCGGGTGCAGCTCGCGGGCGCAGGCGAGCAGACGGGCCGCGATCTTGCGGTCGTCCGTGCGCGCAGCCCCGTGCCCGGCCAGCCGAGCACCGTCCCACTTCAGACCGATCGACGCGAGGCCCTCGGCCGCCGCCTCCACCGCCGCCGGGTCGACCGTGCCGCCGAGCACGGCGGTCCACACGCGGCCTGCGCGCGCCATGACGGCGGCGACACGGCTGTTCGCGGACGCCGCGACGAGCGCCTTGGCGTGCGGCGTCAGGTGCCCAGGGCTTCCGATCAGGATGCCCTGCTGGATGCCGGCCCACCGCAGGTGGGCGATCCACAGCGGAGGATCCCCCAGGGCAGCCGTGATCTCCAGAGCCCGCTCGAAGTGCGGGGCGATCCGTGCGGCTTCACCCGCCCTCGTCGCCGCGCTGATGAGCTCGGCGAGCGGATGCAGGAGGTACAGGTCGACCTCGGTGCGCAGGATGACGCCGCGCGTTCGACGCCACGCCTCCTCCGCACCCGCCGCATCCTCGTACCGTCGCGCGATCGCGACTTGCACGGCACCGGCGAGCAGCTCGTCGCGAGCCGACAACGTCGGCGCGATCTCACGGGCACGCGCGAGATCGTCGCGGGCCTCGACGGGGCGTGCGCGCTGCACGGAGATCCAGGCCCGCCACAGCAGCAGACGGGCGCGCGCCCACGATCCGCCGTGGCCTCCGCTCACCGCATCGTCGATGACGGCGGCCGCCGTCGGCACCTCGCCGACGCTCAGCGCTGCGATCGCTGCGATGACCGCGGGCAGCTCAGGGACAGCGCCGGCGCCGTGCGAGCTCGTGTACATCTCGGCGGCCCGGACGAAGTCGGTCAGCACGGTCTCGGAGCACTCCCCGTCGATGGTCCGCCGCAGGCCCCTGCGCAGCAGCGCCATCGAGACGCCGATCGTCGAGGGAGCCGCATCGGCCGGCGCATCCGGCGCATTTCCTGTGCCCTCGGGCACCTTCTCGCCCGAACCCAGCGCCGCGATCAGCGCGAGCGAGCGGGAGCGGATGCCGACCGGCTCTGCGGCGCGGTAGACGGCGTGCGCCTGAGACATCATGCCGCGGGCCGCCCACACGCCGGCCGATACGTCCGCGAGGGAATCGCCGTCGGCCGCCCGCGCCGCATCCGATGCGCTCTCGACCAGATCGATCGCCCCGTCGGTGTCTCCCTGCGTCCAGGCTCCACGCGCACGGCGGACGACGAGAGTGGCGGGGTCGGCGGAGGCCTGATCATCGAGTCCTCCGGCGATCCGTGCCAGCCGGTGCAGGGGCATCGACGCCCGGACGGCCGACCTCACGAGCGGAACGGCCACGCCGCTGCGCAGCAGCAGGCCGGCCGCATGGCCGCAGGCCACGGCAGCGTCGTCATACGTCTCCGCAGCCGCGTCTGGGCCGAGCGCTGCGCACAGGGATTCGATCGCAGGGCGGAGCGCCCGGTCGACCGTATCCAGGCGGTGCAGCACGGTGCCCTGGAGCGCCCTGTGCAGTTCGGCGTGACCGGCATCGTCGGCGCAGTCGAGCTCGTCGTGCCGGGAGATGGCCTCGGCGACCAGCCAGGTGACCCCTCCGGTGGCCTCGAGGATGTGCTGGGCGCACGACCTGCTCATGGACGGGCCGTGCGCCTCGAGATAGGGGAGCAGATCGGACGGCCCGACGTGGCCCAGGACGATCGGCGGCAGCGTCCGCTCCACCGCGCGCGCGATGTCGTCCAGCCTCTCCACGGCCGGCCACGGCCGGGCTGCGACGATGAGCGCGGCATCCGGGTCCGCCGCCCGCCGGCTCAGCGCGGCGAGCTGCTCGTCGCCGAGCAGGTGCGCGTCGTCGACGATGAGCACGGTGTCCGCCGGGAGGCCGTCGATGATCGCCGCATCGGGCTCGCCGGTCGCGAACGCAGTTCCGGGAGCGGCGGTTCCCACGACCGTGCGCAGGCGCCGGAGGGATGCGGTCTTGCCCGACCCCGCGTTGCCCACGAGCATCGCGCGGGGCGGAGCGCCGGGCATCCGCGTGATGGCCGCGATGGTCGGAAGCAGTTGCCGTGCCCACAGCAGCGCGGGTGCGGTGTGCGCCGGGGAGTCCGGCCGCATGGAAAGAACGGTCATGATGATCAGCGTCAGCTCTCTGTCGTCGGTTCTGCCGAGGAGGAGGCCGGTGGTGTGTCATCTGCCGGGGGAGGCGGATCGGATGGGGGCGGGGATTGCTGCGGAGGCTCGGGGTTCCCGGGGGGATCACTCGCCGCCGGCTGCGGGGGGTCGGTCGGCGGCGAGCTGGTCTCAGTGGGCGTCGGATCGATGGTCGGATCGGTCGTCGGCGCGGTGGTCTGTGTCGGCTCCGAGGTGGGTGTCGGGCCCGCCGTCGGCCCGGTGGTGGGCGCCGGATGCACAGGCCCCGGACTCTGCGAGGGCTTCGGGGTCGAGACCGGCCTGGTGCTCGGACGCGGCGTCGGGTCGGCCTGTTCGACCTTCGGTCCGCCTCGCGCGCGATCTCCCGGTGCCCGATCGCTCCGGGCATCGGATGCCGGCGCTCGCGGGGTCGACAGCGGCGTGCGCACGAGGTTGCGCGGCGCGGGCGGAGAATCCGCGCCGCGCTCGTCGTCCTCAGGGAGCGCCGGGCTCGGGAGTGCCGGAGTCGCGACCACCGCGTGCTGCAGCCGCCCGTCGCCGGAGAACATCTCCACGAACGGGTCGTCTGCATCCGCGAGGAGCGCGGAGCCGTCGGCATCCTCCGCGCTCGCCGACGGGTCGTCGGGGACGCCCTGCAGGATGGCGGCGCCCGCGGTGCCGGTCGTGATACCGGCGGCCGCGATCACGGCGGCGACCGTGATGATCGCCGGAGACGCGGAACGGATCGACGTCCTGGCGAAGGGGGGGCGCAGCCGCCGGCGCCGGCGGACCGGCTCCGGCGCATCCGGCACGACCGGCACGGCCGCACCCGTCATGCTCTCGATGCTGCTCGCCTGCTCATGCCCGGGCGTGCTGAGCACACCGAGGCGTCGTGCGGCGCGGGCGGCACCCAGGGCCGCGGCGGCGTCCTGAGCCGAGACGATCGGACGGTCGAATCGCTCGGACAGGCGCTGGGCGACCAGCGGGATGCGGGCCGATCCGCCGAGCAGGAGCACGTGCTCGAGGTGCTCCGCGCGCACGGATGCGGCGTCGAGGGCCTCCTCCAGCGCGTCCATCGTGCGCTCGAGGTGCGGATCGATCATCGCCTCGAATTCGGAGCGGGTGATCCGCACGCTCCCGCTGCACTCGGGCAGAGTGACGGGGATCGTCGCATCCGCATCGAACGACAGCGACTCCTTGGCATCGATGCAGGCGCGACGCAGCCGGGCGAACGCGACCCGCTCCGCTGCTGTCGGTGCGGAAGGAACGGATGCTCCGGAGGTCTCGACGGCGTGCGCGAGGACGAGGTCGTCGAAGAGGGCGCCGGCGGCCCCCGGTGCGGCGACGGGGGAGGCGAGCACCGAGCACCCGCCGTCGGGGTCCTTGCGCAGGATCGTCGCCTCGAAGAGGTCGCCGCCGAGATCGTAGACGGCCACGGCGTCGCCCACGGCCAGCGGCTCGAGGCCGGCCGCACGGAGCATCGCGTCGTGCTGGATCACCGCGGCCTCAGCGGTGCTGATGACCTGCGCGTCCGCGATGCCCGCTGTCGCGAGCGCGACGAGCAGGGAGCCCGTGCGATGAGCGGTCCATGACGACGGGTGGGCGATGACGATCGCCGGCCGGGTGCTCGGGGGCCCGGACGCGTGCTCGGCAGCCCATACGACCAGACGCGCGGTCACCTCGGCCGCCGTCATCGAACGGGGCCCGAGCACGATCGGCGTCTCGTCGCCGATGTCGGCGATGAAGCCGCGGACGAGGTTCTCGGGGCGTTCGAAGCCGCGCTGCTCGGCGGCGTCGCCGAACAGGATCCCGCCGTCGTCATCCACGAAGGCGAGCGCGGCGACGCCCCCGCCCCTGTGCCCGAGCACGAAAGGGTGGGTGCTGATCTCTTCACGCTGCGCGAGACCCGCCGTCGCCGCTGTTATGCGACTCATCCCCAAGTCCAGCGCGAGTGCGTCTTCGAACTCGCCCATGTTCTGCCGCGTACCATTCCCCCAGGTTCTGGTTCCGGACACGCTCACTATAGGTCGTTTGTCCGCTCGGCGGTAGGGGCGTCTGCGGCGGACACTACTGTGGGTCTGTGAACCCCGAAGCATCCACCCGCGCCGCCGGCGCCGCCTACGCGACGGGCGCCTATCTGCTGTGGGGTCTGCTTCCGCTGTACTTCCTGCTGCTCGTGCCGACCGGTCCGTGGGAGATCGTCGCGGCCCGCGTGCTGTTCTCCTTCGTCTTCTGCATCCTGCTGCTGACGGTCATGCGGGGCTGGCGGCGCATCATGGCGATCATTCGGCAGCCGCGCCTGCTCGGCTGGACGGCACTGGCCGGGCTGCTCATCTACGTCAACTGGCAGGTGTTCCTCATCGGCACGCTCAGCGATCGCGTCGTCGAGACGGCGCTGGGCTACTTCATCAACCCCATCACCACGGTGCTGCTCGGCGTGTTCGTGCTGCACGAGCGGATCCGCCGGCTGCAGTGGGTCGCGATCGGCACCGCCGCGCTCGCGGTGGTCGTCATCATCGTCGCGTACCGCTCGTTCCCGTGGATCGCGCTGTCGCTGACGGCATCCTTCGGCGTCTACGGTCTGATCAAGAAGAAGATCGGGCCGGCGGTGGATGCCGTGAGCGGCCTGACCCTCGAGTCGCTCTGGCTCATCCCAATCGCCGTCGTGCAGCTCGTCATCGTCGCGCAGACGGACGGCATCGTCTTCGGCACCGTGAGCGGCTGGCACACCGCGCTCATGCTGTTCGCCGGCATCGCCACCGCCGTGCCGCTGCTGCTGTTCGCCGCGGGCGCCCGGCGCGTCAACCTCACCGTGATCGGCATGATCCAGTTCATCACCCCGATCATGCAGTTCCTCACCGGCGTGCTCATCCTGCACGAGCCGATGCCCCTCGAGCGCTGGGTCGGCTTCATCATCGTGTGGGTCGCGGTCGGCGTGTTCGTGGTCGATCTATTGCTCACACGACGCAGGCGTCCGCCGTTACCGATCTGAGACTGGACTGTTTCACACCGTTAACGCATCGCAACAATTCCGTGACTGTCTCACGGCTACGTTTGTGGAAACCGATCAGGCGCCCGAGTCTGATCGGGCCGACAGAAACAAGCAAGGAGCAGCATGAGCATCTTCTCAAGCTCGCGTGCACGCAGGGTCTACGGCACTGTCGCCGCAGTCGGTGCGAGCGCACTCATCCTGGCCGGGTGCTCTGGGGGAACGACCCCATCCGAGTCCTCCGCGCCTTCGGCCGACCGTGAGGACCTCACCCTCAGCATCGGCACCGTTCTGCCGCAGACGGGTGCGCTGAGCTACCTCGGTCCGCCCGAGGAAGCCGGTGTCGGACTCGCGACCGCCGAGATCAACGAGGCGGCCAAGGGCATCACGGTCGAGGTCCAGTACGGTGACTCGGGCGACCCCGACAACAAGGCGTACGAGACCACGGTTCCCAAGCTGCTCGGTTCCGACGTCTCAGCACTGATCGGAGCCGCCTCGTCCGGCGTCACGAAGCTGTTCCTCGACCAGGCGGTCAGCGCAGGGGTCATCACGTTCTCCCCGGCGAACACCTCGCCGGACTTCACCACGTGGGACGACGACAACCTGTACTGGCGCACCGCGCCCAGCGACCTGCTCCAGGGCGAAGTGCTCGGCAACCTGATCGCAGAGGACGGCAACCAGGCACTGGGCATCATCTACCTGAACGACGCGTACGGCACTGGCCTGGAGAAGGTCGTCAACGAGACCTTCACCGCCAGCGGCGGCGAGGTCGTCGCCAGCGAGTCGTACAACGCCGGTGACACCAACTTCAGCGCCCAGGTTTCGACCATCCTCGCCGCCAACCCCGACGCGATCGCGGTGATCGGCTTCGAGGAGACCTCGACCATCGTCCCCTCGTTCGTGAACAGCGGGTTCGACAGCTCGAAGTTCTACTTCGTCGACGGGAACATCTCGCAGTGGGGCGACGACATGCCGGTCTCCATCGAGGGCTCGAAGGGCACGCAGCCCGGTCCCGTCCTCGCGGACGACTTCCAGGACCGCCTGAAGGCCCAGTGGCAGGAGCAGGGCGACGGCAACGAGCTCGTCGACTTCAACTACGCGGCCGAGTCCTACGACGCGACCGTGCTGCTCGCTCTCGCATCCCTCGCGGCGAACTCGACCGACCCGGCCGACATCGCCTCGAAGCTGCAGGAGGTCTCGGGCGGCACCGGTGACGGCGAGAAGTGCGAGTCGTTCGCCGACTGCGCCGACATCATCCTCGGCGGCGGCACGGCCGACTACGACGGCTACTCCGGCGGCATCGGATTCGACGACGCCGGCGACCCGACGGAGGCGTCGATCGGCGTCTTCCAGTACGGTGCCGACAACACCCACACCCGCATCAACTGATCGGGTGAACCAGAAGGCCCCGGGCGCGAGCCCGGGGCCTTCTTCGTGCGCGCTGACCGCGTGGTCGCCGCGCGCTGTTCGCGGGCGGGAGCTCGGTCAGTCCTCCTGACCGAGCGTACCCAGGTACAGTCCGATGACCTTCGGGTCGGCCAGCAGCTCGCGTCCGGTGCCGGTGTGGGCGTCGTGGCCCTGGTCGAGGACGTAGCCGCGGTCGCAGATCTG
>Ga0172374_1002564_pt1 | contig 11442 bp, 12 predicted proteins | sample LakKiv3m_FD_114536 | JGI IMG/M metagenome (GOLD analysis project Ga0172374, IMG submission 114536) | Freshwater microbial communities from Kabuno Bay, South-Kivu, Congo - kab_092012_10.3m | ecosystem: Environmental > Aquatic > Freshwater > Lake | place: Democratic Republic of the Congo... | reverse complement strand
TGAGTTCTCGAAGATTCACACGTATACGGTCACGCGTCACAATGGGATGATTGAGTATCGCTTTACGAACTTACGCTATTTCGCGAAAGATATTTACCCGTTCGTCGCCGTCGTCATCGTCGATGAAGAGTCGAATGAAGTCTTGTCTTCGTTCACCGGCTGGGTATTCAGTGAAGAGAGCCTGCAAAAAAAATTGGCCTACGAACAGTAAAAAGTCGCTCACAGGAGCGACTTTTTTTTATGCCTCCGACTCCGTAAACTGGAGCTCGAAGTCAAATTTGACTTTTTTATCGACGAGTACGCCGCCCGCTTCGAGCGCCTGGTTCCACGTCAATCCGTAATCTTCCCGGTTGATCGACCCGTCCCCGGTAAAGGCGTGTTTCATGTTGCCCCACGGATCTTTTGCGCTTCCCTCATACTCGACTTCGAACGTCTCTTCCCGAGTCGTCCCGCGAATCGTCAAATTCCCGGTCAATTCGAATTCACCGCCACCTTTTGAACGGAACGATGTCGACTCGAACACGATGTCCTCGTGCTGCTCCACATCGAAGAAGTCTCCGGACCGTAAATGGTTGTCACGGTCACTGTTGTTCGTATCGATTGATGCCGCCTTAATCGTCACGTTCACCCGTGCGTTCGCGAGGTCGTCCGGTTGCCCATTCGCCTCGACGTGAAAGTCTTTGAACTCCCCTTTTACTTTCGAAATCATCATATGCTTGACCGTAAAGTTGATGGTACTGTGCGCTGGGTCGACTTGATATGTTTTTGCCATGAATCCGTCCACTCCTTCGATTTGAGATTGAATCTAATATGATATTTACCACAAATCTTGACTTCAAAACATTTTAATTCAAATGTGACAAATTATTGTCGAAAAATTTTGACTTTTATCACACCTACCCGTTACGATGGAAAAAGGGAGCTGTTGACTTACATTAAAATGTAAGCGCATACATAGAGTCCCTATACTTTACGGAAAAGGGAGGAACGACCATGATTTATGAAGTCCCAAACTCGACAGGCACGAAAGTACACTTTAAAGACCGATATGAGAATTACATCAACGGAAAGTGGACCGCGCCTGCAGGTGGAGAATATTTTGAGAACACCTCTCCGGTAAATGGTAAAGTTTTATGCGAAGTCGCCCGTTCGACGAAAGAAGATGTCGAGCTCGCTTTGGATTCGGCCCATGCCGCCAAAGACGCGTGGGGGAAAACCTCGGTCACAGAACGCTCCGTCATTTTAAATAAGATTGCCGATCGTATGGAAGCGAACCTCGAGATGCTCGCTTACGCCGAAACGTGGGAGAACGGGAAGGCCGTCCGCGAGACGCTAAACGCCGACCTCCCGCTCGCCATCGATCACTTCCGCTATTTCGCAGGCGTCATCCGGTCACAGGAAGGCGGCATCAGTGAACTCGATCAAGATACGGTCGCTTATCACTTCACCGAGCCGCTCGGTGTCGTCGCTCAAATCATCCCATGGAACTTCCCGATTTTGATGGCGGTCTGGAAAGTCGCACCGGCCCTCGCTGCCGGGAACTGTATCGTGTTGAAACCAGCTGAACAGACGCCGGCTTCCATCATGGTGCTTATGGAATTGATTGAAGACTTGCTCCCGCCCGGCGTGTTGAATATTGTCAACGGGTTTGGACTCGAGGCCGGCAAACCGCTCGCGTCGAGCGACCGCGTCGACAAAGTCGCCTTCACGGGTGAGACGACGACAGGTCGACTCATCATGCAGTATGCCTCACAAAACATCATCCCGGTCACGCTCGAACTTGGCGGGAAGTCACCGAACATCTTCTTCGCGGACATCATGGATGCGGATGATGATTTCTTTGACAAGTCGATTGAAGGACTCGTCATGTTCGCCTTGAACCAAGGCGAGGTATGCACATGCCCATCACGTGCACTCATCCACGAGTCGATTTATGAGCCGTTCATGGAACGGGTGCTCGAACGGGTCAAAGCCATCAAGCTTGGGAATCCGCTCGACCCTGACGTCATGATGGGTGCCCAAGCCTCGAATGAGCAGATGGAAAAAATCTTGTCATATTTGGAGATCGGAAAATCGGAAGGCGCGGAATGCCTCATCGGTGGCGAGCGTAATATGATGGACGGGGAACTTGCCGACGGCTATTATGTGCAGCCGACCATCTTTAAAGGACATAACAAGATGCGCATCTTCCAAGAAGAGATCTTCGGACCGGTCCTATCGGTGACGACGTTCAAAGACGACGCCGAGGCGCTCGCCATCGCGAACGATACGTTATACGGTCTCGGGGCCGGCGTCTGGACGCGTGACATGAACCGCGCCTACCGCTTCGGTCGCGAGATTCAAGCGGGTCGTGTCTGGATCAACTGCTATCACCAATATCCGGCCCATGCCGCGTTCGGCGGATACAAGATGTCTGGGATTGGCCGCGAGAACCATAAGATGATGCTCAACCATTATCAACGGACGAAAAACATGCTCGTCAGCTATAGCGAACAAAAACTCGGGTTCTTCTGAGATGGTGAACCGCGTCGAGGCCACCCCCGCCACGCTCGCGCTCCTCGAACAGCTGAAACGAAAACATGGACCGCTCTTGTTTCACCAGTCGGGCGGTTGTTGTGACGGGAGCTCCCCGATGTGTTTCCCGCAAGGCGAGTTCATGATTGGCGATCATGACGTCCTGCTCGGCGAAATCGGCGGTTGTCCGTTCTATATGCATGAGAAGCAATACGACTACTGGAAACACACCCAGCTCATCATCGACGTCGTCGAGGGCCGGGGCGGAATGTTCTCGGTCGAGGGCGTCGAAGGAAAACGGTTTTTAAGCCGTTCCCGCGTGTTCACGGACGAAGAACGGGCCGAGTTGCAACAGAGTTGAATGTTGGAGACCAGTCATCTCGAGGGCTGGTCTTTTTTTAGTCAAAGGGTACCTTTTTCTCAAAAACACATTTCCAATTTAACCCAAAAATCAACCTAACAATCGGCTCGATTCGATATAGTAAAGAGAGACACGAAAGGAGGCAGCCTATGTCCGAGCTTCTCACGAGCATGCTTAACGGCATGTTGATTTCATTGGTCAGTCTATTCGGTCCTCTGTTCTTGGTGATGAGTGGTTTGTTGTATACGAAGGTCAAGCGTTATAAACGGAGCCGCTATTATGCCCAGACCAGACACAGTTATTTCAAAGTCGTTCAAGACACCGGCTTGTACGGCGAATATTTATGTGTCGCCGCCATCGAGGAGCGCGTCCCGAATCCCTTCATCTTGACGAATTTATATTTGCCCCACCCAAAGTACCAAGACCGTACGACCGAAATCGATGTGGTGTTCATCAACCAGAGCGGCGTCCACGTGATTGAGTCGAAAAATTATAGCGGCTGGATTTTTGGACATGAACAAGAACGGCATTGGACCCAATCGATGCCGAACCGAAAGAAGTTTCGGTTTTTCAATCCGATCAAACAAAACGAGTTACATATGAAAGCGATGGAACAAACGCTTGCTGTAGAGCGGAGTCTACTCCACTCTTGGATCGTCTTCAGCGACCGGTCGACCTTGAAGCGCATCGACGTGGTCGACGTTCCCGTATTGAACCGGAAGATATGGAAACAACAGATTGCCTTGCCAGGCGAGGCCCGGTTGACGTTGGCGGAACAGACGGCCATCTACGAGCACCTGCTCCAATTTGCATCTGCGGATGAAGCCGTCAAGCAGGCCCATATCGCCGCCAAGCAACGGGTGACATGATTCCCCGTCCTATCCAAAAAGTCCCGCTCACCGTGAGCGGGACTCCTTTTATTTACTCTGCATTTTAAAGCGCAAGTATAGTTCGTTGTAGTATGCGTTCATGCGCTTGCCTAAGTTCTCATACACTTCGAGCTCATCCGTCACTTCTTTCGTCGGATAGAAGCGTTCGTCTGAGGTCACTTCTTCATCCAAGAATTCAAGCGCCGCTTCGTTCGGCGTCGAATAGCCGACGTAATCGGTGTTTCGGGCCGCGATTTCCGCGTCGAGCATGAAGTCGATGAACTGGTGCGCACCTTCGACGTTTTTCGATGTGTTCGGAATGACGAGGTTGTCGAACCAGAGATTCGTCCCCTCTTCCGGGATGACATACGTCAACTCTTCGTTCTCGTACATAATCTCGGAAGCATCACCTGACCAGACGACGGCCGCGGCCGCCTCGCGATTGGCCATCAGCATCTTGATTTCATCGCCGACGATCGCTTTAATGTTCGGCCAGAGTGTCTCGAGCTTCTTCTCCGCCTCGAGCAGCTCCTCTTTGTCCGTCGTGTTGAGCGAGTAACCGAGCGAATTGAGACCGAAGCCCATCACTTCACGGGTCCCGTCTGCGAGCAAGATGTTATTCTCGAGCGGCATGTCCCATAAGTCGTTCCACGACGTGATGTCGCTGTCGACGAGCTCAGGATTGTACACGATGCCGACCGTCCCCCAGAAGTAAGGGACCGAGTATTTGTTACCCGGGTCGAACGACTTGTCGAGGAAACGCGGGTCGATGTTATCGAAGTTCTCGAGCTTGTCATAGTCAATCGGCAAAAGCAGGTCTTCTTCAATCATTTTGCTGATGGCGTAATCTGATGGGACGGCGATGTCGAACGCCGTACCGCCCTGCTCGATTTTCGTGAGCATCGCCTCGTTCGAGTCGAACGTCTGATAGATGACTTTCAAGCCCGTCTCTTCCTCGAACTCGCCAATCAAGTCTTCATCGATATAGTCGCCCCAGTTGTAGACGACGAGCGTATTATCGCCGCCGAATCCTTGTGCCATATTGATTTGATACACCCAGAGCAAGAGGCCGAAACTGACGAGTACCGGTACCGTCAACATGATGACCAATTTTTTCATCGTCTTACCTCCTTCGCTTTCGCACCGCGTTGGGCGAGCACGTAATACCCAAGGACGAGAATGAGTGTGAACAAGAACAGGATGGCTGACAAGGCGTTAATCTCGAGCGAGATGCCTTGACGAGCACGCGAGTAGACTTCGACGGCGAGTGTCGTGAAGCCGTTACCGGTCACGAAGAACGTGACGGCAAAGTCATCGAGCGAATACGTGAGTGCCGTGAAGAATCCGGCAAAAATACCTGGCGTGATGTATGGCAAGATGACTTTCGTCAAGACGTCCCACGTACTCGCGCCGAGGTCACGCGACGCATCGATGAGCGTCGGGCTCATCTCTTGCAGCTTCGGCAAGACCAAGATGACGACAATCGGTACCGAGAAGGCGATGTGCGCCAACAGCACCGAGTAGAAGCCGAGTTGAATCCCGAGCATCGTGAACAAGATGAGGAACGACGCCCCGATGATGACGTCCGGGCTGACGATCAACACGTTGTTGAGTGACAAGAGCGACGTCTTCGTGAAGCGTTGTCGCGCCGTATAGATGGCGAGCGCCCCGATGACGCCGAGCACGGTTGAAATCGTCGCCGAGAGCAAAGCGATGACGATCGTGTTCAAGACGATGACGAGTAAACGTGTGTCGGTAAAGAGCGACTTGTACCAGTCGAGCGTAAAACCTTCGAAATTACTCATCGTCCCGCCGCTGTTGAACGAGTAGACGACCAAGTAGAGAATCGGTGCGTAGAGGATGAAGAACACCGCCATCAAATAGAGGTTAGCTAATTTAAATTTTTTCGGTTTCATCGACGCACCGCTCCTTTCGCGCCCCAGTCACGCGTGATGACCATGACGAGGACCATCGCCAAAATCAAGAACACGGCAATCGTCGAGCCCATGCCCCAGTTTTGCGTGACGAGGAATTGTTGTTCAATCGCCGTCCCGAGCGTGATGACACGGTTCCCAGCAATCAATCGTGTGATCATGAAGAGCGACAACGCCGGGATGAAGACAATTTGAATCCCTGACTTCACACCGTCGAGCGTGAGCGGGAAGATGACCCGGCGGAACGTCGTCCAGTTCGAGGCCCCGAGATCGCGCGACGCATAGACGAGCGACGGCGGCAGTTTCTCGATGGCGTTATAAATCGGCAAAATCATGAACGGGATGAAGATGTACACCGACACGAACACGAAACTGAAGTCCGTGAACAAAATCTGTTGCGTCCCGATGCCGACGGCCTCTAAAAACTGGTTCGTGATGCCGTACGTCCCGAAGATGCCGAGGAACGCATAGGCTTTGAGCAATAGGTTGATCCATGATGGCAAAATGATGAGCAAGAGCCAAAGTTGCTTATGCTTCGTCTTCGTCAATAAATAGGCGGTCGGATACCCAATCAAAAGCGAGAAGAACGTGATCAAGAACGCATACCAGAAAGAAGATAACGTCATCGTCAAATACGTCGACGTGAAGAACATCTGATAGTTCTCTAAACTCAAGTTCCCTTCGATATCAAAAAACGAGTAGTAGACGACGAGCAGGAGCGGCGCGATGACGAACAGCGCAATCCATAACCAGTAGGTCGTCAAATAGACCGTCTTCGCGGTTTGACTAGTTTGATTCATGAGCGACCTCCTCATAGGACTCGAGACGACGGTCGAACTCTTCCTCCGTCTCGCCTAAGCGCATGACGTGAATCGCCTCGTCATCGAACGTGAGGCCGATTTTCGAACCGACGACCGATTTTTTCGTCGAATGGACGAGCCATTCGTTGCCTTCTTGGTCATAGCAGCAAATCTCATAGTGGACGCCTCGGAACAGTTGCGAGTCGACGTCGACGACGAGTTTCGCCGATTCGACCGACGTCATCTCTAAATCTTCCGGACGGATGATGACTTCGACTTTCTCGTTGCGGTCAAACCCTTGGTCGACGCAATCGAACGTCTTCCCGGCGAACGTGACGACGTTGTCCTCTGGCATGACGCCCGGTACGATGTTCGATTCCCCGATGAAATCGGCGACGAAACGGTTAATCGGCTCGTCGTAAATATCGGTCGGTGTCCCGCTTTGGACAATTTTCCCGTGATTCATGACGAAAATCTCATCAGACATCGCGAGCGCTTCTTCTTGGTCGTGCGTGACAAAGATGAACGTGATACCGAGACGCTGTTGCAATTCACGGAGCTCATATTGCATCTCGGTCCGGAGTTTCAAATCGAGCGCCGAGAGCGGTTCATCGAGTAAGATGACTTCCGGTTCGTTGACGATGGCACGCGCGATGGCGACACGTTGGCGCTGTCCACCTGACATTTCATCGATTTCACGTGACTCGTACCCTTTCAAGTTGACGAATTTGAGCGCCTGTTCGACTTTCGTCTTCACGTCCGCTTCTTTCATCTTCTTGATGCGCAGACCGAACGCGACGTTCTCGAACACGTTCAAGTGCGGGAAGAGTGCATAGTCTTGGAACACGGTGTTCACTTGACGTTTGTTCGCCGGGACGTCGTTGATGCGTTTCCCGTTGAATTGGATATCGCCTGCGGATGCGTCTGTGAAGCCGGCAATCAATCGTAAAATCGTCGTCTTCCCGCATCCAGATGGCCCGAGCAACGTATAGAACTTCCCTTTCTCAATCTCGAAGCTGATGTTTTCTAAGACGACGGTGTCATCGTAACGCTTCGACACATTGTCAAAGCGAATAATCGTTTCTGGGTTCATTTCAGTTCCTCCCTTATAAATATGAATGGGTCGCGACGATTAAACATTCACTCTCGCCATCGTAGTCATTGACGAGTTGATGCGAATCGGAGGCGACATAATATAACGTTTCTCCGGCTTTGGCGAAGTACGTGTGATGGCCGAGCTTGAGGGCGACCCGCCCTGACAGGACGTAGACGAACGTCTCGGAACGGGAAGGCTCGTAACGCTTGAATTCCCCATGTTTGGAGAACGTCAGCAAAATCGGCTCCATCTCTTTTTCGTTCGATTCCGGAATGAGCCATTCGGTCCGGTATTTCCGATCCTCATCGGCATACACGGTCCGGTCGTCTGCGGTATAGCTCACTTTTTGAAAGATCTCTTCATCGAAGAACTCTTTCGGCGAGCAACCGAGCACTTCCAACAAGTCGAATAGCGTCTCAAGCGAAGGTGAACTCAAATCACGCTCGATTTGAGAGATATAGCCTTTACTCAAATCCGTGCGCTCGGCCAACTCTTCTTGCGTCAAGCCTTTCTTGACGCGGAGCCGCTTGATTTTTTGACCGACTTCCAAGTCACAATCCCTCCTTTCGGCTTTGACTCAAGTTTAGTAAAAGATGATTCCAACTAAAGAAAGTTTATAAATACTTAACTATAAAGCGAACTAATAGCGACCTTTATTATAACGGATTGAGAGTCGTTTGCAAGTAAAAAAACCACGCCGATTGCGGCGTGATTTTTAATGGATGTCGCGCTTGGACATCAAGTGTTTGAACTTCTCATTTTTCGTTTGAAACAAGTGGAGCTGGGGCCCGTACGCATCGATCTGTTGCACGACGTATTGGAATGATTTTGCTTCCCCAGGATACGGTTCACCGGCACGGGCGAGCGTCGTCTCAAAATCTTCCCACAGCACTTCAACCCACGTTAATGCTTCGAGCTCGCTCAAGACATCGTTCTTCTGTTTCAAGATTTCGGCCAAGCGCTCGTATTGTTCGGTCCGGTTCATGCTTTCACCTCCGACAGCTCCGAGAGCGGAATCGCATGTTCAGCCATCTCCCCTTCGAACGTCCCCCAGCCCATGATGCCGTTCACGAACTTCAAGCGGAACGGGCGCTCGTTATAGTTGACGATATACGTCGTCCCCGGCTTGAACGATTTCGGGTCAATCAAATAACTCTCGGCAATCGCGATGCGTCGCAAGACGACCTCGATTTCACTGACCATGCCCATCTGTTCGGCTTTCCGCTTCCGTTCATGGAGCGCTCGAATCTCTTGCTCGAGCTCATATTTCGATAAATCACTCAATCGTTTTTCCATTTCGCTCACCTCTCTTGTAGCGTATCAGATTTTTCGCGGAAAAGAAAAAGGCGAAACTGAAACGATGTTCAGTTCGCCTTGAAGTTGTAGAGCGGTTTGATGATTTGATTGATGGTGACGGCCGGCTCGATATAGCGGACGATTTCATTCATCGACTTATAGACGAACGGTGATTCATCGATTGTCGACAGCCGGACCGAAGTTGACCAGACATCTGCCATCGACTTTTTAAATTCGTTGAAGTCGACGCGCTTTCGCGCGGCCGAGCGTGACATGACGCGACCGGCGCCGTGTGGTCCCGAGAAGTTCCAGTCGGGGTTCCCCTTGCCGGTACAGATGAGCGAGCCGTCGCGCATGTTCATCGGAATGATGACCCGCTCGCCTTCCTGCGCCGAGATCGCCCCTTTCCGAAGTATCATCGCGTCGTGATCGATGTAGTTGTGGACCGTATCGAATTGATCGACGACGTTCCAGTTCATCGCCTCGACGATGACATCGGTCATGGCAAGACGGTTGGCGGCCGCATATTGCTGTGCGATACGTACGTCGTGCATATAATCTTCCATCGCTTCCCCTTCGACATAGGCGAGGTCGCGAAAACGTTTCCGTGCCTCGCGCTCCGTCTCGAGATAGGCTGCGATGTCCTGCTGCCGTCCCGTTGCCTTCATCCGTTCAATCTCGTCTCGAATGTCAACCGTCTTCATCATGTGCTCGACCGCTACCTGTTGATAATGGTCGGCGATTTGGACACCGAGGTGGCGCGAGCCGGAGTGGATGACAAGAAACGTGCGTCCGGCTTCGTCGCGATTCACTTCGATGAAGTGATTGCCCGAGCCGAGCGTGCCGATCGAGCGGAGGGCCCGGTCCAGCTTATACGGCGCCCGCACGTCCTCGAGCGGGAGCTCGGAGGCGTACGAGTGTGCCATATCCCGGATGTTCATCCCGCTCGGTACGTATTGACGGATGACGTCGTCGAGCCGTTGAAAGTCGATGCGCTTCACCTTGATTTCTGTACAAAGCATGCCGCACCCGAGGTCGACGCCGACGAGGTTCGGTACGACCTTGTCGTGAATCGTCATCGTCGTCCCGACGACCGATCCTTTGCCGGCATGCATGTCCGGCATGATTCGAATCGAGGCGCCTTGCGTGAACGGTTGGTCGACGAGCGTTTGGATTTGGGCCCGCGTCGTATCGTCAATCCGTTCATTGAATACTTTAGCCCGGTTGTGCTTTCCGATAATCTCCATAGGACCTCCTCAACTGATGGCTTGTTGTTTACTTTGCAGCTCATGCATCCGGGCGTAGACGCCGCCTGCGGCGATGAGCGACTGATGGTTGCCCCGCTCGATGATTTGACCGTGGTCGAGGACGAGGATTTGATCCGCTTCTCGAATCGTCGAGAGACGGTGCGCGATGACGAATGTCGTCCGGCCGTATGTGAGCGTCTTGAGCGCCTCTTGAATGAGCGCTTCCGTTTCCGAATCGACACTTGCCGTCGCTTCGTCTAAGACAAGGATGGCCGGGTCGAACACGAGGGCGCGAGCGAAGCTGATCAACTGACGTTCCCCGCTCGAGAGCGAGGCGCCACGTTCGATGACCGGCTCGTCTAACCCGTGTGGCAATTGTTTGACGAAACGATTGGCTCCGACCGCCGTCAATGCGCGCCATACCCGGTCGTCCGAAATCGTCTCGTCCCCGAGCGTCACGTTCGTCCGAATCGAGCCTGTGAACAAGAACGGGTCTTGCAGCACGATGCCGAGATGGGCGCGGACGGCTTGAGTCGGCAGCTTCGTCACGTCCATGCCGTCAATGTTGAGCGTTCCTTCGGACGGGTCATAGAAGCGCATGAGCAAGTTCATAATTGAACTCTTACCGCTACCGGTATGACCGACGAGCGCCACCGTCTCACCTGGTGCCGCATGGATATCGATGTGCTGGAGTACCGGTTTCCCGGCTTCATAGCTGAACGACACGTCGTCGAACACGACCTCACCTTTAAAGCGTGCGATACGTTCCGCCGACACGTCTTCCCCTTTCTCGTCGAGCAACTGGAACATCCGGTCTGCCGAGACGAGTGCCTGTTGGAGCGGAGACAGTTGGTTCATGATTTGCGTCACCGGCTCAAAAATCCGTGACACGTAATCGATATAGGCGTACAAAATCCCGAGCGTGAGTACGCTCCCCGTTCCGAGCGTCTGCGCACCGACGACCCAGATGAGTAAGGCGAGTGCCATGTTGCGGAAGAAGTTGACCAAGTTATGCGACATGAGCGCATCCAGTTTGAGCAGCTTCCTTCTTGTTTGGAAGTTGTCACTGTTTTTCTCGTTGAACTCGTCATAGACGAGATCTTCTTTGACGTACGACTGAATGATCGGCATCGTTTGGATGCTCTCATTCAATTGGGCGTTCATATCCGCGACGAGGGCGCGGACACGGAAGTTGTTCCGGGTCGACAGGCGTTGGAACAACTTAATCCAAACGATGACGACCGGGATGATGATGAGCGAGACGAGACCGAGGCGCACGTCCAAGAAGAACATGGCGATCAAGACACCGATCATCATGACGACGC
>Ga0172374_1002559_pt1 | contig 11449 bp, 12 predicted proteins | sample LakKiv3m_FD_114536 | JGI IMG/M metagenome (GOLD analysis project Ga0172374, IMG submission 114536) | Freshwater microbial communities from Kabuno Bay, South-Kivu, Congo - kab_092012_10.3m | ecosystem: Environmental > Aquatic > Freshwater > Lake | place: Democratic Republic of the Congo... | reverse complement strand
TTGATTTTTGCACGTTTACAATGCCGACGTATCGGCCGGGGGCGGTGCATCGGTTTATCGCCGGGCAACTGGAGCAGGTGGAGGCCGGGGCGATTGGGCGGCTGATGTTGTTTTGTCCGCCACGCACGGGGAAGACGGAGTTGCTGATCCGGTTTATCGGGTGGTCGTTGGGGCGGCATCCAGAGTGGCCGATGTTGTATGCGTCGTATGGGGCGGATTTGGCCTGGGAGAAAAGCGGCGAGGCGCGCAATGTGGTGCGGGGCGATGAGTTTGCGGAGTTGTGGCCGGCGGTGCGGTTGGATCCGGGCAGTCATAGTGTGCAGCGGTGGCGGACGACGCGGCGCGGCGGGTTGCAGGCCCAGGGGGTGGGCGGGCCGCTGACGGGGAAGGGCGGCCGGCTGATCGTGATTGATGATCCGGTGAAGAATCGCCAGGAGGCGGATAGTGCGACGCAGCGGGAGGCGACGTGGCGCTGGTACACCTCGACGCTGCGGACGAGGTTGGAGCCGGGCGGGCGGATGATCCTGGTGATGACCCGGTGGCACGAGGATGACCTGGCCGGGCGGTTGTTGCGGCGGGCGAGTGAGGATCCGCAGGCCGATCAATGGACGGTGGTGAGTTTGCAGGCGTTGGCGGATGGCGCCGGGGGGGATCCGCTGGGCCGGGCGGCGGGGGCGGCGCTCGATCCTGAGCGGTATGATGTGGCGGCGCTGCAGCAGATTCGGGCGAGCATCGGGAGCCGGGACTGGGCGGCGTTGTATCAGCAGTCGCCCCGGCAGGATGAGGGGACGGTATTCAAGCGGGGCTGGCTGCGGTATGTGGCGGCGGCGCCGGAGTTTGTGCGGGCGGTGGTGGCGTGGGATACGGCGTTCGAGAGTCGGGAGGGGAGCGATTATTCGGCGGCGGTGCTGGTGGGGCTGGGGGTGGATGGCCGGTATTATGTGGCGCCGCTGGTGCGGGAGCGGTTGGAGTTTCCCGACCTGGTGCGTGAGGCGAAGGCGGTGATGCAGCGGTGGCCGGAGGCTGAGCATGTGGTGGAGGCGAAGGCGAGCGGTAAGAGCCTGCGCCAGCAGTTGCGCAGCGAGGGGATTCCGCTGATCGAGGTGGAGCCGGCCGGGGATAAGGTCGCCAGGGCGCATGGGGTGACGCGGTATTTCGAGGCGGATATGGTGCGGGTGGTGTTGGGGCCGGGGGTGGATGCGCTGGAGCATGAGCTGTTGACGTTTCCGGCCGGGGCGCATGATGACCAGGTGGATGCGTTGGTGTATGCGCTGCTGCGGTGTGGGGGCGGCGGGAGTGGGATTTATGTGTGAGGATCTGCGATGAAGACGGTGGGCGACTGGGTGGCGCTGGTGTGTTTTGTGAGCCTGGCGGCGCTGGGCTGGGTGGTGATTTTGCGGGGGGTGTCGTGGCCGGTGGTGTTTGCGGCGCTGTGGTTTGTGGTGATCGGGGCATTGGCGGGGGTGCGGCCGGAGGAGTGGCAGCGGCGCGAGGGGCGAGCGGGGAAGTAGCGTTGGCAACCGGGCGACGGTTGCCAACTCGGCGGGACTCGGATGATAAGGTTTTGTTAGCGGTAGAGATTTTTCGGGGCGAATGACAGCGGGGTGGGCGGATGAGTGTGTTGGAGCTGGTGGCCAGGGCGGCGGGGTTCGAGCGGGTGAAGGCGGCGGCGGGGGACGCGCTGGTGGAGACGCCGTGGGTGTGGCCGCTGTGGCGCCAGGGCCAGCCGGATTGGACGCCGCCGACGTTGCAGGGGTTTGGGCAGGCGGGCTACAGCGATAATGCGGTGGTGTATGCCTGCATTGCGGCCAGGGCGCAGACGGCGGCGCTGGCGCCGCTGGTGGGGTATACGGGGCAGCGTGGGGAGCCGCAGCGGTTGCTGGATGCGCATCCGCTGGCCGGATTGCTGTTGAAGCCGAATCCGTGGCAGAGCTGGTACGAGTTCATGGAGTTGCTGATTACGTATCTGGATCTGGATGGGAATGCGTTCATCTGGAAGGCGCCTGGCCCTGCGACAGGCTCAGGGGGCGTGCCGGGGGCGTTGTATCCGCTGCGCTCGGACCGGGTGCGGCCGGTGCCGGGGCGGGCGCGGGAGGCGCCGCTGTTGGGGTATGTGTATGATCCCGATGATACGGGGGCCTGGCTGAGCCGGGAGCCGTATTTGCCGGAGGAGATCATCCACGTGAAGTATCCGAATCCGCTTGATCCGTTCGAGGGGCTGGGGCGGGGGACGAGTCCGCTGGGGGCGGCGGCGAAGCCGGTGGATGTGGATAATGCGGCGACGAGTTTCCTGAAGAACTTTTTCGATAATGCGGTGGCGCCGTTCGGGCTGCTGAAAAGCAAGCAGAAGCTGGTGGATACGGAGGTTAAGCGAATCCGGGAGCGATTGCGCGCGCAATATGGTGGGGTGCAGAACTGGGGCGATGTGATGATCCTGGATGCCGATGCCGAGTATCAACGGCTGGGGCTGTCTATGCAGGAGATGACTTTCTCGGATTTGGATTTCCGCAACGAGGCGCGCATCTGCATGGCGCTGCGCGTGCCGCCGATCATTGTGGGGGCACGGGTGGGGCTGGAGCGGAGTACGTTTGCGAATTATGGCGAGGCGCGGCGGGCGTTCTGGGAGGATATGCTGATCCCAGGGGTGTATCAGCGATTCGAGGACGGGTTCAACGCCGGGCTGGCCGATGGAACGGATTATTGGCTGGCGTATGATTACGGCCGGGTGCCGGCGCTGCGCGAGGATGTGGCGGCGAAGTGGGAGACGGCGACCAGGGCGTTTATGGGCGGGTTGGCGACGCGCAATGAGGCGCGGGCGCTAGTAAAGTTGCCGCCGGCGGCGGAGGCGGAAGATGGCTTCCGGGCGGCGGAGGCGCAGCAGATCGGGGCGCCGGGGATTGGGCAGACGCCGGTGAGAGTTGGCAACCGGGCGACGGTTGCCAACTCTACGGACGACGGGGGTGGCAAGGCCGAAGACCCTTTTGGGGGCGTTACCCATGACGGAGCGGTGGATCTGGCAGCGAAGGCGGGGCGGGCCGGCGGGCTGGCGTTGCGGTTGCAGATCGAGGGACGCTGGAGGCCACGGCTGGCGCGGGCGCTGCGGGCGCAGTTGCGGGCGGCGCTTCCGGCGGGGATGACGCCGGGGGAGGCGGCCGGCGCGGTGGAGCGGTTGGGGCTGGCCTCGGCGGATGTGCGCGATGTGCTGTATGGGATGCTGCGCGAGGCGGCGCTGGCGGGGTTGAGCGCCGGGGCCGGGGATGTGGATGGGCTGTTGGGCGGCGCTGCGACAGGCGCAGCGAAGGCGGAGATCGGGATTGATTGGGCGTTGGTGAATGCCGAGGTGCTGCGCTGGGTCGAGGGGTATGCGTTCGAGTTGATTCGGGGGCTGGATGCGCGGAGCCGGTCGGCGGTGGGGGAGGCGATCCAGCGGTGGGCGAGTAATGGGCTGCCGCTGGCCGATCTGGTGGAGGAGTTGGCGCCGATCTTCGGGCCGGTGCGTGCGGAGTTGATCGCTTCGACGGAGGTGACCCGGGCCTATGCCGAGGCGAATTTGCGGGCGTGGCGGGCGAGCGGGGTGATCGAGCGGGTGACGTGGCGGACGGCGAATGATGAGCGGGTGTGCTTTCCCGCTGGGACAATGGTCGAGACAGCTAACGGGCCGCGACCGATTCAGGACATAACGCCAGGGATGCATGTACTAACCCGGATGGGGCTACGATGCGTAAGAGCAACGAGCAAAAGAAATTACAGGGGCGCAATGGTGCGGGTATTTTCTGAGGTTGGCACGGTGACTGCGACTGCCGATCATCCATTCTGGACGCTAGAGAAGGGGTGGTTGGCAGGGGGTAAACTCGATGCCAGTTACCACCTTGAGACGTTCTGCCAGCAGGCTGTCAAGGTGCTGGACGTGCATAATTTCAGCTTCGGAGATCCGGCAGACACGCCAGCCATGCGATTCGAGAAAACGATTTTTTCGCAGGTCGCGCGTCGGATCGCGATGCCAGTAGATGCCATCAACTTCGAGGGCAACACGCAGGTCGGACAGCAGGAAGTCAACGCTATAGCGCCCAATCTGCGCTTCCTGGATGAACGTGATGCACAGTCTGGTCAGAGCATAGCGCACGGATTGCTCGAGCATGTTCTCGCCTGTGAAGGAACGATAACAGGCGAAAGAGCAGAACTGCCGGTCTTCGCGGGGCTGTTTGCGGATCGTGCGTCCACAATTGCGGCATTGGATATATTCAGGGGGACGCCGACAATCCTCAGAGCAAAAGTGGCGGTTGAGGCGTTTCTCGGCGCGAAAGATTTTGCCGCAACGTTCGCAGGGGATGTAGCTGGTTTCGGCGGTACGGCATTCTCGACTGCAAACCGTGAACTTATGCGCCTCCGAGCCGTTGACGATGAACGTCTTGCCGCAAATGGGGCAGGTCTTTGTGACTTGGTTGGACTTGGCTACGTCATAGCATCGTCGGCTACAAAAGCGGCGACCGCAGGCAATAGCAGACGGCTTACGATACACAAGTTTCCCGCATACAGGGCAGGGGATTTCTTGTCCAGTCTTCGATCTTGGTTTGGGAGACATATCGCACACCTGTTGATTGCGTTTGACGTATTCTATCATCGGCTGTCCGCCAAGTCAATAGCGGTTTATGATTTGGAAGTTGATGGCGTGCCTGAGTTCTATGCCAATGGTGTGCTGGTGCATAACTGTCCGGTGTGCAGCGCGCTCGGCGGGGTCAGGTGGGGGGCGGATGGGGCCGTGCCGACGGCGATTGCGGATCAGGTGGCCGATGGGGTGGTGACGCCGATCGGGCAGGCGTTCGTGCATCCGGGCGGGAATGGGGCGCAGGCGCGGTGGGCAGGGCAGGCGTTCCGGGCGCCGCCGGCGCATCCGAGGTGTCGGTGCTGGTTGGCGCCGGTGGTGTGATGGGCAAGAGTTGGCAACCGGGCGACGGTTGCCAACTCTGAGGATGGCGATGGCTGAGATCGTGGTGGCGCTGGAAGGGGTGGATGAGCTGCTGCGCCGGTTGGAGCGGGCGGCGAGCAATGCGGTGCTGCGGGCGGCGATGGAGCGGGCGACGGCGCTGATTCAGGCCCGGCTGGCGGTGTATCCGCCGGCGGAGCGCAAGCCGCAGCCGTTCAAGACGGATAAGCAACGGCGGTTCTTTTTTGCGGCGCTGCGCGATGGGCGCATCGAGGCGCCGTATCGGCGGACGGGGACGCTGGGGCGGCGCTGGACGACGACGATCAGCGGGGCGGGCCTGGACCTGGTGGGGCGGGTCGGGAATAATACGACGTATGGGCCGTATGTGATGGCGCGGGCAGAGCAGGCGGCGTATCATGCGGGGGTGTGGCCGGTGGCGGAGGATGTGGCGGAGCAGGCGACGGGGGATGTGCTGGACATTTTCCGGGATGCGGTGCAGACGGCGTTGGGGTGAGGACGAGAGAGTTGGCAACCGGGCGACGGTTGCCAACTCTGGCGGAGGTGGGCGATGGGCAGGGAGCGGATGGAGTATAAGACGGTTCTGGAGGTGCGGTCGGTTGTGGATCGGGTTGTGACGGGGTTTCCGAGCGTGCTGGGGAATGTGGACGACGGCGGCGACCTGGTGGAGCCGGGGGCGTATCTGAAGACGCTGCAGGAGCGGGCGGGGCGGATGCGCTGGTTCTGGGGGCATGATAAGGGGCAGCCGCCGATTGCGACGATTGTGGAGATCGCAGAGGTGGGGCGAGAGGCGCTGCCTGCGGCGGTGCTGGCGCGGTATCCAGAGGCGACGGGCGCGCTGAAGGTGAGCCGGGAGTATCTGGATACGCCACGGGGGAATGAGGTGCTGGCCGGGATCCGGTCGGGGGCGATCAATGAGCTGAGCATCGGCTATGATGCGCTCCAGGCGACGCCGGGGGGCGACCGGGAGGTGGCCGGGCGGCGGGTGCGGCGCTTTCTGAAGGAGATCCGGCTCTGGGAGATGAGCGACGTGAATTGGGGGATGAATGCGGCGACGGCGAATGTGAAGGCATTGCTGGCGGCCGGGGATACGAAGGGGCTGGCGCAGTGGTTGGAGGCGCGCATTCATCTGGAGTTTACGGAGGTCGCCGACGAGTTGTTCGGGGATGGGTATCTGACCCGTGAGGAGCGGATCGCGCTGTCGGCGGCGATCGGGGGCGCGCTGGATGCGTTCAATGCGCGGCTGGCAGCGGACGATCTGGCGGGGGTGCGGGAGCGCGAGCGGTGGGATAAGCCGGAAGCGCCGGCGATGACGCCGGCGGCACCGCCGATCGCCGTGGAGATGTTGCGGCGGCGGGTGTTGGTGTTGCAGAAGGAGCTGGCGTTGCTGTGAGCCGCTGGCCGGGCGCGGCGGCCAGCCGGGTCCCACTCCGCAGGAGTCGGGGGCACTGGCCGGGGCTGGGCGGGCACTCGTGGCGACGGGTGATAATCGGTTGTTAGCGGTAGAGATGTCGGATGTTGAGATGTCCGATGTGAGATGTTCGACGTGAAAAGGGGTTAGGGCGATGGAGAAGTATAAGGTGCTGATCGGGCAGGCCCAGGGGCTGGTGGCAAAGGCGGATGGGCTGTTGGCGGAGTTCGAGGGCAAGGAGCTGCCGGCGGAGAAGCTGGCGGAGTTCGATGCGCTGATGAAGCAGGCGGATGCGCTGAAGGCGCAGGCGGAGCGGCTGCGCCAGGTGGCGGAGCGCGATGCCGAGTTGAAGGCGCTGGGCGCGGCGGGGCCGGCGGAACGTGAGACGGGCGGCGGCGAGGACAAGACCTTCGGGCCGGTGTACACGATGCGTTTCGGCGACGAGAGCAAGGAGCAGGCGGCGATCATGGCCGACCTGGTGGGCGCGGACTATCGGCAGCAGATCGCCGAGCAGAACGTGGCGTTCGCCAAGTATCTGCGGTGGGGGGATCGGCTGCTCGACGGGCGCGAGGTGCGGCTGCTGATGAAGCAGATCTTCCCGTGGGCGCAGGTCGAGTATCTGCTGAAGAACGGGATGAGCGTGGGCCAGGTCAAGACGACGATGGTCGAGGCGCAGGGGAGCCTGGGCGGGTATGCGGTGCCGCCGAATGTGCAGGCGCAGATCGTTTCCCGGTTGCCGGGGCGGTCGGTGGTGCGCAGCGCCGGGGCGAACGTGATCGAGCTGACGAACGGCAATGCGGTGGATGTGCCGGTGTATACCGGCGGGAATAGCCGCTATCGGGGCGCGCTGCGCGGGGTGTGGGGCAACGAGACGAAGACGCCGACGGCGGCGAATGCGACGCTGGGCCAGACGCCGGTGATTGCGCAGGTCTACACCTACAAGGTGGGGATGTCGCAAACGCTGGTGGAGGATGCGGCGAACCTGGTGCAGTTGATTCAGAGCGACATCACGGATACGCTGGCGATTGACGAGGATGAGGCGTTTCTGATCGGCGACGGGGCGAACAAGCCCCGCGGCCTGCTGCCCTCTTCGGCGAACGGCGATAGCCTGGCGACGGTCAACTCTGGGGATGCGAGCGCGTTGACGGCGGACGGTCTGATCGGGCTGAGCGACGGGATTGACGAGCAGTATATGGCACAGGCGCGCTTCGTCTTCAACAAGGCGACGGGGACGGCGATCCGCAAGCTGAAGAGCGGCGGGGGCGAGTATCTGTTCGATCGGGACCTGGTGAACAATCAGCGGACGCTGCTGGGGTATCCGTTCGTGCGAAGCGAGGCGATGCCGGACATTGCGGGCAGCGCGTATCCGGTGCTGTTCGGCGATTTCTCCGGTTACTGGATCGTGCAGAAGGCGGGGCTGACGATCGCCCGGTTCCAGGACTCGAATACCGGGGTGAACATGGTGGAGTATCATGTGCGCCGGCGGGTCGGTGGGCGGTGCGTGGAGACGTGGAAGTTTGCGGCGCAGTATGTGAGCGCGTGAGGGTGATGCACGGTTGCCAGCTTTGCGAGAGCTGGCAACCGTGGATAGGGGGGTAAGGTGAACGGATATTTGGCGCATGGGATGAAGGTGGTGCGGGGGAGCGCGAAGCCGGAGACGGCGATGAGCGGGGTGGCGGCGTATCCGGCGAGCGGGTCGTATGTGGATGTGAGCGGGTATGAGTTCGTCCACATCATTGCGCATCTGGGGACGCTGCACGCGAGCGATACGCCGGTGCTGGCGCCGAAGTGCAGCGATAGCGTGAGCGGGACGCTGGATGTGATTGACAGCAGCCTGGCGCATACGTGCGATGTGACGGACGACGACGGCGATGATGTGGTGTGGAGCATCCAGGTCAACAAGCTGCCGCTGGATCATCATTTCCTGGCGCTGGCGACGAGCGGGACGCTGACGAACGGGTCGTATGTGGACGTGACGTTCCTGCTGGAAGGCGGCGTGGAGCCGGTGACGCAGCCGGCGACGAGCGCGGCGACGTACGCGTGGCTGGGGTAGGCGCGTGACGGGTGAGAGTTGGCAACCGTGCGACGGTTGCCAACTCTACGGACGGCGGAGGTGGGGGATGGAGCAGAAGCAGATTCAGTATGTGTTGATTGCGCTGGCGTTGATCCTGGCGGTGGTGGGGTCGTATTTCGGGATCACGCTGCCGGCGCCGGATGTGCCGGCGCCGACGAGCCGGAGCGCGAATGTGCCGTGCTATTTCGAGCAGGGGGGCGCGGCGTTCACGTGCGGGAGCGGCGGGACGGTGACGATCGGGAGCGGGGCGACGTTGGCGGTGGCGAGCGGGGCGACGTTTACGAGCGGCGGGTATGCGCTGGCGGTGAGCAGTCCGATCACGGTGACGGGTGTGCTGACGAATGTGCGGGTGCTGTACTATCAGGCGCCGTGAGGGGCGAGAGTTGGCAACCGTGCGACGGTTGCCAACTCGGCGGCTAATATCGAGTTAGCAGCAGGAGGCCGGGCGTGGAGACGTGGCTGATCGGGACGGCGGAGGCAGGGCTGGCGGCGGATGCGGCGGATGGCCTGGCGGCGGCGGGGGATGTGACGCTCGGCGAGGTTGAGGCGGCGCTGGCGGCCGATGCGACGACGGCGTTGGAGGTATGATGGAGCTGTTGGCGACGTTGGATGAGGCGAAGCGGGCGCTGGACATTACAGGCGAGACGTATGACGCAACGCTGGTGACGGCGCTGGGCCAGGCGTCGCGGCTGGTGATGGCGGCGGCCGGCCGGCGGCTGCTGCCATGGGCGGCGACGCGCTACGCGGATGGCCTGGGCCGGGCGCAGTTGTGGCTGGCGGAGTCGTGGCTGGCGATTGCGACGGTGAGCCTGTCGAGCGACCTGGGGCAGACGTACACGGCGCTGGCGGGCACGGACTGGTGGGCCAGCAATGGGATCGTGTGGGATGCGCCGCCGTTCGAGCTGCTGGCGCTGAATCCGAACGGGTCGTACAGCGACTTTTATGCCGGGCAGCGCACGGTGAAGATCGTGGGGACGCTGGGGTGGCATGGGGATTATGCGAGCGCCTGGGAGCTGAGCGGGGACAGTGTGCAGGATGGCAGCGGGATCTCGGCGAGCGTGACGACGGTGACGGTGGGCAATGCGGACGGGGCGGATGCGCGGGGCGTGACGCCCCGTTTTAGTGTGGGGAATCTGCTGCGGATCGAGAGCGAGTATGTGACCGTGACCGGGGTGAATGCGACGACGAATGCGTTGACGGTGCTGCGGGCGGCGCACGGGAGCACGGCGGCCAGCCATGCGCAGGGGACGGCGATCTACACGTTCCGGCCCGATGATCTGGCGCAGCAGGCGGCGCTGACGCAGGCGGTGCGGGCGTTCAAGCGGGGGCAGCAGGCGTTTGCGGATGCGGGGGCGAATGCGGAGCTGGGGCAGTTGGTGTATGTGAAGCGGCTGGATCCCGATGTGGAGGCGATCTTGATGGCGGGCGGGCTGCGCCGGTTGGCGGTGGGGTGAGCGATGCGGCGACTGTGGGGGTGGTTGTTGCGGCCGCCGGAGGGCACGGCGTTGCGGGATGTGACGGCGGCGGTGCTGATCGGGCAGGGGGTGGTGCGGCTGGTGGACGGCGTGCTGTTCGTGGTGCAGCCGATCCGATACGGCGATCCGGTGCTGTATGCGCTGGTGCTGTTGGGGGTGGGGGCGGCGCTGGCCGCAACGCGCACGCGGCGGGCGACGAACAATGGGGCGTTTGCGGCGGCGGCGGCGAGCGTGTTGTATATCTGGCTGGCGGTCTCGGTGATGACGGCGACGAGCGCGGTGGCATCGTTGATCTATGCCTGGGGGATGTTCGTCGAGGCGCGGGCGGCAAGCCGATGGGATGGCCGTGGAACTGCGTGACCTGCTGTACCTGGCCCTCGGCGCGGTGGGTCTGTTTCTGCTGGCGCGGGCCTCGCGCGGCCGGCCGGCGCTGATGGATCGGTCGTCACAGGATGCGCTGGTGGCGCAGTTGATCCAGGTGACGCAGGAGCGGGATGCGTGCGCGCATCGGGCGGAAGAGGCGGAACGACGGGCGACGCAGTTGCAGGGGATGGTTGATAATTTGTTGCCGGCACGGGTGAACGATCAGCAGGTGATCGAGGCGCAGCGCCGGCAGTTGCAGGAGCGGGCGCAGGAGTTGGACGGCCTCAAGGCGGGGCTGGGGTTGCGGTAGAGCGTTGGCAACCGGGCGACGGTTGCCAACGCTGAGGGGGGGGGACGTGGACGTGCTGCAGGCGGCGATTGCGGGGGCGGGGGCGGCGCTGGCCGGGATGGAGGGGCTGGCGCGGTGGCATGATGATCCGCCGGAGAGCCTGAGCGAGTTTCCGGCGGGGATGGTCTTCAGCGTGAGCGGGGAGATCACGGCGGTGAGCGACGGGTTCGACCGGGGGCTGCACACGTTGCGGGTGGTGGTGTATTTGAGCCGGACGGTGTTGCCGGCGGCGGTGGATGCGGCGAAGGTGTGGCCGTATCGGATTCATGGTGCGCTGAAGGCGGATCAGACGCTCGGCGGGACGGTGCGGGCGGTGGTGTGGCCGCTGAGCTATCGGGTGGGGCCGCTGCTGTACGGGAGTGAGACGCATTTCGGGGTGGCGGCGGATGTGGTGGTGAAGGTGTGAGGTTGGTAGGTTGGTAGATTGGTAGGTTGGTAGATTGGTAGGTTGGGGGAAGGGGAAACACGGTGGCACAGAAGCGGATTTATGAGTTGACGGAGAATACGGAGCCGGATGCGGCGTATTGCTTGCCGATTGATAAGAGCGGGGCGGCGAGTGCGCAGCGGGTGACGCTTGCGAACCTGCTGCAGAATGTGACGCAGAACACGCCGATGCAGATTGCGGGAGTGCTGGAAGCCAGTGATGCGGCGGATAGCGACAACTTTGGCGCGTCGGTGGCGCTGAGCGCAGACGGGGCGATCCTGGCGGTGGGGGTGTGGACATGGGAAGGCGCGAGCGGGACGAACCGGGGCGGGGTGTATCTGTACGACTGGAACGGGGCGGCCTGGGTGCAGCGGGGCAGCGTGCTGGAAGCCAGTGATGCGGCGGATAGCG
>Ga0172374_1002558_pt1 | contig 11450 bp, 7 predicted proteins | sample LakKiv3m_FD_114536 | JGI IMG/M metagenome (GOLD analysis project Ga0172374, IMG submission 114536) | Freshwater microbial communities from Kabuno Bay, South-Kivu, Congo - kab_092012_10.3m | ecosystem: Environmental > Aquatic > Freshwater > Lake | place: Democratic Republic of the Congo... | reverse complement strand
TTTGATTACCCCCTTTTTAGCCGCTTTATCGATAGCTTTGATAGTCTTGGTATATTCCTCTTTGACTTTCTTATCGTTGGCTTTAAGCTGTTTCAGGCTAACTTTAGTTAAATTTTTCATTTTATCGGAAACTTTTTTGTTAGCCGCGTTTCTTTTGACGGCTTTTCGTAGTTCTTTGGCCGCCGATTTCTTGTTTGGCATACGGAATTTCTAAATAATAAATTAATTAATTAATGATGAGTGAATACTAACACGATACTAAATAAAAATCAAGCCTGAGCCGATATGCAGTATTTTTGATTTTGTTATATACTATTGTTATATGAATATTAGACATATTAACCGCGCTAAGTTTATACTTAGTTTGATTATTTTTTGTGCTATAATTGGCTTTTATTTGAATAGGTCTTATGCCCATATTTATGATACCATTGGTGCCGCTAACTTAAGGCCGGTCAACTCGGCCGGCCAGCATTTAATTATTAATAATATGGCGACTACTACCGGGTCGACTTATGTAGCCTTAGGAGATAGTTTAAGCGCCGGAGTCGGGACTGACCGAACGGAAGAATATTTACCATATTTATTGGTTAAAAAATTAGCCGGAGATGATAAGAGGATAGTCCTACGGAATTATTCGGTTCCCGGTTTTAAGACAGCCGATCTTTTGGGCGAATTATTATCGCCGGCTATCGATACTAAACCCGATATTGTTACCGTGCTCATCGGCGTTAACGATATTCATAATAAAATTTCTGCCGCGGATTTTCGAAAAAATTATGAAGAAATTTTAAGCCGATTAACCCGAGAAACCACGGCGAAGATTTATGTTATAAATATTCCGTTTATCGGCGCCGACAAGATGATGCTACCGCCTTATCAATTTTATTTCGATAGCCAGACTAAGGAGTTCAATACTATTATTAAGGAGTTGGCCGTGAAATATTCAGTGTCTTATATTGACTTATATACGCCGACCGTCGCTTTATTTAAAAAGTCCGGCAGTCATTATTCTGCTGATTTATTTCATCCCTCCGCCGCGGGCTATAAGATCTGGGCGGACATAATTTATGCTTATATCAATTAACGATCCTATTCAACAGACTGTAATTTTTTCAATTATCCTTTTCGTCGTCTTAATAGCCTGGACGCGTCGTCGCGTTATCACGGACTGGTTTCCGTCATCTTTGACGGCGGAATTAAAAGGATTGGCAATTTTAATGATCGTCATATCGCACATCGGTTATTTTTTGGTTAGCGATCATCGGTTTTTATGGCCGCTGTCTATTGCTGCCGGCGTCGGCGTAAACTTATTTTTGTTTTTATCCGGTTTTGGTCTGAGTGCCAGTCAGATTCAGAAAAATCTTAGCATTTGGCAATTTTATAAGAAGCGTCTTTTGAGATTATTCACGCCCTTTTGGTTCGTTTTGAGTCTTTTTTTAATTTTAGATTTTTGGCTTTTGAAAATTAATTACCCCTGGGAGTATATCGGTCGGTCTTTCTTGGGAATTTTTACGCACGCCGATTTATATCTCGATATTAATTCGCCTTTTTGGTATCTGACTTTTATTCTCGGGTATTATCTGATTTTTCCGCTAGTATTTTCTAAACGCTGGCCCTGGTTATCGGCCGTTATTCTATATATAGCTGGCTATCTGGTAATTTATTTTCATCCGGCGCAGCTTGATTATGTTCTGCATCTCTATAAAGTTCATATTATCGCTTTTCCGCTTGGCGTTTTGGCGGCCTGGCTGGTAACGAAATTAAGAAGCGTCGAAATTTTAGAAAAAATATCGTGTGGCCGCGCGGCAATCGGGTATTATCTTTTTTTGGCGGTCCTGTTCGGGCTTTTTATTTACGCTAATACTAATTCCGGTATTGGCGGTAGCGCTAATTTTGAGCAAGCCATGAGCGTCTTGGCGATTTTGACCATCATCGGTGTATTTGTTTTAAAGAAGATTGAATTCAGATTGCTGTCTTTGTTCGGTCTATATTCTTACGAAATTTATTTATTTCATTGGCCGCTGATGTATCGCTACGATGTTTTTTATTTTTGGTTGCCGGCCTGGCTGGCGACAGTTTTGTATCTGATTTTATTTATCGGATTAGGGTGGGGGATGGGGAGGTTAATCGGTTTATTAAAGTCAGACGGAAGTAGAATTAAGCAGCAAGCTTGATATTAATAAAAAAGAGCGGCTCAATAGCTGCTCTTTTTTTCGGTCGGGGTGGAGAGATTCGAACTCTCGATCTTCTGGTCCCAAACCAGACGCCTTAGACCAACTGGGCCACACCCCGTTTATCTAAAAAAATAAACCCATCAATAAATATAGCATGGGTCATTTTTTTTATCTATACAACGTGCCCCGGGTCAGAATCGAACTGACGACACAAGGATTTTCAGTCCTTTGCTCTACCACTGAGCTACCGAGGCTTGAAAATTTGTTGTTAAACTAGTTGCGGGGGTCGGACTCGAACCGACGACCTCTAGGTTATGGGCCTAGCGAGCTGCCAACTGCTCTACCCCGCTATGATGAGAAACGTGGGCAATGGAGGACTCGAACCTCCGACCTCAACATTATCAGTGTTGCGCTCTAACCAACTGAGCTAATTGCCCAATTTTTAACTGACAAGAATATAACAAATATTAAATAAAAAGGCAAGGGATTCGGGAAAATTGTAATAGCTATAGGCTGGAGATTAGCAGGTTCAGTTCAGTCTTAATATCTCCGTTTCCAGTTTTATTAAGAAAATCTAGACGGATTAAGCGGTCTAAATAATTTTTTAGACCGGACGCGGTAAAATTTTTCGCCTGCAGGAGTCCTTTCTTGATCACAAAGGGGTGTAATTTTAATTGGCTGGCCAGATTGGCCGGATTCATTTTTTCGTCTAAGGCGGTTCGAATCTGTAAAAGTATTTTGAATTGGCGAATAAGCATTGTCAGCAAGTATTCGTCGCTTAAGCCGGCCGCGTATTGCTCTTCCAGTAAACTTATCGCCAGTTTTTTATTTTTAGAGCTAAGCGCGTCGGTTAGGCCGAAGATATTTTCGTCATAAGAACCGGGTACGGACTCTTTGATCTCGGCGCTGGTGACAGTTTTGGCAGCGCTAGAGAAAGCTAATTTTCTTAAGTTACTGGCAATCAACCAAAGATCGCCACCGGTCAGATTAATTAGCAGAGAGGCGGCCGGGATACCTATTTCTTTTTGGTAGGACTTAATTTCTTTCGTAATAAAGGTCAGGATCTGGTTGTCGGTCAGGGGCTTGAATTCTTGGCTGTAAGGCTGTTTACTTAAAAGAGTAAATAATTTTTTAGCATCGGTCTTGAGAGGCTTGTCTTTTGCGCCTATTTCTTTATCGCGAAAAATAATTATATTGTCTTCGCTACTGGTAAATTTTTTTAAATAATCGGCTAATTCGGCGAAAATCTTTTCCTTTTTGTTGTTAAAGATATTCTCGACGACGACCATTCTTTTTTTAACAAACAGTGAACCGGTATTTATCTTTTCTTGAATATCCTTAAAAGTAGCGGTCGTTCCGTCGATCAAATCAAAACTGTTGGCGTCGGGGTCGACATCGCGAGTAAATTTATCCTTTAATTCTTGCAAGAAGCGTCGCGTCCGGAAAGTATCGGCGCCGTGGAGAAAAATTATCATATTATGATGCGGTTATTTTAACTTGTTCTAAATTATCGATTTTTCGCCCTAATTTGTTCCCGGTTTTTTGGCCCAGTGGTTTTCGCCCAGGCCGGAATCAAAGACGCCAATTTTATTGTCTGGCATAAGTTTGAAATTGGTCGCCGCGCTCTTTATAATTTTTGAATAAGCCAAAACTGGCGCAGGCGGTCGATAATAAGACGACGTCGCCCGGTTTGCTAGCTGGGCGAGCGGCAGCGACAGCAGCGGACATACTTTTTACTTCTATTAGTTTAGTCTTGGGAAATTTTATGGTCAGTAATTCTTTTTTGATCCGCGGAGTCGCTCGTCCGGCCAGTAAGATTAAAAATTTTACTTTATTTTTTATAGCGCGAGCTAAAGGACGGAAATTTGCTCCTTTATCCGCTCCGCCGGCGATTAGAATTAACGGCTCACGGAAGGAGTTTATATCTAAGATAGTGCTCTCCGGCGTGGTCGAGAAACTATTGTCAAAATATTTTACCCCGTTTTTATTAGTTACGAATTCTAAGCGATGCGGTAAATTAGTAAAACCGGCGACAGTTTTTTTATAAATAGTCGGACTGATTTTTAAAATCTTGGCGGTCGCTATGGCGGCGGCGATATTTTCCTTATTATAGTCGCCGGTTAAGCCAGAAGGTAGAAGACTCGTCCCGAAAAATATTATTTTGGTCTTTAGTTTGGCACTTTTGATTTTATTGGCCAAAGCCTGATTGAGAATTAAATATTTATTGGCTTGATATCGAGCGATATTGAGCTTAGCCCGCCAGTATTTATTATAAGTCGCGTGAAAATTAGGGTTATTAGGATCGGCTGGCGCCAGATGCTCCCGGTATAAGTTAGTAACGACGGCGATTTGCGGGGAGTAATGCAAATCTTCTAATTGAAAACTAGATAATTCTAAGACAACGAAGTCGTCGGCTTTAACTTGCGTCAGAAATGATAAGGGTGATACGCCGATATTACCGCCTAGCCAGACGTGCTGTTTGGTGCGGCTAACAGCATCTTTTAAGATTCGGTAGATAAGAGTAGCGGTTGTGCCCTTACCCTTAGTCCCAGTGACGCCGATAATTTTTTTTGTCGGCAGGAGGGAAAAGAATAAATTTAAAGGACTGCTGATTATCGTTTTGCCGCGCCGCCGCGCTTCTTTAATGCCCGGGCAAGATAGGGGCCAGCCGGGAGAGCGGAAAAGCAGGTCAAATTTATCTAAATTTTTATTGAACGCTGCGCCTAATTGGTAATTAATTTTTAGCCGAGAAGATTTTATTCGTGGTAAGTCGGCCTGAGAGCGAAAATCGCAGATCGTGATCGTCGTTCGCGTTTTTGCTTGATTCAATAAAGCGATCAGAGCTATATTATCCAGTCCCAAGCCTAAAAGACCGATCTGTTTATCGTTCAATTCTTTCAATACTTTGTTTTGCGCTACCGTCATTTTATTATTTTAATTCGCCCCAATCATCGCCACTACTTTCTTCGACAATGATCGGCACTTTTAATTTTAAGACATCTTGCATAATATCCTTAATTTGCGTGCGGTAGGTCTCAATCTTATTTTTTTTAATTTCAAAAATCAATTCATCGTGGACCTGCAGCAGCATTTTTATTTCTTCTTCTTGGCCGGCAATAAGTTCGGCAATTTTAACCATGGCCAGCTTAATGATATCGGCGGCTGTGCCTTGCAGCGGCGTATTGATCGCGACCCTTTCCGCGCTTTTGCGGATAACTGGAATCGTCGAATTTATTTCCGGTATCGGCCGGCGCCGGCCAAGAAGAGTCAAGGCGTAGCCCTTTTCTTGCGCCTCTTTTTTGAAACGGTCGGTCATTTTCTTGATGCTCGGGTAGGCGGCAAAATATTTTTCAATGAACTGCGCTGCTTGGAAATAGGGAATGCTAGCGGTTTGACTAAGGCCATGCGGCCCCTGGCCGTAGAGAATCCCGAAATTGATCGCCTTAGCTTCCCGGCGCATAGTTTTCGTCACTTCGTTTAATTTAACGCCATTTATTTCTGCGGCCGTGGCGCTATGGATATCCTCTCCTTTCTTAAAAGCCTCAATCATTTTTTTATCGCCAGATATATGCGCGGCGAGACGCAACTCTATTTGCGAATAATCGAAGCCGATTAGTCGGTGGCCGGTGGCTGCGACAAAAGCGCGGCGGATCTTTCGGCCCTCGATTGTCCGCGTCGGAATATTTTGCAAATTAGGATCAGTCGAAGAGAGGCGCCCGGTCGCCGCTATCGTCTGATTAAAGCTAGTGTGGATCCGGCCGGTTTTTGTATTGATGAGGGCCGGCAGAGCGTTAAGGTAAGTGGTTTGCAGTTTATTTAATTCTCGGTAGTCTTGGAGCAAAGGAATGATCGGATGCAGGTCATGCAATTTATTTAATTCATCTTCCGCTGTCGAAAAACCTGTTTTCGTTTTTTTTAGGTTGGCGGTCGGTATGGCCAGTTTAGTGAATAAGATTTCTTTTAATTGTTTGGTGGAATTAATATTAAATTTTGTTTGAGCCGATTTATAAATATTTTTTTCTAGTTGGCTTAACGAGTCCCCGACTTCTTTAGCTAATTGAGAAAGTAGGGCGGTCTCTACTTTGATACCATTATTTTCCATTTCTCCTAAAACCCGAATTAAGGGCATTTCTATTGTATTAAAAAGATCTTCGAGATTTTCTTCTTTTATTTTTTTTCTTAGGATGGGTACCAAGCGATGGGTAAAATCAGCGTCTTCGCAGGAATAGGGACTTAATTTTTCCGGATCCAAATTTTTAAAATTGATCGTTAATTGTCCCGGCTGGGTATCGGCTAGATTTATTTTACTTATTCTTTCAAAACCTAATTCGGTGAAGACAAGAGTGTCTAAACTGTGTTGGCGATTATTCGGATTCAATAGGTAGGAGGCGATCATTGTATCGAAGTTCAGACCTTGTAAGTTGACGCCTTGATTTTTTAAAACTCGCCAATCAAATTTTAAATTATGGCCGTATTTTTTTATTTTCGCATTTTCTAAAATAGGCTTTAGTTGCGCAAGACGATTTTTATTAGATAAGACAAAATAAGCTTCGCCCTTAGACCAAGAAAAACTCAGGCCCAGCAGTTCGGCCGTAATCGGATCTAGGTCGGATGTCTCCGTATCTAGCGTGAAAGCTTTTTGGTCCTTTAATTTTTTAAAGAAGGCGGCAAATTTTTTATCCCCGTCTATTAATTGATAAGAAAAATTTTTTGTCGTTATCTTCTCATCGACATCAGCCGCCGCGGGGGTCGTTTTTTTATTATGTTCTTTATTAATTCGATCGCGCAGGTCTTTAACTTTGGCTAATAGGGATTTAAATTCTAGTTCACTAAATAAGTTTAAAACCCGATCTAATTTAAAAGTAGAGAATTGGATATCGGGCAAAGAAAAATTTATTGGCGCTTGACAGTTGATCGTGGCGAGTTCCTGACTTAAATAAGCGTTCATTTCGTTAGCAAGTAATAATTCTAAAGTGCGCGGTCTTATTTTCTGATTATTCTTTTTGGCGGCGGCATATACGCCAGCTAAATTTTTAAATTCGACTAGGAGCTCGCTCGCCGTTTTTTCGCCGATACCTTTGACGCCGGGGATATTGTCGCTCGGGTCGCCGCGCAGAGCTTTATAATCGATGATTTGATCGGGATTTAGATTATAGCGGGTCTGGACTTGCGCTGCCCCATATAAGACACTATCAGATAAGCCTCGGCTCATCGTATAGATCTTGGTTCTGTCGTCGATCAGCTGCAGAGTATCCAGATCACCCGTGATAATTATCTTTTCTAAATTTTTTTCTTTTTTTGTCTGAGCGCAGATCGTGCCGATTAAATCGTCGGCTTCATAGCCGCTTAACTCAAAAATTGGGATATTAAAGGCTTCCGCTACCTTTTTGACGAGCGGAATTTGTTCGTATAATTCGTCGGGCGCCTTGACGCGGGTCGCTTTATAGTCGGCGTAAGCTTCGTGGCGGAAAGTCGGTCCGGCTTTATCGAGAGTTAAGACCACATATTCGGGATGGAATTCATTTAGGGCTTTAAGTAAAAAGGAAGTGAAACCATAGACCGCGTTTACTAACCGTCCGTCTTTAGTCCGTAAAGTCGGCGGCAGAGCATGAAAACTACGGTGGATCAAGGCGTTTCCGTCAATTATGATCAGTTTTGGTTTAGTTTTAGGCATGGCTTAATTTTATCATTTTTAGGGCGAGCGAGCAAAAAGGTGGGGAAAATAAAAAACGGTTCCTGGGAAAAACGGAACCGTTTTGAGACGGGGATGAGTTTAAATGGGACTCTGAGATTTTTGTTGTGAGAGTTAGGAATTAATTAATTTGCAAATGAACTATTGGAACACCCGTCTCGAGGAATTGAACAAAGATACTTAACAAAGGCAGAGTAGAGAATATATAGAAGAGGGGAGCCTTCAAATATTACGGTATGATCCATAACCAAAAGTGAGGGCAAGCACACTATACTTTGGTTATAAAATTAATATTATCACCACTAGTTTTATTGTCAAGTCCAATCGTTCAATTAGTAAAGCACGTATAATTTAGTTTGAGAAATGACTAGTTTTTTGCTAAACTTATATCGAAACCATTATCTATGACTATGGAGAAAAAGACAATCATCATTTCCGGCCTAAGCGTTACTTATTTGCTCAGCCCCGGTTTTAAGCCCGATCAGGCTATAGTCTTTTTGCCCGGCTGGAAATCGCCAGCGTCTTTATTTTGTTCTGTTATGTCTGAAATTCCGAATCTCGTAGCGGTTAATTTTCCCGGCTGGCCGGATAGCGAGCGTCCGCACGTAACTTGGGGTTTAGCGGAATATGCTCTTTTTCTTAAAGAATTTTTGAGTAAGTTAAATATTATCCCCTCTGTGCTGGTTGGCCATAGCGTCGGCGCGGCTATCGCTGTCGAATATCTTAGTCGCGTCGGTCACGCAACAAAATTTATTCTGGTAGATGGGGCGATAATAAGAGAGAGGACGGGTAAGGCCGGCGCGCTTTTTATCGCTGCGAAGATTTTTCGATTTTTCTTGCCTTTTATTAATAAAAAATGGCGTGCCCGGTTGGCCGGCGGTCTACTAAGCGAAGACTATCTTCAGGCCGGAGAAATGGAAGACATTTATCGGCGCTTGATTAGCGAAGATAGACAAAAAGATTTTTCCGGTTTAAATTTACCAATAATTATGGTCTGGGGCGAGAATGATCAGGCCACGCCGTTCGCGCAAGCCGCCAGGTTAAAAGCGTTACGCCCGCAAACGACTCTAGAAATTATCCCCGCTGCCGGTCATTATTGTTTTCTTGATCAGCCGGAGAGATTTAGGGGTATTATGTCTAGATTTTTATGAATATAAATATCATCCGAGGCCTAATCTATATCCTGCAGAGAGAGTCTTATGACGCTCGGCGTTTTCTCTTTTTTGTTTACCATAATTGGCGCTGGTGGTCTCTAGAAAAAAGACAAGAAATTGTTTGGACGACTAAAGCTAAATTTTTGTATGGCTCGGTTTTGGTTTCAGGCTTAGCTCTTATTTTTTTGCTCGTTTATTTTTTACGGATCCGGGTTTTAATTACCTTATTTTTTTTAGTTCCGTCTTTACCGCTTTTTATCCTGTTGATTTTAATTCTGCTTTTGCCCCTGGATTATCTTTTGAAAAAAAGAATAGTGATAAGAGCCAGGCGAGAATTACTTAAGTCTCATGTTAAGGTCGTTGGCATTACCGGTAGTTACGGCAAAACCAGTCTGAAGGAAATTTTAGTAACGGTTTTAGGGGCCGGCTTTAAAGTGGTGGCGACGCCGGATAATATTAATACCGACTTGGGTATAGCGAATTTTATTTTAGCTCATAGCGCGGAAATCAGTGCGTCCGATTTCTTTATCGTCGAGATGGGTGCTTATCGGGTTGGCGATATCGCGGCAATTTGCGATCTTGTCAGCCCAGACTATTCTTTTTTGACCGGGGTCAACGAATCGCATCTGGAGCGTTTTGGTAATTTACAAAATACAATCAAGGCAAAGTTCGAGTTAGGCGAGCGGACCACCAAAAAAGTTATTTTAAATTTAGCTGATACTAATGTTAAGGATAATTATTCTCGGTTTAAGTTGGCGGCGGTAAGCGGCGTGGATTATGCGGCGGCCCAGAACCTTGTCGCTTTGCCTAGTTTCTCCGGCTGGTCTTTTAAATATGGCAGACAAGATTTTTCTACGCGCCTTTTAGCCAGACATAATATCGTTTTAATCGTCATGGCCCTGACTTTGGCCGAGGAATTAAAAATGGACTTGAAGTTGGCGGTCGGTCCTTTAGCTACTATGCCTTTCATTAAACATCGCTTGGAACCGATTTGGAACGCATCGTCGCGACTTATGGTCATTGATGATAGCTATAACGGAAATTTTGCCGGTTTTATCAGCGGTTTAGAGGTTCTAAGGCGGGCTACAGGACGGAAATTAGTTATTACGCCCGGTCTGGTTGAATTGGGAGAAAAAAAAGAGGAGCGTCATCGGGAAATCGCCAGACTATACGCCGCGGAAAATTTAGATCTGGTTATTTTAATTGAAAATAGCGCAACGTTTTATATCATCTCTGAATTTAAAAAGATCGGTTTCGGTAATTATAAAACCTATCCCGATACGACTGCCGCGCATCGGGATTTGGGCGCGGTTTTAAAAGAGGGTGATACGATAATTTTTCAAAATGATTGGCCGGATAATTATAAGTAATTTTATTATATGAAAGACATAAAAAATATCGGAGTATTTTTCGGTGGTAAAAGTCCGGAGCATGACATCTCGATTATTACCGGTCAACTTGTTATCGCGGAACTCAAAAAAATGCCGGAGTACCGGGTTATTCCGGTTTATCTTGATAAGCAAGAGAAGTTTTTTATCTCCGACGATCTGGGCAGTTTGGCTTTTTTTAGCGTCGATAATTACCAGACAAAATTAGGTAGTTATGGCGGCTACGATCTTGACCTTGATGCTTCTGGCGGTGCACTCTGTTTCGCCAAAAAAGGCTTATTGAATAAAAAAGAAATAAAAATTGATTTGGTTTTTCCGGCCTTTCACGGGAATCTAGGCGAAGATGGTTCGATGCAGGGGTTATTTAATGTACTGGGAGTTCCTTATGTCGGCTGCGACGTGGCCGCTTCGAGCGTAGCAATGGATAAAGTTTTGACTAAGATGTTTTATCGGGGGCTGGGCGTTCCGACTACTAAATTTTTGGTTTTTAATCGTGTCGAGTGGTTAAGCGGAAGAGAAAAAATTCTCCGAGATGTTTCCAACTCCCTGCGTTTGCCGGTTTTTGTGAAGCCCCCGCATCTAGGATCTTCTATTGGTATTACGAAGGTTAAGGGCCTTGATGATTTGGAGCGGGCCTGTGAAGTCGCTTTACACTACGATGATAAAGTTTTGATCGAAGAGGGCGTGGAAAATTTAGTTGACTTGACTTGCGCCGTACGCGGCTACCAAGCGCCGCAGGCTTCCTTGATCCAGGAATCATCTTTCGACGCCGATATGTTCAGTTATGAGGATAAATATTTGAGCGATGGCGGCGCGCAGCTGGGTCAGGCCAAACAGAAAATAACTATTCCGGCCGACTTGGATCTAGTAATCAGCACGGCTATTCAAGATATATCTAAGAAGATTTTTGTGGCTTTGGGCTGCTGCGGTATCGCTCGTTTTGATTTCTTATATAACCGGGTTACTAAAGAATATTTTGCTAACGAAATAAATCCCTTGCCCGGTACTTTATATCATCATTTGTGGCTTAAGAGCGGCG
>Ga0172374_1002557_pt1 | contig 11459 bp, 9 predicted proteins | sample LakKiv3m_FD_114536 | JGI IMG/M metagenome (GOLD analysis project Ga0172374, IMG submission 114536) | Freshwater microbial communities from Kabuno Bay, South-Kivu, Congo - kab_092012_10.3m | ecosystem: Environmental > Aquatic > Freshwater > Lake | place: Democratic Republic of the Congo... | reverse complement strand
GAGTACGGCTGCCAGTTCACGCCCGACTACGCCGACGAAGTCGTCGCCGCCGTCGGCTCGGTCCCCGATCCATTCGCGATCGCGACCCTCGACCTCGCGACGATGAAGCGCAGGGGATTGCTCGTTTCGATCGGATCCGACGTCGACGCGCGCTACCTCGCGAACGTCAAGACCGTCCAGATCCGTCCCGAGGAAGCGAAGGACGTCATGATCGTCTTCACGCCGCTCCACGGCACCGCCGCCGAACTCGGCACGCGGCTCCTCGACGAGACCGGATACCGGTACGAGACCGTGCCCGAACAGATGGTGCACGATCCCTTCTTCGGCACCGTCAAAAGTCCCAATCCGGAGAATCCGGAAGCGTTCGCGATGGCGATCGCGAAAGGCCTCTCCTGCGATGCGGACCTCCTCGTCGCCACCGATCCCGACGCCGACCGCCTCGGCGTCGCCGTCCGCGAAGGGAAGGGCTACCGCCTCCTCACGGGCAATGAGACGGGCGCGCTCCTGATCGACTACCTCCTCGCCGGATTGAAGGAAAAGAACACGCTTCCGGCGAAGGGCGTCGTCTTCAACACCATCGTCACGTCCGACCTCGGCGCCAAGATCGCGCGCTCCTACGGATTCGACGTCGTCTCGACCCTCACCGGCTTCAAGTTCATCGGCGAACAGGCGCGCTTCCTCGAAGGCACCGACCGCACGTTTTTGTTCGGGTACGAGGAATCCTATGGCTACGTCATCAAGGATTTCGTCCGCGACAAGGATTCGCTCCAGGCGCTCCTCCTCGCCGCCGAAGCCGCCAACCACTGGAAAAAGCGCGGGAAGACGCTCGTCGTCCGGCTCCGCGAACTCTTCGCGCAGTACGGCACGCATCTCGAAGCGCTCCACAACGTCGACCTCCTCGGACTCGAAGGGGCGAAGCGGATCGACCGCATCGTCGATGGCTTCCGCCGCGAACCGCCCGCCTCCGTCGCCGGTCTTACAGTGCGCGCCAGCGAGGATTACGACCGTCGCGTGCGGATCGAAGGCGCGCGCGTGACGCCGCTTGTGCTGCCGCGCTCGAACGTCGTGAAGTTCATCCTCGAGGACGGGTCGTGGTTCGTGCTCCGTCCGTCCGGCACGGAGCCGAAGCTGAAGATCTACGTCGGTGTCGTCGACGCCGATCCCGGCGCCGCCGAAGCGCGCCTGAAACGCCTCTTGACGGAACTCCTCGCGATCGTCGAGGCGATCCGCTGAAAAAGGTTTGCGCCGCGTGCGCAAACCTTTTTTCGTCTCCCCCGTTTTGTGATATAATGTGATATCGGATGGTGATACCATGCCCTATGTCGTCGCGGCGGTCGTCGTGGCCGCGCTCTTCGCACTCTACGTGATTTCCTACAAGCTGAATGAAAAGACGAAAGTGCCCGAAGGCTGCGAGTTTCCCGAAGGCTTCGAAGGCTGCGGCGGCTGCAAGTCGGCCACGTGCGCGGCCCGCCGCCCCGCGGGGGAAGGCGGGAAACGTGCTTGACAACGACTGGGGCGTCCTCCTCGCCGAAGAATTCAAGGCGCCGTATTTCCGGAGTTTGACGGCCCGCGTCAAGGCCGAATACGCCGCCGGTCCGTGCTATCCGCCGCTCGACAAGGTCTTCCAGGCCTTCCGCCTGACGCCGTACGCCGACGTCAAGGTCGTCCTTCTCGGCCAGGACCCCTACCACAACCCGGGCGAGGCGATGGGACTCTGCTTCTCCGTGCCCGCGGGGGTCGCGCTCCCGCCGTCGCTCCAGAACGTCTTCCGCGAACTTGAAGACGACCTCGGGATCGCGCCGTCCGCCACGGGCGACCTGACCCTTTGGGCGCGGCGCGGGGTACTCCTGCTCAATACCGTCATGACGGTCGCGAAGAACCGCCCGCTGTCGCATCGCGGCCTCGGCTGGGAAACCTTCACCGACCGCGTCATCTCGCTTCTGAATGAGAAAAAGGAACCCGTCGCGTTCGTCCTCTGGGGCGCGAACGCGCGGTCGAAGAAGGCGCTCGTCACGAATCCCGCCCATCTCGTCGTGGAAAGCGCCCACCCGTCCCCGCTGTCCGCGTCGTCCGGGTTCTTCGGATCCCGCCCGTTTTCGCGGATCAACCGCTTCCTGGAAGCCGCGGGACGCGGACCGGTCGATTTCGATCTCGGCCGGCGAGAGGAGTAACGTGTACCGGAAACACCTTCAGAAAATCTCCTTCACCGGGATGCTCGTCGCGATCGGCGTCGTGCTCGCCGAATTCCTGGCGATCTCGCTGCCGCCGACGGCCTCCCCGGTCATCCGCTTCTCGATCGGCTATCTGCCGATCATCCTCGCCGGCGCCTTCTTCGGCCCCGTCTACGGCGGCATCGCCGGCGCGGCGCAGGACCTCCTCGGCTTTTTCCTGTTCGGCGCCGCGAAGGGTTACTCCTTCCACCCCGGCTACACGCTGAACGCGATCCTCTACGGCGTCCTCCCCGCGCTCTTCCTGAACCGGTCCTTCCGGTCGGAGAAGAAGCTTTTCTACAGACTCAACTACGTCATCGCGGGGGTCCTCTTCGGGCTGTCGGCGTGGTTTTTCCTCGACATCGAGACGGTCGCGAGCAGCACCCTCGGGACCGAAGCGAAACTGCTGCTCGCGGGGTTCGCGCTCGCCGGCGCCGCCGGCCTCGCGCTCTTCAACTTCCTGATGCGGAAGAAGACGGCTTCGCCGCACATGCCGCAGAAGGTGCTGTTCGTCGTCATCGTCATGTACGCGCTCACGAGCCTCGTGCTCACGCCGCTCTGGATCTATTCGGTGAACCCGGGATACGACGTCTGGGTCAACATCCCGCTCAGGCTCCTGAAGATGCCGATCGAGACGACCTTCTACGTCCTCCTCCTCACCCCCCTGCTCGGCCTCTACGCGAAACTGGACGGGAAACAGGAAAACGCCACCGATTGAAAACGCGGGTCGCCCGCGTTTTTTTATTGCGTTCCGGCTACGGCAGATGGATCATGGATGCATGATTGCCACGTTGTCGCATCCGGCGAACAACGGCAACGTCCTCATCATCGCGCACCTCGGATAGAACGCGAACGGGTGGAGATCTCGCCGCCTGAAGGCATGAAAAAACACGATCGGGCGATCGTGTTTTTTGATGGTCAGAGTTCGATGATCTTGACTTCGCCGGGGCCCATGTGGAGCCAGACGTTGCCCTCGGGGGTGAACTGGGAGAAGTCGCGGGGCATCTCGTAGGTGGCATAAACGAGTTTTCCTTCGCGGGCGAAGCAGCCGGATTTCTCGCGGAGCGTCTGGAGCTGCGCGGTGACGCGGACGTCGTTCGTGTAATCGGCGTTGGCGCAGACGAGGAGACACCTGCGGGTCTTCTTGTCATAGTAGGAGACGCCGACGGCGGGAGTGTCGAATTCGCCGAAGTAGATCGGCACGTAGGCGCCGAGGTCGGCGATCTGGTCAAGCCAGCGGGCGCGGATCTCCTTGACGCCGCCCAGGTGGTCGGCGAGTTCCCAGCGGTCCGGCGCCATGTAGTGGAACGCGTATTTGTCGAAGAGGGCGAGCTTGCCGTAGAAGAGGTCCTCTTTCGGCAGGTTGTACTTGTCCTTGTCGGTGCAGTCGACGCCGGTGTTCATCGGCTGGACCTCGTAGACTTCCTGGCCGGAGTTGATGAAGGGCACGAGGTTGGGGAGGAGCATGTTCAGCACGGTCACCATGCGGGCGAGCCGCTTTCCGCCTTCGCGGCCGGCGATGCGGGCGGTGTCGTGGGTCTCGGCGCAGGCGAACATCGGCAGGGCGATGTCCTTCGCGCCGTAGACGAACTTGTGGAACTTCTTTTCCCAGATCCGCGGCTCCATCCAGAAGCCGTTCCCGATGATGACGTTGTAGCCGAGCTCCTTCGCCTTGGCGGCGTTGTCGGTGTTCAGCTCCTCGGCGATGAAGGCGAAGTCGGGATCGTTCTTCTTGGCTTCGGCGATGATCATGTCGAGCAGTTCGCGCGGCAGGGCGTGGCCCATGTCGATGCGGGCGCCGTCGATCCCGAAGGTGCCCTGATAATAGGGGATGATGCCCGCGAGGGTGTTCCACAGTTCCATGTTGGGCTTCTCGCCGGGGAAGAGGTTCGCCTTGATCGTGTCGAAGAGAATGTAGGGGGGCGTGGCCGGATCCTTGAGATACTTGACCGTCTCTTGGGGATGGTCGAGGAACATGCGGAAGAAGGTGACGTCGGTCCACGGCGGCTGGACGTCGTTGATGTGGTCGGAGAACGCCGGGGCGACCTTGAGGTTGAACTTCTCCTCGACGGCGGTGACGAGCCGGGACGGATCCTGTTTGAGGATTTCGTTCCAGAGCGTTTCGTCCTGTGCCTTCGGGTTCTGCTGGAACATGCGGATGTGGCGCTGGACGTCGGGGGAGGCGTAGACCTGGGGCATGTATTTCGGATTCGGCGGGATCGTGTTCTCGAGGCCGTCGACATAGGGGACCTTGTAGGCGGAACTCTCCGTGGCCTTGATCCAGTAGAACCAGTCGGGGTGGTCGCGGATGAGGTCGTTCTCGACCGCGTTCGTGCGCGGGATGATGTCGATGACGACGCGCATGCCGCTCATGTGGCAGGCTTCGACGAACGCCTGGAACTCCTCCTCGACGGTCATCTTCGGACCGGTGAGGGTCTCCTTCAGGGAGGGGTCGAGGTCGTAGAACGAGGCGACGCCGTAGGGGCTGCCGAGTTCGCCCTTCTTGTCCTTGAGCGAGAAGCGGGAGATCGGCAGGAGGTAAACGGTGTCGACGCCCATCTTGCGAAGGAAGGGGATGAGCGCGAGCGTCTTCACGAACGTGCCGGTTTCCTTGAGCCCGTCGAAGTTCCTGACGTCGAGCGAATAGGAGCGGTCGTGGTCCCAGGCGGTCGACGTGCGGATCATCGTCGAATAGAGGACCGCGCGGCGGACCCAGTCGCCGCCGAGATAGCCTTTCCGCGGCTTCTGGCCGCGCGCCTTCGAGAGCGACCGGGCGTAATTCAGGGCGGGATCGGCGCCCGCCATGATGCGGTCGCGGATCACCGTGGCGTAGAAGCGGTAGGGGTTGACGAGCAGTTCGCCCGAGGGGAGCCGGCGCAGTTCCTTGCCGGCGTAGTCCCAGGCGTTCCAGACGTCGGGGACGACATAGTTGACGTCGCCCTGCGGAATCTTCGATTCGAGCACGGCGAGGAGTTTTGCGAGTTTGCTTGTGGGCATGGTTTCACCTCTCACTCTATTATAACAAATATCGGGGCGCCGGAGCCGTCAATCTGAAATGTGTAAATGCTTACAACGGGGCCGATACGCTTTCAAAAACCGTCCGTCCGTAGTATAATTTAACAGGTAGGAGTGAAACCATGAAAAAACCCACGGTCCTGATCGTCATGGACGGCATCGCGTACGGGAAGGAATATCCCGGAAACGCCTTCGCGCTCGCGAAGAAGCCCAACCTCGACAAATTGTTCAAAACGTATCCGAATACCACGCTCGACGCCTCCGGCGAAGCCGTCGGCCTGCCCGAAGGCCAGATGGGCAACAGCGAAGTCGGCCACATGAACATCGGCGCCGGCCGCATCGTCTACCAGTCGCTCACGCGCGTCAACGTCGCGATCAAGGACGGGTCGTTCTGTACGAATCCCGCCTTCCTCCAGGCGTTCGACCACGTGCGGAAGCACGCGTCCAAGCTGCACGTCTTCGGCCTGCTGTCCGACGGCGGCGTCCATTCCCACATCGAACACATCAAGGCCCTGTTCCGCATCGCCAAGAAAAACGGCGTTTCGCAGGCGTACATGCACGCCTTCCTCGACGGCCGCGACGTCCCGCCGCAGTCGGCGACGACGTACATCCGGGCGCTCGAGGCCGATTTCGCCGCGAATGCCTACGGCAGGATCGCGACCGTGCACGGGCGCTACTATGCGATGGACCGCGACAAGAACTGGAGCCGCATCCAGCTTTCCTATGACGTCATGAGCTTCGCCAGAGGCCCGCGCGCGGCATCCGCCGTCGCCGGGGTCGAAGCGTCCTACGCCGCCAGCGTGAACGACGAGTTCGTCCTCCCCTTCGTCGTCGACCCGGCCGGCACGATCGCCTCGAACGACGCGATCATCTTCGCCAACTTCCGCCCCGACCGGGCGATCGAGATCGGCACCGCCTATTCCAATCCGACGGCCGCCAAGTGCGACGTCGCGAACGGTCCCGAAAACATCTTCTTCGTCTCGATGATGAAATACGCCGATTCCGTCAAGGGTCCGCTCGCATTCCAGCTGAACGGCCTCGACCGGATGTACGGCGACTACATCGCCGAACTCGGACTCACGCAGCTCCGCATCGCCGAAACCGAGAAATACGCCCACGTCACGTTCTTCTTCGACGGCGGCGTCGACAAGGCGATCCCCGGCGCGACGCGCGTCCTGATCCCCTCCCCGAAAGTCCCCACCTATGACCTGATGCCCGAGATGAGCGCGGCCGCGATCGCCGACAAGATGATCGCCGAACTCGACACCGGCGCCTACGACACCGCGATCCTCAACTTCGCCAATGGCGACATGGTCGGCCACACCGGCGTCATCCCGGCCGCGATCAAGGCGGTCGAGACGGTCGACGCCTGCGTCGGCCGGGTCGTCGACAAGGTGCTCGCGATGGGGGGCGTCGCCCTCCTCACCGCCGACCACGGCAACTGCGAAAAGATGATCGACGACGACGGCACGGTCTTCACCGCGCACACCACCAATCCGGTCCCCTTCCTCATCACGAAGCAGGGCCTCAGGCTCCGCGAAGGCGGCACCCTCGGCGACATCGCGCCGACGATGCTCGACCTGATGGGTCTGCCCCGGCCTGCCGAGATGACGGGGACATCGATCATCGTCCGATGATCGACAGGCGTCTCCGGAACGTCCGGGGGAGGGACCTCGCGTTCGTCCTCCTCGACGGCCTCGCGCTCCCGTTCGCGTTCGGGATCGTCGCCGGGTTCGCCGACTACTACCTCGCGACGCTGTCGTCCTTCAGCCTCGGCGCGATGTTCTACTGGCTGATCGCCCTCTATACGGGCGGCGTCCTGCGCCGCCAGTACGAGGAACCCCATCTCGTCTACGCGGTCGTCGCGACGGCCGGCCTGCTGCTGTCGGCGGTCGTCATCTACACGGTCCCGTACGTCTACGCGGAAGCGGTCCTGTCCGGCGGAAGCCCGCTCGCGGTCTTCAATCCGGCAAGCTACATCCGCTATGCGGCGATCCTCTTCAATCCCCTGAACTGGATCCTCCACTTCAGTTTCGGCCAGACGCTCTGGATCGTCTCGATCGGCGTGGCCACGTATCTCGGGGTCCGCAAAGCCGTCCAAAGGTCTTACTAAAAAAATCCACATAGGAAGAGAAGGAGAAAAACACAACATGCCCAACATCACCAGCGTACACGCGAGGGAAGTGCTCGACTCGCGCGGCAATCCGACCATCGAAGTCGAAGTCTACACCGAATCGGGAGCTTTCGGGCGCGCGATCGTGCCGAGCGGGGCCTCGACCGGCGAACGCGAAGCGATCGAACTCCGCGACGGCGACAAGAGCCGTTACCTCGGCAAGGGCGTCCTGAAGGCCGTCCGGAACGTCAATGAGATCATCGCCCCGGCCGTCGTCGGCTATGACTGCACGATGCAGACGTTCCTCGACAAGCTCATGATCGACCTCGACGGCACCCCGAACAAGTCGAAACTCGGCGCCAACGCCATCCTCGGCGTCTCGCTCGCCGTCGCCCGCGCCGCGGCCGACTACGTCGGACTGCCGCTCTACAAGTATCTCGGCGGCTTCAACGCGAAGCTCCTCCCGACCCCGATGATGAACATCATCAACGGCGGCTCGCACGCGGACAACTCGATCGACTTCCAGGAATTCATGATCCTTCCCGTCGGCGCGACGTCGTTCCACGAAGCGCTCCGCATGGGCGCCGAAGTCTTCCACAGCCTGAAGAAGGTCCTCCATGCGAAGGGCTTCAACACCTCCGTCGGCGACGAGGGTGGGTTCGCTCCCGACCTTTCTTCCAACGAAGCGGGCTTCCAGGCGATCGTCGAAGCGATCCAGAAGGCCGGCTACGTGCCCGGCAAGGACGTCGCGATCGGCATGGACGTCGCCGCCTCCGAGTTCTACGATGCGGAGAAGAAGGCCTACGTCCTCGAAGGCGAGAACAAGACCATGACCAACAAGGAGCTCGTCGACTTCTACGCCGAACTCGTCGACAAGTACCCGATCATCACGATCGAGGACGGCCTCGACCAGAACGACTGGGAAGGCTGGGCGATGCTCACCCGCAAGCTCGGCAAGAAGATCCAGCTCGTCGGCGACGACGTGTTCGTCACGAACACGGCGATCTTCGCCCGCGGCATCGAGAAGGGCATCGCCAACTCGATCCTGATCAAGGTCAACCAGATCGGCACCCTGACGGAAACCTTCAACGCCATCGAGATGGCGAAGAAGGCCGGCTACACCGCCGTCGTCAGCCACCGTTCCGGCGAAACCGAGGACACCACGATCGCCGACATCGCGGTCGCCGCGAACATCGGCATGATCAAGACCGGCTCGCTGTCCCGTACCGACCGCATCGCGAAGTACAACCAGCTCCTGCGCATCGAAGAGGAACTGGGCGAAATCGCCGAGTATCACGGCGCGAAATCGCTCTACAGCGTAAGGAAATAGACCGATTCGAAAAAACAAAGCTTTTGGGTCTTCCCAAAGGCTTTTTTTATGATATAATATCATAGGTAACTTGTCCGCCGCATCCGGAACATTTCGTCCGGTCAGGCACACGGAGGGAATTTCTATGGGATTTCTGGATTGGCTGTTGCTTGTCGTATCGGTGCTCCTCATCGCCTTGGTGATGCTGCAGGAGTCGAAGGACGATGTCAAAAATACGTTCTCCGGAGAGAAGTCGGAGCTGTTCAAGAATCAGAAGCAGCGCGGTCCGGAACTCTTCCTGACGCGGATGACCCTGGGCATGACCGTGGTCTTCGCCGTCGTCACGATTTTGGCACTCATCCTCTAGGACACGACGGAGTGTCCTTTTTTTTTCCCGCCGGATCAAACGGCAAAACGCGCTTCGAAGGGAGGCCGTGACATGCAGAACGACATCATGAAACTGGTCGGCGATCCGGGCTACGTCGCCGCCGACCTCGAGACCATCGCCCGTCTCCTGAAGCTGCGGTCGGACGCCGATCTCGCCCTGCTCAAGAGCACGCTCACCCGCCTCGAGGCGGAAGGCGTCCTCGCGAAGAACAAGCGCGACCGCTGGAACACCGTCGATCGCCTCGGCCTCGTGAAGGGACCGATCGACCTCAAGCGCCAGGGCTACGGCTTCGTCAAGCCCGAGGGCACCGAAGGCCCCGACGTCTTCGTGCCGAAGGTCTCCGTCCTCGACGCGATGGACGGCGACCGCGTCCTCGTCCGCATCGTCCGCCGTTCCGACGACGGCCGCATGGAAGGCGCCGTCCTGCGCATCCTCGACCGCGCGATGAAGACGGTCGTCGGCGAATACTTCCAGGGCGCCGTGTTCCCGAAGAATCCGATCGGCGACTACCTCTTCAAGATCAAGCCGCCGTTGCGCGCGGGTCTGACGGACCATACGATCATCAAGGCCGAGATCGTCCGCTATGCTCCCTCGAAGGTCCTCGACGTGAAACCGGTCGAGATTGTCGGCCATCCGACCGATCCCGGCATCGAGATCCTCACGATCGTCGCCGAGCACGGCCTCGCCGTGGCGTTTTCCGAAGATGTCCGCAAGGAAGTCGCGACGATCCCCGCCGCGGTCCTGCCGCACGAGACGGCGGGCCGCCGCGATTTCCGCGGCGAGCTCGTCTTCACGATCGACGGCGAGGACACCAAGGACATCGACGACGCGATCTCGCTCTCGCTTTCCCCCGACGGGAACTACCGTCTGGGCGTCCACATCGCGGACGTTTCGCACTATGTCGTCGAAGGCACTGCGCTCGACGCGGAAGCCTATCGCCGCGGCACCTCCGTCTATCTCGCCGACCGCGTCATCCCGATGCTCCCGCGGGAGCTCTCGAACGGCATCTGCTCGCTCAATCCGGGGGTCGACCGGCTCGTCCTCTCCTGCCTGATGACGATCGATGCGAAGGGCGACGTCGTTTCCTACGAGATCGTCGAGGGCATCATCCGCAGTCGCGCGCAGATGACCTACACGAAGATCAACCGCATCCTTGCCGGCGATCCCGAGACGATCGCGGCGCATTCCGACATCGCGCGGGTCTGCCCGCCTATGCGCGCGCTCGCCAAGATCCTCTACGACAAGCGTTCCGTCGCCGGATCGATCAACTTCGAGACGATCGAACCGAAGCTCGTCTTTGACGAGAACGGCAAGGTGAAGGACATCGTCGTCAAGGACCGCGGCATCTCCGAGGGCATCATCGAGGAGTTCATGCTCGTGGCGAACGAAACGGTCGCCGGCCACTTCATGAAGCTCGAACTGCCGGGGCTTTTCCGCGTCCACGAGAACCCCGATCCCGACAAGCTGCAGACCCTCTTCAAGCTCGCGAAGGAACTCGGCTACCAGAAGAAGATCCCCAAGAAGATCACCCCGCTCGACCTCCAGGCGCTGCTTTCCGCGGTCGACGGGACCAAGTTCGACAAGGTCATCAACATGCTCATGCTCCGGTCGATGGCGAAGGCGCGCTATTCCGAGTCCAACGACGGCCACTACGGCCTCGCCTTCGACAACTACACCCACTTCACCTCGCCGATCCGGCGCTATCCCGATACGACCGTCCACCGGCTCCTCAGGAGCTACCTGTTCCGGGGTCCGCTCGACCGGAAGATCGTCTCCCACTTCCAGGCGGTCCTGCCCGACATCGCCGACGCGACGTCGAAGGCCGAACGCGTCGCGATGCTCTGCGAACGCGAGGTCATGGACATGAAGAAGGCCGAATTCATGGCCCCCTTCGTCGGCGACGTGTTCGAAGGCGTCGTCTCGACGCTCACCCGCTTCGGGATGTTCGTCGAACTGCCGAACACCGTCGAGGGCCTCGTCCACATCACCTCCTTCAAGGAGGCGATCGAGTTCGTCGAGGAGAAGATGACCTATCTTGGCATTTCCTCGCGGAAAGAGTATACTATAGGCATGGTCGTGAAGGTGAGACTCCTCGGGGCCAATCCCCTGAAGGGACAAGTCGATTTCGAACTCGTCTGAGAGGAGCGCTAATGTGAAACTGATCGCCAGCAACAAGAAAGCGTTCCACGAGTACTTCGTCCTCGAAAGTTTCGAAGCGGGGATCGTCCTCACCGGAACCGAGATCAAGTCGATCCGCGCCGGCAAGATCTCGCTCTCCGACACGTACTGCCGCGTGAAAGACGGGGAACTCTACGTTCTCAACATGCACATCGCCCGGTACGACTACGGGAACCTCTTCAACCACGAGGAGCTGCGCGAGCGCAAGCTCCTGATGAAAAAGCGGGAGATCCTCCGCCTCGGGCT
>Ga0172374_1002555_pt1 | contig 11464 bp, 10 predicted proteins | sample LakKiv3m_FD_114536 | JGI IMG/M metagenome (GOLD analysis project Ga0172374, IMG submission 114536) | Freshwater microbial communities from Kabuno Bay, South-Kivu, Congo - kab_092012_10.3m | ecosystem: Environmental > Aquatic > Freshwater > Lake | place: Democratic Republic of the Congo... | reverse complement strand
TACCGCAACAAGGGTGTCGCCTACTGCCCACACTGCGACGGCCCGCTGTTCAAGGGCAAGCGCGTCGCGGTGGTGGGCGGCGGCAACTCGGGCGTCGAGGCGGCCATCGACCTGGCCGGCATCGTCAGCCACGTCACGTTGCTGGAGTTCGACGGGGCGCTGCGCGCCGACCAGGTGCTGCAGGACGAGCTGTTCAGCCTGCCCAACGTGACGGTGCACACGCGTGCGCTCACCACCGAGGTGCTCGGCGACGGCAGCAAGGTCACCGGCCTCGTGTACCGCGACCGCGACACCGACACCGAGCACACCGTCGAGCTCGAGGGCATCTTCGTGCAGATCGGGCTGCTGCCGAACACCGAATGGCTGCAGGGCAGCATCGAGCTGTCAGCCCGCGGCGAGATCGTCGTCGACGACCGCGGGCAGACCTCGCTGCCCGGCGTGTTCGCCGCCGGCGACTGCACCACCGTGCCGTACAAGCAGATCGTCATCGCGATGGGTCAGGGCGCCACGGCCGGCCTCAGTGCGTTCGACCACCTCATCCGCACCTCGGTGCCCACCGACGGTCCGACGCTGGTCGGCGCGACTGCTTGAATGACGGCGATGGACGGGCACGGCAGTGAACCTCAGTGATCTCCGTTACCTCGTCGCCGTCGCCGACCTGCGCCACTTCGGCCGCGCGGCCGAGTCCTGCTTCGTCAGCCAACCCACGCTGAGCACACAGATCAAGAAGCTCGAGAAGGAACTCGGCGTCGAACTGTTCGAACGCAACCCGCGCCAGGTGCTGCTCACCGCGGCCGGCGCGCGCGTGGTGGAACACGCCCGGCAGGCGTTGGCAGAGGCCGACGCCATCCGCGACGTCGCCCGTCAGGCCCGCGACCCCGAGTCGGGCACCCTGCGTGTCGGGGTGTTCCCCACCCTCGCGCCGTACCTGTTGCCGCACATCGTGCCGGCGCTCCACGAGCGCTTCCCCCACCTCGAGCTCCTCCTGGTCGAGGAGAAGACCGAGGTGGTCGTGCAACAACTGCGCGACGGGCAACTCGACGTCGGGGTGCTCGCGCTGCCCATCGACGAACCCACGCTCCACGAAGAGCCCCTGTTCGAGGAGGACTTCGTGCTGGCGGTGCCCACCGACCACGTGCTCGCCGACACCGACGGCCCGGTCGACCTCACCGCCCTCGCCGGCGAGCAGTTGCTGCTGCTCGAGGAGGGCCACTGCCTGCGTGCACAGGCCCTGAGCGTGTGCCAACTGAACGGGGCCGGCGAGCGGAAGGGCTTCCGCGCCACGAGCCTCGAGACACTCCGCCAGATGGTGGCGGCCGGCGTGGGGACCACCCTGCTCCCGGAGCTGGCCGTGCACGAGCCGGTCCCCCACTACGACGGGGTGCGCCTGGTGCGGTTCAGCGTGCCCGCACCCAGCCGGCAGATCGCGATGTACTGGCGCACGACGAGCGCGTTCGACGAGTTCCTGCCGAAGGTGGCCGACATCGTCCGCGGCGCGGTGCGACCACTGCCCGTCCGCGTGAGGTAGCGGTCAGCCGAGGCGCAGCGTCTCGAGCGGCTCCAACCGTGCCGCACGCGCCGCCGGGTACAGCCCGGCCACCACCGAGATCACCATCGCCAGTACCACGCCCAGCGGCACCAGCATCGGCTGCAACGTGAACACCCAGCCCGCGACGGCGACGCCGATGAAGATGGCGCCCACGCCGACGGCCACCCCCAACAGGCCGCCGAAGAAACCCACCGCGATGGCCTCGAGGATGAACTGCGCCGCGATGGTGCCCCGCGTGTGCCCGAGCGCACGCCGGATGCCGATCTCCGTGGAGCGCTGGATGACCGAGATCGACATCACGTTCGCGATGCCGATGCCGCCGACGATGATGGCCAGCAAGCCCATCGACACCACGATGAGCTGCAGCTGACGATCGCTCTGCGCGGCCAGCTCGAGCGCCTCCGACTTCAGCTCCGTCTGCACCTCGTTCGGCCCACCGAGGTTCACCGCCACCTTCAACGCTTCGGCTGTCTCGTCCTCCCGGTTCTCCACCGAGCGCACGTACAGCTTGTTGGCGAGCACGACGTCGCCGTCGAGCGCGTCGTCGGTGAGGAAGTCGTCGGCCGCTCGTGGGAACGTGACGAACACGGCGGTGTCGAAGGCCGGCTCCAGTTCGACGGTGTCGACGATGCCGACGATCGAGTACTCGATGCCGTTCAGCAGCAGCGATCGCACCTCGCCGGGAAGCACGTCGAACTGTCGCGCCAGACCGATGCCGATGACGGCGGCGCGGCTGCTGACACCGTCGTCGAAGTCGTTCAGCCACCGACCGGACACCATCGGCACGTCGAGCACCAGCGGCAGCACCGTGTCGGCCGCCAACACCGGCACCGGGACGGTCTCGAAGTTCTCGGCTGCCTCCTCGTAGGGAGTGACGACGATGTTCTGCAACTCGAGCACCGCCGACACGCTCTCGACAGTGGTGACCGTGAGCGCGCGTTCGACGGCGTCCTTCGGCAGCTTCGCGTCCTGACCGCCGAAGCTGCTGGCTGCGGTTGCCTCGATGAGGTTGGTACCGAGCTCGTCGACCTTGCGCTTCAGGTCGCCCTTGGCGCTGTCGGTGAGCCCGACGGCGGCGACGATGGCAGCCACGCCGATGACCGGGCCGAGCAGCAGCAGGGCCGTGCGCACCTTGCGCGCGAGGAGCCCGTTGACGGCGACGCCGATGAGATCGCGCGCCCAGCTCATGCGGCGTCCACCCGTTCGTCGGCAACGATCTCGCCGTCGCGCATCCGCACGCGCCGCTGCGCCGCCTCGCCGACGGCCGGATCGTGAGTGACCAGCACGATCGCTCGTTCGGGCGCCTGCAACGAGGCGAAGATCTCCATCACGTGCTCGGCGTTCTTCGAGTCGAGCGCACCCGTCGGCTCGTCGCCGAGCACGATGCTGGGCTCGGTGACGAGGGCCCGCGCCAACGCGACACGCTGCTGCTCGCCGCCGCTCAGCTGCACGGGACGATGGTCGTGGCGGTGCGCCAGGCCCACCTGGTCGAGTGCAGCAAGTGAGCGGGCACGCCGATCCTTCGCGCGGATGCCGCGGTAGAGCAACGCGGTCTCGACGTTGCTCGCGGCATCGAGGTGCGGGATGAGATGGAACTGCTGGAACACGAACCCGATGCGGTCGCCGCGCACGCGGCTGCGGCGATCGTCGTCGAGCTCGGTGACGTCGACACCACCGACTCGGATGACGCCAGTCGACGGCACGTCGAGGCATCCGAGCAGTCCGAGCATGGTCGACTTGCCGCTGCCGGAAGGCCCCATGATCGACATGAAGTCGCCCGGCATGATGCGCAACGACACCTCCTTCAGCGCTGCCACCGCGGCGTCGCCGTGGCCGTAGAGGCGCGAGACGCGCTCGAGTTCGAGGAGCGGTGCCGGCGTGCTGACCGGCGTGTCATCCATCGCTGTCGGCCTCCGGCTGCGGCTCCGCACGCGGATCGATGTCGATGACGACGAGCTCGTCACCCTTCAGCCCGTCGACGATCTCCACCCACTCGCCATCGACGAGACCGATGGTCACCTTCACCCGGGTGATGGTGCCCTCGTCGTTGATGACCCGCACCTCGTCGCCACCGGCCGAGCGCAGCACAGCGGCCACCGGCACGGCGATCACACCGAGCCGCTCCGACAACGTGACGTCGATGGTGGCGCGTGCGCCGTCGACCGCAGCCACATCGCCCTCCACCACCACCGTGCCCTCGTAGCGTTCAGATCCGTCGTCGGCAACCGTGGCGTTCTCGTCGAGCGTGGCGATGGTGCCGATCAGCTCCTGATCGGCGGCATCGAGCGAGACGGTCACACCCAGCCCGACCTCGAGGTCGGCGCGCTCCTCTGCGGTGACCGACAGCGTGATGGTGAAGTCGGGCTCGTTGAGCGTGAGCACTGCCGCGCCCTGCAGCACGAACTCGCCTTCATCGACGAGCACCTTGCCCACTCGGGCCGGCCAGTCGGCCACGAGCATGTCGCTCGGCAGGAAGATGACGTCGTCGTCGATGGTGTCGATGGTGACGGTCACCCGCGACGAACCGGCGCGCATCAGCACCGTGCCGCTCAACGTCTCGAAGTCGCTGCCCGGCTGCGCGGTGCCACCGAGCTGGTAGTTGATCGACGTGTTCTCGGTGACCGGTGCGTCGGCCACGATGGTGAACGACGTCGCATCCCCCTCCCGGACCGCTCCCCCACCGAGGATGGTGAGCTCCGGCAGGTCGCGCGACTCGATGACCACCGTCGCCTGCGACGGGCTGCCGGGCGCGTAGTCGGCCGTGTCGAGCACCGTCACGACCAGTCGCTCGTCGCCTTCGACCACGTCGTCGGCACGGATCTGCACGTTGAGGTTCGTCTGCGTGGAACCTGCCGGGATGGTGATCTGGTCGAGGTCGACCTCGGCGAAGTCGCTGCCCGAGACCACGGAGCCGCCGATGGACACGAGCAGATCGAGGTCCTCGTTGCTCTCGACGGTCGACCGGAACGTGAACGACGCGGTGCCGCCCTCGTCGACCCGTGCGCTCGACGCCTCCACGGTGATGAGGGGCACGAGGTCGTCGCCGTTGGCACGGATGCGGATGCGCGCCTGGTTCGACGGACCGACGACGTAGTTCGGATCGTTGCCGAACTGGTCGGTGAGCGACACCGTGAGGTCCTCCTGGTCCTCCTTCACCTCGTCGACGAAGATCGGCACCGTGATGACGTGTGAGCTCGCACCCGCAGGAAACACGAACGAGTTGTCGATGGTGCGGTAGTCGGTGTCGCTGTCCTGCCGCTGTCCGCCGGTGGCGTCGCCGCCGATCGTGAGGTCGACGGTCAGGTCGCTCGTCGGCGCCGGCGACGCCGTGAACGTGAGCGTCACCTCGCCGCCTTCGTCGACCTCCAGCGGCGTGGCCGTGAGCTGGATGACGGGCTTGGTTGCCGGTGCAGCCGGCCGCCGGGAGGCACCGAACCCGCCGCTCGACGTGGAGGGTGCCGGCTCGATGGTGAACGCCACCGTGTTGGCCTTGCCGACGGAATAGCCCGCCGGATTCGACGACAGGCCCACCGTGATGGTCTCCACCGCCTCGGGCGTGGCGCCGCCGTAGCCCCGGTCTCGCTGCCAGTCGGCGAGCGCTCGACGTGTCTCCTCGGTGAACAACGTGTCGACGCTACTGATCGGGTAACCCGACTGGGACAGGATCGTCTCGAGTTGCTGCACGTCGGGCCCGTCGGAACCGACATCGAGCGGCCGGAAGAACGCGAAGTCACCCACCACGGCCACGGCACTGCGGCCGTCGAGTGCGAACAGGTTGTCACCGGCGTTCACCGTGTCGCCGTCGTCGACCGCCAGGCTGCTCACCTTTCCGTCGACCGGGAGGTTGATCTCCTGGATCTCCTGACGACGCACCTCACCCGTGATGGTGACGACGTCGTCGAGGTCGCGCACCTCCACCGGACGGGGAACGATGAGCAGTTCGGCGCCGGCGGTGTCGTCGGCGGTCATCCTGCCGACGACCACTGCCGTGGCCGCGATGGCGGTGACCCCGAAAATGCCGGCGATGAGGTGGGTCGATTTCATGTGGTTCCGGTCCGTGGTTCAGCTGCCGAGGTTCTGCTCGGAGAGGCATTGGTTGATGTCGCGTTCGTCGAGCACACCGTCGGCGTTCTGGAACACGGCCGGCTCGAGGAGCCCGATCTCGCTGGTGCGCGTCTCCACGGTCCAGCCCCGATCGATGAGGCAGTCGCGCAGTTCGATGAACACCTCGTTGCGTTGCTCGACCTCCTCCGGGGTGAGCGAGGAACGAGTTGCTTGCACCTCCTGCAGCACCGCGACGATGTCGGTGCGAGCGGCACAGGTGCGCACGGCGTCGAGGTAGGCGGGGTCCTGGTAAGCGGGGTTGTTCGGATCGAGCAGATCGCCCTCGATGCCGAACCCCTTGTCCTCGAGACACCCGCGGAAGTTCCCGAACGCCTCGAACAGTCGCAACTCGGGCGGCCGGTCGTCCTGGTTCTGCGGCACGGTCTCGCCCGCCGAGGTGGACGCACCCGTGTCGCCACCGCTCGTCGTCGAGGACCCGACCGCAGCGACCGTGGTGATCGTGGGAAGACGCTGCGCCGCCACTTCGTCGGGCGACATCACCTGCACGTCATCGGCACCACGCACGACGACGGCCGCATCACCCGACCCGCCGCACCCGACGAGCGCCGCGCCGGCGAGCGCGATGATGCACGCGCCGCGCAGGGCATCCGCCACGTTCCTCATGGCTCGAATGTAGTGGCCGCGCCCGGCCGGCCTCCTGTCGTGCGGCCCTGAACTCAGGACAGCCCCGGGTGCACCACCTGCAGCATCGGATGCACGAGATCGAGCGACGTGGCCATGAAGACCGAGGTGTCGTCGACGACGAATCGTCGTTCGAAGAGATCGGCAGCGACGCGGCGACAACCGGGGACATACAGCTGCACCGTGTCGGCCCCGAGGAGGTGTGCGACGGCGGCCAACGCGTCGACCGCGTCGGCGTCGTCGGCGAGGAGGTGCTCGACCCGAACCCCCTCGTCGAGCATCCGCACCGAGGCGACCGCGACACGTCGTCCCTCCCGCTCGACCGCGAGCGTGCGCGAGCCCGCACGAGCCGCCCAGTACCGGTAGGTCGCCGAACGGTCGAGCCGCGTGGCGACCAACTCGTACTCGGCGGCCTGGTGCACACTCACGTCGAACGCCTCACACCCGAGTGCCGGCCGCAATGCCGACCGGCGGCCGGACAACGCCAGCAACGGCCACCACGCCAGCATTCCCGCACGCGCATAGAGCGGGAGCGCGGCCGGATCGTTGGACGCGAACGTGAACCGCGCCGACGCGTCGCCCATCACCGACCCGAGCAGCGCCGAGCCGACCCCCTTGCCATGCGCCTCACGATGCACGTACACGTCGCTCAGCAGTCGTGCGTCCCCGACGTCGATGGCTCCGGCGAAACCGAGCACCCGATGATCGTCGACGGCGACGAACAGGTGCCCCTCGGCGATGAGGTGGCGGCAATAGCCGGCGTCGGCACCCGAGTCGTCGTGTGCCGGCCCGTTCGAGCGGCGCGCCGCAGCGATGCCCTCGATGTGGGACTCGGTTGCTCGAACGACCTCCACGACCGCACCTCCGCGAGCGAGTCAGCGTAGACCTGTGTTGGTAGCCTCGCTCCCGTTCTGCGGGTGTAGTTCAACGGTCAGAACCTCAGCCTTCCAAGCTGATGATGCCGGTTCGATTCCGGTCACCCGCTCTGCGCGAAGCGCACGCCTCGGTCGCGACGAATCGGGAGGAGCGCAGCGACGGATCCGGTCACCCGCTCTGGCCGCGTCTGCCGAACTGGTCAGCAGTCGTTCGGGTTCGGTCGTGATCGATGGCTGACCAGTTGGGGACAGACTGTGACGATGCCCGCGCTCCCCGTTCGCCGTCTCGTCGCCCTCGCACTCGCACTGACCGCCTGCTCCGCCTCCACCGGGGCGGCCCCGACGTCGACGACCGTCGCCACACCGGCGACCAGCGAGCTCTCCCGCCGCACGTTCACCACCGCCGACGGCACCGCCATCGAGTACGTCCTGTTGGTGCCCGAGGGTCGAGCGCCGGGCGAGCCGGGGAAGGTGCTCCTCGCGTTCCCGCCCGGCGGCCAGGACATCGACCTCGCCGAACACATCGTCGAAGAGCGCTACCGCGATGCCGCGCTCGACCGTGGCTACGTGGTGGTGTCGCCGGCCGCGCCATCGACCGGGCTGTTCTTCACCGACGCATCGGCGGCGCTCGTCCCGGAGTTGCTCGATGCGATCGCCACCGAGTTCCCGCCGGAGGACGGCACGTTCGATCTGATGGGCGTCAGCAACGGGGGCCTGTCGGCATTCGCTGCCGCCATCGCGATGCCCGAACGGTTCCGATCGCTGGTGGTGTTCCCGGGCAACTCACCCGACGGCGGCGACGACCCGGCACTCGCCGCACTCGACGGGCTGGGGGTGGCGATGTTCGTCGGGGCCGACGACACCGGCTGGCTCGAGGCGGCACGCGCCACGGAGGCCACCTTGGAGGCGCTGGGCATCGTCGTCGAACTCACCGAGGTGCCGGGTGAGGGGCACATCATCCAGTCGTTGACCGGCGACGACCTGTTCGACGCGCTCGAGCGCGTCCGCGCCTGACCGCCGCTCACTCGTCGGCAACCGCCCACGCCGCAAAGGCCGCTGCTTCGTCGTCGATGGCGCGCTGCATGCGCCCCTTCACCAGCCATCCCATCAGCCCGATCAGCGCGCCCTCGGCGCGGATGCCGAGGGTGAGCCGGGTCGACTCGCCGACGGATTCGACGAGGTGCGAACCCGCGTAGGTGGCACCCTTCGCCGAGCCGTGCCAGACGTACGAGCGTCGCGTCGGTTCGACGGACAGTTCGGTGACCGTCCAGACGACGGTCCCGAGCGCCGGTTGGGTGATCTCGGCGGAACTGCCGACAGTGAACGGTTCGGTCGGCGCGAGACGCCGAACGGCGGAGAAGTTCGGCAGGTGGGTCGGCCAGGCCTCGTGGGCCACCTGCAGCGACCACAGCCGGTCGATGGGGACGTCGATGACGCGGGTGGTGGTGAGTTCCACGTGCAGCTCCTCCGTTGTGGTGTACCAAGTGGTACACCACAACGTACCACTTGGTACAGTACGCTGCAACAGATGAGCGACACCCGCGCCACCCTGCTGCAGGCCGCCGTCGACACCGTGGTGCAACGCGGCCTCGCCGACCTCAGCCTGCGGCAACTGGCCGAGGAGATCGGCACCAGTCATCGCATGCTGATCTACCACTTCGGTTCGAAGGAGGGGCTGGTCACCGAGGTCGTGAAGGCGCTCGACGAACGGCTCTACGCGACCGCCTGGCCGGTCGCCCGGCAACACGCCGACCATCCTGCCGAGGCGTCACGCGCCGTGTGGCGCGAGGTCAGCAGCACGCGACGGCGCGACGAACAGGTGTTGATGATGGAGATGCTCGTCGCCGCAATGCGCCGGCGTGCCGGCACCGAGGAACTGGCCGAACGCCTTCACGACTGGGCCGCAGCCAGCGAGTCGCAGGCGCAGTGGCTCGGCGACGACGCTCACCGGCAGTCGCGCCTGCTCGCCGCAGTGGTGCGCGGGCTGCTCGTCGACCTCCTCGTGTCGGGCGACCACGACGGGGTCGACGACGCGTTCGAACGCTTCCTCGAACTGGCAGCGCTCGACCCGCGCATGCCCTGACCACACCAGGTGACGATCGGGCCGCGCGAAGATCGCGACGTGAGCGAACCGTCTCGTCCCCAGCCCCTCGGCGGCAATCAGATGCCCCGCTTCGGCGGTCCCGCCACGTTCATGCGCCTTCCGGCACGCGACACGGCCGACGGACTCGACGTCGCCGTCTACGGCATCCCCTTCGACATCGGCACCTCCAACCGGCCAGGCGCGCGGTTCGGCCCACGAGCCATCCGCGCCGAGAGTGCACTGCTGAGGCCGTACCACATGGCGACGCGGGCGGCTCCGTTCGACAGCCTCACCATCGCCGACGTCGGTGACGTCGCCATCAACACGTTCAACGCCCCGGCGTGCGTGCCCATCATCCGCGACTTCGTCGGAAGTGTGCTCGACGCCGGCGCCGTCCCCATCGGGCTCGGCGGTGACCACACCGTCACCCATCCGGTGCTCCAGGCCGTCGCGGCCCACCACGGCCCGGTCGGCATCATCCACGTCGACGCCCATGCCGACGTGAACCCGACGATGTTCGGCGAGCCCATCACGCACGGGTCGTGGCTGCGCCGGGCCATCGAGGAACAACTCGTCGATCCGACACGGGTGGTGCAGATCGGGTTGCGCGGCAGCGGTTACGCCGCCGACGACTTCGACTGGGTGACATCGCTCGGCGGACGCGTGGTCACGGCCGAGGAGTGCTGGCACCGGTCACTCACCCCGTTGATGGACGAGGTGCGCACGGCCCTCGGCGACGCGCCGGTGTACCTCACCTTCGACATCGACGGGCTCGACCCTGCGTTCGCGCCAGGGACCGGCACCCCTGAGATCGCCGGCCTCACCTCGGTGCAGGGCGTCGAGATCGTCCGCGGCTGCCGCGGACTGCGACTGGTCGGGTGCGACCTCGTGGAGGTCGCCCCTGCCTACGACACCTCGGGCAACACGGCGCTCACCGCCGCCAACCTGGTGTTCGAGCAGCTGTGCGTGCTGCCAGGAGTGCAGTACCGCACCTGACCCCCACGACGAACGCACGATGAACGTTTGGTGACCGTGGGTGTACGTCGGTACTAGTACCAGTCGGTCCAACGCCCGCCCCGAACGGCCACTGTTGCTTGCCCGCACAACCGATCACGCTGGTCGTCATGGGTTCCTACGTCTTCACGTCGCACGACGGCTTCGGCCTCGGCCACGTACGCCGCAACGTCTCGCTCGCCGAGGCGGTGCTGCGACGCGACCCGCACGCCGACATCACGGTCGTCACCGGCGTGGCCGCCGACCTGCCCTGGCTGCGACGCCGCGACATTCGCATCGTGCGCGTGCCGACGTTCGTGAAGGACGAGACCGGCACCTACCGCAACGGAGTGATGACCGAGGCACAGGTGCTCGAGCGCCGTGCCACCACCTTCCAGCGGGTCATCGAGACCGTGCGACCCGACGTCGTCGTGGTCGACCGCCACCCGTTCGGCACGAAGGGCGAGCTGCGCCCCGGGCTCGACCGCTGCAACCAGCTCGGCATCGCCACGGTGCTCGGGCTGCGCGACATCATCGACGACGCCGCCGCCGTGCGGGCAGAGCTGGCGAGTGACCGCTGGTCGGGCGCCGCCGACACCTACGACCACGCCGTCGTCTACGGCGCCCGCCACGTGTGCGACCACGAGCAGGAGTACGGCTTGCCGGTTGCCGCCGAGTACGTCGGCTGGGTGATGTCCGAGGCGATGCGTCCGCGTCGCCAGCCCGCGGTCGACCCGCGGCTGCTCGTGGTGGCAGCCGGAGGCGGCGCCGACGGACACGACGTGCGCCACATCGGCACCGAACTGGTCCGCCGCAACCGCGACTGGCGCGGCATCATGATCGTCGGCCCACTGGCCCGCACCGGCGGCGAGTTCGACGACGTCGACCGCCTCGAGGTGGTCGGCTCGGTGGAACGGTGCGGCGACCTGCTCAGCCGTGCCGCCGCCTCCGTGCAGATGGCGGGCTACAACACCACCGTCGAAGCACTCGCCGCCGGTGTGAAGCCGCTGCTGGTGCCACGACGCGCTCCCCGGCGCGAGCAGGCGATCCGGTCCAGCCGCTTCGCCTCGCTGGGCCTGGCCGACATCGTCGATGCAGGCGCCGACATCGACGAGCTCTCCTGGCTGCTGCATCGGCCGCGCCGTCTGCACCCGCGTTCGCTCGCCGACGCGGGGGTGCAGCTCGACGGCGCCGACCGCACCGCCACCATGCTCACGG
>Ga0172374_1002552_pt1 | contig 11470 bp, 5 predicted proteins | sample LakKiv3m_FD_114536 | JGI IMG/M metagenome (GOLD analysis project Ga0172374, IMG submission 114536) | Freshwater microbial communities from Kabuno Bay, South-Kivu, Congo - kab_092012_10.3m | ecosystem: Environmental > Aquatic > Freshwater > Lake | place: Democratic Republic of the Congo... | reverse complement strand
TGGAAGAAGAGCGCCGACGAAGGGTATCGGATCTACGAGTGCGGCGTTGATGGGACGAGGCTGCGGCAATTGACGTTCCCGGAACCGAACGAAGCGGAATTGATCGCGAAGTACCAGAAGGGCTATCACCACGGCACTGACGACATGGAGCCGTGTTATTTGCCGGATGGCGGGATCTGTTTCATCTCGACGCGTTGCCAGTTCGGCATCCTGTGCGACGGGTCGGACGTTCTCACGACAACGGTGCTCTACCGAATGGACGGCGACGGGAAACGGATGGAGAAGTTGACGAACAGTTCGGTAAGCGAAGCGACGCCGACCATGATGAGCGACGGGCGAATCCTGTACACGCGTTGGGAGTATGTGGACAAAGGCGCGGTCAGCGTGAAATGCCTCTGGGCAATGCGCCCTGATGGCAGCGGCTCGGCAGAGATTTTTGGGAACGACATCGCATTGCCGCCGACGTTGATTCAAGGCCGCGCGATTCCGGGTTCAAGCACGGAATTTGTGGTGCTCGGCGCGCCGCATTACCCGCAGAGCGCGGTCGGTACGGTCATCCGCATTGACACAACCAAGAACATCCGCACACGTGAGCCGATGACATACATGACGCCTGATGTTGACATCCGAGACGAAGGAGGCTTTGCCTTCCGCCAGCCAAACGGCACGTGGCAACAGGACAAAGCGGGCAAAGGGCTGTTGTTCAGGGATCCATATCCGCTTTCGGCGAAGTCGTTCCTCGTCGCGCACAAACCAGCAGGCGCGCCGTGGCATGATCCGAAAGGCTACGCTCTTTACAGACTCGACGAGACAGGCAAAGCCGAGTTGATTTATCGCGATGACGCGATCAGTTGCTTCCAGCCCGTGCCATTGCAGTCGCGGAAGCGTCCACCGGTATTGTCAGAGGCGCGCGACGTGGAACTTGCGGCAAAACATCTTGCGGTCTGCGTTGTGCAGGATGTGTATCACGGTTTGGAGAACGTCCAGCGTGGCGAGGCAAAATGGATTCGCGTGATGGAACAGGTGCCGCGTCCGTGGGCGGCGCGTTACTCGTGGAAAGGCGACGAGTATGATCAACAGCACGTTGTCGTCAGCAAGGACGGCGCACTCGGTTTGAAAGTGCAACACGGCATCGCGCCGGTGGAATCGGATGGCTCAGCGCATTTCGTCGTGCCGGCAGACAAGAACATTTATTTTCAGGTGCTCGACAAGAATTTCATGGAACTTCAGCGTGAGCGGACTTACGTGAACTATCGTCCCGGCGAGAAACGTTCCTGTATCGGCTGCCACGAGACACCGCACAGCGTTCCGCTGGCCAGTAACCGCGTGCCGCTGGCGGCGCAGCGCGCGCCGTCCGTGCCGGGGCCGTCGCGCGCGATTCATTATCCGACCGACGTGCAACCGATCTGGGACAAGTATTGCATTCGTTGCCACAGCGGCGAGAAACCGAAGGCTGGGCTTGATTTGACGGGAATGCCGACGGCGTTGTTCTGTCGGTCGTATGAGAACCTGATGCCGGAGCGGCGGAAGCAGCCCCGAACGGATCGGGGTCTGCTCGGCCCGATCATCGGCGAGAACCATCCGAAGACCGGCAACGTGGAGTATCTGCCGGCAAAATCGCTCGGCTCGCACACGAGCGTGTTGGTGGCGATGCTCAGCCACGGACTTGTCCAGCTTGCCGATCCGAAAGATGCCGCGCGGGCGAAGAAGCTTGAACAAGTCCACAAAAATGTTCGTCTCAGCGCCGAAGAGATGTTACGGTTGACCACATGGTTGGAAGCCAACGGCCAATATTACGGTTCGTATTGGGGACGACGCGATCTCCAGTACAAGGACCATCCGAATTTCCGTCCGACGCCCACGTTTGCCATTGCGACCAGCATGGTGTCGCCGGTGCCGGAAGACAAACGCTAAACCACGAACAGGAGACAACATGAAGAAGTTGCTGACAGCACTGATCGTTCTGACCGCCATCACGGCGGACGCCGCCAAGGATCGCCTGCCGCGGTTCTCGAACAAGCAGTTCTACGACGAGAAAGGCGCCTTCCTTGTCGAGAAAGCGAAGGACGCCTACATCACGTTGATGAAGTTCCACGGCTACCCGGTGTACCCGGGACTGCGCGAGAAAATGGCTGTGACCGATTTCGGCACCGGCAAGTTCCTCGAATGCGGCCTCGGCTGCATGATGTTCAAGAACAACGAGGAGCACCGGTACATGCAAATGGACATTTATCTATTGCCAAAACAGATGTTGCCGGAACACTGGCACGAGGCCACGGCCAAGAATCCTTCCAAGCTCGAAGGCTGGCTGGTGCGTCACGGCATGTCGCACATCGTTGGCGAGGGTGACGCGAATTTGCCCGCCGATGTCGTCATTCCGAAATGCCACGCCAACGGCACGGTCACGGTGAAGCACGACGTGCTCACCAGCCCCGGCGAGTTCGTGTCATTGAACCGCGCCGGCGCCCACCACTGGCAGTTCGCCGGGCCGGAAGGCGCCATCATCACCGAGTCCGCCAACGTCCACGACGATTCCGGTGTCCGGCTGCTCGACAAGAAGATGAACGACGCCTATCACGGCAAGAAATGAACTGGCGGCGGTGGCTCTCGGTTGGCACCATCCTTGTGGCAGGCTCGGTTGGCGCCGTTGACGAAGCGCAAACGAAGGCGTTGCGCCTCGCGATTCAAGATCTGTCGCAGTCGTTCCCCGACAAGTATACTCGCGCTGCCGACTTCCTGAAACGACTCGACGCAGTCAAGGATGACGTCGAGTTCCGTACTCTTCAGCACGAGGCGTTACTGGCGAATCCACTGCTCGACTTCGATAAGTTGCTGGTCGTGCGTCGCTCGGAGAAAACAAAGACCGATGCGAAAGGCAAACCGATTCGCGGCCAAAACGGTCTGCCCCAGAATTGGCAGGGGAACTCGACATTGCCGCGCAACGGTTTCGACAACGAGATTGCCGTCCTCACAATCGGTAGGGACGAGCCGCCGGCTCGTCCGCCGGGCAATTCGCAGCAGACATCGGGCGACCCGGCGGGTCGCCCCTACCTCGGAGGTGAACTGGCGACGCTCTACAAGCCGGACCGCGATGTGTTCGTCGGCGACGTGGACTTGCATTGGGACGGGAAACGGATGTTGTTCTCGTCGGTCACTGCCAACAACACCTGGCAGATCTACGAGATCGGCGCCGACGGGAAGGGGTTGCGCCAAGTCACGCCGGGCGGGGACACGGACGTTGACAACTACGATGCTTGTTACCTGCCGGACGGCGCGATTCTGTTCGGCTCGACAGCGACCTTCCTCGGCGTGCCGTGCGTGTTCGGCAGTTCGTTCATTGCCAATCTCTACCGGCTTGAAACCGACGGCAAGATTCGACAGGTCACGTTCGAACAGGAACACGACTGGCACCCGACCGTGTTGCCCGATGGCCGCATCCTCTACCTGCGCTGGGAATACACCGATTCGTCGCACTCGAATTCCCGGATTCTCTTCCACATGAACCCCGACGGCACCGACCAACGCGCCTATCGCGGCAGCGGTTCGTGGTTCCCCGGTTCGTTGTTCTACGCGCGCCCGATTCCCGGCAAGTTGAACTGGGCCTGCGGCATCGGCAGTGGACATCACGGCGTCGCGCGTGCGGGACGGCTGTTCATTTTCGACACGATCAAAGGGCGCGCAGAGGCGCGCGGCATTGTGCAGGAGATTCCCCGACGCAGTCAACCGGTGGAGCCGATTGTACGTGACCGGCTTGTTGAGGGTTACCCGCAGTTCCTCTCTCCGTGGCCGCTCAGCGAAAAGTATTTCCTCGTCTCCTGCAAGCCCGACGCCAAATCGCCGTGGGGCATTTATCTCGTGGACGTTTTCGACAACATGACGCTCATCAAGGAATTGCCCGGCGAGATGTTGATCGAGCCCGTGCCGCTGCGCCCGACGCCAGTGCCGCCGGTGATTGCGCCGCGCGTTGACCTTGCCAAGAACGACGCCATCGTTCACGTTCACGACATCTACCAAGGTCCCGGCCTCGCCGGCGTGCCGAAGGGAACGGTGAAATCGTTGCGGCTGGTCGAGTATGTTTTCTCGCGCCGTAAAATGGGCGGCCTCTACGGCACCATCGGCGCCGACGGCCCGTGGGACATGCGTCGCATCCTCGGCACCGTGCCCGTGCGCGAAGACGGTTCCGCCCGTTTCAAGATGCCGGCGAATACGCCGATCATGTTCCAGCCGCTCGACGAGAAGAATCAGGCGCTCCAGGTGATGCGCACTTGGATCACCGCGATGCCCGGCGAAACGATCTCCTGCGTCGGTTGCCACGAAGACCAGAGCGCCGCGCCGTTGACGCGCGCCAGCCTCGCGTCGCACGAGCGCCCCGACGAGATCAAGCCATGGTATGGCCCGGTGCGCGGGTTCGGTTTCGTCCGCGAAATCCAGCCGGTGCTCGACAAGTATTGCGTCGGTTGCCACAACGGCAAACAAAGTGGGGCAGGTTTGCAACCTGCCAATCCATCAAAAGGCGAGCAGGTTGAAAACCTGCTCCACATTCTGCCCGACTTCACGGCCAACCGTCCGTTGACCGGCTGGAAGACCCAGATGGCTGGTCGCTGGGCCGGCGGCGGGAAGTTCACGCAGTCGTACTGGGAACTCCAACGCTACGTCCGCCGTCCCGGCATCGAGAGCGACCGCCCAATGTTGACGCCGATGGATTTTCACTTCAGCACGACCGAACTTGGCCAGCGTCTTCGCAAAGACCACCACGGCGTCAAACTCGACGCCGAATCGTGGGATCGCCTCGTGACGTGGTGTGATCTTAACGCGCCATTCTTCGGTCGCTGGAGCGACATCCCCGGCATCAACACCACGAATCTCGTTGCCATGAACCAGCGTGTCATTGACCTTCGCAAGAAGTGCGCGCCGCAAGGCCCCATCGCCGACCCCGAAGTCATGCCGGACACACCGAAATACGACACCACGCCCGTCACTTTCGGTCATTCTGAGCGAAGCGAAGAACCTCAAAAGGACTGGTGTTTTACTCCCGAACAGGCCTTGCAACGTCAGCGGCAAACCGCGCCACCGAACACCAACGCCAAGCTCGCCATCGCCGCCACGCCGCCAGAGCATCCGCCGACTCAAGTAAAGGCGAAACATCTACGCGTCTGTGCCGGACCGTCACGCTGGCTTCAAATCGCCGAGGCAGAAGTTTTCTCCGGGAACCAGAACATCGCCCGTGGCCAACCGGCGCGTCAATCGAGCACGTATGGCAACGCCGACGCCAAGCGCGCCGTTGACGGCAACGTCAGCGGCAAATGGGGCGACGGCTCGATCATGCACACGATGAACGGCGCCAGCGAATGGTGGGAAGTGGACCTGCCGGATGACGCAGTCGTCGAGCGAATTGCGTTGTGGCCGCGCACCGGCCTTCAAGAACGCCTCGCCAGCGCGAAAGTCCAACTCATGGACGCGCAACGCAAAGTCGTCTGGGAGCAGGCTACGCCGTCCAAGATCGCCGACAAAGTCGTTTTCAACGTCAGCGAACCGCTCAGGGATTCCGGCATCGCGATGACGTGGATTCCCGCCGGCACATTTAACGGCACAAAGATCGAAAAGGGATTTTGGATGAGCCGCTGCGAGATCACCAACGAACAGTTCAAGCGTTTCAATCCTGCGCACGACAGCCGCACCGAGGAACGCCACGGCTATCAGTTCGGCGTGACCGGCTACGACTTGGATCAGCCCGACCAACCCGTCGTCCGCGTCTCGTGGGATGAAGCGATGGCCTACTGCCGCTGGCTCTCGCAGAAGATTGGCAAGCGCGTGACGTTGCCGACCGAGGCGCAATGGGAATGGGCTTGCCGCGCCGGGACAGCGACGCCGTTCTGGTTTGGCGATCTCAACACCGACTTCTCGAAGTTCGCCAACCTTGGCGACGCGATGCTCGCCAATTATTCCGGCAACCCATACGCGCAGGACTGGAAAGCCGCCGCGCACAAGAACCCAAACAAGTACGACAACTGGATTCCGCAGGACGCGCGTTTCAACGATGGCGGTTTCGTCAGCGAGCCGGTCGGGAAGTACGCGCCGAACCCGTGGGGCTTATGCGACATGCACGGCAACGTCGCCGAGTGGACGAGTTCCGACGCCGTCGCCGGTGAGAAGATTGTCCGTGGCGGCTCGTGGTACGACCGACCGGCACGTTGTACCTCCAACTTCCGCCTGTCGTATCGGTCGTACCAGAAAGTTTACAACGTCGGCTTCCGTGTCATCTGCGAAGGGCCGTCCACCATTAACATCGCAACCAAGTGAAGCATCTTCTGATTCTCAGCCTGTTGCTTGCCGTCGCGCGAGCCGATGACAACTGGCCTGCATTCCCGGTCGAATGGAACAAAACCGGCTCGTCGCCAGCGGACGTGTCGTTCCTGCTGAAGCCTGCAAACGACCGGATCACGGTCAAGGACGGTCATCTCGTGCGCGGTGACGGTTCGCGGTTCCGCATCTGGGGCATCAACGCCACCGGTCAAGCCGGCCTGCCGGCCACGAATGCGGCGCCCATCATCGCGGCACGGTTGGCGACGCTCGGCATCAACTGCGTTCGGTTTCATTTCCTCGACAAACCCGGCACACTCATCGCCGGCGACCGCGACGATACGCGGGCTCTCGATCCCAACGCGTTTGCGCGACTGGACCGTTTTGTCTTCGAGTTGAAACAACACGGCATCTACTCCGACCTGAACCTCAACGTCTATCGCAGCTACAAACCCGGCGACGGCGTCCGCGATGCCGAACTGCTCGGCATCGGCAAGGGCGCGACCTATTTTGACGAACGACTCATCGAACTCCAGCGCGAGTACGCCCGCCAGTTGCTCACGCACGTCAATCCGCACACCGGCCGCGCCTACCGCGACGAATCGGCTGTCGCCATCGTCGAGTTCGTCAACGAGAACTCGCTCGTCGAGGCTTGGTTCAGCAATCGCCTCAACGGCACGCAGACGAAGAAGGCAAGCGGCACGTGGCACGACATTCCGCCCAGCTACGCGGAGGCGCTGACGAAGAAGTATAATGCATGGCTGACACGCAACCGAATTCCCGTTGTAGATGAAACAATTGTTTCACTCAAAACGGGGATTCCAAAAACGGTGCCGAGGTTGCGCAAGGAGGAGTTTGGGAAGGCCGATGCCAAACGCTTCGCCGCCGAAGCGGAGTTTTACATGGAAATCGAGCGCGGCTACTTCCGCGACATGGCGAGGTTTCTTCGCGACGACCTCGGTGTGAAAGCATTGCTCATCGGCAACAGCGACCACGGACACTACAACTCTTGTTATGCGCTGGTCGCGTCGCTCGCGCAACTCGATGTCGTGGACGGTCACATTTACTGGCAGCATCCGAACTACATCACTGACCCCAAGACAGGCCGTCGCACGGGGTTCAAGATTCCGAACACGGCAATGGTGGACGACCCCCAGCATTCCACGGCCGTTCAACTGTCCCGCACGCCGGTGGTTGGCAAGCCGTACACAGTGTCCGAGGCCAACCATCCGTTCCCGCACGAGTACGCCGCCGAGGGTGTGCCGATTCTGGCCGCCTACGCCGCGTTGCAGGACTGGGACGGCATCTTCTGGTACACGCTCGGCCATCAAGACGTAAGCACGATGGAGAATAGCGGCCTCGCCTTTTTCGATTTCGCGAAAGATCCAGTCAAACTCAGCCAGATTGCCGCCGGGGCGTTGGTGTTCCTGCGTGGCGACGCGCACCCGGCGCAACGCACTGTCAGCCGCACGTACAGCCGCGAGCAAGTCATTGAAAGCCTCCGCCTGCCGAGTAGTGAAAGGCCGTACTTCACGCCCGGGTTCCCGCTGGCATTGCCACTGGTGCACGCTGTGCGTGTGGCGTCCTTCGAGGGGCCGCCGACGGGCAAATTTGAACCGATAACCGGTGACGCATTCGTGTCTGACACGGGCCAACTGGCGTGGCGGAAAGGTTTGGTGACGATTGACACGGCACGTTCGCAGGCTGTTGTCGGACGCGGCGGCGGTCAGACGAAGAACCTGCGCACGGAACTTCAGACGCCATTCTGTGCCGTCACACTCGGCGCGCTCGACGACAAGCCGATTGCTTCCGCCGCGCGATTATTGCTGACCGTTGGCGCGCGTGTCGCGAACACCGGTATGGTTTGGAATGAAAAGCGCACCTCGCTGGACAAATGGGGCGCCGCGCCGGCGCGAATCGAACCTGTAACTGGCAAGATCATACTCACTGGTCTGGAGTCAGTGCGCGCTGTCGCAGCGCAACCGCTCGATGGCGCCGGTCAGCCGCTCGGTCGCCCGATTGGGCTGAAACAAGCTGAGGGCGGCTGGGCGTTCGATCTTGGCCAACCGCCGACCACGTGGTTCGTCGTCAATGTCAGACGGTGATCGGGGATGGAGCGCCGCCGTCCCGGCGGTGTTCCTCGAACTGGTGGTTTACATTTGCCGGTTGTTCTGGGTATAATTCGGCCACCACTTCAGGAGGCACGTGAAAGAGAAAAAAGAAGCTTGGGGTTCGCGGATCGGCGTGATTCTCGCCGTCATCGGCAGCGCGGTGGGACTTGGCAACTTCCTGCGGTTCCCCGGCAAGGCGGCCCAATACGAGGGCGGCGCATTCATGATTCCGTATTTCATTGCGCTCTTTCTGCTGGGGTTGCCGATCGCGTGGGCGGAGTGGACGATGGGGCGTCACGGCGGTGCGCACGGCCACAATTCGCTGCCCGGCATTTTCCGCGTGGTCTGGCGGAGCAAGCTGGCGCCGTATTTTGCGGTGATCGGGTTGTTGATACCCGTGGCGATCTACATGTACTACGTCTATATCGAGGCATGGTGCCTAGGCTACGCGTGGAAATTCGCCACTGGTTCCATGGCGCTCGGCGCGGACAAGTCGAAGTACTCGGAGTTCTTCGCGCAATACGTCGGCCTCAACGCGCACGGCAGCGCGTTCAGCCTCTCCGGTGGATGGTCGAACTCGGTGTTGGTGCCGCTGTTGATTTGTTTCGCGTTGAACTTCGTAATCATCTACCGCGGCCTGAGCAAGGGGATCGAGCTGTTCTGCAAGTGGGCGATGCCGGCGTTGATTCTCTGTGCGTTCATCGTGTTGGCGCGTGTCCTGACGCTCGGGACACCAGACCCGGCCAAACCGGACCAGAGCGTGGTGAACGGGTTGGGGTTCATGTGGAACCTCGGCTGGGGCGGCAAGACGGTCTGGCAATCGCTGGCCAACTCCCAGATGTGGCTCGAGGCGGCGGGACAGATTTTCTTCTCCTTGTCGGTCGGCTTCGGCATCATCACGTGCTATGCCAGCTACCTGAAACCGAAGGACGACATCGCGCTCAGCTCCTTGACCGCCTGCTCCGGCAACGAGTTCTGCGAGGTGGCGCTCGGCGGCCTCATCACCGTGCCGGCGGCGTTCGTGTTCCTCGGCACGGTGGGTGTCATTGAGGCAACGAAGTCAACGTTCAACCTCGGCTTCATGACGCTGCCGATGATTTTCAATACAATGCCGCTCGGCCAATTCGTCGGCGCCGTGTTCTTCACCCTGCTGTTTCTCGCGGCGCTGACCAGTTCGATCTCGATGCTCCAGCCCGCGATTGCGTTGCTGGAGGAGGGACTTGGCCTCGGACGGCGGGCGTCGGTTGCGATTCTTGGTTTCGTTTCCGTGGTTGGGACAGCGTTTGTCGTTTATTTCTCGAAGGATGCAGTGGCACTCGATACGTTCGACTTCTGGGTTGGATCGGTCTGCATCTACGTGCTCGCGACGATACAGGTGATTCTGTTCGGTTGGGTCATGGGAGTTGAACGAGGTTTCGAGGAATTGAAACGCGGAGCCGAGATTCGGATCCCCAAACTTGTCATGTACATCATCAAATACGTCTCGCCGGCGTACCTGTTGACGGTGTTTGTCGTCTGGCTGTTCCAAACGGCAGGCACGTATGTCCGCAAAATTGGCAGCGACCCGGTGGTGGCGGGTTCGGTGGGGTTCATTGTGCTGGTGTTCGTCTTTTTCCTGTTGATCACCGCCCAATCGGTCCGTCGCTGGAACAAGCTTCACCCGCTCGATAAGGAGGTCGGCCAATGACGCTCAGCGGTTGGATTGTGATGATTTTGTCAGTCGGTTTTGTGACGGGGCTGTTGATGTGGTGTGTTTGGCATGTCATGAAGGAGCCGGAGGCGCCGGAGCACATGCACGCTCAGGACGAGATTGACACGCGCGACAAGGAGTAAGGGAACACCCTTGCCAAGCGAATCGGCGGCGTGATACAAGCTCACCCATGGTGAAACAACAGCAAACGATCAAGCGCGCCGTCAGTTTTTCCGGCATCGGCATCCACACGGGCAACAAGGTCAGCATGACGTGGAAACCCGCGCCCGTGGACCACGGCATCAAGTTTGTCCGCGCCGACCTCGAAAGCAAACCCGCCATCGAGCCGCTTGCTGCGAACATCGGCGATGTGACGCGCTGGACCACGATCCAGTCCGGCAACGTCGTCGTCCACACCGTCGAGCACGTGCTCGCCGCGCTCTCGGCGTTTGGCATTGATAACATGTTGATTGAACTCGACGGCAACGAACCGCCCGTTGCCGACGGCAGTTCGAAGGAATTTGTCCGGATGATTCACGAAGCCGGCATCCAGCCGCTGGAAGGCAAACGCGAAACGTTCGCGCCCCCGCAACCGCTCTACGTCGAGAAGGATGGCGCGCTGGCGATCGTGTTGCCGTGCGACCACCTGCAGGTCAGTTGCACCATTCAATACGGCAAGCCCGGCCTCGACGCGCAATACCTCAGCCTCGCCATCACCCCGGAGACGTTCGAGACGCAGGTGGCAGGCGCGCGCACGTTCGCCTTCTTCGAGGACCTGCACTACCTGATGGACAAAGGCCTCATCAAGGGCGGCAGTTTGGAGAACGCTGTCCTCATCCGCAACGAGACCATCCTCGCGACCGAACCATTGCGCTACCGCGACGAGTTTGTCCGGCACAAAATCCTTGATATTGTTGGTGATCTTTCATTGTTGGGCTGTCCGTTGGCCGCACACGTCGTCGTCATCCGACCGAGCCACGCGCTCAACGCTGAACTGACGCAGGCGCTCACGACGCTGATGGAGAAAGAGAAACCCGCCGCGCCCGCCGAGCCGTTTGTCCCCGCGATGCCGGCGATGCCCAGCAAGGAAGTCGCGCTCGACATCATGCGCGTCATGGGCGTCCTGCCGCACCGCTACCCGTTCCTCATGGTGGATCGCGTCCTCAAAGTCGAGGCCGACAAAGTCGTCGCGCTCAAGAACGTCACGGTGAACGAGCCATATTTCCAAGGTCATTTCCCCGGCCACCCGATCATGCCCGGCGTGTTGCAACTCGAAGCGATGGCCCAAGTTGCAGGCGTGTTGATGATGCGCCCCGGCGAGAACACCAACAAGGTTGCCTACTTTATGAGCGCGAACAACGTCAAATGG
>Ga0172374_1002551_pt1 | contig 11470 bp, 13 predicted proteins | sample LakKiv3m_FD_114536 | JGI IMG/M metagenome (GOLD analysis project Ga0172374, IMG submission 114536) | Freshwater microbial communities from Kabuno Bay, South-Kivu, Congo - kab_092012_10.3m | ecosystem: Environmental > Aquatic > Freshwater > Lake | place: Democratic Republic of the Congo... | reverse complement strand
TATAGAAAACGGTTTTAATATTGTGAAAAGAATGATTAAAAGACAACAAAAGGCATTTATTTTTGACATGGATGGGGTAATACTTAACAGTCATCCTACCTATATCAAGATATTTCTGTTAACCCTACTTAAGTATAGATTGATACCTACATTTAGTGAGGTTAAATCAGCTACTGGAAGAAGAACAATAGATGTGATTAGAGGTGTTCTTAAAGATCATCATACCAATAAATATTCTGCAGAAGAGATTGATGAGTTTATATATGACAAAGTAATTGAGAGTTACAGGACAAAGGTAAGGATGTTTAAAGGGTTTCATGAGCTGGCTGGATTGCTTAGAAAGAAAGGGTATAAGATGGCACTTGTGACTTCTGCTGAAGAGAAGCTTCTGAAAGTTGTGTTCAAAAGATTTGCAATTAAGAAGTATTTTGATGTGATTATTGATGGCAGTGATGTTAAGCATGGAAAGCCAGATCCTGAGCCATATTCTTTAGCTATTAAGAAGCTTGGGGTCAAGGCAGGAAACTGCTTTGTTGTTGAAGACTCTGTCAGTGGAACTGTTTCTGGGAAGAGGGCTGGAGCAAAAGTGATTTCTGTGCTGACAACCACTTCGCGAAGAAAGCTTGAGAAGGCAAATGCTGATTTTATCTTCAGAAGTCTTGTAGATATCAGAGATTTTATCGCTGAAGAATTACACTAATTCTTGGACGAGTGCATTATAATTAGTTTGAGTATTAATCTTGTTTTGAATATATATTTTGAAGCAATTATGTTAAGTTATCCTATAATTAAATAATTGATTATTTAAATAATAGTTTATTTAAATAAACATATATTTAAAAACATTTTGTTGCACAATTCTATTATTAAGTTTAATATTAATTATGACGAAGGTGGTTTTATGGGTGTTATTACAATATCTCTTGATGCAAAATCTGAAAAACTTTTAAGGGACTCTGCCAAGATGCTCTATGGTGATAGAAAGGACGCGTTAAGCAAGACCATTGTTAGAGCCATCACGCAGTCAGCAGATGCAAGGGAAATGACAAAGAAGCAATTGGTGAATTTAATGGTAAATAATCCTATACGAATGAAAAAAGGTGCAAAATTACCAAAAACGAGGGCTGAATATTATGAAAAAGATTGATTATCTTTCAGACGATAACTGTCTTATAGACACAAGCATTTTGCTTATTGCAAATATAGATGTTGCTGACAAAGATCAGCAAAGAATAACACAAGCGTTGATTGATAAGTTATCTTTGACAGGTAAAGGATGTTTAAGCATTCAAAACTATGCTGAATTTGTCAATGTCATTACAAGAAAGACAAATGCAAGTATATCTGAGTTGAATAAAGTTTTGTCATATTTTAGGGATCTGTTTAAGACCTTGCATTATTGTGAGAACGAGGTCTTTGATGCTGTAGGTCTGTGTCAGAAATATAAGCTTCATTTCTTTGATGCCTTGCTTGCCCAGGCAATGCTATACAACAACATCCGTGTGATATATACTGAGAATGACAAAGATTTCAATAAAATCCCTGGAATCAAAGCAATAAACCCTTTCAAGCGGATCAGAAAGGTAAATTTGGGGAAGTTGTCATCCCCCAAGAAGATATCTTCCTTAAAATCAAACAAATAATTTTGTATTAATTGTTGGACACAGCACACCCAAGAAACCTTTAAAAATCCTTCCACCAACAAAAGATTATCATGACTTCAAGAAAACCAAATATTCTAATTGATGAAAAGATTAAGAGAATAAAGCCGTTCTTTGAGCAAGTAGCCATCTTTTTCTTGCTTTTGGTTGTTTTCTTGATATTCGACAGCTTGTTGGTTATTTCTATCTTTTGGAAATTCATTATTATAATTATTTTTTCTGCTTGGGCTTTCAGTCTTCTCCTTCAGGAGCTTTATGTCTACAAGATATTAAAGCCATTTATCCTTGGCAAAAGATGGGACAGGTTAGTCAAGCGAGGGCGACCATGAGCTTAAACAGCTTTTATAAACCAAAGCCACCATCTGCTGATATTGTTCTTAGAATTCCAAACTATAATTATCTTTTTTCAGATTTTGATCCTCGTTCATATTCTTCAAGATCATTTTCTGATGACTTTTTTACTGAATTTAGAAACATTTGTGAAGCTGAAATCAATTTAGGTAATTTTCATTTAAGATTTATGTTGCATAAAAAAAACAGGTCTTCTGTTTATGAAGCTACAATTAAAAAAAGACTAAAAAATCACTTTAAAGATCACTATTTTTATTTTTTAAATAAGAAAAAGAAGCTCCTTATTCAAGGTGGTTTATTTTTATTGATTGGGGTAGGGGTAATTGCAACTTCAGGTCTACTTTTACTAAGATATGGCTCTTCTTTTCTAGAAGTTATTCTTCAGCCACCAGGCTGGTTTCTTTTCTGGGAAGGGCTTAATCTGATGATCTTCAGTTCAAAGAAACAAGATAATCAGCTATATTTTTATAAAAAAATGAAAAATAGTAAAGTTTCCTTTGTGGACGAGCCAATTGATAAATAAGTTATGTAGATGTTTATGAGCAATGGCGTTCGGCATAATAGCTCTTATGCCGACCTTTGCTAAGAAATTGCTTCTACATAACTAAGCTCTTCAAAAGATTCACTTTAAAACCCTTTTCTTCCAAAGATAAGTAGCTCTTGAAGAGGGGTAGGAGGAAATAAAAAATGATGCAACTTGCATTATTAGGTTTAGGAATTGTCGTCTTAGCTTGGATTGTCCAATTGATTAGGATGAAGAAGACAAAGGAGATTATGCCTTGCTTTATCTGTTTATATGTGATAGGTGTGATCCTTTTGATTGTTGATGGATTTATTGGTGATGCTACATATTTAGCATTATTGAACCTGTTAAGCGCTGTAGTGGCATTAATAGTTCTTATCAGAATAGGTTGTTGTTCGAAGAAATGATTTTTTTCATTTTGTTTTTTTTATTAACTCCTAACATACATCTGATTTCCACTTTCATATCTCTTTAATCCTTTGTAGAAGACACCTATTGCTATCAATAATATAGCGATTGTGAATCCAGTAAGCAGTAAAAACCATGTCAAGTTAAAGGATTTCAATAACTCTACAGGCACTCCAGCAAGAAATCCAGCAGGTATCAGGAAAAGAATAATAAACCTTGCAATGCCATGATAGATGCTGAGAGGATAACTTGACAATGACATAACTCCTCCATTTAATGAAGCAGATAATCTTCTTGAATTTCCTATGTAAAAGCTGATTGATCCAATAATTATTTGGAAAGAGATAATTATAGTTGCAGAAAGCAGGCTTAAGATTAGAAACAATGGGAAATTATATATTGGTATGAAGATAACTGCAAGAACCAATCCAAACAATATATCTCCTAAGGAATATTGGCTTGATTTCTCTATAAGCAGATGATAAAGAATATTCTTAGGAAGAGGAAGAAAGTAATCGAGAGTTCCATTGGCAATTATATTTTGTAATTTATTTGCATTTCTGAATATTCCGCTAGCAAGGCCATATGAAAAGCAGATCACTGCATATAAAATAATCATGTACGAGAAATCCCAGCCATTGACATTTGGGAATCTTGTGAAAAATAACAGCCAAAATAACATCCAGGCTAAATCGTTGATAATCATTGATCCAATAAATAATAATGCATTCAGTCTGTATTCCAGCAATGTTTTTAATGACATGCCCAGGTATGCCCATAACAGCCTGAATTGGTCTTTAACCGCCATTGATACTCACCTTTTTGATTGCTTTTTTGTAGATGAAGAGGATAAGGAAGATAAACACAATACACCAGAGGATCTGAACTGCGACAACGTCCAAGAATTGATGTAAATTAAAGTTGATGAATAGCTTTGCTGGATAATATGCTAAGTAGCTGAAAGGGAGGAATGATGAAATCTTTGCAAGCCATTCTGGAAAAAATTCTAATGGTATTAATGTTCCTCCAATGATAAACACAAATTTTTGATATATGAAATTAACTGCAGAAACATCCTCCATCCAAAATGCAAATAGTCCAAGAAATGTCATTATCAAAAGATTCATTGACATTGCAAGGAATATTGTAATAAGAATGAATGGAATATTAAGGAAATTAAATGAAAATCCACCGACAGTTACTGCTGCAACAATGCTTCCTAACAAGAATGTCAATATGAGAGAAACAAATCCCATGACTATGTGAATTGTATAAATATAAATAATATAATTGTATGGCTTGTTAAGATAGTTTGCAATATTTCCTTGTTTGATATCATCACCAATATTATCAACAACATAGCTGATAAAATCAATAATTGATTCTGTCATTACAAGATACCACACAAGCATTGCTAAAGTATACCCACTGATGTCTGAATAATGTCCTGTGCTGAAAAGAATTGCCCACAGCTGGCTATAAATGAAGATGATTATTGCTATAAACACTGAATCAAATAGAAAGTCCCAGAAATATGTAAATTCATTCTTAAAGTTAATCTTTGCAATTGCAAGGTATTTGCTTAGCCACATCTTGTTATTTTCATCTCTTTTCCATTGTAAATGTCTTCAATAATTTCTTCAATTTCTGGATCTTCAATTGAAATGTCCTCAATTTTGTTGTTCTTCATAATGATATCAATAATTTCTTTAAGAGATGTCTTTGTCAAGTCAACTTCCAGATCCAAAGAATATTTTGACTGATTAATGATTTTTGTTGCAGAATGATTATTGAAGACAACTGGCGTTTCTGAGATAATCTTTATTTTCTTTTTGTTCAAGTATTCTTTTCTAAGATTGCTAAATGTTCCATTGTAAACAATGATTCCACGATTGATAATAACAACCCTGTTGGCGACATCTTCAATATCTCCAACATCATGGCTCGTCAGGAGGATCGTCACTTTTTCTTCTTTATTTATCTTTTTGATAATCTCTCGTATGTTTTTCTTGACAACAATATCCAATCCGATAGTTGGTTCGTCTAGGAAAAGTATCTGTGGCTTATGAAGCAATGCTAATACAAACTCGCATCTCATCCTTTGGCCCAATGACAGCTTCCTAACAGGTTGATCCATGAACTCTTTGATGTCAAACTTTTCTATAAGGTATTCCAATCTTTTCTTATATATCTCTGGATCCATGTCATATATCTTTGAAAATAGATAGAAAGTGTCTATTGCAGGAAGATGATACCATAACTGTGGCTTCTGCCCAAAGATAGTACCCATTCTATAAGCAAGCTTGATTCTGTCTTTCTGTGGATTTAATCCATCTATTTTTATAGTCCCAGAGTCAGGATATAGTATGCCTGAAAGCATCTTCAATGTTGTTGACTTTCCTGCGCCATTTGGTCCAATAAATGCAACAAGCTCTCCTTTCTTTATAGTCATAGAAATTCCATTAACTGCATTTACAATCTTGTGCTTTGGTCTGATGATTGCATTTATATAGCCTCTTAGGCCAGGTTCTTTAGTTATAACCTTGAATGATTTTTTCAAGTTCTTTATTTCAATCATGTTTGTCATCTTCTTTTGGCTATTAGCTTAGTGTGTCTTTTAGGCAAAAGGTGTTTTGGTATTCTTGGAATTAAAAGATAAAGTATAATTTAAAAAGTCAGCTTAACAGCTGTCCAAGAAATAATGCCTATTTTGACATTTCTGGGAATGAGATAAAATATATCATAGATTAACACCAAATAATATTAACTGGAATAAGGTATTTTAAAGGTTTGGTTTTAGGTAATAACTATATTATATATTAGTGATGGGTTATGTGGGATGTCCAACAATTAATGTTTTTTTTAATTATCTCAATTAGAATACTTTATAAACTTTTGGCATTTTATTTAAATATAGATTTTGTGACTATTGGAATAGTGTGATATAATATGTCTCTAAAGGATACAAAGAAAACAATTGCAGAAGTTATGCTTCTGGTTACTGAAATGGCCAAGCAGAAGAAAGGATCTTTCTTTATAATTGCCACAAAGGATATTTCAAGTAAATATGAAAGATTATATCCTGAATTATTTTCTGGGAAGAATATAAATATCAAAGACAAAGCTGCAAGGACCTTGATTTTGACATTATCTCTTATGGATGGAGCAATTGTGTTTGACAATTCAGGAAAAGTTCTTGATTATGGTGTGAAAATTAAGAAAACAAAAATTTTATTTGGTCATGGTACAAGACATTCTGCTGCAAGAGGCATTTCCCAAACAAAAGATGTAATTTCAATAATTTCTTCTGAAGAAGATGGATTAATAAGAATCTTTAAAAGAGGAGAGCTTGTAGCCGAAATCAATCCAGATACTGGAAAAAACAGACATTTTCGTGAAAGAATTGCAGAACTGTTTTCAAAGCCAGATCTTCAAGTGGCAACTTCTGGAGGAGTGGCTTCACTTCTTTTAGGATTAAATCCATTAATGGCAGGGGCTATTTTCACAGGATCATGGATAATCACAAGATATGGGTTTGTCAGTATGAAGGATTTTCTGCACACAGGAAGATTGATTGTGAAGAAAGAGTTAAATTCAAACAAGTATACAGCTAAAAATCTAAAAAAATAAAGAGTTGATTAAATATGTCTTCAAAATTAACACAAGATGTTGACGAAACAGCAAGTGGATTTAAAAATATTATCTTCAGCACACTAAAAGGAATTGCTGTTTCTTTTGTCTTGCTGTTGGCAGGACGGTTTATTGACATTGCTTTTGGTCATTCTTGGAGAAATTCAACAATAGTGCTTGTTATTACAGTTGCCCTTGCTGTAATTGGCGCATTTGGAATGTTTAGTACATTTTCAAGACATTCTATTTTTTATGTTTTTGGCTGGTGGATTGGTGTCTATATTTCTGCAAAGTTTGATCTTATAGGTCCAAATATGCTTGTTATCTTTATTGTTTCGCCAATTGTAATATATCTAATAAAAATCATCTTCAAAAAACATTAAAAAAATATTTTTTTCTTTCAACACAAGTGCTTCTTTTTATTAACTTATCGTTCTTATATTTTTTATAAGATGAAACAATTAAATACATTTCAAAAAATAGTTTTGGGAATTCAGATGCTGTTTGTTGCATTTGGAGCAGTTGTTTTAGTTCCACTTCTTGTGGGAATAGATCCTGCAGTGGCTCTTTTTACAGCAGGTGCAGGAACGCTTCTGTTTCATTTAGTAACAGGTGGAATAGTTCCTGTCTTTCTTGGCAGTAGTTTTGTCTTTATTGTTCCAATCATTGCAGGCTCTAAATTGTTTGGGCTGCCAGGAGTCCTTTGTGGCTTGATATTTGTAGGTATTTTTCTTATTGCTGTTTCATTTGTCATAAGAAAAAGAGGAATCGAATTTATTCAGAAGATATTCCCTCCTGTTGTCATTGGCCCAGTAATTATTACAATTGGTCTTTCTTTAGCGACAGTTGGCGTGGAAATGGCTACAACTGATTGGTTATTAGCAACAATATCTTTAGCAGTTGCAATTGGTATAATTGTTTTTGGAAAAAGAATGTTCAAGCTTTTGCCAGTGATTGGTGGAATATCTGCAGGTTACATAGTTGCAATAATTTTAGGCAAAGTGAATTTTTCTGCAATCGCAAGTGCATCTTGGTTTTCAACACCTAAATTTGTAACTCCTGAATTCAGTTTTGGTGCAATTCTTTATATTCTTCCTTTTGCAATTGCCCCTTTGATAGAACATATTGGTGATATGTATGCAATCAGTCATGCTGCAAATAAAAATTTCATAAAAAATCCAGGCATTCACAGAACACTTTTAGGCGATGGCCTTGCAACTGTCTTCTCTGGCTTTTTTGGTGGTCCTCCAGACACCACCTATTCGGAGGTAACAGGTGCAATTACCTTGACAAAGCTTACAGATCCTATTCTCTTAAGGATCGCTGCAATCACGGCAATAATTCTTGCATTTATTGGAAAGATAAGCGGATTTCTTCTTACAATTCCGCAGGCAGTCCTTGGTGGAATCATGCTTCTATTGTTTGGAATGATTTCTGTCGTAGGTATTCGTTCAATAATTGACTCCAAAGCAGATCTTAACAAGACAAAAAACATGGTGATTGTTTCAGTCATGCTTACAATTGGTGTTGGTGGTGCTGTCATCAGTTATGGCACATTTTCTTTTGCAGGAGTTGGCTTAGCAAGCGTTGTTGGTATTGCTTTAAATCTTATTCTTCCTAATAAAGAGATTAATTAAAATAAGGTAATACAAAACACAAATTTGTAATACTTTTAAAAACATTTCGCACAATTATATTATTTGTGATTGCTCATGGAAATTATAATCAGCGATTCATCAACATTGATACTCTTGACAAAATCAAAATTGATTTATTTGACAATGGATTTTTTTGATTTGATTATTCCATCAGTGGTATATTCAGAAGTAATAAAAGGCAAGGAAAGTAATCATGCAGATGCTTTTGAAATTGAAAGATTGGTCGAAGAAAGAAGAATACATGTTAAGAATCCAAAAGATCAAAAATTGATAGTTAACTTGAGATTGAATTATAAGATTGATGAGGGCGAGCTTTTTGCAATTGCTCTTGCAAAGGAACTTGGGAAAGGTATCTTTATTGATGATAAAAAAGGTATAATGATTTGTAAATTGCTGAATATTGAAACCTATACTGCATTGAGGTTGTTGAATGAATTTTATTTAACTGGGAAGGTAACAAAAACAGAATTAAGTAAAGCAATTACAATACTTGAAAATGTAGGGAGATATAGTACAGATGAATTGATAACTGTGAAAAAACTTTTAGAGTGATTTTGTATGGAAAAGCTGAAAAACATAAGTGTAAGGGTTGATTCTGAAACAATTGCAAAAGTGAACAAATTATCAGAGCTTGAAAAAGAAGATAAATCAATAATATATAGGAAAGCTCTTGATAAAGGGCTTAAAGAGATTATAATAGATATTGCTGTAAAGGAGTTTGCTGAAGATAAAATATCTTATGGTGAGGCCGCTAAGCTAACTGACATGTATATTGGAGATTTCATGGAATTAGTTGCAAGGCGTGGAGTTGCAGTAAAGCCATACACTTATGATATTAAGAATCATCTTGATAAATCAGAGAAACATTTGTTTCAGATACTTTCCACTCCAAGCAGAGGAAAGATAAGATGCAATTCCAAAAAGAAGTGAGCTAAGCCTCAAGAAAAGTTTCTTACAATTATGATTGGTGTATTTGCGTCTGCAGATCCAGATACAAGATCAGCCAAAGATGCAACAAGGTTTTCAATCTTTCTAGGAGTTGTTCCTTCAGCAACAAAGCTGTCCTTTTTCTTGTTCTTCAATAACTTTTCTCTTTCTTTCAGAATTATCTTTTCAATTTCTGTCTTGCTTTTTCCTTCAGTATATAACTTTTGCATAAGATATTTTGTTTTGACTCCAACCCTGTTTTTATCTTTGATGCCATTAGTAACACCAAAGGCAGATACAGGATCTGCAAGTTCATAAATCCCTGTTTCAGGATCCTTGTAAGCACCATCGCCTTTGATGATAACTTCAATATTCTTTTTAAACTCTTTTTTAACCATTTTTTGAATGTCATCTACAACCTTATTTCCGTGTCTTGGCGCAAGCTTAATGACTTCTTTTTCAGGATCAAGTATATTTGAACCAAGAAGTCCCCATTCAGAGTATGCCCTTTTTTTAGGATCTGAGCAAACATCTTGAAGAGTAATGCTGTTTGGAAATTTCTTTTGAATCTTTTCAAGAGTGTCTTGTCTTGAATGAACATTTGCAACAATGATTCCATTAACCTTGTTGTCCAACATATCCTGTAAATTGTTTGAAAGATAGATTTCTGCCTTAGCTCCTTGTTCTTCAATAATCTTTTGATATACTTCAATATAGTCAACACCTGTTTCTGGATGCTTAAATCTATTTTTTCCAATATCTTTCAAGGTAATTTTATCTTCATATTTTTTTCCAATTTTTTTCACAAATTCCTTATCAATAATCTGATTGCCCTGTTCGTCTGAAGGGAATGACATCTGAACAATTACCTTGCCTTTAGGCACAGACCTTGCAATTGCCTTTAAAACCATTGAAAATCTATTTCTTGAGAATATTGGAAATAAGATTCCTACTTTAGAATCATCTTTTAGTTTTAGCTTGTCCTTTATGTCTTTAGTGACATCTCTCACATGCAGAGAATTCTTTTGTGTAATTGCAACAACAGCCTCAGTAATACAGAGGATATCTCCATTTTTTAGAAGATCAGGCGCCTCCTTGAATGTTCTTCTAACAACATCAACAGCATCATCGTCAAATGTAATGATTCCTGTCTTTACCCCAAATGCAACAACTCCAACTTTATTATCTTCAATATTCATTAAAAATCCTCTCCAATCATTTACCATATTGATGCTTGTCATCAATCATATCTTTTTCTTGCCATTCCTTTATCCAATCATCAACATCAAACACCTTATAGCTACCATCCTTTGTAGAACAGACAACTGTCTTTATTCCTACATTGATAATCATCTTCTTGCAGATAAAGCAAGGGATTGCATCTATTGCAGTATTGCTGTTCTGATAAACCTTTGTGCCATAAATATACATTGTTCCATCCTTGACAGACACTCCATTCCTTGCAGAATTGATTATTGCATTTTGTTCTGCATGCACACTAACGCATAATTCATATCTTTCTCCAGAAGGTATATTTAATTTTCTTCGTAAACAATATCCTTTTTCATAGCAGTCCTTTGTCTTTCTTGGTGCTCCAACATATCCTGTGCTAAGAATTACATTTTCTTTGGTTATTATTGCGCCCATGTTTGCACTAAGGCAATTTGATCTTATAGAAATATTCTTTGCAAGATCAATAAAATACCTGTTCCAATCTGGCTTTTCCTTCAGCCTTATCTGTATCTTGACAAGAAGATCATCAACTTCTTTTTTTAGATCTTCAAGAGTTCCATTATTATCAATAGTTAGCTCTGCCATTTGCTTGCATTTCAGAAGTTGCTGGGAATTAGGATCTTTGCTTTCCATTTCTTTTTTTTCACTGTCCAAGAATTCATTCAAAGAGTTTATGTGCTCTTTTTCTTTCAATCTTTCCTTTGCTCTTTGATATCTTGTTTCTGCCTTTGCATCAATAAATACAAGAATAAATTTAGATAGTTTTCTAAGCTCGTCAATCTCTGCAGGATTTCTGATTGACTCTATAACATAGTTTCTTCCAAGACCTTCAATCTTCAGTTTGTTAGCTAATCTTTTTGTTAAAATATTTGCCCCAAACCTTTCTCTAAGTTCATTACCAATTTTTTGAAGATTATCCCTTGTAAGTTCTATACTTCTTTCTATGCATTCCTCTCTTATGATATCTGAGCAGGAATATATTGTAAAACCCTTTTCTTTAAGTAGTTCAGATACTGCACCTTTTCCAGAAGCCAAAAATCCAGTAATTCCAATTATCATAAGATCACCAATTAAATCAT
>Ga0172374_1002548_pt1 | contig 11474 bp, 12 predicted proteins | sample LakKiv3m_FD_114536 | JGI IMG/M metagenome (GOLD analysis project Ga0172374, IMG submission 114536) | Freshwater microbial communities from Kabuno Bay, South-Kivu, Congo - kab_092012_10.3m | ecosystem: Environmental > Aquatic > Freshwater > Lake | place: Democratic Republic of the Congo... | reverse complement strand
GGCTCCGTCACTTTTCCCGGTAAATACAAGGTTGCTGTCGGTTTCTTGTTCGTCCGCTACACTTCTCCAGTACTCTATGCCCTTTAAAAAGTCCATGCTAAAGGTCTTGGACGCTTTAATTTCGGTATAGCTTATCCCCAAACCCTTTTGCTGGACATAGTCAATCTCGTTCCCACTTTTGTCGCGCATATAGTAACCCAAATCTGTTTGCCCAAGGTTTAGTTTTGTCTTTACAAGTTCAGAGATAACCAGGTTCTCAAAAATGTTTCCTCTTAACGGGTGGGTTTCCAGCTGTTCGGCCGATGTCACACCAAGTAAATTAACCATAAGTCCGGTATCCCAAAAATATAGTTTGGGGGTTTTAATCATGCGTTTATTAAAGTTTTTGTAGTACGGTTTCAGTAAAAAGACAAGGTAGCTGGCTTCCAGTATAGAAATCCATGCTTTCACTGTGTTGTGCGTAATTCCTGTTGTTTCCGTTATGGAGCTTAGTACCATCTCCTGCGCTCCCCTACCGGCGCACAGTCTAAGAAATGTCTGAAAGTCTCTTATATCCGCCACATTCTTTAGCTTGCGGACATCGCGTTCCAGGTAGGTCTGGATGTAGCTTAAATACCACTCATCTGGTCTTAGTTTTTGGTCCCACAGCCTCGGGTAGCTCCCTTTAAAAGCGTAATCCTCCCAATTTTCAAAGGTTATATTTGCGCCTGCAAGTTCGCTTGAGGTAAGGGTTGGCAGTTGGGCAAGGTAAATTCTTCCGGCCAAGGTTTGGGATATTTTTTCGTTCAATTCAAAGTTCTGTGAGCCGGTAAGCACATACTGCTCGTTCTTTCTGGAAAGATCAACCCGTTCCTGCAGGTAAGAGAAAAGTTCGGGCACATTCTGCACCTCGTCTAGTATTACCGGCGGTTTATGTATATCCAAAAAACCCTTCGGGTCTTTTGTCGCCCTTTCTCGGTTGTCCAAATTCTCCAGCGTTACATATTCGTAGTTGGGAAAAAGGTCCAGAGCTAGGACTGTTTTCCCCGACTGTCTGAGTCCCATAATACCTACTATGGGGTACTTTTTAGAGGTCGCCAATAATCTTTGTCCGGCGTTTCTTGTTATCATAACGCCCAGTATACCGCGTTTGGACAATTTGTCAATCGGATTTACAATTTGTCCAGTGGGCTTATCGCGTAAGTTTTTACGCAAGGGTTCTAGGTTTCAAAAAACCCTTAGCAGTGGTACTATGTTATTGTTCACCTCACCCGCCGGCAGGCGGGGTCTTTGTTTTCAGGTTCCGATTTGTCGGCACAAAAACTAAAAGTGCATGTTGCTGTCTTTACAAAACCTGTCCATTGCAATTCTAGTCAACTCTCCAAAACCAAATGACCAGTACATCTCGTTTGTTAAGTCGTAAAATAGATTAGCAAATTCCTCTGGGTTGTTTAGTGCCGAAGTAGAAAAAACTTTTTCCCATCGGTAATCCCTCAACAGGTTCTCCTTGTTGCTGTCAAACTTGAACGGACCGTTTATCGTCGAATCCACTATCGTAACATCGTTTACATCTTGCAAAGTTGTTTGATAGTAAATATTCCCGCTATAACCAAAGATAGAGTATAGTTTCTTGGCCGCGTTTAGCACATGGTGGACATTCCAAAGTATCGCATAGAGCCTTATCTCTCTCACATCCTTTTGCGTGTCTGCCGTTAATACATCGTATAAAGCATTAACAAGCCCATTGGCGTAAATCTGGTGTCCCATAAGTCTTCCATCGTAGTTGTGGGTATAGTAATACAGTCCCTCCGGCATGGTGTTCATGTTAGGATTTGGGAAATCTCTACTCTCCCTTATTTCTCGTAGTTTCTCCTGTATCTCGCTTATTTTCGCCAACGGCTTAATTGGATAGAACGGCATTACTACTGTTTCGCAAAGGGTAGTATCAGTACCAAGGGGCTTTTGAAAGTGGCTTTTTTCAGATCCGTCCCCTTTTTTTTTCGCTTCGGCTATAAGCTGTAATCTGCGTTTTTCCTCAAGCTTAATGGCACCCGCATAAACATCAGTACACCTTTTAAGGTACATGTTTCTGGCTTTCTCGGCTTTTTCTCTTTTGCCAAAAAGTAGTTCTAGGTAATCGGGCTTGCTTAGCTCAATGGGGTTGGTTATGTTACCTGTCCTAACCCATATGCTTGACTCGTTTTGCACATAGTAGGGTGGATTTTCACCTTCCATTATTCGGACAAGTATAAAAACCTTTCCGTTAACATTGTCGGTTTTATGGACAATATAATTCGGCAAGGGTGTAATGTTTGTAGCTGTTTGGTGAATCTGTTCGACTATTTTAGCGTTATCATCTATACCCTCCCAGGATGACGGCAATCCGGTGGTTCGGTCTTCATCAACTCCGATTATTAATATTCCACCCCGCGTGTTTGAAAAAGCCGCAAAGAATTTTGCAAGCCCTTTACTTGGCAACTCTCTTTTGTAGTCTATTTCGACGCCCTCTGGTACAGCTTCTTTGCAAAAGCTGACCACATCGTCAAACTTTAAGCTTCGGACATCGTTGTTAAGTACCCTCATAATTATTTGTTCGCGCTGATTCTACACCATATTACCTTATTTTATGACCTTTCATTTTTCTTTAGTGCGGTTGGTATAAAAAAAGCTAAATATTCAGTAGTGGGTATCCGGTATATATACTAATTAGCACGGAAAAGGGGCACCCATAACGCTCATATAGTTATAAGTGCCCCTTGTTGCTACCTTTCCCAGGACCCAATCCAAGGTTTTGTTACTTCGTTGCCTCAATCAGGTAGTCGCGGTGGTCGGTGCGGACTTCGTAGCCCATGCTCTCAGCCAGTCGGCGCGATGTGTTGAACCGCATTTTCTTGCCGGCAACCCAGCGGTCAACCATCTCATCGACGAACTTGAAGGTTGCCCCCCTGCTGAAGGTGTACTTCTTCTTCAGGTCATCCAACGCCTGTTCGATGGAGTATGACATCTGAAGGTTGTATGCCAGGGCAGCGAGCTTTGCGTCCACAATCCCCTGCTTGATCGTCCGATCTGCGTCTCCCTTGTATCCGGGTTTCACTCCGAACACATATTGAAAGCGCCGGCGCGAGACGATGGGGTACCCGTTCACAACATAGTGCTGGTACAGCCAGTAGAGGATCCCGAGGAAGAACAACCACTCCCCGGCCTCTCTCTTCGCGATATCGCCAAACAACCGAGTTCTCAGGTTCATTGCGTTTCTCCTTTCGCATGTTCTTGTAGATGACCGCCAGTTTCGTGTTTCTGGGGTGCATCTGTTTTCCTGGGTCCTTGTCGTTGGTTCTAGCAAAAGTAGCTTGGTATATATTATCATATTTTGGCATACACCACAAATCTGTATTTTGTGTCTGTATGGTCTTTTTTTCTAGTTCACAAAATCCTTTTGCTCTTAAACAAATCTTTTACAGGTGGTTTTATTTTCTCCCCTTTATATGTAATCTTTATCCCCTGTGCGTTAACCTTGTCCCTCAAGTCCACCAGTTGCTTGGTTTCCTTTGTTTTTTTATTTATTACTATCTCCGTCATGTGCTTGTCGGCGGTTATTAGGCCCCTGCCCTTTAGGCTGGAGATCAGCGCGTTAAACTCGGTCAGGTTATCAATCATCTGCCGGCGTTCGTCTTCCGTCATGCTGTTCCAAAAGGCAAGTAGCGTCCCCTGGCCAAAGTCCATGTTGGTTTTCATAGTCGGGTACTTCTCCTTTGTTAACTGGTCGCGCTTTTGTTCCGGTTCAAAAATGTTTCCAGCGGTATAACCTCTTTCATGTCGTACGGTTTGCCGTCAAACGGTAGTGTGTAAGTTTCTTCCCCGGGCTTTCCGCCCCATTTTGCCAAGTAGTACACCTCGTTTTCCGTGTAGCGGTACTTTATATATTCGTCAATTACAGGGTTGGTGTGTTTTGTGCGGGATCCATAATGCCAATAGCAATTGCCATAGTTGCTAACCGCTTTAAGGCCTGCAAGGCGCATTCGGTAGTGATAGTCGTTGTCTTCAAAGTATGCGGGGTAAAAGGCTTCATCAAAGTATGATACCTGGTCAAAGCATAGTTTGTTAATCCCAAAGCAGGAAAAATCCGGCGTTTCTTTATACACAACCATGTGTGCTTCCGGTAAGTCAAAAAATGCTTTTTCATCTGCCACTTCCCCGCTTACATTCTTTGCCGTAGCCAAGCCAACGCCCGGGCTGTCCAAGTCCCGCTCCAAAGTCACTAGCGTGTTTTTCTTTAGGAGTATGTCGTTGTTTAGTAGCAACACTTTGGTCACATGCAGGTCGGTAAAGCCAAGTTCAAGCCCCAAGTTCCACGATCCGGCAACCCCCAAATTTATGTCGTTTTTGGTTACAAATATTTCCCTCTTTTTGTTTTCTTCCGCTATCACCTCTTGCGTGTTGTCCGTGCTGTTGTTGTCAATTATCAGTAGTGCCTGGTCTTCCGTAAGTACCATGCTGTCCAGGGCTTTTTTTGTGTAGTCCGCTTGGTTATATACCGGCATAACAATCAGCGTGTTATATTTCTTTTTTGCTTCCGTCATATTTCCTCCCTTCAAAAATTAGTTTGTTGCGTTCGCGCTTAAATGATTTCACTTCTCCGCGGTAGCGGTATGCCAGCCCGTTCTCGTCTAAATGCCAGGCCTTTGCTCCCATGTGCATTACCGGCTTGACTCCCGTTTTTTCGTACACTTGCAGGCAGTAATACTCGTCATCGCAGGTTGTCCTTCTTGGGTAGTGGTATATGCCTTTGTACCCCTTGTAATCGCAGTAGCTAAAAATGTTTTTGTGGACCAACATCAGCGCGCCGGATATTCCGCCCACTTCAACCAGCGCGTTACCTTCCACATGGGGCAAGTCCTCCCGTTCCAGGCCTATGTAACTTTTGTAGGTGTGGCCAATTACTTTTTCGGCGTTACCTCTGCAAGCTATGGCTCCGCCAATAAACGGTTTCCCCGTTTCCACCAACTTGGTTAAAATATCGCAATCCGGTATCGCGTCAACATCCAAGAAGAAAACATAATCAAAATCATCTTTAAGGGCTTGTTCAATGCCAAATGCCCGCGCTTCCGCGCATAATACATCCCCGCTTTCGTACTTAGTTATGTTGGGGAAATTAGTTTCATCAACAAACAATAGTTCTTTGTTGTCGTAATCAATCGCCTCGTACGCTTGCGGGTATAGTGGGCGGGCATAGTACTTATAGTCGGTATAACTAACAACAACTAAGACACTTGGCATGTAAAGTCCTCCAAAATTTTCATCAGCCGGTGGTGGTAGGTGTGGTTGGTCCTTATATGTTCCGCGCCGTCCGCTCCTATCCGCTTGCGGTCTTCGTCGTGGGTCAGGTAATAGTTAATTTTTTCGTCCAAGTCTTTCCAATCGGTGTAAGTTTCATAGTGCGCGTGGTTGGTGGCGTACAGGTCTTGTTGGGGCAGGTAATCGGTCAGTAAAAGTCTGCCCGTTGCCATGGCCTCAAAAAATCGCATATTCACATCTTTGTCCAGGCTTCGGTTAAAGGTGAGTTTGCATTTTGATAGCGCTTCGGAGTACGGCAGTCCGGGCGGCGTGTTTGTCCGCAGTACCTTATACTTGCGCGCCATAAACTCCAACAGCTCCCGCCGTTCGGGGTAAGTGTCGTTGCCTATAAAACCAATGTCGTACTCTATCGCCACGGTCTCGTTTTCTTTATGTAGGTCTGGGTCGCAAGCCAGCGGTAAAATGTCCGTTTTCTTTACGGGGTAATTGCCCATGTAGCTTTCTTGCGGTATGTACACTTTGTCCATAAGTTCGTAATAGTGGGTATTTCGTCCGCGCACCAAGTGGTTATCAATCTCCCAATAGCAGGCAGGCACGCCCTCCATGCTTACAATCTCGCCAAAGGGCATAATGTTAATAATCAGGTCGGGCTTTTCCTCCCATAAGTCGGTTGTTCGCAGTACGCTTACGCCGGGCAGTTTTCTTGCCACCATTTCAATATATGAGGCTGTAGTGTAGGGATAGCAGGTGTAATCGTAGTTTATTAGCAGAGTCATGTGTTAAGCGGTCTTTCTTAAAATTGCGTAAAAGCTCCACCCTATACAGGCAGTGCCGGCGTCCATCAGCGTAAAGCCATAGTTTGTCCGCTCGTTTAGCCAGGTCAAAAACTCGGTGTAGTTGCGTTCGTAGTAGTGTTTGTTGTACGGGTGTAATTTCAGATCAGGGTTGGCTTCCGGGGGTAGCTGTTTACCCGTGTAGGTAACATCAGGGTGAATTATTAATATGTACCCGCCCGTTTTTATTATCCGCAACCACTCTTTTAATGCTTTGTCTTGGTCCGCAAAATGCTCTAGTACATGTTGGGCAACCACAAAATCAAACCACGCGTCATCCACGGGTATCTCATCCCCGCTTGCCAAAATGTCGGGGCGTTTCTCGGGGTCAATGTCCAGCCGTTTTATTTCCGGCTTTATACTTCTGCCCCCGCAACCTATATCCAACCCGTTCCCGTCTGTGTACGGTAACAACTTGGCAACTTCCTCGTTCCACAGATTATCATCATCCAACGGGTAGTATTTTACGGCCATGTTAGTTTAGCGTCCGGTAAATTTCCGCCAACCTTTCTTTAATCGGTTCGGTCACACTTTCCCAGCAGTATTTTTGTCTTATAATTTTTGATGTTTCTCTGGCTTTTTGTTTTTCTTCCTCTTTATGGTCAAACACATATCTCATGGTTTCCATTAGGTGAGGTATGCTCGGCTCTGCCCACCTGTTATTTTGCAAATACATGTACGGGGTGTCGGTCAGCGCTTTTTGGTATCGTAATAGGTGACATCCGGCATAGGGCTCCCCGTTTTCGTCGCGTAGCGTCTCTTGTAGCGCGCCCCAATCTGTCGTAATTACCGGAATTCCACACGCAAGCGCCTCAAACACGGGGAGGCCCCATCCTTCCCCGTGCGTAGGCAATACAAAACAGTCCCCTGCTGTGTAAAAAGTCCCCAGCTCCTCCTTTTTAAAAACTTCCTCTTTTACATACACTTGCCCGCTGTCTTTGTCGTAAGTCATGCCCTCCAGCTGTTCCTTAATATCTCCGCCCAGCCCTATGTTCATAGTTTTTATAATCAGGCATACATCCTCGTCTTGGGTAAATTCCAGCTTAAAAGCTTTAATCAAGTTGGGCAGGTTTTTTCTCGGATCCCAGGCGGCGTTGCAGATAAACTTAAAACTTTGCTTTACTTCAAACCGCATAGGTGACAGGTCGGGGTGAAAGTAGTCTTTATCAATACCTTGGGCAAAAACATAAATCGGGCAGGTTGCGCCGGCTTTTCTAAACTTTTCTCTGTCCCAATTAGTTGGCACCCATACCTCATCCATTTGGTTTACATAGTCAATCCAGCTTGCCGGTACGGTGTCCCCTTCAAATTCGCAGTGGCCAATCTTATATTTTCCGGAGTTTTTGTTAAAATACGGGGCTTGCGCCCATATCACTTGGGGCATGTTTAAATCCCCGTGGTACTCGCAAATGGCATTTACCACATCGTCGTCGCTCTCGGTTTCTTCCTCGTTCGTGCCTTTCAAATAGTTATACGCTACCTTAACTTTGTGGTGTGTCAGCCCTTTTATGTACCCGCGCGCCGCCTGGGCAAAGCCGGTAGGTTGTCCAACGCTTGTGTGGTATTGCACGGGGGTTTGGTAATTCTCATCGTACTTACTGCCATATTTTTTTATAAATTCTTTGTAATCTTCTTCAAACGCTTCGGCGTATTTTTCCGGACTCTCCGCCTGGCTGTTGTCTCCTTTATATTGCACTATCAACTCGGCGGTGGCATAGGTTTTAAATCCCAGCTTTTCCGCTTCCAAACAGTAATCCGCGTCCACAAACGGGCTCTCCCCTATTCTGTCCGGCAGGGGTAGTTTCTCCAGCAGTCCCTTTTTTATGATCGCGCAAATTAAGTGGCTTACCGGCACTGCCCGGGTTTTGTCGTATTGTCCATAATATGTTTCGCCCATGGCGTAACTTGCCGGTATGTTAAGTCTTGGGACAATAAAACCTCCGTGGACAAATATTTTGTCGTTAGGGTCTAAAACAAGCGCGGTAACTATTCCGCAGTTTTCCAAATCCTTGGTTACTTTGTATAAGGTGTCAATCCAGCCGGCAACATGCCCAATAACATTCCAATTTACTATAACAACATCTCCGCTTTCCAATACTATTTTTTTAATCATTTTTTAAGAGAAAACGGCAGGCATAAATACATGCGTTTTCTCAATGGTCCTCACCTCTTAGGCGGGGTCAGGTATTCCGGCATACAAAAAGGTTCCGGAGTCCGCGTCGTAGTTCAAGGCAACAAAGGCTTTCATAAACCTGTTGAAACCGGAAACAGCCGGCTTTTCAGCCTCGCCGTATGTGTTCCACCAGGTCTTAGCGCTTGCGCCCACATATGTACCTTTGGTGAAGTACATAACACCCTTAGTCATCGTATTTCTGATCCCAGTCTGGTAATCAGATTTTGGATTATATGGGTCAACTCTTAATCGGACATACGCCCTACCCTTCCATTGAGAAAAGACCAATGTCCCGCCTAGCGTTTGAGAGGCGGCCAAGGACATTAAAGGTCCAACTACTCTAGCCATTTTAAATCACCCCCTTCCACATATCAGGAGTGTACTATGGGTCTTTTAACCTTTGTCAAGTGTTTTTATCGGGGGTTAAGTCTTTGCTTTTTTAAATCTTTTTACAGAAAAACCGCCTTGGGGTTGCGCATCGCGCTACCTTACGGCGGTTATTCTCTAGAGCAGAGTTAGCTTTTCTTTCGTCTTACTTCTTGTTCGCCCGCTCACGCTGTCATCGCTCATAAGCCTCACGGGCAACGGTCCAGTGCTCGCGTTCTTTTTCCCACTCAATCTGTGGGTCAATACCGAAGGTGTGGCCGCTCTCGCGTAGGTACTCAACCATCTTCCGCGTCAATGGGGTGTTCCAGCCACTGCGGATCTTGTTATCGTGGTACGAGTGCCCGCACCCATTACAGATGCTGAGTGAGAGCCCGGCGCCACAGTGGGCACAGTTGTATACGGTGTAGACACCCCGCCCACCTTTCAGTTCGGCGTACTCTATGGGGTCTAGCGCCATTCGTGCGATCGCCTCGTCGAATAGCTCGCTCTGGGGTTTGGTCAAGTCATTGACGATGTTGTTGAGGTCACGAGCGAACGCAACTCCCAAAACAGCCTTGGTACGCGGGTCGCCGAAATGATAGGCATCCACCACCAGGTCCGTCGGGTCTTGGACATAGAAGTGGGTGAAGCACGCCCAATCGTCCAGTATGAGCTCATCGCCCCAGTTTCCCTCCGCAAACCTCATAGCGCGCTCCATGTACTTGCTCTCGGTGAACACATCGCCGTGGCTCTTGCCGTCGGTGTAAGAGCGTTGCGTACGGGCAGCGAACGCCCAGACCAGCATTGCCGGGTGGTTCTTGGTGCCGGTCACCCCCCAGCCTTCCTCGACCCACTCCTTGATGTAGTGGATTACAAGGAAACCGTAACGAATCCGGGTGGGTGGCACAGCCACATAGCCGTCGTTCGTTGTGAAAGCCTCCACGGCCTCGTCAGTCGTGAGGTGAGGGCACAGCATTGCCATGTCCGCCGGTGTCGGGCTCTTGATAGGGAGCCGTCCGAGAAGGGAACGATACTCCGACCTGTCCATCTCAACCTCCATGTAGTTGGTAAGGTGCTTATACTCCGCTCTGGAGTTATAGCCTTATTATACCGCAAATACCCACCTTTGTAAAACTATGGGTTCTTCGATATTGGGTGTTATTAATTTCTGCTTATTTTAAAATCCTCGTTTTAATTGCTTTATTTTGTCTCTATTGTCTGTGCTCTTAGATACCTTTTAAGGTACCGGGCATATCCTGTCATTTTGGCTGGGTAGCGGGCTTTGTTGTATATGTCTTTGGTTTGTTGGTCAAAACTTTTCCAGTTTGCTACTCCTTGGCGTAAGTGGTCGCGCCAGGCTTGTTGTTCCTCTGTTCTTGGGTTGTATGGGTAGTACAGGGGGTCCACTCGTTGTCCGTACCAATAGTGTTTAAATACTGCAACACCTCTTACCGCCCCTCTTATTCTTACGCCTAAATACGGGTAAAAAAGCGGGTAGGCGTATATGCGGGTCGGTTGGTCTGGCATAGCATGGTTAGTACAATCTCTCGCTGGCGTCAGGTGTTGCCAGCGGTCTGTAATTCGCCGTTACATTTTTTAAGTAGCAACTCATAAACGCATGGTAGCCGGAGGGTTTAGTGGGGTCTGCCGGTATATACGGGTAGGTTGGTGGTGCGGGTGCCATAAAGGCAAGTATGGTTGCCAAGCGCATACCGTACGAGTAATAGCTGTCCTCTTGCAGGGCAATCGTGCAATCGTCTGTTGGCATGGTCGGCGTTAGTCTTCCGTCATGGTGTACTGCCGTCTCGCTCCACGGTATGTTTTCCGTGGATCCAGGTATTGTCGCGCTTGTGTCGGTTCTTATAATCCTTACATTACAGCCGTCATCTTCCGCACCAAATTCAAGGTTGTCGTAATAGTTAAATTTGTAGCTTTGGAGTCCGGCGCTTAATTTTGTGCCGTCCCAGCTTAACAGTGAGATACTATGCCAATTTGCCGTCTGTTTTTCGTAATACCAACCCTGTTGCGCGGGTATGGCAATACACTTGGTAAATCCGCTTTGCTTTACCAAAATATGCGCCGCGCACCCATAGGCGGTTTTTCCGGATGTTTCGTTTCTGTACTGCATGTAATACTCGTGCCCGTCAACAAGGGTCAGTTCTCCGCTTGTTACACAGGTCGGGTCGGTGGCATTGGTTTTTATCTCGCTTCCGGTAACAACTGCTCCGGCTGTTTTGTCGTATAGCCTACACGCGCTTGTACCTCCGCTTGTACTGTAAAGGTAGGCCTCAAAGTAACATTTAACCGTGCCGTCACAGTCCGCCGTGTAAACCTTTTGCTTGTTGTGTTCGCTCCCCTGCCAGCTATTAGAGGTTGTAGTTACAATATCCCTCGGTAGGTAATAGTGGCTGGTTGTTGCTATGGCTTCCGTGGCGTCTTCCTGTTCAATTATTATGTTGCAGTTTGTTAGGTACATCTCCCCAATATCGCCGGTTGAGTCCATTTTCGCCCGCACCACCATATCCTTGCCGTCAGCAAATGCCGTTTTTATATCTGCCGATCTGTACTTGGTTATACTCGTGCCTGTCGGGTTAAATATGCAGGCGGTATCCTCCGTGTGCATACTGTACAAGTCCACATAACCCACACCCTCTGGGTCTGTCATGAACGCGTTGCATTCAAAATATATTGCCATCACGCCGGTATATCTTGCGCTTACATATTTCCACCACGCTTTAAGGGTTACGCGCGTTTGGCTTTCCGCAATATATGGTCCGCCAAATATGGGTATGGTTTGCACGATCTTCATATTATGCTACCAGCGCCTC
>Ga0172374_1002545_pt1 | contig 11488 bp, 9 predicted proteins | sample LakKiv3m_FD_114536 | JGI IMG/M metagenome (GOLD analysis project Ga0172374, IMG submission 114536) | Freshwater microbial communities from Kabuno Bay, South-Kivu, Congo - kab_092012_10.3m | ecosystem: Environmental > Aquatic > Freshwater > Lake | place: Democratic Republic of the Congo... | reverse complement strand
CTGGTTCTACGTCGTCTACCTCTTCGCGTGCTACCGCATGTGGAGCCTGATGCGCTGGCCGTTCCCGCGCTTCATCCTGCTCGCGCTCGGCGGCGTCATCCCGCAGCTGTCGTTCTTCATGGAGGCGATCGTCGCCCGTGAAGTCAAGACCTATCTCGCCACTCGCGAGGCCGCCGAGGCCTCCGCGACCGCCCCGGAAGGTGTCCGTTGACCGAACAGTCCGAGACCCAGCAGCGTCCAGCGCTCGTCGTCGACTTCGGCGCGCAGTACGCGCAGCTGATCGCCCGACGCGTGCGTGAGGCGGGCGTCTACAGCGAGATCGTGCCGCACACGGCCACGGCCGAGGAGATCGCCGCCAAGAACCCGGTCGCGATCATCCTCTCCGGCGGTCCGTCGTCGGTGTACGAGGAGGGGGCGCCGAAGCTGGACCCGTCCGTGTTCGACCTCGGTGTTCCGACGCTCGGCATCTGCTACGGCTTCCAGTACATGGCCCAGACCCTCGGCGGCGAGGTCGCGCACACGGGCCTCCGCGAGTACGGCGCGACCGACGCGGTCATCTCCGGTGACGGCGGCACGCTGCTGAGCGGTCAGCCGACCGAGCAGAACGTGTGGATGAGTCACGGCGACCAGGTCGCCAAGGCTCCGGAGGGCTTCGAAGTCCTCGCGACGACCGAGGCCACGAAGGTGGCCGCCTTCGCGAACGAGGAGCGCGGCTTCTACGGCGTGCAGTGGCACCCTGAGGTGAAGCACTCCGACCACGGCCAGCGCGTGCTGGAGAACTTCCTCCACAAGGGCGCCGGGCTCGCGTCCGACTGGAACTCCGACAACGTGATCGCCGAGCAGGTCGAACGCATCCGCGAGCAGGTGGGCGACGCCAGGGTCATCTCGGCGCTCTCGGGTGGCGTGGACTCCGCGGTCTCGACCGCTCTCGTGCACAAGGCCATCGGCGACCAGCTCACGGCCGTCTTCGTCGACCACGGGCTCCTCCGCAAGGGTGAGCGCGAGCAGGTCGAGAAGGACTACGTGGAGTCCACCGGCGTGCGGCTCATCACGGTCGATGCCGCCGACATCTTCCTCGGCCACCTCAAGGGTGTGACCGACCCCGAGGAGAAGCGCAAGATCATCGGCCGCGAGTTCATCCGCGCGTTCGAGAAGGTGCAGCTCGATCTCGTCGAGGAGGCGAAGGCCGACGGCGGCGCCCCGGTGAAGTTCCTCGTGCAGGGCACGCTGTACCCCGACGTCGTCGAGTCCGGCGGCGGAGCGGGCACCGCGAACATCAAGTCGCACCACAACGTGGGCGGCCTCCCGGACGACCTCGACTTCGAGCTGATCGAGCCGCTTCGGGCCCTGTTCAAGGACGAGGTCCGTGCGATCGGCCGCGAGCTCGGCATCCCCGAGGCGATCGTCGGACGTCAGCCGTTTCCGGGGCCCGGTCTCGGCATCCGGATCATCGGTGAGGTCACCGCTGACCGTCTCGAGATTCTGCGTGAGGCCGACGCCATCGCCCGCGAGGAGCTGACCAAGGCGGGCCTCGACCAGGAGATCTGGCAGTGCCCCGTCGTGCTCCTCGCCGATGTGCGTTCGGTGGGCGTGCAGGGCGACGGCCGCACCTACGGCCACCCGATCGTGCTGCGCCCGGTATCGAGTGAAGACGCCATGACCGCCGACTGGACGCGCCTGCCGTACGACGTGCTGTCGAAGATCTCCAACCGGATCACGAACGGCGTCCGCGACGTCAACCGCGTCGTGCTCGACGTCACGTCGAAGCCGCCGGGGACGATCGAGTGGGAGTAGGGAGCGCGATGCTCCCGGATGCGGCGCTGGAGCTTCCGGATGCCGAGTATCTGGTGCTGTCCAGTCGTCTCATCCCGGGGATGGACGGCGGGTACACGATCGCCACGCTCGCGCGCGCCCGGCAGCTCGCCGGAGCCGGTGTGGCGGGCGGCGCGGGTCCGCAGCTGCTGACCTTCGACCCGGGGACGAGCGCGGATCACGCGCAGCACCGGCAGACGTTCGCGGAACAGGGTGCGCTGGTCGACCCTTCCCGGATGCGCAACCTCTTCGATGAGGCCGTCACATCCGAGGGAGGCGCGACCGGCTGGCTGCGCGAGGCCGCCGACCCCGCCGTCGCACCCGATCCCGACGTGGAGTACCGCGTGCTGGCGGACGCCGCGGGGCGGCCTTTCGCGGCGCTCCCGGTCATCCCGGGCAACCCGGACTGGCATCTGACGGACGAGCCGGTGCTGGTCTACGGCGCTGCCGGCGAGGTCGTCGGTGCGCTGCACGGGTTCCGCGGCCTGTACCGCGCCTGGCTCGAGCACGTCGTCGCGACGCTGGGCGATCGTCCGGTCATCGTGATCTGCGAGTCCCGGCAGCTCGGCGAGCTCGTCGCGGACTGGGACGATCCGCGCGTGCGCATCCTCCACACGATCCACACCATGCACGTCGAGGCGCCGTACACGCCGGACTCGTCGATGAACACGCTCTGGACCCGCTGGTTCCGTCTCGCCGACCGGTTCGACGCCGTGATCTGGCCGACCGTGACGCAGCGCGACGACGTGCTCGAGCGGTTCGGCAGCGGCGCGAACCACGTCGTGGTGCCGAATCCGATCGCCCCGGTCGAGGCCCGCGAGGACCTGCGCGAAGACGGTCTGGTGGTCGTGCTCGGACGCCTCGCCGCGGGCAAACGGGTCGACCACGCGATCAGGGCCTTCCTCGCGGCGGATGTGCCCGGTACTCGGATGGAGATCTGGGGCGGCGGTCCCGAGCAGGAGCGGTTGCAGGCCCTGATCGAAGAGCTCGATGCCGGCGATCGGGTCGTGCTCGCGGGGTACACCGACGCGCCGGGAACCGTCCTCGACCGGGCTTCGCTGCTCGTCACGTCCACTGCCTTCGAAGGGCAGCCGCTGGGGATCGTCGAGTCCCTGCTGCACGGAACGCCCGTGGTGTCGTACGACGTCCGCTACGGCATCCGCGATGTGCTCGGATCCGGCGGGGGAGTGCTCGTGCCCGCGGGCGATGTCGACGCGCTGGCCGCAGCCGTCCGGGAGGTGCTCGGCGACGACGACGTGCGTGCCCGGCTGAGTGCCGAGGCTCCGCTGGTCGCCGCCGCGTGGAGCCCGGAGCGCTCGCTCGCCGCGCTGGCCACGGTGATCGCCGACGTCGCCCGCCGCCCCTCCCGTCGCGCCTGAGCTGTCCCTCCCGTCCGGCCCGGGTTCTCCCGGGCGCTCCCTTCGCGTTCTCCGGCGCTTTTCCCCGGACCCGAGCGCGGGGAGCGGATGGGCGGCATGGAGGGTGCGGAGAAGAATATCCGCGGTGATGTCGATCCGGGGCATTCCTGTTCGACGTCTGTAGTGAGAGGGTCGAGAGACGGCCTTCGAACAAGGAGAACATCATGAAGTTCATGCTCATCATGCGCGCGACCGACGAGGCCGTGGCGGCCTACACCGAGATGCCGTTCGAGCAGGTCATTGAGGCCATGGGCAGGTACAACGAGTCGATGCTGAAGGCGGGCGTGCTCGTCGCCGGCGAAGGCCTGACGGATGCGGCCGAGGGCTTCGTCGTCGACTTCAGCGCCGACAAGCCCCTCATCACGGACGGCCCCTACGGGGAGACGAAGGAGCTCTTCAACGGCTTCTGGATCCTCGAGGTGTCCTCCCGTGAGGAGGCCGCGGAGTGGGCGAGCCGCGCACCCCTCGGACCCGGTTCCTTCCTCGAGGTGCGCCGCGTGACCGGTGTCGAGGACTTCCCCGCCGACAACGAGTGGATCCAGAAGGAAGCAGGATGGCGCGAGCAGCAGGCTCAGCGCTCCGAGCAGGGATGACCGCCGACGAACCCGCCCCGACGGCGCGCTCCGCACCCGCGGGAGAGGTGACGGAGCGCGCCGTCGCGGCGGTGTGGCGCATCGAGGCCGCCCGGATCGTCGGCGCCCTCACCCGGATGGTCGGCGACTTCGGCTTGGCCGAGGACCTGGCTCAGGAAGCGCTGGAGGACGCGCTGCGGCAGTGGCCCGCGGATGGCGTGCCGCGCAATCCCGGCGCCTGGCTGACCGCGGTCGCCAAACGCAAGGCCATCGACCGCTGGCGCCGGCAGGAGCGTCTCGACGAGAGGGTGGCGCTGCTCGCCCAGGAGCTGGAGCGGGAACAGGCAACGGACGGTGACCTGCTCTGGGATCCCGATGCCGTCGATGACGACGTGCTCCGGCTGATCTTCATCGCCTGCCACCCGGTGCTCTCGAGGGAGGCGCAGGTCGCCCTCACGCTGCGCGTCGTCGGGGGCCTGACGAGCGAGGAGATCGCCCGCGCTTTCCTCGTGCCGACGGCGACCGTGCAGCAGCGGATCGTCCGCGCGAAGAAGACGCTCGCCGCCGCGAACGCTCCCTTCGATGTCCCGCCGCCCGAGGAGCGCGCCGAACGGATCGGAGCGATCCTCGCCGTGCTGTACCTGATCTTCAACGAGGCGCACGCGGCGAGTGGCGGACCGGAGTGGATGCGTCCCGATCTCGGGGCCGAGGCCATCCGTCTCGCTCGGGTGCTGGCCGCGCTGATGCCGCGCGAGCCGGAGGTGCTCGGTCTGCTGGCGCTGATGGAACTCACGGCTGCGCGATTCCCGGCGCGCACGGATGGCAACGGCGACCCGGTGCTGCTCGCCGATCAGGACCGCCGCCGCTGGGACCGGGGACGGATCGCCCGCGGCAGGGAAGCCCTGGCGACGGCGGACGCCCGGGGACGAGGACGAGGGGCGTACAGTCTGCAGGCGGCGATCGCGGAATGCCATGCGGTGGCGGCGTCCGTCGAGGACACCGACTGGGAACGGATCGTGCTCCTCTACGAGGCGCTGGGCAGGCTCGCCCCTTCGCCGGTCGTCGAGCTCAATCGTGCGGCGGCGGTCGCGATGGCGACGGGGCCGGCCTCTGCGCTGCTCATCGTCGATCGGCTGTCCGACTCGGGCGCGCTCCGCGGGTATCACCTGCTGCCGGCCACGCGCGGCGAACTGCTGCGACGGCTGGGGCGCGAGGCGGAGGCGAGGAGCGAGTTCGCGGTCGCCGCCGGCCTCGCCGGGAACGACAGGGAGCGGGTGCTGCTGGAGCGGAAAGCCAACGGCGCACAGAAATGACCCGCCCCCTTCGGAAGCGCGAAGCTGCCGAAAGGGGCGGGCGTGGAGAAGGGGAACGACCTCAGTCGTTGACCTTCTGGCCGCGACCGGCGATGAGGCCGTAGATCAGCAGCACGATGATCGAACCGGCGATCGCGAGGAGCCAGGTGCCGAGGTCCCAGAACTCGGTCAGCGGTCGGTTGAGGATCAGGCTGCCGAGCCAGCCTCCGAGCAGGGCGCCGACGACGCCCAGCAGCAGGGTGATGAACCATCCGCCGCCCTGCTTTCCGGCCAGGATCAGCTTCGCGATGGCCCCGGCGATGAGGCCGAGAAGAAGAAAGCCGAGAAAACTCATGTTCAGCTCCTTTATGTTCAGGAGCCCCGGGGTGCCAGGGCTTCGTGAGAACCAGAATGCCGCGTGAGCGCGCCGCATGCCAACCCCTTGCGCGGCGATCCCCGGATATGGCAAAGAGGCCCGCCTCCCGGGGGAGACGAGCCTCTTGCGGCGGATCGGACGCCGTACGGTCAGTTGTTGCCGCGGGCGATCGCGATGATGCGCAGGATCTCGACGTACAGCCAGACGACCGTGACCATGATGCCGAAGGCGCCGAGCCAGCCGTACTGGCGGGGAGCGCCGTTGCGGACACCCTGCTGGATCTGGTCGAAGTCGAGCACCAGCGAGTACGCCGCCATGATGACGACGAGGACGCCGATGATCAGGCCGAGCGGGATGCCGAAGATCGGCTGGCTGAACAGGCCGAAGGCGTTGGTGTTCACGCCGGTCCACATGAGGACCAGGTTCAGCAGCGAGAAGACCAGGTAGCCCATCATCGCGATCATGAAGACCTTCGTGGCCTTCTTCGAGGCGCGGATCTTGCCGCTCGCGAAGAGCGCGAGAGTCACGCCGACGACCGAAACGGTGGCGAGGGTCGCCTGGAAGACGATGCCGGGCCAGCGCACCTCGAAGTAGGCCGAGATGCCGCCGATGAAGAGGCCCTCCAGGGCCGCGTAGGCGAAGATCAGCGCCGGACGCACCTTCTTGCGCGAGGTGAAGGTGATGACCATGGCGAGCACGAAGCCGCCGAGTGCACCGATCACCCAGGGCAGGACGTTGACGGCCGCGGGGTTGTACGGGTTGTAGCGCGGGACGTCGAGTCCGCCGAGCGTCCAGACCCAGCCGATCGCTGCCGTGACGAGGAGGATGCCGAACAGGCCGGCCGTCTTCCACACCGTGTCCTCGACGGACATGCGGTCGGTCTCGATGGCGCCGGCGGGCGGAGCCGCGTACATGCCCTCGAGCTGTGCGTTCGTCGCGGCGTCGACGGAAGCGTGCTGGAACGACGCGCTCTGCGCACCCTGAGCAGCCTGCGGTCCGCCCGGATACGTCGCGACGTTGCGCGGGTCCTGCTGCTGGAAAGCAGGGTTGTTGAAAGCGAAGTTGCTCATTGGTGGGCCTCACTCCAAAAGGGGGGTCGTGGGTCGCTTTCCTCCACGATACTCGGGCGGCGACACTCCCGGGGTGTTCTACGCTGAGAGCGTGCCCAGGAAATCACCCCTCGTCATCGGGCATCGCGGTGCCCCCGGCTACCGGCCGGAGCACAGCAGGTCCTCGTACGAGCTGGCGCTCGCGATGGGGGTGGACGCGGTCGAGCCCGACGTCATCGCCACGAAGGACGGCGTCCTCGTCGTGCGGCACGAGAACGAGATCTCGGGAACGACGGATGTCGCCGCGCATCCGGAGTTCGCCGACCGGAAGACGACCAAGCGCGTGGACGGCCATGCCCTCACCGGCTGGTTCACGGAGGACTTCACGTGGGCGGAGCTGTCGACGCTGCGCGGACGGGAGCGCCTGCCCGACGTCCGGGCCTCGAGCGCGAGCTTCGACGGCGGGCAGGGCATCCTGCGGCTGCGTGACGTGCTGGACCTCGTGCGCGAGGGATCGGTGGAGCACGGGCGCGAGATCGGCGTCGTCCTGGAGGTCAAGCACGCCACCTACTTCGCAAGCATCGGCCTCGCCCTCGCGCCCCTGATCGCCGAGGAGCTGCGGGCGGCGGGCTGGGCGGACGGCGAGCTTCCCCTCGTGATCGAGAGCTTCGAGTCGACGGTGCTCGGCGAACTGCGGGCGCTCGGGATCGCGGCCTCCTACGTCTACCTGATCGAGGCGAAGGGGCGACCGTACGACCTCCTGGTCGCCGAGGGGAAACGCGCCCTGACCTATCAGGAGACCGTCACCCCGCAGGGGCTGGACGCGCTCGTGGGACGCGTGGACGGGATCAGCGTCGACAAGAAGATGCTGCTCGACCGGGGCAACACCATCGTCGCCGATGCCCACGCACGGGGCCTCCAGGTCTTCACGTGGACGTGCCGTCCGGAGAACGCGTTCCTCGCGGCGGAGTTCCGGCGCCCGGGTGGCCGCGAGGCGTTCGGCGACTACGCGGCGGAGTGGGGCGTGATCGCGGGCCAGGGCGTCGACGGGGTGTTCGTCGACCACCCGGATCTGGGCGTGGCGTTCTTCCGCGGCTGAATCACGGCCCGGCGCTCAGGCGGGCGGCGTCCATCGGCCCAGTGTAGGCGGCGGGGGAGTCAGAGTGTTCGGTCGAACGCACCCCGCCGCGTGGAGACGATCTCCTTGCCGAGCGGCATGAGCGAGACCGGAACCATCTTGAAGTCGGCGATGCCCATGGGGATGCCGATGATCGTGACGCACAGCAGGATCCCCGAGACGATGTGCCCGATCGCGAGCCACCATCCGGCCAGGATCACCCAGAGGACGTTCCCGAGGAAGGAGCCGACACCGGCGGTCGGCTTGCTGACGACCTCGCGTCCGAAAGGCCAGATCGCGTACGCGGCGATCCGGAAGGAGGCGATCGCCCAGGGGATGGTGACGATCGGGATGCACAGCAGGATGCCCGCGAGCACGTACCCGAGGAACAGGGCCCACCCGGCGAGGATGACCCAGATGATGTTGAGGATCGTGCGCATGAGGAGATTGTGTCACCCTCTCCGTCTCGGGGCGTTCGGAGCGACGAGGGGGCGAGGTGGCGTGCGGGAGAACGACACGGGGCGTTCACCTCGCGTGCACCGGGACGTCGCGCGCAGGACATGCCGGCTCGGTGGTCTGGATGCGTACCCGACCGAGCCCCCTCCGGTCGGTCTCGTCCTGCGGGACCCGCCGGCTCATCCATCCAGGAGTCCTCCATGCCCCGCCTGCACTCCGCAGCGGCGGTCGCGGCCGTGTGCGCCCTGAGCGCCGCCGCCCTGCTCGCCACTCCCGTCGCCGCGATCGGCGCCGACCCCGGCATCCGTCCCGCCGAGGCGCCCGCTGCCGCTCCCGGCCTCGTGCTGAACGAGATCGTGTACGACGACGCCGCGACCGGCCTCGCCGATCAGATCGAGCTGTACAACGCCGGCAGTGAGGCGGTCGACCTCACCGGGTGGACGGTCGCGGACGAGAAGCGCGACAGCTTCGGCAAGGCTCCGGAGGGCACGTCGCTCGCGCCCGGGGAGTTCCTGGTCCTCGTGAAGGACGTCGACTTCCCGTTCGGGCTCGGCAAGGGCGACGAGGTCGTGCTCATCGACCCGAGCAGCACCGAGGTCGACTCCTACGCCTACGAGAACACCGCGCCGCTGTCCGTGTGGGCGCGCTGCCCCGACGGCACCGGAGCCTGGGCGCACGCCACGACCGCGACTCCCGGCGCCCCGAACGACTGCTCGGTCGCTCCCGTCGCGGCCTCCATCCTGATCAACGAGGTCGATTCGCAGCCGGCCGACTGGGTCGAGTTCCACAACCCCGGCACCGAGGCGCTCGACATCTCGGGGTACGAGATCCGCGACAACTCCGACGATCACCGGTGGCGGTTCCGACCGGGCACGCAGATCGGCGCGGGCGAGTTCCTCGTCGTCGAGGAGAGCACGATCGGACTGGTCGACGGCGTGGAGACGGCCTTCCGCGACCCGATCGGCATCGGCAGCGCCGACCGCATCCGGCTCTTCGACGCCACGGGCACCGCGCTCGACGACACTCTGCCGTGGCAGGGGCACGCCGCGATCGACGGTGACTTCGCCGCCGCCACGCTCGCCCGCTGCCCCGACGGGATCGGCGCGTTCGTGCTGGCGTACGCCACACCCGGCGCGGCCAACTCCTGCGTCCTGCCCGACGTCGTGATCAACGAGATCGAGTCGAACGGCGACGCCACGGACTGGGTCGAGGTGACGAACACCGGCAGCACGGCCGTCGACCTGTCCGGGTGGACCGTGATGGACAGCGACCCCACCGGCCACGCCGCCGAGGCCACGCCGCTGCCGGCGGGCACGATTCTGCAGCCGGGCGGATACTTCGTGTTCGACCAGCCGAGGGACTTCGTCTTCGGGCTCGGCAACGGCGACACAGTGACGATCCGCGACGCGAACGGCAACACCGTCGACGAGCACGTGTACACCGCGCACGCCGCGGGTGTCCTCGCCCGGTGCGCCGACGGCACGGGCGCGTTCGTCGACATCGCGGTCTCGACGAAGGGGCAGCGCAACGCCTGCGGCAACCCCGTCCGGATCAACGAGGTCGAGTCCGACGGCGGTTCGCCGGACGACTGGGTGGAACTGGTCAACCCGACCGACGCGACGCTCGACGTCTCGGGCGTCGTCGTGAAGGACGACGATGACGCGCATGCATACGCGATCCCGGCAGGAACCAGCATCGGTGCGGGCGGATACCTCGTGATCGAGCGCGCGCAGCTGGGATTCGGTCTCGGAGCGGGTGACGCGGTGCGGCTCTTCGACGGCGATCTGCTCATCGATGAGACCACCTGGGGCGATGGGCACGCCGCGACCATGTGGGGGCGCTGCCCCGACACGACGGGCGCCTTCGCCGCGACAGCGGAGTCCACGAAGGGGGCCGCCAACGTCTGCGACGGCGAGGTCGAGGTCGGCGTCTGGCCGGGGTCGGCCGACGTCAGGGTGCTCGACAGTGTGCCCACGTTCCTCGAGGACAGCTCGGGCCTGGACGTGCAGGAGACCGCCGACGGGGCGTTCCTCTGGGCGGTCGACAACGGCGAGGGCCGGATCTGGAAGCTCGAGGCACACGCCGACGGCTCGGTCGAGAAGGTCGACGGCTGGAATGCGGGCAAGCGCGTGCGCTTCCAGAAGGACGCCGCCGACCCGGGAGCAGCAGGGCCGGACACGGAGGGCATCACGGTCGACGGCGACGGCTTCGTGTATGTCGCCTCGGAGCGCGACAACAGCGCCAAGGGCGTGAACCAGAACGTCGTGCTCAAGGTCGATCCGGAGGCCTCGGCCGGTGACCTGGTCGCCCAGCAGGAGTGGGACCTCACGGCGCAGCTCCCCGCCGTGGGGGCGAACCTCGGCATCGAGGCGGTGCAGTGGGTGCCGGATGCCGCGCTCGCCGGGAAGCTCTTCGACGACAGCACCTCCGCCCCGTACGACCCCGCTCGGTACGCGGCGCACGGCGACGGACTGTTCCTCGTCGCGGTCGAGGACAACGGCCACGTCTACGCCTTCGCGCTCGGCGGCGACGGCTCGGCGACCCTGGTGTCCGAGATCGCGCCGGGGCTGGCGGGCGTCATGGCGCTCGACTACGACAGCGTGCGGGGCACGCTGTGGGCCGTGTGCGACGACGGATGCCAGGGTCGCTCGGCCGAGGTCACGCTGAACGGCACCGCCCAGCCCGGCATCGCCCACTATGCGCGTCCGGCCGGGATGCCCGACATCAACAACGAGGGCTTCGCCACGGCTCCGGCCTCGCTGTCGGTCGACGGTCAGCGTCCGGTGTGGTGGTTCGCGGACGGCTTCGCCTCGGAGTCGCTGCGTACCGGCACGCTTCCGGGCGCCACCGGCGAGAACCCGGGCGGCGAGAACCCGGGCGGCGAGAATCCGGGCGGCGAGAACCCGGGCGGGGAGAACCCCCCGCTGCCCGGGACCGGACTGGTCGACGGCAACCGCCACGGCGTCACGGTCGATCCGGCGGTCGCGGCCCCCGGCCAGCGGGTCACCGTGACGGTGGGCGCGGAGGCCTCTGGCGCGGAAGCATCCGTCTGGATGTACTCCGACCCGGTCCGGATCGGTGGCGGAACCCTCTCCGCCGTCGGAGCGATCACCGTGACGATCCCCGCCGACGCCGCGCTCGGAGCGCATCGGATCGCGGTGTACGCGGCCGACGGCGCGCTTCTCGGGTGGGCGGACATCCGCATCGCCGCCGGCAGCGCGACCGGACTCGCCGCGACCGGCGCCGACCTCCCGATCGGGGCGGTCGCTCTCGCGCTCACCCTCCTCGCCGCGGGTACCCTCGCCGTGACCCGGCGCCGCCGGACCGCGGCCTGACCCCTGCTCCCGTCGTACCTTCTGTCGGTCTGAGCCGCGTGAGGCGACAGAAGGTGCGACG
>Ga0172374_1002544_pt1 | contig 11490 bp, 7 predicted proteins | sample LakKiv3m_FD_114536 | JGI IMG/M metagenome (GOLD analysis project Ga0172374, IMG submission 114536) | Freshwater microbial communities from Kabuno Bay, South-Kivu, Congo - kab_092012_10.3m | ecosystem: Environmental > Aquatic > Freshwater > Lake | place: Democratic Republic of the Congo... | reverse complement strand
GTAGGGAATTTTCTCCGGCGCATAGCGATTGAAATGATGGTTCTGCCCCAGCATCGGGCCGAGTCCGCCCATCTGCCACATCAGCCATTGCAACTGTTCGGTCCTGTTCCGCGCGTCCGGGCCGTAGAAGCGGCCGGTCTTTTCCGCGAGATAGATCAGGATCGCGCCGCTCTCGAACACGCGGACCGGCGCCCCGCCATCGGCGGGCGCGTGATCGACGATCGCGGGCATCCGGTTGTTGGGCGCGATCTTCAGGAAATCGGGTTCGAACTGCGCGCCTTCGCCGATATTCACCGGCAGGATTCGGTATTCCAGCCCCGCTTCTTCGAGAAACAGCGTGATCTTGTGGCCGTTCGGCGTGGGCCAGTAATGCAGGTCGATCATCGATGACGCTCCGTTCCAAATCCCTCGCGCCGCAGATGGGCATCGCGCGGCCACGTCGCAACCGCGCATCATCGCGCTTGACGTAGCGTCGGACATACCGCAATTTCGAATCCTGATCGGGCGACCTGCCGCGCATGAGCGCCGGGCGCCGAAATGGAGGAGCAGGATGGCAAGCGTCGCCGAGGCCGAACCGGCCGTCAATTCGCTGGACGATTTCCGGCAAAAGGTTCGCGACTGGCTCGCGGCGAATTTCCCGGCATCGCTCAAAGGGCATGACCACAGCCTCTCCGCGCTCGAAGGGCCGAGCGAGGAAAGCGCGGACGAAAAAGCGTGGCGTGAAGCCATGGGCGAAAAGGGGTGGGGTGTCCCCACCTGGCCAAAGGAATATGGCGGCGGCGGGCTGAGCAAGGCCGAGGCGCGCGTGCTACAAGAGGAACTGGGCCGAGCGGGCGCCTATAACCCGATCGGCGGCATGGGCGTGATGATGTTCGGCCCGACCTTGCTCGAATATGGCACCGAGGAACAGAAGCAGGAACATATCCCCGCGATTGCGCGCGGCGAAGTGCGCTGGTGCCAAGGGTATAGCGAACCCAATGCCGGGTCAGACCTCGCCAACATCCAGACCTTCGCGGCGGATGCAGGCGACCATTATGTCATCAACGGGCAGAAGACCTGGACCAGCGGTGGCCAATGGGCGGACAAATGCTTTGCGTTGGTCCGCACGTCTAAAGACTCGAAGCATGGCGGGATCAGCTTCATGCTGATCGACATGCACCAGCCCGGCGTCGATACGAAACCGATCGGGCTGATCTCCGGCTCGTCGCCCTTTTGCGAAACCTTTTTCACCGACGCCAAGACCGACAAGAAGAACCTGGTTGGCCGCGAAGGTCAGGGCTGGGAAATCGGCACCCGGCTGCTGCAGCATGAACGCGCCAGCCTGTCGGGCGGCAGCGGTGGCGCGAGCCGGTTGTTCGCGGGCATGCCGCTGTCGGCGCTCGCCAAGGAATATGTCGGCACCGACGAACAGGGCCGCATCGCCGACGCCGATCTGCGCACCCGCATCATCAAGCATGAAATGGACGTGCGATCCTTCATGCTGACGCTGCGCCGCGCATCGGACGAGGCGAAATCCAATCAGGGGCCGTCGGCCACCACGTCGATCATGAAGAATGTCGGCGCCCGCATTACCCAGGACCGCGCCGAACTCGCGCTCGAAATCATGGGCATGCAAGGGCTGGGCTGGGAAGGCGACGGTTTCACGGCGAAGGAACTGGAACAGACCCGCACCTGGCTGTGGGGCAAGGCGGTGTCGATCTATGGCGGGTCGACCGAGATTCAGAACAATGTGATCGCCAAGCGCATCCTGGGGATGCTCGATCATCAGTGACACAACTCCCGTCATGCCGGCGAAAGCTGGCATATCAGGCCGCGTGAGCGCCGCTTGATACCCCAGCTTTCGCTGGGGTGACGACTGTAACGAAAAGGCGGGGCTGAACGATGGCCGTACTCAACGACGAACAGGTGATGCTGCGCGACATGGCGCGCGAATGGGCGGACAATGAATCGCCGGTAACCGAATTCCGCAAACTCCGTAAATCGGGTGCGGCGGAGAAATTCGACGCCGACAAATGGCGCGCGCAGGCCGAAATGGGCTGGGCGGGGGTCATCGTTCCCGAAGAACAGGGCGGGGTCGGCATGGGCTGGCTGGCGCTCGGGCTGGTGCTCGAACAACTCGGGCGGACGCTGGCGGCGAGCCCGCTTGCCGCGACCGCGTCGGCGGCGGGCGCGATCCTGCTGTCGGAAGACGCGGTGCTGAAGGGCGAGGTGTTGCCGCGCATCGCCAGCGGCGAGGCGATCGCAACGTTGGCGATCGACGAAGGCCCGCGCTTCGACCTCGCGCGCTGCGACATCCGCGTTGAGGGCGGCAAGCTGACCGGCGCCAAGATGTTCGTCGCGGAAGGGGATGCCGCGAACCTGTTCGTCGTGTCGGCGCAGGACGGCCTGTATCTGGTCGAGGATGGCGAGGGCGTCACCAAATCGTCGCGCGCGATGATCGATTTCCGCAGCCATGCCGATGTGCGGTTCGATAGCGCGCCCGCGCGCAAGCTGGGCGGCACCGACCTGATCGCCGCTGCGACCGACCGCGCCGCCATCGCCACGGCGGCCGAAATGCTCGGCATGGCGGAATCGGCGTTCGAGCAGACCAACGATTATCTAAAGACCCGCACTCAATTCGGGCAGAAGCTATCGACCTTCCAGGCGCTCCAGCACCGCATGGCCAGGATGTTCACCGAATTACAGCTGATGCGATCGGCGGTCGAAGGCGGGCTCGACGCGCTCGATCGCGGCGCGGGCGTCGATCAGGCGGGAAGTCTTGCCAAGGCGGTGGCGAGCGAAACGCTGCATCTGGTCAGCCGCGAAATGGTCCAGCTTCACGGCGGCATCGGCATGACCGACGAGCATGATGCGGGCTTTTATATGAAGCGCGCGCAGGTTTTGGAGACGATTTGGGGCACCGCGTCGTACCACCGCGACCGCTTTGCCCGCCTAAATGGTTATTGAGTTTCGATTTGATACTCAATTCGGGCATGGGGTATGGTGCCAAGCGTGTATGGCTTTTGTGTTACACCTTGGTCGAACACCAGCGTTTCAGCGGCATAATCGCTTGACGAAATAGCGACACCGCTTCAAATTCGAGGATGAGGTATGCACCCGCCGAGAACGGGGCAACCAGTCAGGAGAGGATGCTATGGCTAAGCGACAATTGTTGGCGGCGTGCGCGGGTTCGGCGATGGTCTTGGCGCTGGCGATGCCGGCGCATGCCCAGGACGTGACGGCGGCGTCGACCGCTCAGGAGGCTCAGGAGCAGGAGGTCGGCGGCGAAGTCGTCGTGACCGCACAGGGGCGCGCTCAGGCGCTCGCCGATGTTCCGGTCGCGATCACCGCGGTCACCGCGGAAAGCCTGACCCAGTCCGGTGCGTCCGATATCCGTCAGCTCAATCAGTTGGCACCGTCGTTGCTCGTGTCCTCGACCGGGTCGGAGGCCAACGGGTCGGCGCGTATTCGCGGCATCGGCACGGTCGGCGACAATCCGGGCCTGGAAAGCTCGGTCGCGGTGTTCATCGACGGCGTCTATCGCTCGCGCACCGGTGCGGGGCTCAACGAGCTGGGCGATATCGACCGGGTGGAAGTGCTGCGCGGGCCGCAGGGAACGCTGGGCGGGCGCAACTCCTCGGCCGGTCTCATCAGCATCATCTCGAAATCGCCGAGCTTTGCCGGGTTTTCCGGGGGTGCCGAGGCGACCTACGGCAATTACGACCATATCCGCGTCGGCGGCAATCTGAACGTGCCGCTGGGTGAAAGCCTCGCGGCGCGGGTCGATGCGGTCTATGTAAAGCGCGACGGTTTCTATGATGATCCGGTCAACGACACCGACGTCAACGATCGCGACCGGTTCTTCGTTCGCGGCCAGATGCTGTTCGAGCCGTCCAGCAACCTGTCGGTCCGCATCATCGGCGACTATACCCAGCGCAACGAGAAATGCTGCGCCGCAATCTATGTCGGCCGCGACGTCAATCCGTTCGTCGGCAATCTGAACGAACTCGCCACCTTGCCAACGACGAGTGCTACGCCGACGGCCACAGGAAATAACATTATCAATGTCTTGCGCGATCTCGGTCAGCCATTGGCGTCCTTCAATCAAGGCTATGACCGAACGTTGTACGTGTCGCCGGGCCGGTCGTTCGGCGGCAAGACGGAAGACTGGGGTGTTTCAGGCCAGATCGATTACGATTTCGGCGGCGCGAAACTGACCTCAATCACCGCCTATCGCGATTATCTCAGTTCGCAAGGGTCCGACACCGACTATTCTCAGGTCGATATCCTCTATCGTGCCGACAACGGGAATTCGTCTCGTTCGTTCAAGACGTTCAGCCAGGAACTTCGACTTCAGGGTGAGGCGTTCGACGGCAAGCTCGACTGGCTGATCGGTGGATATTTCGCGAACGAAGATCTGCGCGCGACCGACAATCTGCGGTTCGGCAATCAATATGGCCGATTCGCCTCCTGTCGGTTGGTGTCTGGTGGCGGCCTTGCCCAATTCTATTCACCGACCAGCGCGGGGTGTCTCAGCCCGACCGGACGTGCGGTGCTCAGCAACGCGCTCGCGCCCGCTGTGCCATCTCCCTTTGGTGCGCTTGGTCCGACGATCGTCGCATCGATCGACCGGCTCGATGGGATCAACGATCGCGGTTCGACCCGCGACGTGTACAACCAGAACAGCCGAAACTACGCTTTCTTTACCCACAATATCTTCGAGATTACCCCGGGTCTCGATCTGACTCTCGGCCTGCGCTACACCAATGAGCGCAAGCGGTTCGATGCGACCTTCACCAACGACAACGTCGCCTGCGTGCAGAACCAGCAGGCATTGCTCCAGTTCGCTAACACGCCGGGCCTTGCTCCGGTCGTCCAAGGTATTTTGGGTCTGTCATGCCAGGGCAATTCCACTTCGGAATTGAACGGCGTTACGATCAACGACGAGCGCAGCGAAGACGAATTCACGGGCACGGCGATCCTTTCGTACAAGGTGACCCCGGACCTGTTGGTTTATGGCAGCTACTCGCGCGGGTACAAAGCGGGCGGGTTCAATCTCGATCGATCCGCACTCAAGGCACCGATCACACCTTTTGGCGGGCAAGCCGGCGCGCAGGCACTGGTCAGCCGACTGCAGTTCGATCAGGAACTGGTCAACGCCTACGAAATCGGGGCTAAATATGCGACCGGGCCATTCCTTTTCTCGGTTTCGGCGTTCCGTCAAGAATTCAGCAATTTCCAGCTGAATACCTTTAACGGCACCGTGTTTTTGGTCGCAACCATCAACGGCTGCAAATCTGACCTGGGTGGTGCCGACCGCGATCAGAGCAACCGAGCCGGCGCGCCTAATTTCAACCCGCCGACTGCCACCAATCCGAACCCGGCAGCGACGAGCGGCGCGTGTTCTCCAGACGACATTACACACGGCGTCGTGTCGCAGGGTGTGGAGCTTGAGGCGACGCTGCGTCCGCATCGTGACCTGATTTTCAATTTGGGCTTCACTTACGCAGACACCCGTTACGCCGACAATCTGGTCGGCAACAACGAAGGGGCGCCGCTCGATCCTGCGCTGCGGAATCTGCCGGGTAACGTCATGTCCAATGCGCCGCAGACGGTCACGACCGCGTCGATGGCATGGACGCCCGACATCGGCAATTCGGGCCTCTCTGCCTTGTTCTATGTCGATACGCGCCTGACCGGCGACTACAATACCGGATCCGATCTCTTTCCGCAGAAGGAGCAGGATGGTTATGCGCTGGTGAATGCGCGCGTGGGGCTGCGTGGACCAAGCGAGCGTTGGGCACTGGAAATCTGGGCGCAGAATTTGTTCGACAAGGATTACGCCCAGGTCGCGTTCAACTCGCCTTTCCAGGAAGGGGGCGCGGGCGCGCCGTTCGTCGATCCCCAATATCCCGGCGGGCGCCAGATTTTCTCGCAGTTCCTGGCCGAACCGCGGACCTATGGCGTGACGTTGCGCGGGCGGTTCTGACCGTTCGCGCCCAAGGGGCGGGCCGCTTTTCCGAGCGGCCCGCCCTTTTTGTTTGAGTATCAATCGAGGAGCCGCCCATGAGCGCCAGTCCAGTCCAGGTCGCCGATGCGATCGCCGACGATGTCGCCATCCGCCGTCGGGGATGGACGCTGGGGCTGCTCACCGTCACCTATTTCTTCAGCTATATGGACCGCCAGATCCTCGCGATCCTGCAAGAGCTGATCAAGGACGATCTGGGCCTGTCCGATACCCAGCTGGGGATGCTGACGGGTTTGGCGTTCGCGGTCTTCTATGCCGGGCTCGGCATTCCGGTCGCGCGGCTTGCCGACCGGATGAATCGCAAGAACATCATCGCGATTTCGCTGACCGTGTGGAGCGCGATGACCGCCGCATGCGGTCTGGCACAGAATTTCATCCAATTGCTGTTGTTCCGCATTGGCGTCGGCATCGGGGAGGCGGGGTCGAGCCCGCCCAGCCATTCGATCATCGCCGATCTCTATCCGCCCGAAAAGCGCGCGGGGGCGATGGCGATCTATTCGCTCGGCGTGGTGCTCGGCACCGCGTTCGGGACGATGATCGGCGGCACGGTCGCGCATTATTATGGCTGGCGCGTGGCGCTGTTCGCGGTCGGCCTGCCGGGCGTGTTGCTGGCCTTCTTCGTCTGGAAATATGTCGTCGAACCGCGCCGTGGCCTGTCCGACGTCGCCAAGGTCGCCGAAAGCGATACGATGCCGACCCTCGGCGAAGGCTTTGCCGGCATGTGGCGCAACAAGGCGGCGGTGCATGTCGTGCTGGGCGTCACGCTCACCTCGATGATCGGATATGGCCTCGCCGCGTTCGGGCCGAGCTATATGCAGCGTTCGCTCGACATGAGCCTGCTCCAGATCGCATGGATCGTCGCGCCGATCCTGGGCGTCGTGGGCGCCTTGTCCGCCGTGCTCGGTGGACGGCTGGCCGACTGGCTGGCGAAGAACAAGGGGATGCACGCGCAAAGCTACATGGTCGCGGTGCTCAAGATCATCGCGCTGCCGTTCGCGCTGCTATTCTACTGGCTCGACAGCTGGCAGCTGGCGCTGTCGGCCTATGTCGTCGCGCTGCTGTTCCAGAACAGCTATCTCGGCCCGAGCTTCGCGATGATCCAGAGCCTCGCGCCGCAAAAGGTGCGGGCCTTGTGGGCGGCGATTACGCTTTTGGTCATCAATATGGTCGGGCTGGGGATCGGTCCGGTTGCCGTCGGGCGGATCAGCGACGCATTGAACCCGGTCTATGGCGAGGATTCGCTGCGTTATGCGATGCTGATCTTCGCGGCGATCACGCCCTGGGCGATCTTCCATTACTGGCGCGCGGGGGTGTTGTTGAAGCAGCAGCAGGACGCGCGGGTTTAATCGTCCGCCCGTCATTGCGAGCGTAGCGAAGCAATCCAGAGGAACGAGTGCGATGCTGGATTGCTTCGCTACGCTCGCAATGACGGCCCAATAATTGCCGCTCACCCCACCGCGCGGTCGTCGAACATCCCGAACATCAGCGACGATGCATAGATCGCCACTGCCTTTTCGCGCGGCATGGTGCCCGCCCATTTGCGCATGTCGAACGCCGCATTCTGAAGCGCCATTAACGCCTGGCTCGCGACCAGCGGATCGACCGCGCGGATCGATCCTTCGGCGATCCCGTCGCTGATCGTGCCCGCAAAGCGCCGCGCGATGCGGTTCGACCGGTCGATCATCGTCTGGCGCACCCGCAAGGGCAGGCCCGACAGCGCGGTGGTCCGCAACAACGGCCCGGCTTCCGAAAACTGGATGTCGAGCAACGTCGCGACGACATTCTGCAACCGCTGCCAGTAATCGCCGCCCAGATCGTCGCCGTCGCGTTGCCCCTGAGTGATGGTGTCGAAGCTGCGTTTGTAGCATTCGATGACAAGATCGTCCTTGGCGTCGAGATGGTGGTAGAAGCTACCCTTGGTCACGTTCAGCTCCGACGCGATCCGCTGCACCGATGCCCCGCGATAGCCGAGTTCGTTGATGAGCCGCGTGGCGGCGAGCAGGAACTGCACCCGCTGCGGCTCGGTATCGCCGTGATCGAGGTCGAGCAGTTGCGGCGCCCAGTCGCGCCCCGGCGCGGCGAGGCCATGTTCGAACACGTCCATCAACCGCGCCTCGACGCGGGGATATTGATCGACCGAATAACGCTCCAGCCAGGCCGACAGCCAGAAGCTGTTTTCGAGCAAGGTGTGCGCGCGCGCGCTGCGAAGATCGGTATGCTCGCGCCCGCCGCCTTCGCCCCACAAAGCGCGGGTCTTGCGAAACACCTCGCGCCAGCCCGCCATCAGCTTGGTCCGAGCCGGTTCTTCGGTCGCGCGCAGGTCCGACAGGATCGCGAATTCGGTCTCCTCGCCTTCGCGGACGCGGGCGAGCCGCGCCATGTTGATCGACAGGAATTTGGCGACCCGCGCTCGCGGCGTCGCTTCCTCCAGCGCGGCGTCGAGCATCGCGGTCAGCCGGGTCAGCGTCTGATCGAAGCACGCCGCCGCAAGGTCTTCCTTGCGCTTGAAATAATAGGTGACGCTGGTGGTGTTCAGCCCGACCCGCCGAGCGACATCGGCAAAGGTCATGCCCTTGGCCGATTGTTCGTTGATCGCCTCCGCCGCGGCGGCGAGGATCGCGTCGCGCTTGGCCTGGAATCGCTTGGTTCCGGCGGAGCCATCCGCCAAGGTGTCGTGCCCCTGCATCGCGAAACTCTAGCAAATGAATTTCGAAGCGACAGTGTTTTTTGTGCGCAGCATGGGTGCGGTTGAGACGAGCCGTTTATGCGGCTCGCGTCACCGCGAAATCAGTTTTATTGAAAAACGGGTATGGCGTTGGCCGGTGTCCGGCGATAGTCTCCGCATCGACCATTATCAGGCAAGAGGACGCACCCCGATGGACTTCACGCTCAACGAACGCGAAACGCATTTCCGCGACCGGGTGCGCGCCTTTATCGACCAGCATATCGCCCCGCGTCAGGACGATTATTATGCCGACCTGAAGGCGGGCGACCGGTGGGCGCCGTCCACGGTGATCGAGGAATTGAAGCCAAAGGCAAAGGCCGCGGGACTGTGGAATTTCTTCATGCCGCCGCATTCGGGGCAGAACCATGTCGACGACAGCTTCGAGTTCGAAGGCACGCAGCTCTCCAATCTCGAATATGCGCTCTGCGCCGAGGAGATGGGCCGGATCTACTGGGCGAGCGAGGTATTCAACTGCTCCGCGCCCGATACCGGCAATATGGAAGTGCTCCACCGCTACGGCACGCGCGAACAGAAGGATCGGTGGCTGCGACCGCTGATGCACGGCGAAATCCGTTCCGCCTTTCTGATGACCGAGCCTGCTGTGGCATCCTCCGACGCGACCAACATCGAAACCTCGATGGTCCGCGACGGCGATCACTATGTCATTAACGGCCGCAAATGGTGGTCGTCGGGCACCGGCGATCCGCGCTGCAGAATCGCGATCGTGATGGGCAAGACCGATACCGAGGCGAAGCGTCACCAGCAGCAGAGCCAGATCCTCGTGCCGCTCGATACGCCCGGCGTGAAGATCGAACGGATGCTGTCGGTTTACGGGTATGACCACGCGCCGCACGGGCATGGCGAGGTCGTCCTGACCGACGTCCGCGTGCCGGTCGAAAACCTGCTGCTCGGCGAAGGGCGCGGGTTCGAGATCGCGCAGGGGCGGCTTGGGCCGGGGCGCATCCATCACTGTATGCGCACCATCGGCGTTGCGGAGATGGGCATCGAATATATGGCCAAGCGGCTGCTGAGCCGCGTCGCGTTCGGCAAGCGGATCGCCGATCATTCGATCTGGGAACAGCGCATCGCCCGCGCGCGCATCGACATCGAAATGACCCGTCTGCTTTGCCTCAAGGCCGCCGACATGATGGACAAGGCGGGCAACAAATCGGCGCAACAGGAAATCGCGATGATCAAGGTTCAGGCGCCCAACATGGCGCTGTCGATCCTCGACGACGCGATCCAGGCGCATGGCGGCGGCGGGGTGTCGGGGGATTTTCCGCTGGCGAGCGCGTGGGCTTCGATGCGGACGTTGCGGTTTGCGGACGGGCCGGACGAGGTGCACAACCGTGCGATCGCGCGCAACGAGTTCGGGAAATATTCGGCCTAGTCCGTCATTCCAGCGAAAGCTGGAATCTCGTGCGATGGTGCGGTGCAAGAACCGCCCGAGATCCCAGCTTTCGCTGGGATGACGGTTGCGGAGAGAGGGTTAGGGTCAGGTGAAAGCAGCCGTTCTGTTCGAGGCGAAACGCCCGCTCGAAATCGTCGATGTGGCGGTCGACAAGCCCGGCCCGCGCGAGGTGCTGATCCGTACCGCCGCGGTCGGCGTGTGCCGTTCCGACCTGCATTTCGTCGATGGCAGCTTTCCGCACCCCGTGCCCACCGTTCCCGGCCACGAAGCCGCGGGCGTGGTGGAGGCGGTGGGGGAGGGCGTCTCCAGCGTGAAGCCCGGCGATCACGTCATCACCTTCTTCACCGTATTCTGCGGCAGTTGCGAGATGTGTATCACCGGCCGTCCATCGCTGTGCGTCGATCCGTCCACTCGCCGCCCCAAGGATGCAGCGCCGCGATTGACGCTGAAGGACGGGCAGGCGCTTGCCCCCTTCCTCAACCTGTCGGCCTTTGCCGAGCAGATGCTGGTCCACGAAAACGCCTGCGTCGCGATCCCCAAGGAAATGCCGCTCGACCGCGCGGCACTGCTCGGTTGCGCGGTCATCACCGGCGCGGGGTCAGTGTTCAACGACAGCAAGGTCAAGCCCGGCGAAAGCGTTGCGGTGATCGGTGCGGGCGGCATCGGCCTGTCGGCGATCAACGCCGCGAAGATCGCGGGCGCGGGCCAGATCATCGCGATCGACCCGGTAGCCGAAAAGCGCGCGCTCGCCGAGAAAATGGGGGCGACCCACACGCTAGACGCCAATGCGGATGGGTTGATGAAGACCGTACTCGCGCTGTCCGACGGCGGCGTGCATTATGCGATCGAGGCGGTCGGGCGGTCGAACACCGCCGAGCTTGCCTGGAACATCCTGCGACGCGGCGGCACCGCGACGATCCTGGGCATGATCGCGCCGGGCAACGAGGTGAAGATCGCGGGGCCGACCTTCCTGACGGGCAAGAAGCTGCAAGGATCGCTGCTCGGCTCCACCCAATTCCCGATCGATATGCCGCGGCTGGTCCGCATGTATCTCGACGGCAAGCTCGACCTCGATACGATGGTCGCCGAGCGCATTGCGCTGGAGGACATCAACGATGCGCTTGAAAAACTGAGGACCGGCGACACCGCGCGCTCGGTGATCGTGTTCGCATGACGCAGGATCTCGACACCGCGCGGTTGACCGACTGGATGGTGGCAAACGTCGCCGGGTTCGAAGGGCCGCTGACATATGAAAAATTCGCAGGAGGCCAGTCCAATCCGACCTATCGCATCGACGCGGCATCGGGCCGCTATGTCTTGCGCCGCAAGCCGTTCGGGCCTCTGCTG